>Ga0272444_10001281_pt1 | contig 24437 bp, 27 predicted proteins | sample SSMForm13_FD_201033 | JGI IMG/M metagenome (GOLD analysis project Ga0272444, IMG submission 201033) | Marine sediment archaeal communities from Little Sippewissett salt marsh, Falmouth, MA, United States - SSM-Form-13 | ecosystem: Environmental > Aquatic > Marine > Wetlands > Sediment ...
CAGGACGCGATCCTTGTAGTTTATTTCCGCGCCCCAGCGGATATACTCCCCGGCCACCTCTTCGATTTCGGGAATATTTTTTTTCAAATACTCGATGTCTTCTTCGAGAAGATGGATGATGCGTCCCTTGCCGAAACCCTTATAGGGAATCGAGGTCTGGCCGCCCCAGAGGATGACGATTCTCTCGCCGAGACCGACGGTACCCTTGATGAATTGGTTCTTGAGACCCTCGCCGAAGCCCAGAAGCAGCATGATCGACATCGTCCCCCAGAGGATCGCCAGCAGCGTAAGAAGCATTCTCTTCTGCTGTTTCCGGAAGTCTCGGACAAAGATGTTGTATATAATTGACGGCTTCATGTACTCCCCTAAAAAAGCTTGAGGGCTTTGACCGGTTCAAGGTTGGCCGCCCGGCGAGCCGGAAAATAACCGGAGATGAGAGCGACCAGACCGAGAAAACCGACGGCCAGCAAAACACCATAGGTATTGACGGTCGGCTGGCCGAGATCCTCGGTCAATGATTCCGGAAAAACATAAATTATGAGCATGGCCAGGGCGTAGCCGAGAATGCCGCCGATGGCGGTCAGAAGAGCGGTTTCGAACATGAACTGGCCCATGATAGTCCCTTTCTTGGCACCCACGGCCATTTTTATGCCGATCTCCTTGGTCCGCTCCTCGAGGACGACATTCATGATATTGGTGACTCCGATACCGCCGGTGATCAGGGTCAGGCAACCGATGCCCACCAAAAAGGCCCGGAAGGCGATAAAGAAAGTAGCGATGAATTTCAGGCCCTCGGTGGTATCCCAGATAGAAAGAGCCTCGCTGTCATCGGGATCGAAATTGTACTTCGTGGCCATGAATGAGTAAATGTCCTTTTTAATGGCTCTCATGGCGGCCGGCGTGGGCGACTGGACGATAAACATCTCGGGGTAACGATACGACCACATCGTTTTGAAAGTCGAGGCGGGAATCCATGACTGGCGGTAATCGCGCCCCGAGTAAGACGAGTTCTGCTCCTTCGGTTTGAGGATACCGATAACCGTGAAAGGAATACCGTTGACCATAAGAGTCTTGCCGACCGCATCGCGGGTGCCGAAAAGACTTTCGGACAGTTCGTGTCCGAGGAAAATGACGCGTCTCTTTTCGATAACATCGAGCGGATTGATGAATCGTCCCCCCGCCAGAGGAATAAGATTGCGCATCTCGGCAAACTCCGGCCAGACTCCCGCCACCCGGGCCATCATATTGTGGCGTTTGGATTTGAAGCGGGTTCGCCATCGGACATATTCCGGGGAAATACGTTCGATCCCCGGCAGAGTCGCTTTCATCCGGCTGATATCATCCTCGGTAAACCAGATCCGCCTTCCCCGCGGCAGCCCCTTCCAGGTTTTGGAAGTAATGCCGCCCCAGACCATGGCGATATTCTCGCCCAGGCCTTTCATGCGTTTCACCTGGGTGTTATGCAGACCGGTTCCGAAACCCATCAGGAGGATTATGGCCACGGTGCCCCAGAGAATACCGAACATGGTCATAAGGGTGCGCATCTTCTGGTGGCGCATGTCCCTGAAAAATTGCTTTATCGATAACAGCGGCAACATCTCAATCGATCTCCCGGGGCGGGCGCTGAACGATTTTGTCACCTTCCGTGAGACCCGAGGTTATCTCTATGTTGATGCCATCGGAAAGACCGACCTCGACAGGTACCTGGGTGATAATCTCGGCCGAATCCTGCACCTCGACGAAAGCGGAATCATCGCGGAATTCAATCAATCGTTCCGGAATAATCAGAATGCTGTCTTTCTTCTTTATGATGATGTCGGCGTTGGCCGAATAACCGGCCCGAAGAAGGTATTCGCCGACATCGGTTAAAACCAGCTCGACATCGAAAACAGTCGAACCCTGATCCTTATATGCCTTCGGTGATATCTTGTCGAGCATAGCCCCAACCGTATCCTTGGGCAGGGCCCCGACCTTGATTTCGGCCGGCATGCCCGGACGAAGCTTGCCGACATCGATTTCATCGACAGTGCCCTTGAAAATGAGATCTTCCATATAGGCCAGGGTCATCAGTTCGGTCCCGGCCTGGTATGTGGTCAGCGGGACGACCGGATCGCCCTCCTCCACCAGCCGGGAAAGAACCATGCCGCTGATAGGCGATTTGATCGTGTTGTCCACTTTCATATCGGCGATTTGAGTCTGCCCCGATTCCAGAAGATCGAGTTTTTCTTTGGCCAGCTCCAATCGGAGACGGGCCTGCTCGAACTCGGTTTGCTTGGAATCGAATTCCTGGTTGGAAATCATATCCTTGTCGAGCAGGGTTCGGGCGCGCTCGAATTGGCGCCGGGCATTGTCGAACGAGGTTTGATAGATTTCGACATTGCGCTTGGCTTCGGCGAATTCAATCGGGGTGGGATCGGGAGCGATATCCATGAGAGGATAACCGACTTTGACCTGGTCGCCGATATCGACGTAGATTTTTCTGACGATGCCCGGGATTTTGGATTTGACCGAAATCTCCTGCTTCGGTTCGATAACACCAACGGCCAGGGCTTTATCGATGATTTGTCCCCTTTTAGCCTCGATGGTGGTCAGGCCGTTTTCCTTCTTGGCATTCCCGGCCAGGGCAAAAAACAAAACGGCTCCGACAATGATAATAACGATAGTCGTGAGGATAATTTTCTTGAACATAGCAACACTCTTGATTTGGGTTTTAGCACTCTTTCGCTGCCTTTCTAGTTGCTTACGTTATACCTTTTTATTTGTTTCGAACGGGCCGTCTCAGATTCCTCTCCCCAATCGGCGACCGGTAAAATCAAGCCGGCCAGGAGGTCAGGGGTCGGTTGTTTTTATGGTAAGATATTAGAATACAATAAATTATATGTGGTGAATCATTTCTTTGACAATTACCCGGAAATAGTGTATTATAGGCCGTAATCATACTGCTTGAGGTGAATGAAATGGCTTTTAGAGTTTTTGCTGTGCTGCTTGCCGGTCTGATGGCTGGCTTTTTCTGCGGATGCTCCGATTCGGATAAGTCTCGGGAAAACTCCGATGAAATCTCCGTAACAACTGATCCGATCGACAGCCTGGTTCTCGAGCTTTCGGGCCAGAGCGGCCGTTCGGTTTTTGAGATAACAAAAGATGAACACCGGTTGGAATATGTCGAGAGCGCCGTGGGCGTTTTTGTGCATGTGATCGACTCGATCGAAACCTGCGGCCGGTACGGCTGGATGTATTCGGTAAACGACTCTATGGGTCAGGTGGCCTCGGATAAGTACATTACTCACGATACTGACATGATTAAATGGCATTACCGGAAGTACGACCATTGAAGCCCGACACTCGGGAGAAACGAGGGAATTATGAATATTGATCATATACTGGACGGCGGCGAGCTGTTTTTTATCGCCGGGCCGTGTGTGATAGAGTCGGAAGAGGTTTGCTTTCGGGTGGCCGATGAGCTGGTGCGGCTGGCCGATCGTTTCGGGGCACGCATTATTTTCAAGTCATCCTATACAAAGGCCAATCGGCTCTCGGGCGAATCTTTCGCCGGCCACGGGATGGAATTCGGGCTGAATATTCTGCGCCAGGTGAAGGAAAAGTTCGGCCTGCCTTTGCTGACCGATGTGCACGAAACCGGCGAGGTGCTGATTGCGGCCGAGACGGTGGATATTTTGCAGGTGCCGGCCTTTCTTTCACGCCAGACGGAACTGGTGCGGCAGGCGGCGGCCACCGGTAAATGGATCAATATCAAAAAGGGACAGTTCCTGGCCCCCGAAGATATGGACAAGATCGCCTCCAAGGCCAAATCGGGAAAAGTCATCCTGACCGAACGAGGTTCGTCATTCGGTTATCACAATCTGGTGGTCGACTTCCGATCGCTGATTATAATGCGTCGTTTCGGGTATCCGGTGGTTTTCGATGCCACCCATTCGCTCCAGCTCCCCGGAGGCGGAGGCAGCTTTTCATCGGGGCAGCCGGAGTTTATTATTCCCTTTGCCCGGGCGGCCGTCGCCGTCGGGATCAACGGGCTGTTTGTCGAAACCCATCCCGATCCTCGTCAGGCCTTAAGCGATGCCGCCGCGATGTTGCCGCTGGATAAGCTGGAAACTCTTATGGAGGAAGTCCTGCGTGTGCGCGAAGAGGCCTCGGAGAGCTGAAATGTCGCTCGGTAAACCAAAAAAGAAAATATCGTTCGAAAAATTATCCCAACGGTTCCAGGCCATCAAACTTCTGGCGCTCGATGTCGACGGGGTTCTGACCGACGACAAAATATATTTCGGGGCCGATGGCTTCGAGCTGAAAAAATTCAATATTTCCGATGGCTTTTTCATGGTTCTGGCGATGCGGGCCGGACTGGAAATCGCCGTTATCTCCGGGCGTCCCTCGCCGTCTACGATCACCCGTATGAAAGACCTGGGCGTGAAACATATTCTTCAGGAAATGCGCGACAAACGCAAGCAGATTCTGCCGCTGCTGGAAAAGCTGGGGATCGATCATTCGCAGGTAGCCTTTATGGGGAATGAGCTTCTCGATATCGGCCTGGCCCGACAGGTGGGACTGTCCCTGGCTGTGGCCGACGCCGCTCCCGAGCTTATCGATGTGGTCGATTATGTCACCACGGCTAAGGGGGGCGATGGCGCCGTCCGTGAGGTCCTCAAGGCCTATTTCGGCGGCAACGCGCTCGATCCGGTGGCCTATTTGCTCTGAGGACTTCCAATGATTCTGGAAAACGGCCGTGAGGTCATTAAAAGGGAAGCCGAGGCTATCGCCGAAATGGCGGCCCGGCTCGATGACAATTTCGCCACCGCGGTAAAAATGATCCTGGAGTGCCGCGGCCGGATTATTGTCACCGGTATCGGCAAATCGGGGCTGGTCGGTAAAAAGGTTGCGGCGACTCTGTCATCAACCGGCATTTCGGCCTTCTTTTTGCACCCCGCCGAGGGCGTCCATGGCGATATCGGGCTGGTCCAGACCGATGATATCGTTATTGCCATCTCCAAATCGGGCGCCACCGAGGAACTTCACCAGATACTTCCGGCCCTGAAAAGGCTGGGCGTCAAGATAATTTTGCTGACTGGCCGGATCGAGGCACCGCTGAGTCACAAATGCGATGTTGTCCTGGACTGCTCGGTGGCGGCCGAGGCCTGCCCCAACAACCTCGTCCCCACCTCATCGACTACGGCCGCGCTCGTGATGGGTGATGCCCTGGCGATCGCTCTTCTCCGGGAAAGAAAATTCACCCCCGAGGATTTCGCCTATCTTCATCCGGGAGGTATTCTGGGCCGGCGTTTGCTTATGCATGTCGAGGAACTGATGCATACCAATGCCGAAATTCCTCTGGTCAAACCGGAAACCGTCATGCGTGAGACAATCCTAGAAATATCCGGCAAGAGGCTCGGCGCCACGCTGGTCGTCGATGACAGCCATCGCCTGGTGGGGATTTTTACCGATGGCGATTTGCGCCGACTGGTTCAGCACGACGAGGATTTTTTGAACCGTAAGACCGGCGAGGTCATGGTGAAAAACCCCAGGTCGATCCGCCCGGAGGCCATTCTGGACGAGGCCCTGGCCCGGATGGAAAAACATTCGATTACGGTCCTGCCGGTGGTCAATGGCAAAAACCAGCCGGTTGGGATTATTCATCTTCATGATATTCTCAAATCGAAACTCGTTTAAATTCCGTGCGTCTAAAGAGATTAAAACATGATCTGGCCTATGGGTGGGTGTTATTCATTCGCGCCCTGTTCAATCTTATGCCGCGCCGCCCGGCCGTCACCCTGGGCAGCGGCCTGGGATCGCTGGCCGGAAGTCTTTTGAAAAAGGATCGCCTTGAGGCCGGGCGGAACCTCGAAAAAGTCTACGGAAAGGAAATCGACCGGCCCCGGAGGGATTCGATTATCGACAACATGTTTAAAAATTTCGGAAAAAATCTGGTCGATGTGATGCGTCTGGAGAAAAGCTATGATCGTCAGATCAGGCCGCTTATCGATACCGAGGGAATGGAACATTTCCGTCGGGTGTATGAGCGCGGGCGGGGAGTGGTGGCGGTAACCGGGCATATCGGGAATTTCGAACTTCTGGCCGCCTTTTTCGCCTCGGAGGGATTCAAAACGGCCGCCATCGGCCGCCGCATGTACGATTCCCGCCTGGATCGGCTGCTGGTGCGAAATCGCCGGGCCATGGGCATCGTCAATGTGGCCACCGATGATTCTCCACGGCGGATTATGAAACTCCTGAAAAACGGCTATGCACTTGGCGCCCTGATCGATATCGATTCGATTCGGATTCGCTCCGAATTCGTCCCGTTTCTGGGTCGACCGGCCTACACGCCGATCGGTCAGACGATTCTCGGGCTCAGGGCCGGGGCCGGTTTCGTGCCGATTGTCTGCGTTCGCGCCGGAAAGCGGTACCGGATAGTAGTCGGACCGGAAATCACCGTCAATGCCACCGGCGATTTTGACGATGATGTGTATAACATGACAAGGGAATGCAATCGAGCCATTGAAAGGATCATCCTGGAATATCCCGATCAATGGATCTGGATAAAAAACCGCTGGGTAACACAGCCGGGGGAAGGGCAGAAGAATGAAAATAAAACGCTTTAGACAAATACTGACAATCGTTATGATCCTGGCGGCGCTCCTGGCGGGCGGCTGTTCGGATAACAATAAACCTCAATCGACCGGTGAGAACGAGACGGCCGATCAGACGAACGGGATACGACCGGATAACGAAATCCGCAATGCCCGTATCTCGCTTTACGATAAATCAGTCAAAACAGTCGATATTCAGGCCGACTATATCGAGAAATACGAAAAGCAGGATTCCACCCTGGCCTGGGATCTTGAGGTGCATTTTTTCAACGACGCTGGGGCGCAAACCTCGCACCTGGTGGCCGACAGCGGCCTGGTGCGCGAGGCGCTCAAGCTGATGATCGCCAACGGCAATGTCGTCGTCGTGACCGAGGATAAATCACGGCTCGAAACCGAACAGCTGTTCTGGAACGGCCGGACCGAGATGATCACCACCGACAGCTTCGTCACCATCTACCAGCGCGGCGATACCCTCATGGGCTACGGCCTGGAAACCGACCAGAACTTAAACCGGGTCAAAATCAAGCGCCGCGTCTCGGGAACTCTCCAGGACACCGAGGCCATCAAGGAGTAACGGGGCGAAAACATGCTATGATTCCCCGCTCGGCCGGCGCCCTCGTCCATCCGACCATGCTTGCATCATGAAACCCGGGAACGGGCGCTCTCACTTGTCGTGCAACCATAATAAAACATACGTGGTAGCCCACCCACCGGGGTGTTTAGACCTGTAATTCTGCTGAGGATATTTTTAAATTTCATATTTATGATTCCTAAAATCGGTAGCCCACCCAACGGGTGGGTATAGTCGATATTGGCAAGTTGTTAATTTTGGACAAGAATTGCATCGTGGCTCCGATTCATATTATACCGGAGATTGGCTCTTAAGCTAAGACAACCTCACCCACCCGTTGGGGGATACCGGATTTTTGTTTGCCCCCCGCCCGGCCGCCTTTCCACCCGAAATTCTTTATTTGACAAAAATAAGCCCAGGTTTTATTCTAAGGTTTAAACTGCAATTAGGGAGCACCGATGGATCAGGGATTAAAAGGCAATATCGAACGTTTCTCTCTTCCGGAAATATTACAGCTTATCGCCAGCAGCCGCAAAACGGGAACACTCGGCATTCAGAAAGATGACGATATAGTCCTGGTGTATTTTCGCCAGGGGCGAATTATCTATGGGTTCGGGCCACGCAAGACATTTCATCTGGGCCAGCTCATGCGCGACCGCGGCCTGATCAGCCCGAGTCAACTGGAGGAAGCGGTGGCGGTGCAGGCCGAATCGGCCATCGGCACCCGGCTGGGACAGATTCTGATCGACCGGAATTATATCAATCGGGCCGATCTGGAAGACGCGGTCCGCAAACAGGTCGAGGAACTTGTCTATTCGCTTCTGTCATGGGAAACGGGCAGTTTCAAATTTTACGATGATACTTACCCGACCGAAGAGGAAATAACCGTCGATATTTCGGTCGAGAACGCCATCCTGGAGGGCTACCGGCGACTCGATGAGCAGAATCGGATTCGCGAGGCCCTGCCGGATTTTGACATACCGCTGGTCGTCGCCGCAGCCGACTCGGAGCGGCAGACCGATATCACCCTTCAGACCGACGAGTGGAACCTGCTGGCCCTGGTCAATGGCCGTCGGTCGGCCGACCGAATCGCCGAGCTGTCCGATCTGTCTCGCACCGAGGTCCTCAACAAGCTGGCCGCGATGAAACTGGCCGGATTAATTGCCACCGCCGCCGCAGACAACCAGCCTCCCGATTCGGACCGCCTGGCGGGCATGGTCGACCGTCTGGGAGAACTCCTGGAACATTATCTGGAAAGCCAAACCGGTTCGACCCGGGAAAAAACCTCCATCGAGGATATTGAAATGCCGGCGATGAGAGGTAACCTGGAGAAAGAGGATGTTTTCAGTCATCGGGGCGAGGAGGAGCTTTGAGCCGGCTGGAAACATTGAAAAAACTGGAAACGATACTGGAAAATTTTCTTGATAAAGCGGTGGATATGGAAAAAGAACGTCTGGAAACGATCAAGGCCGTGGAAGCCTTGAGTGACATCAACCGGGAATCTCTCAGGGGACGTTATGTCAATAATCGTCTGGGTGACTGGTTCGCCCGCCATCGGGAGCCGCTTGCGGCCAGTCGCTTTTCCGAGAGTGAACTGACCACCATCGGCAATCTTCTGTCGAGCATCCGAAGCGGACTCGATGCCGGCGATCCGGAAACGGTCAAACTCGCCGACCAGATCGATCACTGGCGCCGGAAAGGAGTCGTTCCCAAAAGAAAACTGATCCTGAAAATGCCGGCCCGCGAGGGGCAGCCGGAAACCGATGACAGGCTGAACCGATTTCTGGATATGCTGGCCCGCCAGCAGAAATACCTCGGATCCGGCGAATTCGACGGCATTCATATACTGTCGATTCTGGAGGACACCCTGAAGGCGGCCGAGGCGAAAGTTGATCCGATGTATTTGCATCTGGCCGGGTCACTGGTTTATTTTCTCAAAATTAACGGTTACAAGGTGGCCCCTTTTGCCAGGCGACTCAGAGAAATCGAGAAGGCGAAATCGGACAATGACATGGAGTGAGGGTCAGAAGGCCTTAAGAGAAAGCCTGGCCGCCCTGAAGCGGAAAGACTATCGGGCCGCTTCAGGATTTCTGGCCGTGGCCGAAAATACATTTGCGGATGACGATCAATTGCTTATATTAAGGGAGGCTGTCGATTTGCTGATCGCGGTCAAGGTGGAAATAAATGCTGCGGAAAATGACAAGATAGAAATAGAGGAGATTTTCGGAAATGGCCAAGAAACAGAGTTTCGCTGACAAGGCCTCGAAGAAAAAACATACGATTACCTGCCCGGTTTGCCAGCAGACGATCAGCTATGTGAAATACGCCAAGGCCGAACGTTCCGCGAACGGATGGAAATTTCGAACCGTCAATGTCGGCGTCTGTAAATGTAATCATTCCGAAATTTACGGATAGAAGGAAGCGCTCCGCGAAATTTTTCCCGCCGACTACAGGCAGGGATCTTTTATTCAGACATTTGGAAAATGCAGCACCTCCTGGAGCAGAAATTACTCCCCTTTGTAATTAAGCCCGGCCGATATATCGGCGGTGAGCTGGGGCAAATCGTCAAGAATCCCGAGGACAAATTCAAAATCGCCCTGGGCTATCCCGATCTGTACGAAGTCGGCATGTCGCACGTCGGCCTCCATATTCTCTACCATATGATCAACAGTCGCGACGGTTGCCTTTGCGAACGTTTTTTCGCCCCCGACCGTGATGCCGAACAGATCATGCGACGCGAACGGCTGCCGATGTTCACCCTGGAGTCGTCTCGTCCGCTTGCCGAATTTGACCTGGTCGGCTTTGCGCTGGCTTATGAAATGGTCTTCAGCAATGTCCTGAATATTCTGGAGCTGGCCGGAATTCCCCTTCGGGCGTTGGCTCGTACCGATGAGCATCCGCTCGTAGTCGGGGGTGGCCCGGCGGTGCATAATCCCGAGCCGATGGCGCCGTTTTTTGACTTTTTCTTCATCGGTGAAATCGAGGAAGTGCTCGATCGAGTTCTCGAGATACTGGCCGAAACGGCTTCACAGCCCCGTCCCGATCGACTGGAGCGACTGGCAAAGGAAATGCCGTCGGTATATGTGCCCCGTTTTTACGATGAGACAACTCATCGGCCGCTGATCGAGGTCGCTCCGGAAAAAATCAGGAGCCGCAAAACGACGACACTGAAAAGGGAGTACTATCCAGCGCGACCGCTGGTGCCGTTTATCGAAACGGTCCATGACCGCCTGGCCGTGGAGATAATGAGGGGTTGTCCCCGGGGGTGTCGCTTCTGTCAGGCCTCCGCGATATACAAACCGGTCCGGCTGCGCCAACCCGATGATATCATCAGCCAGATCGAGGAGCAGTTGCGCCATTCGGGATACGATGAGGTCTCACTCCTGTCGCTGTCTTCGAGTGATTATCCCCAAATCGGGCCGCTGATCACGAAGCTGGCCGGTTCCCTGGCACAGCGCCGGATCGCCCTGGCGCTGCCCTCGCTTCGACCGGGGACATTTACGCAGGAGCTGGCCGATGCCATCAAGGCGACACGTAAAACGGGATTGACATTTGCCCCCGAGGCGGGCACCGAGAGGCTCCGGGCGGTGATTCGTAAAGATATCACCGATCAGGAGTTATATGATACCATTCGACTGGTTTTTGACAACGGCTGGCACCTGGTTAAGCTTTATTTTATGATCGGTTTGCCGACCGAGACCGATGAGGATATCGAGGGAATCGTCGAAATGATTGGGCATTCGGCTCGTATCGGCCGCGAAATAAAAGGCAGGAATATCATCAATGTGACCATTTCGCCATTTTCACCCAAACCGCATACGCCTTTCCAGTGGGATGCCCAGGCGACGCCCGAGGAAATAAGGGAAAAGGGCGAATATATCAAGCGCCGGGTTGGTCGCGGACTGGTCAATGTCAAACTGCGTGATCCGGACATGCCGTTTCTGGAGGGAATAATAGGCCGCGGCGGACGCGAGCTGGCCCCCGTTATCGAGGCCGCTTTCAGGGCCGGGGCTCGTTTTGATGGCTGGTCGGAAAATCTCGATACGGCCCTCTGGCTGAACGCCTTTGCCGATCATGGCCTGGAACCGCGCGAGTATCTTAAGGAGAGATCGTTTGCCGATAATCTGCCCTGGTCACACATCGAGGTATTACAATCGGCGGAGTATCTCGCCCGGGAACGCAATCGAACCGCGGAATTACTAAGGACACCCGGCCGGGCTATTCGGCTTCCTGAACCGGTCGCCGAACGCCGCCAGGATGATAACGCCTTTGGGCGATCGCGAAAAAAACTGGCTGCGAAATCGACTCTGGCGCCGACAAAATCAAAGGTACGGATAAAGTGGGGGCGCCGGAAATTGACTCGATTTCTATCTCATCTGGACAATGCGCGCGTTTTCGAACGAGCAATTCGAAGGGCCGGTTTGCCGGTTGAATATACGCAGGGCTTCCACCCGCATATGAAAATCTCATTCGGACCACCCTTACAACTGGGGTACACCTCGGAAGGAGAGTACTTCGACCTGACCCTGGAGAGACCCTTTCAGCCGGACATGGCCGATCTGCTGGCGGCCACCCTGCCCGACGGTTTTTTGATTATTTATGCCCGACCGGTGATCGATTCGAAAAAATCACTGTCCAGCCGGGTCAATCGTGCTCTCTATGAGGTCGCTGTCGATAAAGAGAATGACTGCCGCGAAATTATCGGTCGTCTTATGGACCGCGAGATGGTCGAGGTGGTTCGAAGCGGCAAAAACGAGGAACGGAATGTGGATATTCGCCCGGCGGTATATAAACTGGAGTATCGGCCCGCCGGCTCGTTCGATTCCGACCGACCGGCCGTTTATATGGAACTGGGCGTCGGCACCGGCGGCTACGCCCGGCCATCGGAGGTTATGACGGCCCTGGAATATACCGACGAAAGATCCTTGGCCGCCCTGTCTTTTCATCGCCTCGATCTGCTCTTTGTGGATGAGGACGGCCATCGTTTAACACCCCTGGAGTTTTAAAATGGATGCCAAAAAAATGAAATACGATCCGGTTCGGGCCGTTATCGTCGAAATTCTCGGCCTGATCGAAAAGGGCCGTTTCACGGCCGAGGAGGCGATCCATAAAGCAATCGAGAATGGATCGTATACACCGCGCGATATTCGTTTTATTCGCCAGATGGTGAACGGGACGACCAAGATGAAGCGACGACTGGATCATGATCTGAAATTCTATCTCAGCAAACCATCGGAGAAACTGCCGCAGCGCCTGACCGATATCCTCCGCCTGGGGCTTTTTCAAATACTTTTTACGGAGCGAATTCCCGATGCGGCGGTGGTCTCCGAGGCGGTCAATCTGGCTCGCCACTTTTGCGATCAACCACGGGCGCGGCTGGTAAACGCCGTCCTCCGGACCGCTCTGAGGCATCCGGAAAAAGTGGCCTTCAGGAACAAGGCCGAGGAACCGACGCGGCACCTGGCCGACTATTATTCTTACCCGGAATGGTTTGTCGAATATTGTCTGAGTGAATTTAAACTCGAACGAACCGAACAACTCCTGGCCGCCATGAATCGCCCGCCGCTTCTTTCATTCCGGGTCAATACCATAAAAGAAACGCCGGAGAATATTATCCGGCGGCTCGATGAAAGCGGTGCCGCTTATAAGCGCGGTCGATATCTGGATGACTTTTTTCATCTCGAGGAGTCCGGCTTTCCGCTAGACGACGATTTACTGGACAGCGGCCGGATTTATATCCAGGATGAATCGGCCGGGATGGCCGTTTATCTCCTGAATCCCCGGATAGGCGGTAATGTCCTTGATCTGGGTGCCGCCCCGGGAGGAAAATCGGCCTATGCGGCCATGCTGATGAACAATCGCGGTATGATTACCGCCGTCGATAAATCACACCCGCGCCTTAAACTGATGCTGGAAAACTGCCGGCGACTGGGGATAGAAATCGTCAGTCCGGTCCTGGCCGATATCCTGGAATTCAGGGGCCGACCGTTCGAACGCGTTATTCTCGATGCGCCCTGTACCGGCTGGGGCAACGCCGGCAAACACAGCGACCTGCGCTGGATGAAGAAGCCCGATGATGTCACGGCGCTGGCCCGGCTGCAGACACGAATGATCGACAAGGCGGCCTCGCTGGTCAAACCCGGCGGCGTGCTTGTCTATGCCACCTGTACCATTATCAGGAAGGAAAACGATGATGTAATCGAGGAATTCCTGGTGCGCAACGGTGATTTCATCCTGGAAACGGCCGGACGATATTTCGACCGCGAGGTTGTCTCGGAACGGGGTTTTGTCAAGACTTATCCCTATAAGGAGGGCCTTTCCGGGGCTTTTTCCGCCCGCCTCCGGCGGCGACCGGAAAAATGAAAAACTTGATGACCTTTGTTTAATAATTCTGTACCTTTGACGACATGAAAATTTACAATGCGACATCGGATTCGCTTTTGCGTAACTGGCTGATGAGGGCCTTTCCGAGAGAAAGCCGCCGCCGCAAGGCTTTATACTATATTGTAATTCCCCTGGTCGGCCTTGCTGTTCTGTATTTTTTCTTTGACCGCCTGATGATGCCCTGGATCACGCGCCATGGCGATGAATTCGAACTGCCCGATATCGTCGGCTACCGGTATGACGGTGCCGAAGAAATCCTGGAGATGGTTGACCTGGGTATCGAAAAAACCAACGAGGAATATCATCCGCAGAAAGAACCCGGGACGATCCTGTCGCAGTACCCGCCGGCCGGAACCATGGTTAAGGCCGGGCGAACCATTAAAGTGATCACCTCGGTCGGCAAAAAATACGTCCGGGTGCCGCCGCTGGCCGGTTTTTCGGTGCGCCAGGCCAAACTCAATATCGAGGCGGCCAATCTGATCCTCGGCGATATCGCCTGGACCTTTTCCGATTCGCTCCCGCCGAAAGTGGTCGTTTTCTCCTACCCCGCCTCGGGAACCGAGGTGCTGATTTCTTCGGAAGTGAACCTGATGGTCAACAAGGGGCGCTTGAGCGGCATTGTCTTTATGCCCCGGCTGGTCGGGCGAACGCTCGACGAGGCGGTGGCTCTTCTGGATGACCGCGGACTCCGGCTGGGACTGGTCAAGCATGTCCGCGACGAAAATTATATTCCCGAAACCGTCCTGGAGCAGTCGGTCGAGGAGGCTACCGAACTCGAGGTCGGCGAGGAAATCGATCTGGTCGTCTCGACCACGGAATGAAAGATGATACCATGGTAAAACTGGCTCCATCGATTCTGGCCGCCGATTTTTCCCGGCTGGGCGAGGAAATCGCCGCGGCCGAAAACGCCGGTGCCGATATGATTCATCTGGATATCATTGACGGGCATTTCGCACCCAACGTTACCTTCGGAGCGGCCATCTCGAAAATGTCCAAAAAAATAAGCCGCCTGCCCCATGATGCGCACCTGATGGTCACCGAACCGGAAAATTTTATCGATGATTTTATTGCACTGGGAGCCGATTATATCACCTTTCATATCGAAATCGGCGGCATGAAGAAAATCCTCGGCGAAAGACGATGGGTATATCTTATCGATGACCGACCGCCAAAAGAGCGGATCGAGAGCCTTTTAGAGAAAATCAAAAAAGGCAACAAAAAGGCCGGTCTGACACTCAATCCACCGACCGAATTTGCTCCGGTGAAACCGTTTCTGGAACAGGTCGATCTGCTTCTATTGATGTCGGTCAATCCCGGGTTCGCCGGACAGGCGTTTATAGATAATGTCTATGGGAAAATCGAACAAGCGGCCGAATATCGCCACCAGGCGGGATTGTCTTATGAAATCATGGTCGACGGCGGCGTCGATCTTGGCAATGCCGGATCACTGGCCTCCGCCGGCGCCGATATCCTCGTCAGCGGCTCGTCCTTTTTCAAATCAGGCGAATACGCCGCCTTCGTGCGCAAACTGGAGGGGTAGGGGGACGATTCCTGTAGGTCAAGCCGACTTGCGGCTTGACTCTTTCAGCAGCGGCAGGTCGGGAGCCGTGCCCTCCCGACATTTTTTCTTCACGCTTCGCGTGAATCTCAAGAGCCAAGGCTCTTGAGCTACAAGCTACGCCGCCTTCGTGCGGAAACTGAAAATTTAATATGAAGCGTGTGCTAATTTAACACGATTATGAGATTTTTGGCTCAATCGGTCTTTATTCTCGCATTATTAGTGTTGACACCTGATTTGGATGGCGGATCCTTGCCACCGCGGCTCGAAGAATGCCGGAATTGTTTGCGTATTCTGGACATTAATGTCTGGTCCGGGCTGGATTATAAAGGTTATTTAAAATGTGGGGAATATGAAACTGCAGAGGTCAGGGAAAAAAGATATAAGTCACTAGGCACCCAGATAAGGCAACTGAATCCCGATATCATCGGTATTCATGAGGCCAATAAATTGCCCCATTACGCCGAGAGATTGGCCGAAGATCTGGGCTATGAATATTTCTACCATGTCGGTGTCGGCGGCATTCGCCTGGGACCTGTCGGTTTACCGTGGAATTTGCGAGAGGGCGATGCCATTCTGGCCAAAAATTCACTGAATCCCGAATTCGTCGGCCGCAAGCAGCTTTCCGGGGGCTATGTCGGCAATTGGGCGACCTTCCATTTTTCCGATGCGACACAAATCATGGCCATAAAAATCACCCGTATGGACAGGCAGATTTTCATATTTGCAACCCACTGGCATGCTTCTTTATCCGACGCGGAATACATCTTGGAAAAAGCAAAAGACCTGTACGATTCAGGGGAAATTGCCGAGGAAGAATATCGGGATATACTCTTGAAAATCGAGGAAGGGGTGAAATGGAGATTGTCTGAATCGAAAAAGACGATTGATTTTATCAAACAAACGGCCGGAGATTGTCCCGTTGTGCTAATGGGTGATTTCAACGCTAAATCGGACTCCCGGGAAATAAAAAATCTTATAAATTCGGGGCTGGTTGATGCCTTTCATTACGTCAATCCTGATTCGCCCGGATTCACGTGGGATCCGGAAACGAATTTAAATTACCGGGCACATTACGCAAGGGACCACGGTTCGGACAGTGATATGAATGCGTATGCCAGGTTGGAGAACTTCGCAGGGGAAATTCCAAGAAGGATTGACTATATTTTTCTGGGGCCTTCTCATCAGTTGGATTCTGCGAGCATCTCTATAGAGTCATGCGATATTGTCATGAAAGAAATACTCCATGGCGTGCACGCCAGTGATCATTACGGTGTCTTCGCCGTAATTAAGTTGCAGTAGATCAGCAATTCCGGCTCCCAATGTCTGTACTGATCGTTTCCATCATATATTCCGTGTGCGGCAGACCTCCCGGTCTGCCCAAGCGTTGTCAAGAGCTGTAGGTCAGGCCGACTCGCGGCCTGACATTATTTGCTAAAAGCTGCAGTTCAGGAGCCGTGGCTCCCGACATCTTACTTATGCCAATCACCAATGCCCGATACATCAGACCTGATTCTATATTTATTGTCAATCTGTTCAATTCTGACAGTTTTTCCCATCAGGGCCTTGCTGATAGAATAATGCCGGCGGTTTTTCCCCAACCACCCACCCGCCATCCGCTTATAGCCATATTCGGGCTTTCCGGGGCCGAAAATCACTTCTCAGTCCGAAATCGTAGAAATCCCTTGCGGAATTGAACCGTTTTTTTATATTAAGGGGCTGTTTTATGAGCACTTGGCTCTATAATAGGTTTTATTTTTATGTTTGGCGAACTGGTCGACAAATTTGATGATATCTTCAAGAAGCTTCGCGGCGCCGGGAAGCTAACCGAAAAGAATATCCGCGATTCCCTCCGAGAGGTCCGCCGGGCGCTTCTGGAAGCCGATGTCAACTACAAGGTCGCCCGTGATTTCATCAAATCGGTCGAAAAAAAGGCCGTCGGCGAGGAAGTCCTCAAGTCGATCAAACCCGGCCAGCAGATAGTCAAGGTCGTTCATGACGAACTCGTCAAACTTCTGGGTGAAAAAGCCGAACCGCTGATGCCGCCCGATCAGGCGCCGACAATCTATATGATCTGCGGCCTGCAGGGCTCGGGCAAGACGACCCTGTCGGGCAAACTGGCTCTAACGGCCAAACAAAAAGGCAAACAGGCGCTCCTGGTGGCCGCCGATATCTATCGCCCCGCGGCGGTCAAACAGCTCGAGATTATCGGCAAGTCGATCGGCGTCGAAACCTTTTCTCTCGAAAACGAAAAACCGCCGAAAATCTGCCGCAAAGCCAAAGAATACGCCGAAAAGAATTTTATCGACCTGGTTATACTCGATACCGCCGGCCGGCTTCATATAGATGAAGAACTAATGGTCGAGCTGGAACAGATCAAGGCCAAAGTGGCGCCTCATGAGATACTCCTGGTCGCCGATGCCATGACCGGCCAGGATGCCGTCAATGTCGCCGATCAGTTCCACGAACGACTGAACCTCAGCGGCGTCGTCCTCAGCAAGCTCGATGGTGACGCCCGCGGCGGCGCGGCCATCTCGATTCGAGCCGTCACCGGCTGCCCGATCAAGGTCGTCTCCGTCGGCGAAAAACCGAGCGATCTGGAGGTGTTTCATCCCGATCGCATGGCCTCCCGGATTCTGGGCATGGGCGATATCGTCGGCCTGGTCGAAAAAGCCCAGGAAACGCTGGACACCGAGAAAGCCGGCAAACTCGAGGAGAAACTCCGCAAGAACAGATTTACCCTGGAGGATTTCTACGACCAGGTCCAGCAATTGAAGCGGATGGGTCCGCTGGAGTCGATTCTGGGGATGATTCCGGGCGTCGGCAAGGCCCTCAAAGGGATTCAGATCGACGAAAAAAGCATGGGCCGCGTGGAAGCAATTATCCAATCTATGACGCCCGAGGAACGGCAGCACCCGAGCATTATCGACGGCAGCCGTAAAAGCCGAATCGCGGCCGGATCGGGCAACACCGTGCAGCATGTCAACATGCTTCTGAAGCAGTTTTTCGCGATGCGGAAAATGATTAAAAATGTAAATAAATTCAAGACGAAAGGATTGCCGAAAGGGGCTTTCCCGTTTCAAATGTGACTGTAATTGATGGAGGTTAGGATATTTGGCGGTTCGAATCAGATTAAGACGCTTAGGTGCCAAAAAAAGACCGACTTATCGGTTTGTGGCAACCGATTCCAGGATGCCCCGTGACGGACGTTTTATCGAGGCGCTGGGTTATTATAATCCGCTCGAAAAACCGGCCCGGATAAAAATCCACGAGGATCGGATGGGCTACTGGCTGGACCAGGGTGCCCAGCCGTCCGATACTGTCGCCTCACTCATGCGACAGGTCGGCTTTATGAAAAAGTACCAGATGAAGAAAAAGGGAGAGGATGTGTCCGGGATGACTATTTCCGAGACTATCACCGAACGTCCCAAAAAACTTAAAAAGAAAAAGGAAGCCAAAGCGGAATAGTATCACTAATTCCTGTTGGAAGGTTTAACCTAAACCTGTAACCGACTCGACAAAGGAGATTACTGTGAAAGAGTTCATCGAAACAATCGTGAAGGCTCTCGTTGATAATCCTGATGAGGTTGACCTGACCGAGGTTCAGGGAGCGCGGACGACCGTGTATGAATTGCGTGTCGGACCGGGTGATTTGGGAAAGGTGATCGGCAAACATGGTCAGACGGCTAAGTCGATCAGAACCCTGATTGCCGCCATCTCCGCTAAAAAAGGAAAAAGGGCAGTTCTGGAGATTCTTGAATAGTTGATCAAAAGACCGGAATATATCGTCGTCGGCCGCTTCGGCCGACCACGTGGATTATCCGGCGAAATATTTATTAATCCCCTGACCGATAACGCCGAGCGTTTTAAAGGAACCGGGAAATTCTGGATTGAATCCGGAAAAACCCTGACCGAGATTGCCATTACGATCCGGCGGTTCGTCTCCGGAAGACCGGTAGGCAAAGTCGAGGGAATTGACAGCCCGGAAGGGGCCGGAAAACTGAACAACCGGTTTATTTATGTCAGGGGAGCCGATCTGCACGAGTTGCCGGAAGGCAGATATTTTTATTTCGATCTGATCGGCTGCAATGTGCGCGATGATAACGGCCGGGGATTGGGACTGGTTACGGCGGTGGAAAGCTACCCGGCCAATGATGTCTGGGTGATTCGGGGAAAGGACGGAAAAGAGTATCTTTTCCCGGCGGTGAAAAAGTATGTAAAAAAGGTTGATATAGAAAATAAAGTGATTGTTCTGGATCCCCCTGAGGGAATATTCGACTCACCCGATGAGGATTGAGGTTATAACGCTTTTTCCCGGATATTTCGAATCGGTCGTCAGTGAATCGATTCTGGGCCGGGGAAAAAACAAAGGGCTCTTTGACATAAGAATAATTGACCTCCGCCAATTTACCGCCGATAAACATCAGACGGCGGATGACAAACCGTATGGCGGCGGCGGCGGGATGGTTCTCAAGGTGGAACCGATTTACCGTTGCCTGAAATCGCTTGGCTACGAGAAGAAGCCGCAGCCGAATGAAAGGATTATCCTGACATCGGCGGCCGGACGAAAATTCGACCAAAACCTGGCCGTCCGGTATTCGCTCCTGAAACGGATGACGATCCTGTGCGGCCATTATCTCGGAGTCGATGAGCGGGTGTTGGCGCTTTTTGACATTGATGAGGTTTCCATCGGTGATTATGTTCTTACCGGTGGCGAAGCTCCGGCGGCGGTCATGATTGATGCGGTCGTGCGGCTGATTCCGGGAGTCCTGGGGAATTTCGAATCGGCCGTGGATGATTCATACAGCGAGACTCTTCTGGGAGCACCGGTCTATACGCGCCCGGAGGAATTCATGGGGCTCGAGGTTCCCCGGCCGCTTCTAACCGGGAATCATGGGGAGATCGCCCGCTACCGGAAACGGGCGGCGATCAGAAAAACCTGGCAGAATCGGCCCGAATTGCTGAAGCCGGCCGAACTCGATGACGATGATTTAAAATATATCGAAAAACCTGAAGGTGATGAAAACAACAGTCAATAAGAGGATAGACCTATGAAACAGCTGACTCAGATTGAAAAGGCATACCTGTCTAAAAAAATACCCGATTTCAGAGCAGGAGATACCGTCAAAGTTCATGTCAAGATCAAAGAAGGAGATAAAGAACGTGTCCAGGTTTTCCAGGGGACGGTTATCAGTCGCCGCGGTTCCGGGACAGGTGAAACATTTACCGTTCGAAAGGTCTCGGCCGGAATCGGGGTCGAGAGAATATTCCCGCTCCATTCGCCCAATATTTCGAAAATTCAAAGATCCCGCCGGGGCAAAGTCCGCCGGGCCAAGCTATATTATTTGCGCGGTTTGACCGGCAAGTCGGCCCGCATCGAGGAACTACTCGATGAAAAGGCGGAAAACGAAAAGGCCGCCGAAAAGGCCAAAACGGCTAAAGGGAAAAAAGCCAAAAAGGCCAAAGCCAAAACCAAAGCGGATAAAACCGAAGAAGCCAAAGCGGCCGCAGAAAAACCGACCAAACCGGAAGCCGAAGAAGCTAAAGCAGAAGAAAGCAAGGCCGAAGAAACAAAAGCCGAAGAAGCCAAGGTTGACGAAGCTAAGGCTGAAGAAACCAAATCCGACGAAGCCGAAACCGAAAAATCGAAAGAATAGAGATTTCGTTAATACGAATGCTGCCAGAGGGGCTCTCTCTAAAGTCCCCTAATAATCGAGTGGCAGTTCACAACTTCTCCTCCGAAGAAGTCAAGAACTGACGCAACCCTATAAATTTCAATAAATTCTGCTGTGTCAGGCCTTGTGCCCCGCCATTGCCGAGGCGTGTGACCTGATATTTTCAATGCTTATGGAACAGCTCCTTTTTGCTGAAGCTGTATCTGCTGAAGCCAAATCCGAAAGCTACCATTTGACAGGGTCGGCTAAAGTTCGTAAATTCCCGTCAATTATGAATATGCCCAATAAACTGACCCTGTCGAGAATAATCCTGTCGCCGATTTTCATGTCGTTTTTCTTGATTGAGAATGTCTATAGTCGTGTCCTTGGATTGCTGCTGTACCTGCTGGCCGCCTTGACCGATATCGCCGATGGTCATTATGCCCGCAAGTATGGTATCGTGACCGGCTTTGGAAAATTCATGGACCCGCTGGCCGACAAAATTCTCGTTTCCACCGCCTTTATCGCCCTGGTTTCGCTCGGCTATGCGCGGGCCTGGATGGTCATGTTGATTATCGCCAGGGAGTTTTACGTAACCGGGATAAGGTCGCTGGCGGCCTATAAAGGCGCGGTTCTGTCGCCCTCGATGCTGGCCAAGGTGAAAACGGTTTTGCAGATGACGGCCATTACGTTCGTCTTGCTGGTCGTTACTCTGGAGACTGTTTTATCAAACGTCGAGACACCTTTTCGGGCTATCCTGAATTTCAATCACCAGCTCGCCTATGATATCCTGATCGGTCTGGCCACGCTTTTGACTGTCTATACCGGTTTCGATTATACCGTTAAATACTATTCCATGTTGAAGAATATTCTCCGATGAAAAAATCGGATTTTATTAGATTTTTCGCCAGTGGGTTCTATTCCGGCTATAGCCCGCAGGTGCCCGGAACGACGGGAACGCTGCCGATCTGGCTGGCTGCGCTCCTGCTTTTTCCAGGCCATCAAACAATAATTATATCGCTGGCCGTGATTTTGACGCTGCTTTCGGTTTATCTGGCCGGCGAGGCGGAAAAAATCTGGGGACACGATTCCAAAAAAATCGTTATCGACGAATGGGCGGGGATGATGATTACCCTCATTCTGGTTCCCTTTACGATTCCGAATTATATCATCGCCCTGATGGCCTTTCGGGTGACCGATGTGCTGAAAATTTTCCCGGCCCGGTCGGCCGAAAGCCTTCCCGGCGGCTGGGGAGTCACCGCCGATGATGTCGTGGCCGGCATTCAGGCGAATATTTTAACGCGGTTGACTGTATATATACTGTTTAATTATATTCTAACCGGATAAATCATTAGGCAGCGAAGGTTCATCATGGATGTTGAGCTTATTTCGATCGGCGATGAAATAATCACCGGTGACAGAGTCGATACCAATTCGGTTTTTATCGCCCGGGCCATAGCCGAGATCGGTCTCTCGGTGGCCTATAAGACAGCCGTCGGTGATGATCTCGGAAAGATGGAAGAGGTTTTTAATCTGGCCCTCAAGAGAGCTGACGTTATTATCACGACCGGCGGCCTGGGGCCGACCGACGATGATATCACCAAAAAGGCGATAGTCAAAGTTTTTCGTCGCAATCTGATATTTCACGAGCACGTTCTGGAGGATATCAGAAAACGTTTTGCCGCGCGCGGAATAGAGATGCCCTCGATAAATCAAAACCAGGCACTCTTGCCGCAGGGGGCGACCTATTTGCCCAATCGACTTGGGTCGGCCGTGGGAATCGTGATATCCGAATCGGGCAAGACGTTCGTGTCGATGCCGGGGGTGCCGCGCGAGATGGAAATCATCGTCAGGGAAGAGCTCTTGCCTTACTTGCAGAAGCATATCAAGCACGGCGCCTTGAGCGTTCTGCGACTGCGCACGACAGGGATTATAGAATCGGCCCTGGCTGAAAAGATAGCCGGGAAATTCAAAATTCCGGAAACGGTCCATTTTGCCTACCTGCCGTCGTACCGCGGCGTCGATCTGCGGATAATAGCCCGGGCGGAGACGGCCTCCCAGGCTGACGAAACGGCTCAGGCGCTGGCCGCCCGGGTGCGGGAACTGGTCGGTAAGTATATTTATGGCGAGGGGGATGAAATACTCGAGGCGGTTGTCGGTAACCTTCTTCGGCGAAACAAGCAGACGCTGTCGGTCGCCGAATCATGCACGGCCGGTCTCTTGGCGGCGGTCATTGCCGATGTCCCCGGCTCCTCGGATTATTTCGAACGCGGCGTGGTAACCTACAGCAACCGCTCGAAAATCGAACTGCTGGGAGTGTCACCGGAGATTATTGAAACACAGGGGGCCGTCTCCGGGAAGACGGCCGAGGCTATGGCCGGAGGAATTCGAGACAGGGCCAAAACCGACTATGGTATCGGTATTACCGGTATCGCCGGGCCCGACGGAGGTACCGATGACAAGCCGGTCGGAACCGTCTTTATCGCGGTCGCTTCGGGCCATGGCATCGTCTCAAGGCGCTTCCAGATTTCCTCGGACCGCCAGGTCAACCGTTATCGGTCGGTCTATGCCGCCCTGGAGATGTTGCGCCGGGTCATTCAGGGAGTTATATAATGCGTTTGTTTATCGCTATACCGCTGGAAGAAGAGATCAGGCGGGCGCTGGCCGAGATTATTTTCGAGCTGAAACAGAAAAGAGGGCGGGTGAAATGGGTCACTCCGAAAAATATTCATCTGACACTCAAATTTCTGGGCGAGGTTTCGCCCGATTTGGTCGCCCCGATCGGCGAAGCCATTACCGGAGTGGCCTCGCACCATGATCGTTTTAAAACGGTGATTGATCGGATCGGGGCTTTTCCCAACCCGCGCCGGCCGCGAGTGATATGGGCCGGGCTGACCCGGGGAAGCGATATTCTGCAGTCGATGGCGACCGAGGTCGACCAGGCTATGGCAGAACTCGGCTTCGATAAGGAAAAACGGCCGTTCAAGTCGCATCTGACGCTCGGACGGGTGAAAGACGACAGCGGTCTGAATGACCTCGGAGAGGCTGTCCGGGACTACCGGATGAGCTCTTTGGAGACCCCCCTAAGCCGGGTGGTTCTTTTCAAATCGACCCTGACGCCAGCGGGACCGATATATGACCGGCTGGTCGAGGCGGAACTGCCGAAAAGCTGAGGGACGCGCGCCATATTATCCTCGGGGGGCGATTTTTACTGACAGCATTTGACAGCGGGCTGTTTTATTGTAAATTGTTAAAAATGTGATTTAGAAGCGGATTTTTTTCTTTATCGTATAGGAAAAATGGAGAAATTGTCTTGGCGAAAAAAACTATTAATAAGAGTGGGGTCAAGATGGGCCTTAGTGTTCCTGACCGTAAGAAAGCCCTCGAGAGCGCTCTCCAGCAGATAGAGAAGTCGTTCGGAAAGGGATCGATAATGCGTCTTGGTGACGATGTGGTTTTGCCGATCGAGGTTATTCCGTCGGGATCGCTGGGTCTCGATTATGCCCTCGGAGTAGGCGGCGTGCCGCGCGGCCGGGTGACCGAGATTTACGGCCCGGAAAGTTCGGGCAAGACGACAATGGCACTGCATGTTGTCGCCGAGGCTCAGAAACTGGGCGGGATCGCGGCCTTTATCGATGCCGAACATGCTTTCGATGCCAAATATGCCAGAGCGC
>Ga0272444_10001282_pt1 | contig 24433 bp, 25 predicted proteins | sample SSMForm13_FD_201033 | JGI IMG/M metagenome (GOLD analysis project Ga0272444, IMG submission 201033) | Marine sediment archaeal communities from Little Sippewissett salt marsh, Falmouth, MA, United States - SSM-Form-13 | ecosystem: Environmental > Aquatic > Marine > Wetlands > Sediment ...
GGGATACCCTCGCGGCGTATTCAGACACCACGGTTACCAATCTCATCCTCGATTCTCTCGCGGTTTACCTTGTGGAAAACGACACCATTCTATTTTCCGATACAGCGGGATTCGCATGGAAAATCCCCTGCGACTCGGTTAACGAGTGCATCGTTTGGGACACGCTCGCCGATTATGCCCTTCTGGACACCCTCGGCGCCTACGCCGACACCTCGGTTGTTTGGGACACGCTCGCCGATTATGCCCTTCTGGACACCCTTGGCGCTTACGCCGACACATCTGTTGTTTGGGACACGCTCGCCGATTATGCCCTTCTGGACACTCTCGGCGCCTACGCCGACACATCTGTTGTTTGGGATACGCTTGCCGAATATGCGCTTCTCGATACACTGGGCGCATACCTCGACACCACAAACCACTTCTTCACCCAGCTTCGAGCCAACGGCTCTGCATGGTTGCCCGACAGCGTCACGCTGGTCGAAGGAACCGGCATTACCCTCACCCAGACCGGCGACTCAATTACCATCGCGGCGTCCGGCGGCGGAGGTTCAGACACCGACTGGTCCGGCGCGGGCACAGGGCAGATGTATGCCACCGATACCGACGATAGCGTCGCAATAGGTATTGCAGTGCCAACCGCGAAACTCGATGTGGACGGCGGGATCACGATGCGCGGCGATAGATACCGAGGCATCGACGCCTCCGGAGCGGACAGCTTCTACATCTACGACGACGGCGACACCACCCGCTTCGACGCCGACAATCCAATTAAAATAGGCGACGCTTCTCTCGTGGTTGGAACCAACGGCTACGCATACGCCACGAAGAACCTCTACGCAGGCGACAGTTTTTACATCGGCGATCTGGAAATAGATACTGCTAACTCAGTCGTTTTAGTGGCGGATACTGCCACAGGCAAAGTCGGTTATGCTCCACTCAATTTCGTCGGAGGCGCGATTACGCGGGCTTATGGCGAGCTTGTCATGGACGATACATCCGGCGTCACGGTTGCCCTTCCGAATAGTATTGCATGGACGGATATGAAAACCTCCGAAAGCGGTATCATTGCAGGAGCACCATTTCTTACTGTTGGTGCAGGCACAAACGGTAGCACCGCATACGCGGACAGCTTGATAATCGGTGATAGTGGGGCTCATTTATACCAATTGAACCTATCCGTTTCATTCTCGGGACCTTCCGGATGCGAGTTTCAGATGGCTGTTTTACGGGATGGTGTTATTCTTCCTAAGTTTATACTTTTCTCGGACATAGCATCAGCTAACGAGAAAAAAAGTTCATCGTTATCAGGATTAATCGAAATCGATGACGGCGAAGTTCTAACTCTTAAAATGAGAAACTACGGCGATAAGGGCATAAATATAACTATCTATAATTTCAACCTTCAGATCACGCGAGTCGGAGATTAAGCCAGGCTAAATTCTATCCTCAATGAGGCGGGCTTCGAGGGGAAGCCCGCCTTTTTTTTAAAATAATGCCTGCTATGCCTTGCAGATTGTGCCCTTTCCCCCGGTCATATTAGCTATCATGCCTTTCAATTTGATAATATTTATTTATGATTTATCTATTATCATTTAATATTTATTGTTTTCTAATTTCGATTACTTTATTTCATTTTAAAATTTGTAGATTATATATTACTATTTATTAATTTTAATATATTATTATTTCATGTTTGATCAACATCTTTTTGTCTAATGTTTATATTTTGCTATATAGGAATATAATTACTATATAATAGTTTTTGTGATTCTCAAATATCATTATCATTGAATATGAATATATTTTAGAATAATCAGTTTTAATTACTCGATAATAATGAACTATACAAGTTTGATAATTATCAGAAATTAACGATTCAAAATTATTATTGGAAAAGAATTTTACTATCTCATTAGATTTTTCTTGCTTAATGTTAGATTATGTTTTATAATTCTTAGGTATAATATTATTATCATTGAGTTGATAATCATTATAGCAACATTTTCAGGAGGAACGGCATGGCTATTCGAAACAATAACTTCGCTCAGGACGATTATGAGGGGAGATTAGAGCGTTTAATCTCCTTCTGCGCACATATAACCGATTTCTCCGCAGAACTCGGTTTAACTGGCGATCTTCTTTTATGGGCGCAGAACGCCCGGACTGAATTGGAAGACATACGCGGAGAAGCGCAAACCAAAAAGTTTGATTCACATATGGCCTTTTCGGACTTCCGAAGCAAACAGGAGGAGACGAAGGCGCTTTACCAGAGGGCGAAGGACATTCTCCGCGCGATGATCGCCGCGCAGGACAACGCGGACGAGATTATCCGCGCCTATTCCATCGACGGCAAGACGCCTATCACCCGCGAGGGAATCGAGACCGCGGTTGATGACCTCGCCGCCCAGCATGAAATTTACAAATCCGAGGGCGCGGAGTGGGTTTTGCCGGATCATGTCGTCGATTCGCTGAGAACCCTTAGAGCCGAGATGCGCGAGCTTCACACCATCGCCCGCACCAAGCGCGAAAAGGCAAAAATCGCCCGCGAGGCATATCATAAGCGGTTCCGCGAGAATACCCATAAGCTGAAGCTCATTTATGAATTGGGCGTTCTCGCTTGGGGAGTGGATGGCAACAATTTTATGGTGCTGGGAATGTTGCCCAAATCGATGATATGGACTAAGAAGCGCCCTCCCTCGCCGAGTAATCTTCGCTACAACGGCACTTCGCGGGAGCTTCGCTGGGACCGCATCGACGGCGCGGACAGCTACGAGCTGAACTATCGCGAGTCGGGCAAGGGCGGTCATTGGACAGTGATCTATGAGGGCGCGGAGACTCGATTTGCCCTCGCGGAGGGGTTTGCCGGCGATGTGGAGTTTCGCGTCCGCGCTATTGCGGAGGGCAAGGAGAGCCATTGGAGCGGGGCTTTGGGAGTGGAGATTTGAGTTTTAATGGGGGGCGAGAGAAGAATCCCCCCTGCCCCCCTTATAAAGGGGTGTGTTTGCGTTGGTTGCCGTCACTTTTGAAACACGGCATCGATGCAGAAACGCGCGGACAGGTCTCAGACCTGTCCCTACGGAATTGCGCGTGGATTATTCCTTGGATTATATTAGCAGGGCAGTTTCAGGGTGAAGGTGGTGCCGCTGTCGGAGGATGTGGTGAAATTGATTTCGCCGTCGAGGTAGTGTTCGGCGAAGAGTTTCATGCTGTATGTTCCGAGGCCGCGTCCCTCGTCCGCTTTTGTGCTGAACCCGCGCTGGAAAATTCGCGGGATGATTTCGGCGGGAATCGAAGTCGGGTTCCAGACCTTGAAGAACATATCTTTGCCGGCGACTTCCACGACAACTCGCACCTTATCCTCGCGAGAACAGGCTTCGAGGGCGTTCAGAACCATGTTGTTGAGAACGCGGAGACATAGGGCTTTGTCGCTGTATATGAGGGGGCACTCGTCCGGTTTTTCGATTTCGAGTTTTTTGCCTTCCGCGGAGGGGTGGTTGCGGAAGATGCGCGCGATTTCGTCGGTCAGCTCGTCGATGGCGACTTCCTGCATGTTCACGCCGACTTCGATGGGCTCGTCGCTCAGGAGGCGCCGTTGCAGGGCGATTTCGCGGGAAAGTTCACGGGCGGCTTCGAGGAAGTCTTCGGCAATTTCTTCGGCGGGGTGGCCGAGTTTGTAAACATTGAGCATCTCCGCGCCGCTCAACAGCGCCATGGCGATGTTGCTGATATCGTGGAAGAAAACGCGTTCGAGGAGGGCGCGTTTCTGCATTTTGCTGATGTCCTGCAGGAAAAGGAGAATGAAGCGGAATCCCTGGAAGGTTATCGGCGTGGCTTTCACGCGCAGATAGATGTCGGCGATTTTGCCGTCGCGCTTTATTTCGGCGACGCATGTGCGTTCCTGCGGCCTGTCCCCTTCGAGAGCGGAAACGATAGCTATCGCCGCTCCGCACGACGCGCAGAATTTGCTGGTGCCGCATCCGCCGGGCATGTCGTGAGCGTGGATACACTCGATAGCCTCGCCCGGGCGCAGACCGAGGACTTTCTCGGGGTCGTCGATGCCCAGCATCTTGAGGAGAGTATCATTTAGGGCGAGGATCTGCCGATGTTCGTTGAGGATTGCGAGCATACTGCTTGTGTTGCGAAGTATCCCCTCCAGAACTTCGTTGTCGGCTACCGATTTGATTTCGGCGGAGAATTGAGTATGTTCGGCCCGCTGTGGGTCGGCGAAGTAGCTGTCATTTTCATTTTGCATCATGCAGATAATTAACGAAAGAAAATCCTTTAAGTCAACGAAAATGTTCACAAGGTTTTGGGTTCGGCGGGGGTTTCATTTTATCAGCATCGCCTTAAAAGATTCATTTTTCAATTATTATTAGTGGAAATAGAACAAAATCCTTGCTTTTTGAGATATTGATTATTATTCTATTTTAATATTTTTAGCCTTTGTTATGAAAAAAAGCAAAAAAATAACCGGACAAAAGTTGTTTTGATGATATTTGTGAGGGCATCAACGAGATTCAAAGAGAGGGAAAAATGAAAAGAAAAGTTCTGCTGGTCGATGACCACACGATTCTGCGTCAGGCGCTCAAGCGTATGTTGCTTGAATTGAATGATGTCGAGATAATCGGCGAAGCCTCGGACGGTTGGCAGGCAATCGAGCTGGCAAAAGAGCTCAAGCCGGATATTATTCTCATGGATATCGCCCTGCCGGAGAAGAACGGCATCGAGGCGACGCGTCAGATTTTAAAAGATGGCGCGAATGTCAAGATAATAGGCCTTTCGATGTATTCCGACGCCCAGTCCGTGGCGGAACTGCTCCGTTGCGGGGCGGTGGGGTATCTCTACAAAGACTGCACTTTCGATGACATCAAAGAGGCCTTTGAGACTGTCAACAGGGACGAGGTTTATCTCAGCCCGACCATCGCGAGCAAGCTGGTGAACGAGTATGTCGTAAACGACGTTTCGCCAAATCAGTCGGCATATGAGGCTCTCACCGACCGCGAGCGAGAGATAATGCAACTCATCTCCGAGGGATTCCGCACCAAAGAAATTGCAGATAAACTGGATGTCAGCGTCAAAACGGTCGATACGCATCGGCACAATATTCAGCATAAACTCGGTCTTTTCAGCGTGGCGGACCTTGTGAAATACGCCGTTCGCGAGGGAATCACCACTCTAGACGTTACCCCGCGAGAAAGCAGATATAGGTAACCTTCGAGTAAAAATATAATTTTCAAACCACGGGGATGCTTTCCCGTGGTTTTTTTTGCGAAGGTAGGGCTTGCGTATTCTGGGGTTTCCTATTAAATTTAATCTTGTGAAGAAATATTTGGGCATAATATTAATCGCCTTCATCGCGTTTTTTCCCTGTATAGTTCAGGGCGAGATTGTGGCCATTTCGGCGGGTGCGTCCCACAGCCTGGTTCTGATGGCGGATGGAAGCGTCTATTCGTGGGGTGCGAACTCCGACGGCCAGCTCGGAACCGGGGGGACATTGGAAAGCCACGTCCCCGTGCGGGTTAGAGACCTCACGGAAAGCGGCTACCTCGAAGGGATTGTGGACATAGCGGCGGGAAACGCTTTCAGCCTCGCCCTCGCCGAGGACAGCACCGTATATGCATGGGGCACAAACGACTTCGGCCAGCTCGGCGACGGCACGATACTTCCTTCCAGCCTGCCCGTGCGGGTTGTAGATTCGAGCGGGACTTCGAGTTTAAATCGAATCGTCGCCATTTCGGCCGGGTCATTTGGATGCCTTGCCCTCGATGTTTCCGGGGGAATCTGGAGCTGGGGAAGCAACCGAGAGGGGGCTTTGGGACGCGGGGACAGCGATTTGGACCCCCATCCGATTCCAGGGCGAGTGTTGTTCTCTGCCGGCGCTCCTCTTCAGGAAGTTGCCGACATCGTATGCGGTTCGATGTTCAGTTTCGCCCTCAGGGAGGATTCTACACTCTGGGCATGGGGCTCTAACGCCGACGGCCAGCTGGGCAACGACACGACGCTCAGCAGTTATTATCCCCGACCGGTTCTCGACTCCGCCGGCATCGATACCCTCGGTTCGATTGTCGAAATAACCGCCACCGGAACGGGAGTGTTCGGAATTTTCGGCCACGCCCTCGCTACAGACTCCAACGGCAAGGCATGGAGCTGGGGCAGAAATTACAACGGCCAGCTCGGCGACGGCACGATATCGAGCAGAAACCTGCCATTGAGGGTTCGAAATTCCGCGGGCACCGGGTTTCTGATTGATATTGCTCAGATGTCCGCGGGTTCCGAACACAGCCTCACCCTTCTCGAAGACGGAAGTGTGTATGGTTGGGGGAATAACTACTACGGGGTGATCGGCGACAATACTACATCCGACAAACATCTGCCGGTTCGTGTTCACGGTATCGACAACATCGGCTGGCTGTCGGATATCGTTTCCATCGCGACGTCCAACAGGCACAATCTGGCTTTGGACATCGACGGCAACCTCTGCGCATGGGGCAGGAACGATTACGGCCAGTTAGGCGACGGCACGACATTTCAGCGCAATTATCCCGTGGCGGTTTTGCCCATTCCCATTGGCGTGGTGGAAATCCCCTTCAAACCGGATTCTCTTCGTGTAACCGTCGGCCCTAATCCTTTCAACTCGGCTGTTCGAATTCGTTGCAGTGAAAACTCGAATATAGAAATCTTCGACCTGACCGGCAGGAAAGTCGAATCGGCTTCCGGGGTGGAATATCTATGGCGCCCAAGTTCGGAAATCCCCTCGGGGCTATATTTGCTAAGGATTTCGGCGCGGGATGAAACTTATTCGGCCAGAGCGGTATATCTGAAATAGTTGTCATCTCCAATCCAGCCCAGCCTGACGGATATACACGGAAGAAATCTAATCCCTTGCGCAATCCTCAAAAATCGATTATTGTGTATTTTGAAAATGACTTAATCATAAATCGGAGTCAAATATGCGTCCCTACGTTACCGCAGACACAATCGACGAAAAAAGCGACGGCTGGCTGAAGGAAATCGCACCTTATAACCGGCATCCAATTCGACTTCGAGCCGAGAAATCCGCTCTGCTTGTGGTGGATATGCAGAACTTCTTCCTCGACCCAGAATCTCCCACATTCACCGACGGCGGCCCGGCGGTTCTACCAAACACCAAGCGTCTGATAAAAGCGTTCAGAGAGGCCGGAAGGCCCGTGATTTTCACCAAACATGTCCATCATCCTAACATGATGGACATCGGCATCATGGGCTGGTGGTGGGATGGCGCCTGCATCGAGGGCACTCCCGAGAGCGAAATCCACACCGATATTCTACCGGAGGAAGGCGAGAAAATCATCCTCAAACATCGCTACAGTGCTTTTTATAACACTGACCTGGAGACAATACTCCGTTGCGGGGGTATCGAGGATTTGGCCATCTGCGGAATTATGACAAACATGTGTTGCGAATCGACGGCGCGGGACGCTTATTATCGCGATTACCGCGTCTTTTTCCCCGCGGACGCCACTGCGGCGGTTTGCGAGAAGATGCACGTCGCGAGCCTGCTGAATCTGGCTTACGGTTTTGCGAATATTGTCAAAACCCGGGAGATTATCGAAGGGCTTAAATAGCTTTTAAATAAGGGTTCCCGAACAAGGAAAGTTAAAATCGCAACGATGGCATATCAGACAAAACCGAGCCGAAACAAATATTGCGTATGAGATTACTGAAAAACAGATTATCCCTTTCTCTCTTTCTATTGGGCATATGGCTTCTGCTGAGCTATCCCCTCGAATGGCACAAACTTCTTTTCGGGGGCGCGACGGCACTGGCCGCGGGGTTCATTTTCGGGGAATATGCCCGTCCCTTCGGGGATTTTCGGTTCACGCCAAAAGCCTTCGTATATTCCATAGCCTATCTCTTCGTTTTCATTTGGGAGCTCGTAAAATCCAACATCGATGTAGCATGGATCATCATTCATCCGAAACTTCCAATCAAACCGGGAATCGTGAAGGTAAAAACTAATTTGAAAACCGAGATGGGACGTCTTGCCCTTGCGAATTCCATCACCCTGACTCCGGGGACGCTTACGGTCGAAACGAAAGGGGAATACTTCTACGTTCATTGGATAGATGTTTCCGCGAAGAATATCGAAGAATCGACTGAGATGATTGTCGAGAGGTTCGAGAAATATCTGGGGGTCATTTTTGGCTGATACGATTTTTCATATCTCGGCGGTTATAGCCCTTATTTCCATCGGTCTTCTGATGATACGCACTGTTATCGGCCCAACATCCGCCGACCGCGCGGTGGCTCTGGACACCATGACCATCATCACAATTTCGATAATTGTTTACATCTCCCGTCTCGCCGAACGCATGATCTACCTCGATGTCGCGCTGGTTTATGCCCTCATCAGTTTTCTGAGCGTCCTCGCCCTTGCGCGTTATCTAGAGAAGGGAGTATGATGGCGGTCTTGGAGATTATAGGCGCTGTTTTATGCCTTCTCGGCTCGCTCCTTTTCTTCGTAGCTGCATTGGGGATTATCCGCATGCCGGACCTATATAATCGCATGCAGAGCGGAAGCAAATGCACTTCACTGGGGAGTTTCCTGTTCATCATGGGAGTTGGAATATCCGAACCAGAGTTTATCGGCAAGGCGATACTTCTGATTTTGTTCATCGTCTTCACAGATCCAATTTCTTTCCACTCGCTGGCCAGAGCGGCTCATTACATAGGCGTTCCCCTCGCAAATGCTACTTGCCACGACTCACTTACCGACGAGGAAGCCGACATCGGGAAGGATTGCTCATGATCCTGGTGATGATAATTTCCCTCGGTTTAGCCATGCTCGTTTCGGCCGGAGTTGCGGTGTATTCGAGGAACCTCGTGGTCGCGGTGATAGCTTCGGGAATAATCGGGCTTTTCGCAAGCGTTATATATCTAATCCTTTCCGCCCCCGATGTCGCGATGGCTGAGGCGGCAATCGGTTCCGGACTCACCACGGTTATCTTCCTTCTGGCTCTCAAACGAATAGGCGTCGAGGAGGACAACGATGGTTAAAAGACTCGCCGCGGTTATAGCCTTAGGCCTTCTCGCGCTGATTATTCTGCCCCTAATCACCGACATCGGCCCTCTTGACGAGCTGGGAATTGCCGCAAATAAATACGTCGATATGGCAGTGAAGGAGCTTGGCGTGCAAAACGTCGTAACAGCAGTGCTTGTAACATACAGAGGTCTCGACACCATCGGCGAGGTGGCGGTGCTCTTCATAGCCACCACCGGCATCGGTTTCGTCCTTCGGAAAAAGAACAGCAGAGGCTGGAAACCCCGCAAGCGTGAACAGTCGGAGATTCTCCACGTTTCGGGAAGATTCCTTTTGCCTATAATAGTTATCTTTAGCATTTATGTTTTCACCCATGGCCATCTCTCGCCGGGGGGCGGTTTTCAGGGGGGCGTGATTCTGGCGTCGTCAATACTTCTGCTTTTCCTGTCCAACAGTCTTTTCGAGGTGAATCATGACATAATGCGGGCGTTGGAAACAATCCCCGGTTTCGTGTATGTTCTCATGGGTTTTCTTGGAATGGTGCTCTCGGCGGGTTTCCTTGACAGCAGGCTTCTGCCTTTGGGAAAAACCGGCATGCTTTTCAGCGCGGGGACTATTCCTATTATATATAGCCTTATCGGTCTTAAAGTCGGCGCGGAACTATCTGCTATCCTCGACAGCCTCGGAGGGGAATCGTGACAATCGCCATTATTATAGGCTTTGTTCTTTTCTTCTTCGGGCTTTTCGCGGTTCTCACCCGGAAGAATCTTATCAAGATGATAATCGGTTTTTCGATAATGAACAACGGCGTTCATCTGATAATGGTGGCAATCGGCTACATCGAAGGCAACACCGCGCCCATCCTCGACAAACACCATATCCGCAGGGAAGCTGTTCAGATGGTGGTCGATCCTATCCCCTCGGCGCTGGTGTTGACAGCTATAGTTATTGGCCTTGCGGTTACATCCCTGATGCTCGCATATGCCGTTATGCTCTACAGAAAACGGAAATCCCTCTCCATCGATGATTACGAAGATTTGAAATGTTAAACCCGCTCTACATAATTATCACCGCCCTCGGGGCGGCTTTTATCCTCCCGCTGATCGACAGGTTTGGACGCAAGACCGCAATTGCTCTCTTCTACGCCGCCCTCTCGGCCATTTCTGCAGTTTCGATATTGTGGGTCTTTTGGCTTACGTCCGGAGGCTCCGCAATCACTATTAATACCGCTGGTTTCGAGCCGCCTTTCTCCATTCACCTGCGGATGTCCTACATGGAAGCCTGGACTCTGTCTTTTGTTAACTTCGGGACTTTGCTGGGCGCGATATTTCTCCTCAAAGAGCTTCGAGTTCATTCGTCTCGGCTGATGGCCGGTTATCTCGCCTTTGTATTGGGTATAAACGGTATGGTGATGACTCGGGACGTCTTCAACCTATTCGTGTTCATGGAGATAACACTGATTTCGTCCTATGCCCTTATAGCTCTTAAAAGAAATACCCTCTCCCTCTCCGCCGGGCTTAAATGCATGTTTGCGGGAGGACTTTCCAGCTCCCTGTATTTGATTGGCACGATATATCTCTATCGAATTTACGGCACTCTCTCCATCGACCAAATAGTGGAAACCGGCGGCACGGGCTTCTTCACATCCAGCTCTGTGGCCGTTTTTCTTGTTCTCTCGGCTATTCTCATCGAGCTGAAACCCTTTCCCGCGAACGGTTGGGGCCTGGATGTTTATGAAAGCGCCGATGCCGGAATTTCGGCGGTTATCGCCATAGGAATCCCCGCCGGAATGCTCTTCGCCCTCAACAAGATTCTGCCCATGGCCGACCAAGGCCACCTGCTGGCGATTATCGTCCTGGGAATGATTTCTTTTGCCGTCTCGAATTTCCTCGGACTACGGCAAACCGACGCTCGACGGCTTCTCGGATACTCATCCGCTGCCCATATCGGCCTTGTTTACGGCGCCATGGCCTCAATGCAATACATGGGCGAACGCGGCCCGATGTTCTTTTATATTGTGGGAGGTCTTTTCGCCGCCCATCTCTTTGCCAAAGGCGGGCTTTTCTGGCTTATGGGAGCAATAGGAATACGCAAAATAGAAGATTTCCGTAAGGTGGAGATAAAGCCGATTTTCAAGTTTATGATAGCCGCCTTCTTCTTCGCCCTCATCGGCCTGCCGCCTTTTCCGGGCTTCTGGGACAGATGGTATCTTCTCACCCGGTTCGCTTCCGAGGGCTTTTTCCCATGGATTTTCCTTATCCTCGCTGGAACCTTGTTCGAGGCTGTTTATCTTCTCCGATGGCTCGAAAATATAAAAACCGCAAAAACAGAGGAGGTCTCTTCCTGGCCGATGGCGCCGCGTATCGTGCCAAGCTGGCTCTTCCTCGGGGTTCTGGTGGCCGGAGGAATGTTCATTCCTTTCAATCAGAACTGGGTTTCGGAGTTCATATTCTACCCCCTCATTGCCGGAGGACTTATATTCGTTCTTCGGGATTTGTCCGCCAGGTTAAGGTCTTACCTCGTTCTATTCACCCTAATAGCCGCCGGAATTTATGTCTGGCCACAACTTCACGGGCTTACGCAGATATTCGGAGTCATCTTCATTGCGGGAGGGTTTATCTGCGCAACAACGATGATTGGCCGTGACAATCGCCACCCCGGCTATTTCGCAGTATGGGCGGTTCTTCTGGCTTCCTGGCCGCTCCTGCTTATCGCTGTAACTCTCGTGGAATTTCTCTTCCTATGGACAACGATTATCTCCTCCTCATACATTTTGCTGTCCATGGAACCATCGTCAAAAGGCGGAGCTTTCAAGTTTGCGGTAGCCCAGTTTATTGGATTCATTATTTTAGCCACCGGTTTCGCAATGGCATCAAGGGGGTATCCTTACGAACCCATAACTAATCTTTCTTACGGCGCAAAAGGCCTTTCTATTCCGCTTTATCTAATCTTCGCCGGGTTTTTGGTCAGCATCGGTGCAGGGGGTTTCCATGCCTGGTTTCGCGATGTCTCTTCATGTTCGCCGAGGGGAGTTTTTCCCGTCCTGACCGGCATAGCCTCCAAAGGCGGGATTTTCGGGATAATGCTCTTTGCCCTGATTGCCGGCGGAAGGTTCTCCGGCGGAAATGTTTTTTTCATAATTGGATGGATAGGAGCAATTACAGCCCTTTTCGGCACTCTTTCAGCCGTTTTCCAGCGGGAAATGAAGCCATCACTGGGATTTCTTAGTTTGGGAATGACCGGAAACATCATCCTCGGAATTTCCGCGATGAATCAGTCTGGATGGGTTTCCGCGATGCTCTTATCTGCCGCCCATCTGCTGATTATTGTGATTCTGTTTTTCGCGTCTGGAAAAAGGGATTCCAATTTACAGGGAAAAAAGGGGAGACTCGAAAAACTCGCTGTTTCCATCGCCCTCCTTGCCCTCGCGGGAGTCCCGCCGTTGTCTGTTTATATGGGAAATCTTTTCTTATATGAAACCATGATTGAAAAGGGATGGTTCATTCAGTCAGCCATGGTTTTTATATCGACTATTTGCGCCGTAGTTTTCGCATATAGATACGCTCGGAATATTTTCACCTCCCCCGAGAGCAACCCTCGTCTGCCAGCATCGTCCCAACAGATTATTCCGCAGATAGCCTTAGCATTGGCGATAATCGCCCTGCCGATTTTCCATCGGCACATTATCTCCGAGCTGATGTATTCCGTGCCTGTTCACTTTCCACAAATTCACACTGCGGCTCCATTTGATGTTCCGAGTCTATTCTACGGCTCGAAATTAGCTCTGGCGCTTTGTTTGTCGCCTCTCCTCGGGAGCCTTCCTTTGTTATATATCATTGTAACCGGCAAAAAACCGGGATGGTCGAAGCGCCTCGACAGTATTCTTGAAATTTCAAGAGATAATGACTCGGGTGCCATTTCCGAGACGGGCAAGATATCTAAGATAATTCAAACTCCCTATATAGAGAGGCTCTGGAGCAATATTGCGTCGGGCGCAAACTGGGGAGCGGTGGAGCTTAGCAAAATCTACACGGGCAACGGCCAGACCTACCTGATATATATCGTCGTCCTGGTCGTGGTGCTTTTCGCAATTTCCGGCGGTTTCGCCTGACCGGGAATCTTCATTTAGGGCTATTTCGCCTACTTCAAATACATAACTCGCTTGAAAGCCGAGCCTGCGGCGCTCCCCGCCCGAACGAGATATACTCCGGAGGGCAGAGATGGGTTGGGGCGCCAGACAAATGCCCCTAAATCCCCCTGTGACACGGGGGACTTCACGGACACTGAGCTTGTCGAAGTGTTTTTGGCTAACCTGCCAACTGTTGCTTCGACCCGTGGGGTCATAAAGTCAGGCTCAGCAACCGCCACGCGTCGCCCGCTCATGTCGTAAATCTCAATCCGCATGGGCGATTCGAATTCGCCGTCGATGGCGATTGTTACCGCAGAGTTGAATGGGTTCGGGTAGGCAGAGATGGCGAAATTCAAAGGGCGCGAGGGGGTTTCGGCTATCGAAGCGTAATCGTAGCCGATGCCATAGTAGGTGATAAGCTCCAAATCTCCGCCGGACGGAACTACCACGTCATCCCATCGAATTAGCGCTCCAGAGAGGGAATAAGGCGGCCCGGCGAACGTCGAATCGATACTGAAATTGCTGAAAAGCAATTCCTCTTCACTTCCATAGGCGAAGAAATCCGGGCAGGTGGCGTCGAAGGCATCGACTACCATAACGCCTACCAGCGATGTGGGAGTAAAACCACTCGGAGTCAGTATATATGGCGGCATATCCACAGGGGTAAAGACCGAATTCGTGCTAATTACCCCAGATGCTGGAAGGGCGACGGGTGCGTCGTCAACACCGTTCACACAAACATCCCACTTGTGTTCGAGGGCGATTGTGTGGTTGAAAACATCGTCGTTGCGGATGACATAACGCACCCTTATCAGCCCGAGAGAATCCAGCGAGTCCGGCGTGAAGTATTGGTTAACGGTGATGCCGTCCGGCAAGTTCCATTTATTATGAATGGTGTTGCTCGCGGTTATTAGCGATGGAAAACCGACATCATGATATGGTTCCAACGTGGAAGTTATCGGCGGAGAAAAAGACCCCTCTGACCCTTCAAAAGCCAAGCCGTAAGTTTCACCATCGACTCGAAGGATAAAAGGCGAGTTGCCAATTCCAGAAATTACCGGGAAAAAATCCCAAGTTAATTGTATGGGAATTGGGTTCGTCCCGACACCGAAAAAGCCTATAGCGGTATCCACCCGCGCTTCGACACCGTAGCCGTGAACTTCTAAACAACCCTGCCCAGCGCACATTCCGACGAATAGGAATACCGAAACAATCGCGAAAAATCTCATATCTGCTCCTTCCCTTGAAAGCTTCGAGAGTCATTAAACAATTTCGTTGGTATGTATATAATAGACATTACAGCCTGTCGATGCAATTATTTTCTGCAATTGGGAATGGGGGACTCCATCGAGGGGAAATTTCCCCAACCCATGGTAGCTGAATTTTTTTTCAGTGGCTTAAATCCCACAATCAATGGGATTAATCGCGGGGCGAAGGCAATTTTCTTGTCCTGGCGAGAAAAAAAGCAAAATACCCCTTGACATATTCGTGGTATCTCTGTATTTTAATACTTGAAATTTATAATTGAAAGGAAGTTCCACAATATGAAAAACATCATAGCCTTTTCAGAAGCCGCTTCGCTGGGCATGCACGCCATGGTTCTTCTCGCCGAAAACCAGGAATCGTATATGTCAACTGAAGATATCGCAAAGGAAATAGGCGGGTCGAAACATCATCTCGCGAAAGTAATCGGAAGATTGTCTCAGGCGGGGCTTGTCGAATCCATGAGTGGCCCCAAAGGCGGGGTAAAACTCGCAAAACCACCTGACGAGATCGCATATATAGACATATTTCAAGCAATCGAAGGACCGGTGAGCAACAACAACTGTTTTCTCGGAAGACACTACTGCAGAAGAGAAGACTGTATTTTCTTGGATATTCGCGACGAGTTATTCACTCGAATAAAGGAATATTTCAGAGCAACAACTCTCGGAGATTTTCTCAAACGCAATACAAAGGAAAACAATGATTAGAACAATCGCCCCCAAAGACGCCCCCATCAAGGAAACCCCTCACGACGCAGAAGTCCGCGCCCTTCAGAACAACGAGCATGTTCAGATGAGCCATATCGAAATCGCGCCCGGAAAGGCATTGCGCAAGCATATCACCCCCGTGGACGCGATTTTTTACATTCTCGAGGGGGAAGCGACCGTGCTAATCGGCGACGAGGAAATAGTAGTGGGCAAAGACACCTTCGTCGATAGCCCCGCGAAAATTCCCCATCAGGTGCTCAACAACGGGGAATCGACTCTGCGATTCCTCGTGATAAAGGCTCCGCGTCCAACCGAGAAAACTCAGATGCTCTAAGAGGGTATTATGAAACGCAAAATAATCGAAATCAACGAAGAGCTTTGCGACGGTTGCGGAATATGCGCGGAAGCCTGCCATGAGGGCGCGATTCAGATGGTGAACGGCAAGGCGAAACTGGTCAGCGATATTTACTGCGACGGCCTCGGCGACTGTATCGGCGAATGTCCTCAGGGCGCGATTACTATAATCGAGCGCGAAGCGGAGGCATACGACGAGGAAGCCGTGCAGGAGCGTGCAAAGAGCCATAAAACCGATGAACCCCTGCCATGCGGATGCCCCGGCTCGAATCTCATGGATCTTCAAAAGTGAGCGCCGCAGTCATGCTGTGCTGAAGAACCTTTCGAGCCGGAGGCTATAAACTCGCGGCTTCGCAACTGGCCGGTGCAGATTCATCTCGTGCCGCCTCATGCGCCGTGGCTTAGCGGAGCGAATATCGTCCTCGCGGCGGACTGCGTTCCCTTCGCATATGCCGACTTCCACCGCAGGTTCCTCGAAACCGGCCCGGTGCTCATCGGATGTCCAAAACTGGACGACGCAAAATATTATATCGACAAAATAACCGAGATGATAAAAGTCGCAAAGCCAAAGAGCCTAACCGTCGTCCGAATGGAAGTCCCATGTTGCGGCGGAATGACTCAGATTGCCAGAACGGCAATTTCAAACACCGGAATCGAAATCGCCGCCAAGGAAGTCATTATAGGCATTCGCGGCGACATCATCGCGAAAAGAAATCTAAATTAATATCACAAGGGAGCGAAATGGAAAAGGAAAGAATCTCTTATCACGAAAGCGTAATCAAGGCTTACGAACGAATTAAAGCCGACGGCATGACCAACATCTGGGACCGTTACGAGGCTCAGGGATTCGGCGACCCGGACAAGCGGTGTCCCTTCTGTATGGCTGGTGTTCGTTGCGACCTATGTTCCAACGGCCCCTGCCGAGCCGACGCAGAGAAAGACAAACGCGGCGTCTGCGGAATTACCGCCGACGGCATGGCGATGCGGATGATGCTTCTTCGCAATGTCATGGGGTCATCGACCTACCAATACCACGCCGACCAGACGATAAAGACCCTCCGCGCCACCGCCAAAGGCGAAACTCCATATAAAATCGTCGAGGTCGAAAAGCTTCGCAGTTTCGCCGAACGGCTGGGGCTCGATTCGAAGGGAAGTCCCGAAGAAGTAGCTATCCGCCTCTGCGACTACGCCGAAACAGAATTCGCGAAGTCGCATCAGAGCGAGAGCGACATCGTGGAAAAACTCGCCCCGCCCGAACGGAAAAAGCTCTGGCGCGAATTGGGAATCTTCCCCGGCGGAATTCATGGCGAGATCATGTTCTCGACCAGTTCCTGCCTCACAAATGTCGATGGCTACTACGTCAGTCTCGCCCTGAAAGCCATGCGCCTCGGTATCGCAATGGCATACCAGAGCCAAATCGTGAACGAATTCTGCCAGGATATCCTTTTCGGAATCCCGCGCCCCCACGAGATGCGCACCGACTTGGGCGTCCTCGACCCCGATTACATCAACATCCTGCCCAACGGCCATGAGCCTTTCCTCGGATTCGCGATTGTCGAAGAGGCGCGTAAGCCGAAATGGCAGAATCTCGCCAAAGAGGCCGGCGCGAAAGGTTTGCGAGTTATCGCCAACATAGAAACCGGCCAGGAGATGATTCAGCGCTGGGAGATGGACGACGTTTTCTACGGCTACACCGGCAACTGGATTATGCAGGAGGCCATTCTGGCAAGCGGCTGTGTCGATTTGTTCGTCGCGGACATGAACTGTTCGATGCCCATCGACCCGATTTATGCCGATAAATACAAATTCAAACTAATGCCTGTGAGCGACCTTGTCGCTTTCGAGGGAGTGGATGAACGCATCGAATATAAACCGCAACATGCGCAACAACAGGCCGAACAGCTTATTCAGATGGCGATCGACAATTTCCCGAAACGCCGCGGCATTGTCGAGCCGATTACCGGATTCCCCATGGGAGATGCAGTTGTAGGTTTCTCGACCGAGAGCATTCTCGAAGCCCTCGGTGGAACATTAGATCCTCTTCTCGATGCCGTCAAAGGTGGAAGCATCCGAGGAATAGTCGGAATGGTTTCGTGCACCAGCCTTCGCGATTCGGGACAGGACGTGCATACGGTTAAGGTCGTGAAAGAGCTTATCAAGCGGGATATTCTTGTGCTTTCCATGGGTTGCGGCAACGCCGGTGTTCAAGTGGCCGGTCTATGCAGTCCGAAGGCTAAGGAGATGGCCGGCCCGGGCCTAAAAGCAGTCTGCGAGGCTCTGGGCACCCCGCCGGTTCTCAGCTACGGCACTTGCACCGACACCGGAAGAATAGCCGACCTGATTCATGCGGTCTCGGAAGCCCTCGGCGGAGTTCCCGTGCCGGATCTTCCTCTGGCGGCCGCGGCGCCCGAATATATGGAGCAGAAAGCAACCATCGACGCCATCTTCGCTCTAGCGTTCGGGTTATATACTTATGTTAATCCCGTTCCGCCGGTTACGGGTGGCCCGAATCTTGTTAAGTTACTTACCGAAGATATCGAGAATATCACCGGCGCGAAAATGGATGTCGAAACGGACGCCTCGAAAGCCGCCGACAACATCCTCGCCCACATCGAATCGAAAAGGAAAAAGCTCGGGATATAAATGCTCCTCAAGCAATTAACCCGAAAGAAAACCCGCCCTCGTTATGAAGGCGGGTTTTAATATTTCTATGGGGAGAGGTTCTTAGAGAAGGCCTTTGGTGAGGAAAAGCATGATTGCTTTTTGAATATGAAGCCTATTTTCGGCCTCGTCGAAAACCACGCTGTGGGGGCCGTCCATGACCTCGTCGGTAATCTCCTTACCCCGCTCGGCGGGAAGGCAGTGTTCGACGATGACATCGGGCTTGGCGTGGGAAAGAAGTTTGGCGTTCACCTGGAATGCCTTAAGCTTCTCGGCCTTTTCCGCGGCCTTTTCTTTCTCACCCATACTCGCCCAGACATCGGTGTAGATGACATCAGCGCCGGATACGGCTTCGATTGGGTCGTCTGTGAGGGTAATTTTGCTGATTCCGGAAGCTTTAGCGGCGGCAAGCAGGCCGGCATCCGGTTGGCAGTCGCTGGCTGTGCCTATTCTCAGGTCGATGGAAACCTTTTTCGCGAAATTCAGCCAGCTGTTGACGATGTTATTGCCGTCGCCGACATAAGCGATGCTGATATTATCGATGTAGCCTTTGTGCTCCATAATCGTCAGGGCGTCGCCCATAATCTGACACGGGTGGGTAAGGTTAGTCAGAGCGTTTATAACAGGCACACTAGCATGTTCGGCTAATTCTTCCACCTCGGACTGGTCGAAGGTGCGGATGACTATCATATCGACATAGCGGGACATAACCTTGGCGATATCGTGGACAGTTTCACGTTTGCCTATTCCAATTTCGCCGTCCGAAACATACACCGGATGTCCGCCGAGCTGGGATATGCCGATTTCGAAACTTAACCTCGTGCGAAGACTCTGTTTACGGAATATTGTAGCTACTGATTTCCCCGCAAGAGGCTGGGGGTTTTCGTCCCATTGATTGAGATGTTTAAGAACCTTCGCGCCGGCGAGGATGTCCTTCACCTCACTGGCTGTCAGGTCGTCGATGCTTAGAAAATCGCGTTTCATATATCCTCCTTAAACATTGAAGCCGGGGACATCCCGGAGATAATAATGGTGCCGGAGGCCGGACTTGAACCGGCACGTCCCGAGGGACGAGGGATTTTAAGTCCCTTGCGTCTGCCTATTCCGCCACTCCGGCACACCAGTATAATTTGTAAATTTATTCCTTCGAGGGCAAGCTATTTTTTTTATTCTTTCAAAACATATTAGTCCAACCTTTAGCGCATTGTATCAACAGCAAAAAAACGGCGCTTTCATTTATCTCAAATGCAAAATTTACTTGCGCACTTATTTTCTTTATGTATTTTATTGCCGACTAAAAGGTTTCTCCTTGGCCTTTTCTAAAAAAGGAGATCGATTCGAAAGCCGCACAGCCATGGACGGACTTGATCGATTAAGCACCGTTCCATGGCAAAAAAAAGGACGGATGAATGAACATCTACGTGGGCAACCTGAACTACGACACAACTGAAGACGAGCTTAAGCAGGCTTTCGAGCAATATGGGCAGGTCGAATCGGTTAAGATTATCACGGACAAATATTCCGGAAGATCTAAGGGTTTCGGCTTCATCGAAATGCCAAGCGACGACGAAGGCAGAGCGGCCATCGAAGGACTTGACGGCTCCGATTTGGGTGGACGTAATCTGAAAGTAAATGAGGCTAAACCTCGCGAAGACCGCGGCAACCGCGGCGGCGGCGGCGGCAGGAGCAACCGCTGGTAATATCTTTCTCAGGTTAAATTGGAAAGCCCCGAATTTTCGCAAGTTCGGGGCTTTTTTATGAAAAAATGAGGGTGGGGGGGTTCGAACCCACGACACCCGGCTTAAAAGGCCGGTGCTCTACCTACTGAGCTACACCCTCAAACTGATGGAGCTCTCTCAAACGGCATATAATAGACGTGGGAGATGTGTTTGTCAAGTTTAATCTGTTTTTTATTGCCGATATTTGTAATATGCCGCGCAAGCTCCCTCGGAAGAAACCATACAAGGCCCCAAAGGATTTTCCGATGTGCAATTCGTAGCGAATTGGGGACATTCCGTCGGCAATATTCGTCCCAAAATCACTTCACCGCATCGGCAACGACTGTCTGGAGGCGGTTCCTTATCGGGCAGGTCGATGTATTTGCGAATATCGAATCGAGCGAAATCATGCCTGAGCTTCAACCCGCTTTTCGGGAAGAACCCTATTCCGCGCCAACATGTGTCGTCCGGCTCGAACACCTTATTTATAAGCCTTTTAGCGGCAATGTTCCCCACGTCAGTTACGGCGCGTCGGTAAGAATTCACGATTCGAGGATTACCGGAGGAAATCATATCTGATAACAGTAAGAGGCCGTCGGCAATGTCTTCGTCCGTAAAACCGGTTATTACGCCGGGAATACCGAACTCGGAGGCCACGAAACCATAAGGCTGTGTTCCGATTATAGACGAAACATGCCCGGGAAGAATGAAGCCGTCGATTTGGAGAAGTGGGTGTTCGCAAAGAAGCCGCAGTGCTGGCGGAACGACCTTCAGCATCGGCAGAATCGCGAAGTTCGATATACCCGCTTCTTGCGCTTCGATAATCGAGGCGGCGATGGTGGGAATGGTCGTTTCGAATCCTACAGCGAGAAAAACTACTTTTTTTTGAGGATTTTCAATGGCTATCTTCAGGGCGTCATCGGGCGAATATACGATTCGAACATCCGCGCCCTCGGCTTTTGCCGAGAACAGGCTTCGGTTTTCGATGGGAACTCGAACCATATCGCCGAAGGTAGCCACTATAACATCGGGCACTTCAGCCAAAGCCAGACTTCGAAGAATATCGCCATCAGAGGTTACACAAACCGGACATCCAGGCCCGGAAACGAGACGAACCTTATCACCCAACAACTCACGAATTCCCATCTGTGCAATGGCCATAGTGTGAGTTCCGCATACCTCCATGATGTTGAGGCACTCGCCCGCAGAAACCCTATCTACAATAACCTCAACTGCTTTTCGAATTTGGCTCACTGCCTAAGTTCCGGTTTTCTCGCAACTAATCCCACCGAAATTCCGGTATATGCCAGAGGTCGGACATATTTCAGCTTATTTTTCAACCCGCGCCTAATCTGATGAAGCCCCGGAACCTTAAACAACACTAAGGGAAGATGAATTCCGATGGGCCACAAAGCCTCTCGGGTCATACGATAGAAAAGGCTAGGATACATCCATTCAGCATAGAAATCGGCTGGTTCGAGGCCGTATTTTTCGGCTTTCTTTTCCAGCTGGCCTAGAGTGAATTGTTTCTCCCATCCCGCAAACCATTTATTAATAGTTATCAGGAATTTTTTTATCACTGTATAAATGTGGAATGTCTGAGGAACATCGAGAATGACATATCCCCCCGGCTTAACCACACGGGCGTTCTCGGCGATTATTCCCTCTTCCTCGCGGAAGTGCTCAATAAGTCCCTGATGAAACACGAGGTCGAAGGTGTTATCATCGAATGGGAGCGAAAAAGCGTCCCCCCCAACCGGGATTGTTTTTGCGCGGGTTTCGGCGTTGATTTTCTGAATTAGCTTCAGCGACGCAGGGGCGTAATCGAGGGTGTAAACTTCGGCTCCGAGGGCAGAGAGGTCAAAACTGTCCCTGCCGCTTCCCGCGCCGACTTCCAGAACTTTCTTACCCTCTAAATTATGTCCCCAGAATCGTTTTACTGCGGCGAGAATTCTCCCAGAGTTGTCATACATTGCCTTGACATCGCGTTTTTTCCAAAGCCTTTCCCAGTGTTCCTTGTCAGATGTTCTTGCCATTTTGCCTGCTTACTATTTGATTTTATTCTTTTCTAATCCTCTATATAAAAGGAAAGTTATTCAATATTTCTATTATCGTTGATTTATTTATAATTGGCAAATGGATATTTTCTATCACAATTAGATCACTCTATTTCTTGTTTCATTACTCCAAAAATAGCCGATGTAAATTCCGGGGTTGTTCCGCAACACGACCCTATCAGATTAGCCCCTGCAGAATGCAGTCTGCGTGCTATATCGGCCATTTCTTCAGGCTTCATAATCCAAACAGGGACGCCTTCGCGCATAACCGGTGTTCCCGCGCTCGGTTCAGCAAGAATCGGGCCGTTCCAGCTTTTCCGAAGCCTGCGAACATTCTCAATCATATCAAATGGATCGCCGCAATTTGTGCCAATGGCTAAGGGCTGGTGCTTTGCCAGGATTTCAACGGCCTCTTCAGGAGTTGTGCCTCCCGTCAATTTGTCGCCGTTTATAAAACCAAGGCTTATGATAATCGGTAGCCCTGATGCGCTTTTACAGGCTTTCAGAACCGTCTCCGCCTCGCAAATATCTGTCATTGTTTCGACTAACAGCAAGTCTGCGCCAAACTCGTCGAGATAACCAGCCTGTTCGGCAAATGCCTGAAAAGTTTTATCGACATTATTCCCGTAGATTGGCGTTCCAACAGGCCCGAGGGAGCCTGCCACGAGGATATTCTCGCCAGCTTCCTTCGCAATAGATACAGCCATCTCACAAATTTTTCGTCCTTCGTCCTCGCGCCCAAATTCCCTCAACCGAATACGGGATGCCCCAAAAGTATTCGTAGTGATAACTTCCGCTCCGGCACGGACATATTGGGTATGCATTTCCCGAACCTTTTCGGGGTTGTTAAGCATCCACAACTCAGGGGATTCGCTGGGCTGTAATCCTTTCTGCATAAGCATCGTAGCGACTGCGCCGTCAAAAATAACGATATTCTCGGAAATATATTTTCTAATGTCCATCATATTTTTATAAGTCTAAGCAAATTACTCGGCCGTGTCAATAGTTAACGCCCAGATTTTCAAATTCGGCTGATGTTCAAAGCTTCACCCTTGACATAAGCCCTTTTTTCCTTAATTTAATGCTGTCTGAAGGAGATGATATGCCGCCAAGGATAAAGAACAGAAAAGCCTACCGTGACTACGAAATCGAGGACAAATTCGAAGCGGGAATCTCTCTGCTTGGGCCTGAGGTGAAATCAATACGCGCTGGACGGGCAAGTTTAAAAGAGGCTTACGCGAGGGTTATCGATAACGAAGTTTGGATTATCGGCATGCACATAACTCCCTATGATCATTCAGGTTACACCGAAGTAAATCCCACGCGCCGTCGAAAATTATTACTCCACAAATACGAAATCCGAAAGATGTTCCGAAAGACAGAGCAGTCTGGCTACACCCTTGTTCCGTTAGAACTTTACTTCGACGACAAAAACAGAGTGAAAATTCTCCTTGGCCTTGGCAAGGGGCGCACGACTCACGACAAAAAGCAGAAGCTTATCGAAAAAGAAAAAGAGCGCGAAATGGAACGCGCTCTTAAGAATCGGCGATAGCTCGAAGCTTATTTCTTTTTACTGTCCTTACACCGTCTCAGCCAATAATTACTCTTGCGAAATAAATATGGTATCTGATACTGAACTTTTACTTTCTTGCCATCTATTTCTATAGGTTCGAAACTGCATTGCTTCGCGGCATCCAGGGAAACCTCTTCGAAAATTCCTTCTGGACGGGCATTCCCGACAACAGCTTCGATAACATCTCCGGATTCGTCAATAATAATATCGACAAGAACCGCGCCTTCGATGTTGCTTTTATAGGCTGAATCGGGGTAACATGGGAAAAAGGTATCGATCATGACCGGCACCATACCTATCTCCATATAATGGACGTATTCGGTAGTTTGAAAGCCTTCAGCGACTGCAACGGAGGCGATTATAATAGAAACAATTAGTAAACAGTTTTTCATGTGTGCCTTTCATTAATCCTAATAAAATTATAAGGATAATTCCCGCAATTGCAAATTAAGATATTGAAATGGCTAATTTTATCTGCTCAGAACGAGTGTTCCATTGCAAACCACCTCGCCATCCTTTTGAATGATATAGAGATACATACCTGGATTGACTGATTTTCTATCGTTGTCGGTTCCACGCCATTGCCTCAGTGCGAATTCTCCCATCTCGCTTACCGGGCCGATTGTGGATTTGTAAATCAGTTTGTTGCGGATGTCGAAAATAAGCAGTTCGGCGTCGCCAGAGAACATTTCCGGATAGTCGAAAACCGCAAAATCGTTGATACCGTCGCCGTTAGGCGTGAACGGATTCGGGAACAGATTGCAAGTGATTTCCGGCTCCATCAGGAAACACCAATCGAATTCGCTCCGATTCGGATCGCATAAATCAGGGTCGTCCCCGGCGTAAACCCTAACGCAGACGGTGTCTCCAGCGATAAACTCAACTCCGGCAACCGCAGGAGCAAAACTCAGCACTGCGCCGTCCCAGCTCAAGGCGTTATCCGAAAGGT
>Ga0272444_10001284_pt1 | contig 24402 bp, 17 predicted proteins | sample SSMForm13_FD_201033 | JGI IMG/M metagenome (GOLD analysis project Ga0272444, IMG submission 201033) | Marine sediment archaeal communities from Little Sippewissett salt marsh, Falmouth, MA, United States - SSM-Form-13 | ecosystem: Environmental > Aquatic > Marine > Wetlands > Sediment ...
GATGTACCGTTCGCAATGCCACCAGTTATCGTCAGGTCCTCTATTGTAAGATCGTCAACGCTATCGCAGAAGATAACGTGATACGCCTCGCCCTCAGCATCAAGGGTGGTGGTCTCTCGGTCGTCGCCGGAGAGTGACACCCAGCTTTTCATGTTGAGCGGGAACGTCTCGCCGTTCGTCGAAGCAGCGTAGGTGCCGGCGGCGACGTGGATCGCCACAGGATGATCCTCTGTTCCCTCTGCCATGTCCAGAGCATGTGTGATCGTCTGCCAGGGGCCACCTTCTGAGCCACCATCTGAGTCGTCTCCCTCCTCCGCATCCACGTAATAGTCGGTCCGAGGGCCATAGCGAACCTCGAATGGGGCATAGCTTATGTCGCACACGAACTCAAACGTCCCCGACCGCGTCAGTCCTGCAACGAAATGATACAAGCCCTCGTCATCAATCGGCGGCATCTCGCAAGGCACGTCAAACCACCAATAGGGTGTGCGATTCAGGTTGAAGGGGCACGGCACCCAAATCTCTGGGATCCATGGCTCAATCCGGTCGCTCCAGCCCTCGAATTGCAGCGCATATAGATCGCCGTAAGACCCGAGCAGTCCGATATACAAGGCCACGCTCATCGCCTCGTCGAAGTTCTTGGCCGAAAGACCAACCTCGATTGTGTCATCCTCGCCGTAGATGTCACCGTCGGTGAAGATTGTGATTGTCGGCGCGGCAATGGCCACCCCACAAAGCAGCATCAAAACCACGAATACATGCCAGAGTCTCAGGTTGTGAAGAATAGGCAAGCGCATCGTGTCCTCCTTCATAGTGCAAGTTGTCTAAAGGACGCCCAAACTCCAGAAGGTCTTGAGGATAACAGGGTATGGGGAGATAGATCAAGGGAAAGGTCGAGTGATTGATGGTAGGATGCACCACAGAGGCACAGAAAACACAGAGAAGGAGGGAGAAGAAACCCGGGAAGTCCGGGATGATTGCCTTTGAGCACAACTCTCCTTCGCGGTACTTCGTGTCCTTAGTGGGCCCCCATCTAATTGATCTATGTCCTCAAATCCTATTGACAAGCAGCGGTGGATGGCAATAATCCTGCCTCAATTGTAGATGGCAATCTCGACTGTTATGCCGCTGAGACTGTTAGGTTGAGGGCGGGCAGAATTCAATGAGCATACGTTTCGGAGGACAGAATGAAGCGAATTATGGTGATTGGCGCTGTCGGTCAGATCGGTTCTGAGCTGACCATGGCGCTCAGAGAGAAGTACGGCAGCGACAACGTAGTCGCAGTTGGCCGAAAGACGAAGCCCAGCGAGGAGCTGCTCAATTCAGGGCCTTTTGAGTTCAGCAACATCCTCGATCGCGACGAGATGATGGCCCTCATCAAGAAGTACAACACTGACACGATTTACCTGATGGCGGCGATTCTCTCGGCGACCGGCGAGCAAAATCCGATGCTGGCCTACCGGGTCAACAACGACGGTCTCGTGAACATCCTCGAGATCGGGCGCGAGCTGAAGCTCGAGAAGCTTCTCATCCCCAGTTCGATCGCCGCGTTCGGCCCCGAGACGCCTCGGGACAACACTCCCAACGATACGATCCTGAAGCCGAAGACGATGTATGGCATCTCGAAGGTTCACGGCGAGCTGCTCTGCGACTATTACTTCTACAAGTATGGCCTCGACGTGCGCGGACTGCGGTACCCTGGGATCATCAGCTACAAGACGCCTCCTGGTGGCGGCACAACGGACTACACCGTCGAGATGTATCGCGCCGCGGCAGAGGGCAAGCCTTACACCTGCTTCGTCAAGGAAGACACCGTACTCCCGATGATGTACATGCCCGACGCGCTCAAGTCGATCATTGATCTGGCCGAGGCGGACCTCACCAAGCTGAAGCACCATTCGGACTTCAACGTAACAGCGATGAGTTTCAGCGCGGGCGCGCTAGCCGACTCGATCAGGCAGTACAAGCCTGATTTCAAGGTTACTTACGAGCCTGACTTCAGGCAGGCCATTGCCGACACGTGGCCGATGTCGCTCGACGACTCTGCCGCCAGAGAGGAGTGGGGCTGGCGGCCGGACTTCGATCTCGACATCATGACGAAAGACATGCTCGAGAACCTTCCTAAGGTCTTGGGCCTGTAACACATCACGCGGAATAAGGGTAGGGCGGCGGTACACGCCCCGCCCTTCTCTGATGCAATTGAACGTATCAAGGGCGGCTCACTAGCCGCCCATAGACGATACTTGCGCCCTTTGCGCCATTTACTTGAAACAATACACCTGAGAGCGAGCTGCAGAACACAAAGCAGGGACCTCAATGACTAGCCAGGCGGGCCTGCGGTCTGCGTAACCTCGGGCGTGCAACTATGAAGAGGTAAATGAGGGTGCCTTTGCGCCAGGACCGGAAACAACGCTTGTCGTGGCCTCAGTTCTTGATCGCTGGCTTCACAGTCTGCGCGGTCGCGGGGACGCTACTTCTAGGCTGGCGGATGCAGCTCGAGACGAAGAGACTGGCAACCGAGCAGTTCAACCGGCAGCAGCTGACACTCGCGCGTTCCGCCGCCACGTCAATCGAGGGCTACTTCAAGTCGCTCATTACTGAGCTAAAATCGACGGCGAAACTGCCGCCGGTACAGCAGATGAGCCGTGAATGCCCAATATACCTGCAGCACGCGTATAGCAGTTTTCCAGAAGGGGCATCGGTACGGCGGTTGGACAGAAATGGCATTCTGCGCTTCATCTACCCCTTTGACGGCTGGCGAGAAGGCCTGATTGGCCGGGATTACGCTTCCGATGAGTTTTTTCAAAAGGCCATGATCACCGGCTGTTCCAGCGTCTCGGGAGTGATTGTCAACGAGCAGGGCGAGACCCGAATAAGGGCCGCGGTTCCGGTCTATGCTGAGTCCAAAACTGAGACTGTCGAAGTAGGAGATACGATCGGTGCAACTCTCTCACCCGAAGGCAGACATGAGGAAGATCGCAGGAGTTTTGAGGGCGTTCTTGTGGGATCATTCGATCTCAGCACGATCCAGAGAATCATCTCTCCAGTCGTATCTGGTATGACCGGCTACGCATGGCTTTTGAATCACGAGGGAATCGCTCTGGCGCACCATGAGAAGGCATTTGTTGGCCGTAGTGCTATGGAGGCGCGCCAGAAGATGAACCCGGAGATATCCTACGAGGGCATTTCACGGATTGAGCAGCAGATGATGGCCGGCGAGGAAGGAACGGGCAGCTACATTTCCGGCTGGCATAGGGGCCGGAAGGGGGAGCTTGAGAAACTTGTAGCCTATACCCCGGTCCACATCAATGAGGAAGTATGGTCCGTTGCAGTCTGTGCCCCTATCGACGAGGTAGAACAGGTTGTTGGCAACGTCAAAGGCTCTGAGCTCTTAACACTGGGCTTCGTAGTGCTGGTGCTGTTAGTGGGTGGGGGCCTGCTTCTTGTGATGTCCTACCGCTGGTCGCGTTACTTGGAGGCGCAGGTTTCTAGCCGGACGAAAGAGCTTCGAGAGACCGCGAGCTTCCTCAACGGCCTGATCAGGCATGCAAACGCTCCCATCATCGTCTGGGACCCAAAGGGCAAGGTCACCATCTTCAACAGCGCTTTTGAAGAGATGAGTGGCCGAACCGAGGCGGAGATGATAGGGAAGCCGCTGGACATCCTGTTTCCTGAGGAGAGCCGCTCCGCATGTCTTGAGAGAATCGAGGCCGCGAGCGCGGGCGAGTTCTGGCAGACCGTAGAAATCCCCATTCTGCGTAAGGACGGTGAAGTGCGCGTCGCGCTTTGGAACTCGGCCAATATATACACAGAGGACGGAGAAAAGCTCATTGCCACCGTTGCCCAGGGCCACGACATAACTGATCGGAAGCTTGCGGAGAAGAGGATTGAGCGTTTGAATCTCGTGCTTCGGACTATCCGGAAGGTCAACCAGATCATCACTCAGAAAAAGGACCGCAACCAATTGATCGAAGAGGCCTGCGCTAACCTCACCAAGAATCGTGGGTACTATCACGCTTGGATCGCTTTGTTGGATAGGTCAGGAGTGCTTCTGGGCGCGGCAGAATCTGGGCTGAGAACAGATTTCCATTCAATGATTGATCTTCTCAAGCGCGGCGAGTTGACCCAATGCGCCCGAACCGCACTAAAGAGGACCGGCGTCGTCGCCATCAAAGACGTTCGCCATATATGTAAGGGCTGCCCGCTTTCATCTCAGTGTGTTAATAGGGGTGCATTTGTCGTTCAGTTGGGATATCGCGGAGAGGTGTATGGCCTTTTGAGCGTCTCCATCCCCACAACACTGGCTTCAGACGAAGAGGAGCGCTCGTTGTTTATGGAAGCTGCAAATGACCTTGGCTACGCGCTTCACGATATAGAAATGGAGGATAGGCGCAAACGGGCGGAGGAGGCGCTGCGAATAAGCGAGGAGCGGCTTGAGCTGGCCCTAAGCGGGGCCGGTCTCTCCACATGGGACTGGAACGTCCAGACGGGAGAGCTCGGTACCGGACTGAGATGGCCCAGCAGCCTCGGGTACTCCCCGGACGAGATCGAGCGGCATACCCGATCCTGGGAGGACTTGATCCATCCGGATGACATCCCCGGGCGAGCCGAGAGCCTACGTGCTCATCTCGCTGGGGAGACCTCGTTCTACGAGTCGGAGTATCGGGTCCGGGCAAAATCAGGTGAATACAGGTGGATCGCATCCCGTGGCAGAGTGGTGTCTCGCGCAGAGAATAACGACCCTATACAGATGGCCGGAACCAACCTTGACGTCACGGAACGGAAGCAGGCCGGAGAGGCGCTGCGGGAGAGCGAGGAGAGATTCCGCGCGGCTTTCGAACAGGCCTTCGTAGGTATTGCGGAGCTTTCTCCTTCGGGATCGTATCTAAGAGTCAACAGACGGTTCCGTGAGATCGTCGGATACACAAAGGAGAAGTTGATAACGCTTTCTTTTCAGCAGATCACACATCCTGACGATCTCGAGGCCGACGTTGCGCAGTTCAAGCAGTTAGTTGCTGGCGACATTGACAGTTATTCGATGGAGAAGCGCTACACCCGCGAGGATAGCGCGATTGTCTGGGTACATCTGACTACCAGCCTTGTGCGTTCCTCGGACGGTTCTCCGATGTATGCCGTCGCTGTAACTAACGACATCACAGAGCGGAAGCGAGTGGAGGAGGCGCTGCGAAAGAGCGAGGCTAGGTTCCGTTCGCTGACCGATGACGTCTTGGACAGTTCGGGCGTCGGTGTGATGATTCTGAATGCGGATTTCAGAGTGGTTTGGGTTAATCAGGCTTTCCAGCGCTTCTTCGGTCTGGGCAGTGACGAGCTCGTCGGAAGAGATAAAAGGGAGCTTATTCGCGGCAAGATTAAACAGATTCTTGATGATCCGGACGGCTTTGCCGAAAAAGTGCTCGCCACTTACGACGATAACACTTACGTCGAGAGATTCGAGTGCCGCGTGCTTCCTGTCGCGGGACGCGATGAACGCTGGCTCGAGCACTGGAGCCAGCCCATTCGGTCGGGGCTCTATGCCGGTGGGCGCATCGAGCACTACTACGACATCACAGAGCGAAAGAATGCTGAGAGGGCACTACGGGCTTCAGAGGAGAGGTACCATAGCGTGTTCGAAAATACCGGCGCCGCAACGTGCATCGTCGAGGAGGATATGACCTTATCTATGGTCAACGCGGAGATGGCGAGGACCGTCGGCCGTTCGAAAGATGAGATCGAGGGCAAGATGCGCTGGACGGAGTTTATCCTTGCCACAGATTCGAACAAAATGAGGGAATACCATGAGGCAAGAAGGCGATACGTATCGGAGGCCCCAACAGACTATGAGATTCGGTTCCTTGACGGAAAAAACAACCTAAGACACGGGATCCTAACCGTTGACATGATACCGGGCACAAATAAAAGCGTCGCGTCGCTAATCGACATAACGGAGCTTAAGCGCGCGGAGGCCTCAGTCTGCATCCAACGTGATCTCGCGCTCGCATTGAACTCGGCCTCAAACCTCCAAGATGCGCTGAGCTTATGCCTCGATACGGCGATTGAGGCTTCTGGCTTGGACGGCGGGGGTATCTATCTCGTGGACGAGGATGCGGGCCTGTCTTTGGCGATTCACAAAGAGCTCTCAGAGGATTTCGTGAAGAGTGTCGAACATTTTGACATTGGATCAAGCCGCGGTCGTCTTGTTATGCAAGGAAAGCCTGTATTCTCGCAGCTTGAGAAGCTGCATATCCCTAGTGATGAACTCGACACTAATGATGGGATGCTGGCGCTTGCGGTGCTGCCGATTTCGCATGAGGGGCGAGTGATCGCATGCCTTAATTTAGCCTCCTATAGCCTTGATGAGGTTCCGATGTCGTCGCGAACGATTCTGGAGAGCATAGCAGCGGAGATTGGCGGGGCGATAGCGAGAATAAGCGCCCAAGATGCGCTTCGAGATAGCGAGAAGCGTTACCGCCTGCTTGCCGAGAATATCTCCGATGTGATCTGGGTCATGGACTTGAAGACAATGCGAATGCGCTACGTAAGCCTTTCTGTGACGCGCCTCACAGGTTTTACGGTCGATGAGGCTATGTCCCACACGATGGAGGATTCTCTGAGCCCAGGCGCACTGGAAGTAGCTCAGGCGGCGCTCAAAGACGAGATGGAGGTTGAGAAGTCTCAGCAAAAGGACCTTCGTCGCTCCCGCACTTTGGAGCTTGAGATGCGGTGCAAGGACGGCAACGTTATCTGGACCGAGAGCAGGATGACTTTTCTGCGCGACGATAACAGCGAGCCAGTCGCGATTCTCGGTGTGACGCGCGACATCTCAGAGCACAAGCAGGCAGAGGAGAGGCTGCTTCAGGCCGAGAAGATGGAGGCGATTGGGCGTCTGGCGGGCGGAATCGCGCATGACTTCAACAACATCCTGACTGCGATCATCGGCAACCTGAATCTCTTGAAGATGGATATTCCTGAAGCTGAGTCCGTGCCAAATGAGATTGAGGAGATCGGCGCCGCCGCAACTAGAGCAGCCGATCTCACAGAGCAGCTGCTCGCGTTCAGCCGCAAACAGATCGTGACTCCCCGGGCTATCGATCTCAATCACGCTATAACGGACTTGAGGAAGATGCTGAAGCGCTTGATACGTGAGGACGTCGAGATAGAGACTCTCTTGGAGCGCTCTCTTCCTTCGATTAAGATGGACTCCACTCAGCTTCAACAGATTGTTCTGAACCTATCACTGAACGCCAGGGATGCTATGGTTCATGGCGGCAAGCTCACAATAGAAACAAAAGCAGTTTTGCGGGACGAGGAATACCAAAAGAGCCATCAGTCCGTGGCGCCGGGGCGATACGTAATGTTGACAGTGAGCGACACAGGGGAGGGCATGGCCCCAGAGACACTAGCGCACGTTTTCGAGCCGTTCTACACAACCAAGGATGTGGGCCGGGGCGTGGGCCTCGGGCTCTCCACGGTCTATGGTATTGTGAAGCAGGCCGGCGGGCACATAACGGTCTATAGCGAAAAGGGGAAGGGCAGCTGTTTCAGGATATGTTTCCCTGCCATTGAAGAGAGGACCATCCTGACAGGAAAGGTCGAGGTAGAGCCTGAGTCACTCGCCAGTCGTGGGGAGACAATACTCGTTGTCGAGGACGATGAGGCAGTGAAAGCACTGATAGAACGTATTTTGGCCAAGGCGGGATACGAAGTCGAATCAGCGTCTGGTTCGGCCGAGGCGATCGCAATCTGTGAGGAACCGGGCAAAAGCATAGACCTCCTCTTGACCGACGTCGTCATGCCCGACATGCAGGGCAGGGACCTTGCATCGATATTGTGCGGGAGGCGCCCGAATCTCAAGGCCTTGTTCATGTCCGGCTACACCGCAAACGTGATTGCGCACTTGGGCGTTTTGGATGAAGGGATAGAGTTCATCAGCAAGCCGTTCAGCTCAGAAGACGTACTGAGGAAAATCAGAAAGCTCCTGAACAAGTAGGCCGGCCAGTCCCATGCATTATGATTTGGAAGCACTTCAGTTTCGGGCATTGTAGGACCACCGCTTACCGTACCATTGATGGGTTCGGTCACACTAGAGAAGGTCAGGGCAAGCACCGCCTTTAATTGACCAAATGAATCGTTTGAAGCAATGACTAATATAATGTAACGTCGAGTAGGTTATTTGTGAAATGATCACCTTCAGTCTCAGGAGGCCTAACACTTAGAATGGCCAAACGTTCTTATATGCTAAACAAGCTGATGGAGCTCGCGGAGCTGAGCAAACACATCAACATGTCGATGGATGAGGTCGATATTGTCGATTATGCCGTGAGCCATCTGCCCAAAATAATGGGGCTCTCTATCACTTCGGTGTTCTTGCTTGACAAGAAACGTAATAGCCTTTACATGGCCGCGTCCAATGATAAGTCAATAGACCCGGAGACGAAATCCAGGATCAAGTTCAAGTTGGGTGAGGGCATGATCGGGAAGGTTGGCGATTCCCTTGAACCGACAATAGTTGATGATGTAGAACGTCACGGGGGTTTTAACGGCAAGTCTGACCCCAAGTATGGGGACAAATCATGCCGGATACTCCCGATGATCTCGGGAGGTAAACTCGTAGGCGTGATAACGATGACATCAGCCCCAGAGAACCGCGAAGAGGCATACGACGACACGGCCCTTCTCTCGCTCTTCGCGGACCATATTGCGATTGCGGTCAGAAATGCGCAATTGCTCGCCATGACTAGGGACGAGGCCAACCGCGATGGTCTCACGAAGCTTTACACACACCGTTATTTTCATTCTCACCTAGACCGTGAGATGGCACGGTCCAGACGCTATCACACACGGCTCTCGCTCATGCTAATGGACGTGGATAACTTCAAACAATTCAACGACAAGTATGGGCACATTGTGGGGGATGAGGTCCTGGTAGGGATTGCAGCGATTGTTCTCGCCAACATGAGAGTCGGCGTTGACATTCCTTGCCGGTACGGTGGCGACGAGTTTGTTGCTATTCTCCCTGAAACACCCCTTGATTCTGCTTTCGATGCAGCCGAACGGATCAGGCAGATGGTCCAGCTTTTGGAGTTCGCTACGGCCAATAAGGAACTGGAAACCACTTTGAGCATAGGTGTGTGCGAGTATTCGGAACATCTCACCAAGACCGAGTTCATACATCTCGTGGACAGGGCGATGTACACAAGTAAGGAAAAGGGGCGAAACCGCACGACGCGCGCCGTGGCCTCACCGCCAGATGAGCAGCCCAAGGACTTGGAACAGTAATACACTTCTAAGTCCGACGACCGTGAGGGGCGATTCCGACGATCAGGTCGCAGATGAACCAGAAGGACCAGACTCCCGAGAAGATTATATGCACGAACCGAAAGGCCAAGCATGACTATGTCCTCGGTGAGCGGATTGAGGCCGGGCTGGTGCTCTTGGGCACTGAGGTCAAATCCCTGCGAGAAGGCAAGGCAAGCCTCGTGGATTCATACGCTCGCATCAAAGATGGCGAGGTCTTCCTTCACAATTGTCACATCACGGAGTATGCCCAGGCCGCGCGATTCAACCATGAGCCCAGGCGCGTAAGAAAGCTCCTGCTCCACAGCAGGGAGATCAAGCGCCTCAGGGCGAAGACTGTTGAGACAGGCAGGACCTTGATCCCGACACGACTCTATTTCTCCGGCGGCCGTGCGAAGATTGAGATTGCCATCGCCACTGGGAAGCGCAAATACGAGAAGCGCTCCGCGGAGAAAGAGAAGGAGGTTAAGCGCGAGCTGCACGAGCGCTATGGCTTCTAGCATGAGGGCCTCTGGGCCAACATCAATACGCTCGAGGATTTAAGGCAGCTAGGATAGCAGCCTTGCAGCATGGATTAGTTTTCTTGGTTATCCCGCCTGTTCTTGGTATCTTCAGTTTGCCATTCTTAGTGATTTGGCTTCTGCGCGACGAATCAAGAGCAGCTTAGGGATTCCACTTCTGGAAAGGACGCCAAAGCGATGTTTAGAATTACCATTGTGGCAGCTTACGTTATCGTGATCCTATACATCGGCTACAGGTCGATGAAAGGGACCAAGACTTTTGGGGATTTCTTCCTCGCCAATCGAACCGTGGGGCCGTGGTTGACTGCATTCACCTACGGGACCGCTTACTTCAGCGCAGTGCTTATCATCGGCTTCGCAGGCAAGGTAGGCTGGGGCTTTGGCATGGCCGCACTATGGGTAGCGTTGGGCAACACAGTCGTCGGGACTTACCTCGTGTGGAAGCTTCTGGGCAAGAGAATAATGCAGACCACCCGAGAGCTGAACGTCCACACAATGCCGGAGTACCTTGAGGCACGGTATGACTCGAGGTTCCTAAAGGCCTATTCGGCAGTCTGCATCTTCGTGTTCCTGATCCCATATTCTGCGTCGGTCTATATGGGCCTCAGCTACCTTTTCGAGATCAACTTCAACATGCCGTACACATACGTTCTCCTCGGAATGGCGATTCTCACTGCTCTTTATCTGATAATGGGCGGCTATAAGGCAGTCACAATAGTTGACATATTCCAGGGCATGATAATGATTGCGGGCATCCTGATAATGATTGGGATGTTCACGGGCAAGGCCGGAGGGATATCAGACATCCTCAACAAACTGAACGCGATCAACCCGGAGCTCACGTCGATATGGGGCCCACAGGGATGGCTCGCCATTACGGCATTGGTGTTTCTTACGTCTGTTGCGCCGTTTGCGATGCCGCAGCTCCTTCAGAAGTTCTATGGCATCAAGGACGAAAAGTCCGTCAAGGTCGGGACCATCGTGGCCACGCTCTTCGCTCTCGTAATAACATTCGGAGCATATTACTCAGGCGCCCTGACGAGGGTATTCATCTCGGCGGACAGATACCCAGACCTCTTTGCCGGGGGCAAAACGGCAGTCGATAAGCTCATGCCAGTCATGATCAAGGATTTCGTACCAGAGATTCTCGGAGTAGTCATACTGCTTCTCGTCTTCGCGGCGTCGATGTCAACGCTCGCGGCACTTGTCCTTGTGTCGAGCTCCTCAATCGTAAAGGACTTGTACCAGGGATTCATCAACAGGGGCGCGCACGAGAAGAGCCTAGTCCTGCCGATGCGCTGCACATGCCTGGTGGCGATCATCCTCTCGGTCATCGTCGCACTAAAGAAACCCGTCATAATCGTGACTATGCTGTCGATATCCTGGGGCGCAGTCGCGTCCGTATTCCTCGCGCCGTTCGTTTATGGCCTTCTCTGGAAGCGAACCACGAAGCTCGGCGCCATCATTAGCTCATTCGCCGGGCTGGGAACGACGCTGATCTGGTTTGCCCTCAGCGAGACCACCAGAACGGTCCCGATCATTGCCTCGGCAGGCATGATCGTCTCTCTCGTTGCTCTGCCCGTTGTCGTCGGGATTCAGTCAAGCCTGAGAAAGACACCCACCACCTCTTAAGCCATGAATTGCTGAGCTCATGAGACGGCTTTATATCGGCGTTGACGCGGGCTCGATAACGGCCAAGGCTGTCGCAGTTGACGAAGCAGGATTCGTCATAGCTCATGCCTATCTCCGCAATTCAGGTGATCCGATTGAGGCAATCTTGACCGCGGTCCGCGAGGTGGGGCAACAGCTCACCGGTGACGTTCGGGTCCTGGGCGCGGGGACGACCGGGAGCGCCCGACAGCTCGCAGCGGCACTTATTGGGTCGGACATCATCAAGAACGAGATCACCGCCCACGCAATGGCGACGCTGGAACTTCTGCCCGACGCGCGGACCATTATCGAAATTGGAGGGCAGGAATCGAAGCTCATCATCCTTGAAAACGGCGCCGTCGTCGATTTCCGGCTGAACACGATCTGCGCGGCCGGGACAGGCTCCTTTCTCGACCATCAGGCCGAGCGGATGGGCATCGCGGTCTCGGAGCTTGGTGAGCTGGCGGCAAACGCAGCATCTCGCGCGCGGATTTCGGGCCAATGTACGGTCTTCGCGGAGACCGACATGATCTTGAAGCAACAGATGGGCTGCACCAGGGATGAAATCTGCGCCGGTCTTTGCGACGCCTTGGCGGAGGGCTATTTGAGCAATGTCGCGAAGGGCAAATCGCTCGAGCAGCCGATAGTCTTCCAGGGCGGCGTCGCGGCCAATGTTGGGATGCGGCAGGCGTTCGAGAAACGGCTGAGAACCGAGGTCATCATCCCGAAGCACCACGCGCTGATGGGCGCAATCGGCACCGCCATGCTTGCAAAGCGACTCAGAGACTGGGACACATCACTCTTCAGGGGCTTCGACCTCTCCACCGACGTGAGAAGGGGTGAGAGCTTTGTCTGCGACGGCTGCGAGAACCGTTGCGAAATAATGAAACTCATGGCTGATGGGCAGCTATTGGCCTATCTTGGCAGCAGATGCGGGAAGTGGTGAAGGCTGGGGAAGAACTGGGCAGCAATCAGATTAGGTGGGTTAAATGCCACAAGCTAGAGCAATGTCCACAGCCTGCGAGCCTCTTTGATTGCTTTCTCGGCTAGTAACTTAGGGTCATGGACCCGGTCCCTATAATCGCATTGATTGCGCCATTTCCTCATATCATCTAGCATTTCCGCGACATCCCCCTTGTCTCTATTAGTCAAGTGGTCTCGGAGCCTCTCGTGATCGGTAGGCCTATTGCTGATGACAAATCCAATGTTCATGCTTGCCCAATTCCGTGCATGACAATACGCGGCGTAATAGGCCCTGCTTGTGGCGGAACGGAAACAGGACTCTTGCCGGAACGCCTCTCCCTGTGCCTTTAGGACCGTAGCGAGCTCAAGATAGTTTTTCCACGCAAACACCATGGGAGTCAAATGGGCAGCTCGAAGTCTGTGGTGATATGAATCCAGTTTGAGGAAGTAGCGCGCTCCTCATGGAATTTCAATCTAACCTCGTCAAGAACATCAAGAATGTCATCATCATAGTCATATTGACGAACGTAAACTGTGAGATGTTCATCCTCAATCTCCGGATCCTGATAGAGTTCCAGCGCAACCTGAGAGGGCCTTGGGAATCTGTCCAGCGCGTCATCACAGATTCGCTTGACCAGGTCAGTCATGTCGGGATGACAGAGCAGGTTCCTCCTAATATCCTCTGGATTGGGCAGCGCGATCCCCTTCCTCTGAAGTTCGGCTAATACTACATCACAATACACCAAGGAAACAGTGAGGTTCGTTTCTTTCGAATCAGCATCGTCGGAATCGCGATTCATAACCGCTTCTGTTGATAGGACCTCCATTCGCTCAGTGCAGTATCTGCCGGAATAACTGCCTCCGGAATCCGGACGCCACTCTGTTGAGGCATGGCGAGAGAGAGTCTGGATTGTGCTCATTTACTTGATCTCCTGAATAAGTTCCCTAAATGGGTCCTTTATGCATTTCTCAAAGAAGGCCTCATCAACCTTCTCGTGCGCTCGCTCAAGCCATGCAGGCACATCCTCTCTTAATATGGTCATGTCCGGGGCAAGGGAATAGTCGATTACTAATAGAAAGGCGCGATTCTCAGGAACATCCGGAACAGCGCTTTGGAGCTCCACCTTGCATGAATCATCGCCGATTGTGAATCTTGTCCCGCCAATGAAACTCGTATAGGTCATATCTCCATTGTCGGCGAGCAATGGCCGGAAGTTAAGATACTTCCCCAATGCATCTGGTTCATCGGGGACCTCGATACGATTGACGTAGTATAGGGTGATCCCGCGCAGCTTCTTAGCGTTCGATACAGCCGTCAACGCGTCGAAGCCAATGTCAACTTTCGGCCTGAAATGTCCCCAGCCGGGATAGGGCGTGACCTGCGAATGCACCCCCAACAAACGAGGGCCCACCTCCAAGAATACTCTCTTGTCTTCGGTTGCATGGAATAAGACCCGCTGTTCTGAGCGGAACTTCTGTCCTATGCCCTCTTGGCCAGAAGCGACCTCGAAGTGATGAAGAAGATGCGGCTTCCTGTCCGGAAACTCGTTTCTCACCTTCTCATAGATGAGGCCCGGCATCGTGAGGTCCCAAGCGCTGTCGGACGGCAGTCGAAACTCACAGATAAGCTCCACTAAAGGTGGATTCTTGTATTTTCTTTGCACCATATATCTCCCAACCATTGAGGCTCGTACCGACGGATCTTCCTTGGCAAGTGGCCCTGAATCCGCCAATGCCCCTTTGTCATTCCCAGAAGAAGGAATGTGACTCTATCATATCCGAATTCTCAATGTGGTTATAGTATGTACGGAACTCGGATAGATCAAATGCGGGATTCGGTGAATCTCTGAGGCCCAATTGACCACACGCCTCAATCGCGCTTGATCTCATCGACAATGGCGATGATGGCAGCGTCGAGGGGGGTGTTTTTGCTTTCTTTGGCCATGCGGGCCGAGGAGCCTTGCACCACGATCACCGTCTCACCCGAACCTGCGCCGACCGTGTCTTTTGCGATCAAGAAGCCACCCTTGAGCTTACCATTGAGATCAACCGGTTGAACCACAAGGAGCTTCGAACCAACGAGCTTCTCGTCTTTGCGCGTCGCGACAACGTTGCCGATAACCTTGGCCAGTATCATTTTATCTCCTTCTAAATCAGATTAAGGATTGTGCAGAGACTCGCCACAGTCAAGCTGAAAGAACGTCCCGATAAACCTCGACCGTCTCTCGGGCACATTTGACCCAACTGAACTGCCTGTGCCTCCTCTTCCCTGCCCTAACCAACTTCTCGGCTAGGCTCGGTGAGCTGAGAATGCGCCGCATCCCCTCGGCGATTGCCTCTGTATCGTAGGGATCAAATGAGAGCCCGGCTTCGCCAACCACCTCCGGGATGGCGCCAGCATTCGAGGCGGCGATCGGTGTTCCACAGGTCATCGCGGTAACGAGCGGCAGCCCAAAGCCCTCGTACAGAGAGGGCATTACGAACACGCTCGCGTCCTGCATTAGGCTAATGACAACACTGTCGGGCAAGAAGCCCGTAAAGACCACATCCCGTTCAATGGCCTTTTCCACTAGCTCGTGTTGGATTCCCTGGGTCAACCACCCCTTTCGGCCAACGATGACCAGCTTACACTTAGGTTCATATCTCTTCCGAAGCATCGAGAACGCGGCCAAAAGCCTCTTAAGATTCTTCCTCGGCTCCATCGTCCCCATGAAGAGGATGTAATCGCCGTCCCAGCCAAGCAGACGCGCGAGATAGCGAGACTTCAGCCGAGGCGCAAGTCCAGCCGACTCGAACCCTCCCTCAGGCGTAACGACCACTCTCTCGGGCAGAACAGAGAGCCGCCGGACGATGTCCGATCTAACAGCGTGAGAGACGGCGATGACGCGGTCGGCGCAGCGGACCGAGCGTTCAGTGGCCTTGCCGAGATACAGTCGCCTCAGCCGAGTAAGCGTTTCGGGAAACAGCTTGAAAGCGAGGTCATGGACAGTCACGACGCTCTTTTGACGTAAGTAGGCGGGTGCAACAAATGCGAGCGAGTGCAGAAGGTCAGCCTTCGCCTTAGAGAGAAGACGAGGCAGAATCAACTGCTCGAATATGACCCTCTGCAATTGCGTGGCTGCGGGAACGAACTTCAGCCGGACATTCGGTGTCTCGCGCAGCTTCTCGCAGAGCGGATTTGCCCGAAAGGAGATCGGCAGGAAAATGAGATACCGAAGATCGGAAGAGGCCCCAGGAATGAGCTCAATCATCCGCCGGGTGTAGTAGCCAGTACCGCTCCGGTTAACAACCTGAAGCGCGTTTATTGCTACGAGTGGCATCGGTCAACTCGGCCAAATAGCCAACGCGACCTAATGACCGTGCAGCCCTTTTGGGCCGTTCCTCTGATGCCGTGCCGTTACACGAAGCTGGCAGGCTGAAAGACGCGCTCTAAACAGGCCACTCTGGGTGCTATCCACGTTAGGAGGCTCTTACGACGCATTCAGGGGACGCTGCTCTAGTAGCCAGTCCGCTTCTTGGCCGACATGTACTTATCTTCCCAGTCGTAGTGCATTGGGACCCCTAACCAGCTGCCCTCCGTGGAGTAAACAACTGTTATGTGATTTATTCCGCCCACAGTCCGGTATGCTATGCCGCCCTTGCCCATTGTCAGTCCCTGCCCCTCCCAGTCATTGGCCGCCGTGCGAATCTCAGCCACGATGGGGTTGAAGTCAAGTTTGCGTGCCATGAGCCTCTTCTCATCGCATATATTATCCACAGAGTGCTTGAATAAGTACATAATGGCGAGGGGCTTCAAGACCGCATACACGGAATAGAGCACAAAAATCAGGACCACAGTCCAGACGATCTTGCGCGTTGACGCCTTTTTCTGGTATTTCTGTGACTGGGGCGTTCCCAAGGGTCTCATGTCATAATCTCCTGTACATAATCACGTACGTGTTGACTCAGGTTAGTCGCGGTCTCAATTCCTTCTACGGTGGCCTCCGCCCCTATTGCGGTCGAAGCGTCTCTTATCGTCGCCCCCTTCTCTTGGCCTGCGGCCACTGAACGGCCGGCGTCCTTCGGATGGTCTTCGGCTCTCTTTCGGAAGGTCTTCCTTAGCAACGACGTCGCCAGGTTCACGGCCGAACGCCGCCTTCCTGCTCAAACGCAGACGACCCTTCTCGTCAGAAGGCAAGACTATAACGGTAATCTCATCGCCCTCCTTCATGATGTCGGTAACCTCACCTACACGTTCATCGGCCATTTGAGAGATGTGCAGCAATCCTTCGACACCGGGCAGAACCTCAACGAATGCTCCGTAAGACTCGACCCTCTTCACCTTGCCAATGTAAACCTTACCCTCCTCGGCCTCTGCCGTGAGGTCCTCGATGATCTTCAACGCTTGGGCGGACGCCTCCTCATTGGTCGAGGCGATCTTCACCTCGCCAGAATCATCGACATCGATCTTGACGCCAGTCTGCTCAATAATCGACCGTATCATCTTTCCGCCTGGCCCAATCACATCCCTGATCTTCTCTTTGTTGATCATAATCGTGGTAATTCTCGGCGCGTGAACGGACAGCGTCTCCCTTCGCTCGGGCAGCGTCTCGAGCATCTTCTCCAGAATATGAAGCCGTCCCCGTCTGGCCTGCTCGAGCGCCGTCTTGAGAAGCTCCGCGTTAATGCTGCCCGCCTTCACATCAAGCTGAAGCGCGGTTACACCGTCTTTCGTTCCCGTGACCTTGAAATCCATGTCACCAAGATGGTCCTCAAGGCCCAGAATATCGGAGAGCACACAGAACCTGTCCCCCTCCATAATCAACCCCATGGCGATCCCGCTGACAACGTCCTTGACAGGCGCCCCGGCATCCATCATCGCGAGCGTTCCGCCACAAACCGTGGCCATGGAGCTCGACCCGTTCGACTCGAGTATCTCGGACACCACACGAAGCGTGTAAGGAAACTCTGTCTCATCTGGCAAAATCGGCGCCAGCGCCTTTGCCGCGAGCGCTCCATGTCCAACCTCACGTCTGCCCGGTCCCCGAAGGAATGAGGCCTCCCCAACGCTAAACGGCGGGAAATTGTAATGAAGAAGAAAGCGATTGTAGCTCTCGCCCTCGAGAGCGTCGATCTTCTGTTCATCGACGGAGGTCCCAAGCGTCAAAACCACGAGGGCCTGAGTCTCTCCTCTAGTGAAAACAGCCGAACCGTGAGTCCGAGGTAGAATACCAACCTCGCACGTAATCGGCCTGATCTCATCGGGACGACGCCCATCCGCGCGAACGCCCTCATTTAGGATCATCCCCCTCACGAGATTCTTCTCTAAGTCCTCGAACGCGGACCGAACAAGTAGCTTCTGAGCATCGTCTTCTTCCTCGTACTTCGTCAGAAGCTCGTCCCGAAGCTCCTTTACCGCCGCCTCACGTTCAAGCTTGTCCTTGATCCTGATGCGCCTGTCGAGCTCACCCTTTACCGTCTCTTCAACCTTTACCTTGAGCTCGTCAGGAACCTGATACGCACTGCCGTCAAACTCTCGCTTAGTTTTGCCGACCGCATGCTGCAATTGCAGCTGGCACTCGATGATCGCATCGATGTGCTCTTTGGCAAACTCGAGGGCCGCCACAAGGACCGACTCGTCCAACATGCCGACGGCGGCTTCCACCATCACGATCGCGTCCCGTGTTCCCACGCAGACCAGATTGAGCTCGCTCTCCTCCATCTCGGGAATCGTAGGGTTCACCACAAACTCGCCATCTATCCGACCAATCCGAACGGCGCCAATCGGGCCATCGAACGGGATATCAGATACAGTCAAGGCTGCCGATGCTGCATTTACTGCAATTACATCGGTGTCACTCTCGATATCTGCTGACAGCACGAACGCTATCACCTGAGTCTCGAAGTAGTAGTTATCCAAGAACAGAGGCCGAATCGACCTGTCGATGAGGCGCGATGTTAGTACTTCCTTCTCACGGGGTCGTCCCTCTCGTTTATAGAAACCGCCCGGTATCTTCCCTGCCGCGTACGTCTTCTCGATGTAGTCAACGACTAGAGGCAGGAAATCTGCGCCCTCTCTGGGCTTCTTCTCCGATACCGCAGTCGAAATGACCACCGATTCACCATACGTCGCCAATACCGCGCCATCCGCCTGTCTGGCATACTTGCCTGTCTCAAAAGATAGTACTCTTCCGCCTATTTCGACTTGTGTCTTATGGAACATATCCCTTTCCGAATTATTGGAGTGTGGAAGCCCCGTGGAGCACCCAAAATCTACTTGCGAAGACCGAGCCTCTCAATGAGCTCTCGATACCTTACGACATCCTGAGCCTTAACGTAGTTGAGATGTCGTCGCCTGGCGCCCACCAGCTTCAAGAGGCCGCGCCTGGAGTGATGATCCTTCTTGTGCTCCTCGAAATGCCGAGTTAGGTCCTCTATTCGTCGCGTCAGAATCGCTACTTGAACTTCTGGAGAACCGGTATCCCTATCGTGAAGCCTAAACTCTCGAATTACCGCTCGTTTTCCTTCCCTGTCTAGAACCATACGTGTTGCTCTTACCTCTTTTACTTTCCTTACAAATTCCTTCTATTATTCTTCGCCGTTACTTTCAGTCAACACAACCGCATTGTCAAGATGTTTTGAAAGAGGTCTTCCCTCATTGGGCAAATCAGTCGTTGGGCGAACGGGCAAGACGAAAAACCAGAGGCAGATAGCAGGTATCTCCGCGGCCTGAGATCGAGCCATAACCCAAATCTACAGCTTGTGTATCTCGATCCATATCTGGCATGGGCACGTCAAATCGGGCGGCGCGTCGCGTAGGATGGCGTAGTCCTCTATACCCGCCTTGTGCAGTATCTTCGCCACTCTAAACCTTGGGATGTAGCCAACGTCTAGGCCCGGTACCCTCTTGCGCAAGGCATGGACTATTTGCCCACGCTGCTGAGCGGGAAGGTAGCGCCCGAAGCCCCCGCCGACAAGCGCAATGCCGCCGGGCTTGAGGACGCGATAGACCTCCCGAAAGCCTGCAACTTTGTCCTCCCAAAACGGGAATGATCCACGACTGACTATCAGGTCAAATGAGCTGTCAGGAAACGGCATCTGGGCCGCGTCTGCCTCAACGGCTTCTATTCTGTCGGTAAGGTCTGCCGCCTCGATGTTGCGTCTCGCAAGCGCTATCGCCTCGGGATCGATGTCCAGCACAGTTACCGTTAACCCCGAACGCCGGGCTAGCTCAATCGCGAGGTGACCCGCACCACCGCCAACGTCGAGGCAAGCACCAAACGTTATTCGGTAGTCGAGAAGGACCTGCCTGGCAAGGAGCGGATAGACCGGGGCCAGGATGGTCTTGGCAATCTCGTCAAACTCCGCCGCCGACATATAGTCCGGATTGTGCATCGGTCGGTGGGCACAGCCGAGAAACGAGGCACAGAGAATGATGCAGGTTGTCACGCAGAAAGCGGACCGTGCCCACAAAGCCACGCGTGAATCTCCACTATTAAGGCGACCTGGCAACTTACTGCGTATCTACTGAGAACGGGCAGAGCGAGACCTCACCGATCACATCGGTCTCTTTGGGCCTAACGTAGGCTGCAGCATAGATGTAATCGCCTGATGGGATGTTTGCCGGAACATTGAGTTCGAGAATCGCCACCGGCCCGTAATGAAAGCCGGGCGGAATGAAGAAAAATGAAACGTATGGATAGAAGCCAGCCTGAAGCTCGCCATTGACAATCGAGATGATCGATCCATCCGGCAGTATGATCCCAATGTAAACATCGACTATTGCGGCAGCGCCTTGGTTATCAGCTTCGATTGACGCCATGAACGTGTCGCCAGGCGAGAAGCTGCTGCTGTTCAATGAGCACTCGATGGTTGGCGCTTGTGCCATATTCGTGCTGTCATGAACTAGCACCGACCCTTCTCCGACTGCCGCAACGTCGCAATCATCGTCTCCGTCAACATCCCCAAGCTCGGTTACCGAGAGGCCGAAGTGATCGTGAGCCTCGGAGCCTTTGCCGGTGTAAAAGGCTTCCGATGCGTGCATAAACGTCCTCGAGGCCGTCGTATCGAAAACATAAAACGCTCCTTCGCCATTGACGGCGCCAGGGGCGCCGACCATTGTGGCGTCGGCTGCGGCAAGAACGTCACAGAACGTCCCGGCCGAGGAGACGGCGTTGCCCAAGAGGTCCCCCATCCCATTACCCTCGATGATGACGTCTGCGTGCGACGCGTCAACGAGACCGTCCGAATCTGCGGTAAGCGAGTTGGCCAAAAAGACGTAGGCCCGGCCCTTTTGATTATCATAGCCACAGGCGCCGACTATCAGGTCATCTTGCTCGTCACCGTCGAAATCACCTGTACCAATCGCGGAGCCAAAGAAGCTGTCCGCGCTTTCGCCCGTTATCATCATATTGGCATCTGTAGCGTGTGTCGCTGTGATCGTTGAGTCTGTGCCCAAGAAGATATAGACGCGACCAGCGTTGTCCACGATTGTGTCGCCATCCGACTTGTCAAACCACGGCGCTCCGATTGCGAAGTCAACGAACCTATTGGTCGCCAACGGGTCATCGTCGAGGTAGCCCGCCGAGCTAACAGCCGCGCCGAAGTGATCGTTTCGGTTTTCACCCGTCAGCGCGACCGCGGTTGCCGCGGTGGTTCCAGTGGCGCCGAGGGTGCTGCTCCCGTAAAAAAGATATGCTCTGCCGCACTCGTAGCGCTCGCGCCAGGCGGCCGCACCTGCGGGGCTCCAGCCGCTCTCGCCGACGAGAATCTCCTCGTATCGGTCGTTGTCAACGTCGCCAATTATCTCGCAGCAGCAGCCAAACCGCGACTGTGGCTGGTCCGCAGTTATCGTTGCCACCGCGGCCATCGAGCCGGGATTCGCTAGATCAAGCACCGTGCGAGCGCCCGACTCCGGTTCGCCTATGTCGTAAAGGACGTAGCAGACGCCGAAGTTCTCGTCCCAGCCCTTGTAGTTGAAGTACTTCGTGTCGGTAACCAGAGCGTCACAATCGCCGTCACCATTGATGTCGCCGTTGCCCGAGACCCAAACGCCCAGCCACCAAGAGCAATCGTCGATCTTAAGCAAGTAGTGCTTGACCTGGCTGGGCCAGTCGGCCCACTGCAGCGCATCGTAGCTGCCTCCGAATATCAGATAACTGAACCGGTGCGACGTGAAGATGAAGTCCGGATAGCTCACACCTGGCGCAAAAGGTACGCACACGTCATTCAATCCCCAGATGTTGCTCGTGTAGCTGTAGTCTCCGCCCTCAAGGTCAAGCGAACCAACCACATCGCAGAACGCTGAGACACTGAGAGAGAGAATCGCTGCACAGACGGCCAAGGGCCATAGTCTTCTGATCATGGGTGTCAGGTCTTCCATCCGGACAGAACCGGAAATGGTCCTTTCGAGCTAATCAATTTCCTGTATCCATCAATATCCTCTCTCGCAAGCCGCAAACTGCTGAAGGGCGCATATCAAGGCTAATCCGCGCAATGCGTCCTTGCTGCGTCTCGGCCCATACATGGCCATCCATTGGAATTGATAGGCGCGTCGTAGGTCGAATTGTCGAACTCGAGACAGAAGATCAGCCCGCCAGTCAATGGCTGTGCTATCATGTCAGTCTTGTTGTCGGCATCAATGTCGCCGAGCGCAGGCGTCATTGTGATCTTGTCGGAGAAAGGACCAATGTCATAGAGCTTGTTCAACCCGCCTCCCTGGCGATACTTGTAAACGATGATGTACGCGCGAGCCCGGTCTATGTCTGGGGAGGTCCCCACGATTATCTCCATGTCCGTGTGCGTCGCGTCAATGTCGAAGACCAACGGGGACGAGACGCGAAAATGCGCTGAGCCACAAGTTGCGGTTGTCGCCGTGACTACAGCTATGATAGGGCCGACGAAGTCAACAAGGTACAGCGTGCCTTGGTCCGAAAGCGCCACGACCTCGTTCTGGCCATCGCTGTCCAGGTCCGCGATGGCAGGATCGGCCGAGAACCCATCGGGGAAATCACCCCCGCCATACTGACACTGCTGAGAACTCGCCTCGACAGACCAGTCGAGCATCACCGTGGCAAGTGTACCATTCGGCACCAAGTGCATTATGCAGATCTTCCCATCTGTAACCGGGCTGCTCTTAGTCCCCGGACCCGAGCACACAACGATATTGCTGATTATGCTCTCATCCTGGTATTGCCTGATCTTGCCGATCGCCGGCGACGCCATCGAGACCATTGTCGGTCCAGCCACATCGCCGATGTCGTAAGCTGCAATCTGCGCGCCGTCTCGGTTAAAGACGAGTACACGGCTCTCGTATGCGTATCCAGAAAGAGTCTGACGGAACCGGTGAACGGAAAACACTACCTCATTCCCGGGAAAGTTCTGCCCTCCCAACAGATCACCAACTGCCGGCGAGTTTGACACTTGATAGTCATCCAGCGCCTTGTCCCAGCCGGAGACATAACTTCCGTCGGCGTTGACAGCTGCTATCTTCCCCGCCTCCGGCGCCTGGCCGATCACTTCCCAACCTCTTGTCCCGAAAAGCACCTCCGGATATTCATCCCCGCCGGCCTTCCAACCATCCAAGTCAACCAGGCATATCCCGCCCGCGATTGGCCCTCGATTAAGGTCCTTCGGGAAACCGGACACTCCCGTCCCATCCGAGTTGAAAACGTAAACCCTGGAGTCGGGGTTCTTCGGCCCGTAGGCCGGATTGATGTCCGAACCGACCGCTATTTCCGGCTTGCTGTCGCCATCAATGTCGGCAACGGCCAATGGGCAACACGGATGACCGCTCATCGTCACAGGGAAGTTACGGGCGTTCAAACCACCCGCCTTGATGGCCCAGATGGAATCGTAACACCTGTGTATCTGGGGGGAACAGTACTGTAGGCATTCCGCCGTGCAAGGCATCAGTGCCTCCTGCGTGCTGTCCGCATCGTCCAAATCGTAGTAGAGCCCGGGCCCGCAGCACCACGTGGACGAGGCTCTCGGGAAACCCGGCATCATTCCCACGCCCAGAGGCAGCAAAATATTCGAACCACCAATTACCGGCTGGAGCGCCGCGCTCTTGGTCCTAAACTTGGCGTTAAAAGGGACAAGCTTCTTCACCGCGCCCTTCGGCGGCGGACACGCAAGCGCCTCCTGAAGCTCAGAGGCTGCAAATGCTATCACCAAGACCACACAGACCGCCAGCCCTAGAGTCGGGATTGCTCGAATGCTCTTGACTCGTTTCGTCGTCTCATCCCTCCCTATCTTATTACGCCCAGACTTATCGCCGGTTCGAGATTGTCGCAAATCTTGCTCGTCTGCTCATGCTAACCCGGACGCTCTTGCCGTTTCAAGCCTTTTTTAGGGAAGACTTCCGCCAAGATCAACCTGAATCCACCGAAAACCTCCCGCCGAGCTGGGCCAGAGGTCTTCCGCAATTCAGTATCGCACTAGACGTGTCGGTTCAATCTGAGCATACGTGCCAGCAAGCGCAGCGATCGCGAGCGTCGTGGCCCGAGCTCAAGCGCCTTTGAAAAAGCCGCGAGCATGTTCCTCGCCGTCGCGTCCCAGTTATAGACCTCCTCTGCCCGGCGCCGAGCCAAAACCGAGAGACGTGCACGGAGCTTATCATCATCAAGAAGACACGACATCGCCTCAGCAATGGCGGCCGGATCGTTTGGCTCAACGACAATCCCAGCATCGCCAACCATCTTAGGAACCTCGCCCACGTCGCTCGCCACGATTGGCCGGCCAGCCGCCAAGTACTCGACTATCTTGAGCGGACTCTTGCAGACGGTAGTCTCATTCCGCGCAAAAGTCGCCACGCAGATGTCCGCCGCCGCAAGGTACTTGGGAACGTGCTCATGAGGCACGTAGTCCGTAAACGTCAACCTGGGGCCCAAGCCCAACGCTTCCGAAGCGGACCTCAACATCGCAAGCCGCTCGCCACCGCCAACAACCATGAAGTGCGCTGCCGGCCAGTCCTTTGCGGCAATCTCCACCGCGC
>Ga0272444_10001287_pt1 | contig 24391 bp, 18 predicted proteins | sample SSMForm13_FD_201033 | JGI IMG/M metagenome (GOLD analysis project Ga0272444, IMG submission 201033) | Marine sediment archaeal communities from Little Sippewissett salt marsh, Falmouth, MA, United States - SSM-Form-13 | ecosystem: Environmental > Aquatic > Marine > Wetlands > Sediment ...
AGCATGGAAACCCGCCCGGGGTTCGTCTTGCGCCAGCGATGCGGGTAGGATCGACGACAAGCAAGGCCTCCAGGTCGCCTCACACGCAAGAAAAAACCACATGGAACCGACGCCGTCCGAACTGAACCCTTACGCCCCACCCGCTGCCGATCTGTCCACCGCAGCTGAGCTGGCTGCGGACCGACGCTTTTACGTGGTCTCGCCCGGCAAGTTCGCGGTGCTGTTCTTCGCCACGCTGGGCATGTACTCGGTGTACTGGTTCTATGCCAACTGGAAGGCCTACCGCGAGGCGAGCGGCCAACGCCTGTGGCCTATCCCGCGGGCGATCTTCAATATCTTTTTCACCCACTCGCTGATGCGCAGGATCCAGCAGCGTCTGGACGCACGCAACATCGCACACAGCTGGTCGCCGGGCGCGGTCGCTACCGGCTGGGTGATACTGTCGATCGTCAGCCATATTGCCGACCAACTGTCGTACAACGAGTCCGGATATCTTGTTGCTGACGTGCTCAGTTTTCTGATTCTGATCCCGCTGTTCCTGGTGTTGCGCAGCGCGCAGGTCGCCATCAACACCTGCGAAGGCGATCCGCAAGGGGCCTGCAACGCCAACTACACGGGCGCCAACTGGCTGTGGATCCTGATCGGCCTGCTGCTGTGGCTGTTGGCGGCATTCGGCTACGCAGTGCTGTTCGGCCTGGTGCAGGTGCCGTGAGCGACCGCCATAGCTAGCGACGACGCGGCCGCCCGGTGCCGCGCCTGGCGACCGCCGCGGCGGGGTCCTCCGGCCAGTCGTGCTTGGGATAGCGCCCACGCAGTTCCTTGCGCACCTCGACATAGGCATTGCGCCAGAAATTGCCCAGGTCGCCGGTCAGCGCGATCGGCCGCCCGGCCGGGTTGAGCAGGGCCAGCCCCAGCGACACCCGCCCCTGCGCCAATCTTGGCGTGTCCGCCTCGCCGAACATCTCCTGCAGGGGCACCGACAACTGCGGAGGGCCTTCCGTGGTGTAATCGATCTGGCGCCGGCTGCCGGCCGGCGTGCTGTAGTGGGTGGGCAGCCAGGCATCGAGCTGCTGTTGCTGCTGCCAGTCGAGCTGTCCCTTCAGGCACTCGCCCAGGTCGAGATCGTCGAGCTGCGACAGGCGCAGGCGCTGGCCCAGCCAGGGGCCGAGCCAGGCACCCAGATCCGCCCGAAGCGTCTGGTCGCTGACATCCGGCCAGTCACTGTCCGGCTGCAGCTTGGCCATGCGCTCGATGCGCGCCTGCAACTGCCGCGCCCCTTCTTTCCACGGCAAGGCCTCGGGCCAGCGCTTCGCAACCTGTTCGAGCAACAGGGCCTGGGCCGCCGGCGGGTCGTGCGGCATGGCCGGCTTTTGTGTGAGCACCAGGGCACCGAGACGCTGCACCCGACGTGCCACCACGCCCTGGCGCTGCTCGTCCCACGCCACCTCTTCGCCTTCCTCGACATGTGCCGCCTGCGCGTCCAGCAATGCCTCCAGGCTGAGCGGCAGGGCCGACCAGATGCGCCCCTCGCGCTGCCCGGCATCCAGTGCGGTGACCACCAGGAAATCCGCATCCGCCAGGCTGTCCGCCTGGTCCAGCACGGCACCGCGGCCGTTCGCCAGCAGGAAGCGCCCGCGTCCGCCGCGGCGCATCGCGATGCGGTCGGGAAAGGCGCAACTCATCAGCTCACCCGGGGTGCGCTCCGGCCCTTGCGCATCGACCCGCAGCTGCCGCAGCAGCGAGCGCGACAACTGGTCCACCGCCTGCAGGCGCCGCCGCCCGGCAGCGCTGCCCGCCTTGTCCTTGCGCCACGCCTGCAGCGCGTGCAGGCGCAGCTCCAGGTCGGCAGCGCGCGCCTGCTCGCCCGCGAATACATCACGCTCGGACAACAGTGCCGCCAGGTCGCAGACCAGTAGCGCCTCGTCATGCGAGCGGGCTTCCACCAGCAGGCGCGCCAGGCGAGGCTCCAGCCCGAGTTGTGCCATGCGCCGTCCCTGCGGACTCAGGCCGCCGTCGGGGTTGAGCGCATCGAGCTGCTGAAGCAGCGCCACCGCCTGCTGCCAGTGCGCGGGCGGCGGCGCGTCCAGCCAGGACAATTGCAGCGGATCGCTGATACCCCACAGCGCCAGCTCCAGCACCAGCCCGCCCAGCTCGGAGGTGACGATCTCCGGCGCAGTCGCAGGCAGCAGGCGCGCATGCCGTGCCTCGGTCCAGGCGCGATAGCAGGTGCCGGGGCGCAGGCGCCCGGCGCGTCCGGCACGCTGCTCGGCAGAGGCCTGGGATATCGGCTGGCGCTGCAGCCGGGTCATGCCGCTGTTGGCATCGAACCGGGGCTTGCGCGCCAGGCCGCTGTCGACCACCCCGCTCACCCCCTCGATGGTCACGCTCGACTCGGCCAGGTCGGTACTCAGGATCACCCGGCGAGCGGAATCCGCTGGCGGCAACAGGATACGGTCCTGTTCGGCGGCCGGCAGGTCGCCGTACAGTTTCTGCAATGCCACGCCCGCGCCGGCACAATCGCTCTCCAACTCGCGCGCCAGCTGTTCGATCTCGCCGCGTCCCGGCAGGAACACCAGCAGGTCGCCATCGCCTTCGCGCAGTGCCTGACGCACCAGGCCCGGCATGGCGGCCAGTGGCTCGCGCCGATCCTGCGCGGCCAGGTAATGCACGCTTACCGGATACTGGCGGCCGCTCGCCTGGACATGTCTTGCGTCGAGCAAGGCACACAGCGGACCCGCAGCCAGGGTCGCGGACATCGGCAGCAGGCGCAGGTCCTCGCGCAGCCCGGCGCACACGTCCAGGCACAGCGCCAGCCCCAGATCCGCCTGCAGGTTGCGCTCATGGAACTCGTCAAAGATCACCAGGCCGACACCTTCCAGGGTCGGGTCGTGCTGCAGGCGGCGGGTGAGTATGCCCTCGGTGATCACCTCGATGCGCGTATCGGGCCCCACCTTGCGGTCCAGGCGCACCTGGTAGCCGACCAGCCCGCCGACCTTGCTGCCGGCGATCTGTGCCAGGCGGCGTGCCGCCATGCGCGCGGCGGGACGGCGCGGTTCTAGCATCAGGATCTTCTGCCCGGCCAGCCAGGGTTCGTCGAGCAGTGCCAGCGGCACGATACTGGTCTTGCCCGAGCCGGGCGGTGCGGTGAGCACGGCATGACCGGCAGCTATCGCCTGGGACAGCTCGGTCAGCGCACTGGTGACGGGCAGATCGGGAAACTTCAAGGCAGGTCGTGGATGCGATTAAAAGAAACCGTTCAGCGGTGGCGAGCGCAGCGCCCATGCCTTGCTGCTGTCGGCGATTCCAACGCTGTCTATGATACCCCTTCACCCGAAAGGTAGGCCCGCATCTGTTCAGCGGGCAGGGGCGGGCTGAACAGATACCCCTGGACGCGCTCGCAGCCACGCTCACGCAAGAAAGCCAACTGGGCCTCGTTTTCGACGCCTTCGGCAACCACGCACTTGTGCAGACTGTGCGCCATCGCAATGATCGCCGAGACCAGTTCGCAGTCGTTGCTGTCGCCCGGGATGTCGCGAATGAATGCGCGGTCAATCTTGACGATATCGATCGGAAAGTGGCGCAGGTGACTGAGTGAGGACTGACCGGTGCCAAAATCATCGAGGGCGACCTGCACGCCCACCTGCTTGAGGCTTTGCAGCACCGGGTTCACGCGCAGCGGATCGCGAAACAGCGTGCTTTCGGTGATCTCGATAATCAGCTCGTGTGGCTGCACACCGCGATCTGCAAGCACTTGTTGCACATGCTCGGCAATATCGGTGTCGTAGAAACAGGGCGCGGGAAAGTTTACGGAAATGGACAGCGAGCTGTGCGCAGTCTTGCGCACCTCTGCCAGGTAGCTACAGGCCTGTTCCAGCATCCAGCGGCTGACCGGCACGATCATTCCTGAATCCTCCATCACGCTGACGAATTCTTCCGGGTCTACCATTCCGCGCACCGGATGATTCCAGCGCATCAGGGCTTCCATGCCGATGGGCTGTCGATTGTCCATGGCCAGTATCGGCTGCAGGTAATACAGCAATTCGCCGCGTTCGAGGGCGCCACGCAAATCACTCTCGATGGCAGCCCGAGCGGACACCAGCTCACCCATATCCGGTGAATGAGTCTGGTAGTTGTTGCGCCCGGACTCCTTCGCCTTGTACATCGCGATGTCGGCCTGGGCGATCAGGGTATCCGCGCTGGCATTCTCGTCGGGTCCGAAGGCCAGGCCGATCGATGCCGTGACGAACAGTTCTCGGCCCTCGATCCGGAAAGGCGCCCTGATGCTTTCGATGAGTGTCTCGGCCAGTTTCTCGAGTTGCCGCTGGTCGGAAAGTCCCTCGGCGATTACGACGAACTCGTCTCCGCCGAACCGCGCGACGGTATCGGATTCGCGCACATCACGTGCCAGACGCTCGGCGACCTTGCTCAGCAACTGGTCGCCGTAGCTGTGTCCCAGGCTGTCGTTGATCGTTTTGAAACGGTCGATATCGAGAAACATGACACCGACCAGCATCCCATTGCGTTGTGCCAGACGGATCGCATGTTCCAGCCGGTCACGCAGCAGTTCGCGATTGGGCAGTTCGGTCAACGCGTCATGAAACGCCATGTGATCGATACGGTCGCGGGCCTGCTTGTAGTCGGTGATGTCCTCGACACTCGACCAGATGAATTTCTTGCCGTCTCTGAGCAGCATCCTGCCGGTGAGGCGCACCGGCACCAGGTAACCATCCTTGTGGATGTACTCCTTTTCAAAGGGGCCGTAACGACCGTGGCGTTCCAGACCTTCGAGTTGCGCCCGTTCGTCGTCGGCATATTTCTCTGGGGTGATTTCCCAGTAGCTCAGCTTCAGGGTTTCCTCCACCGTGCGACCGATAATGGCCGCGAATGCCGGATTGGCATCCACCAGGGTGCCGTCCATCTCGCACAGCGCCAGGCCGATTGGGGATTCTTCGAACAGGGTGCGATTGTAGGCTTCACTGTCACGCAGGGCTTTTTCGGCCGCCAGGCGTTCGGTTATGTCCTGCACGATGGCCACGAACACCTGGGGGTCTTCGTGGCGCGACAGTTGCAACGAGACTTCCACAGGATACTGCGTACCATCTTTGCGCCGGTGCACGGTTTTGAATCTGAGCTGGTTCGCCTGGCCGCTGCTCAAACGCTTTGTGCGTTCCCTGAAGCGCGTTTCCGAAAACTCGGGTTCGATATCCATCGGCGTCATCGCGGCGAACTCATGCGCGCTGTAGCCGAGATTGGCGCGAGCGCCCGCGTTCACCTGGGTGAACCGGAGGGTGTCCGCGTCGAAGACGTAGATTTCATTGCTGGAGTTGTCGAGTATGCGGCCCAGGCGCTCGCGCAGACCCTCGACCCTTTTCCGATCGCGGATGTCCATGATGGTGCCCCGCACCAGGATACGATCCGGATCCGGCAGGCGCATCAGATGCACCTCGCAGGGTATCTTCCGGCCACCTGCATCACGGTGCACCCATTCAAACACAGGTGTTTCGCCATTCACGGCGCGCTGAATGTATTGCTGCGCCGCCTCATCGGAGCGCCGCCCGTCGGGCTGATATTCCGGGCTGAAACCCGCCGGACCTATGCTCAGCAAATCCTCCCGGGTCATGGCAAACAGCTGTTGGGCACGCTGGTTGGCTTCGGTCAGGCGGCCGCGCCCCACGTCGAGGATGGTGATCGCCTCTGGTGCATTCTCGACCAGTGAGCGGTAGACCTGTTCGCTGTTGCCCAGCGCATCTTCGGTCTTGAGGCGCTCGCTTACCTCGCGCTTCAAAACATGGTTCACGGCCTTCAACTGCCGATTGAACGCGGCGGTACGTTGCGCATCCCGTAACACCCGGTACAGAAACAAGCCGAGCAGTGCGGTCAGCAGCGATCCGGAGAGCAGAACACCTGTGCCAGCATGTTTGCTGTGGGCGGTATAAAACGCCGGGGCAGGTCTAAACAGGATTGGCCACTGCTTGCCGGGGAGACTCAATGACAACCGCAGGTGGCGACCACCAGGGGCAGGGGATGAGGTGAAACTCGGGCGCGCAGCTTCGCCGATGCGGGTACGCGAGGGACGGAAGTAACTCAGTGTCGGCTGCCGGGGCTCGCTATCCTGGTACAACCAGAAGTCGAGACCGGCAGGGTCGACCGGGCCAAGCGCCTGTTCGACCATGTCGCCGATGCGGAATACACCGACCACGTATCCCTTCAATGCATCACGCCGCTGTCGCGTTGAATCGAGCGGTGTATCTGCGGCGTAAACGGGCCTGACGATCAGGACGCCATATTGATCTGCGGTCTCCTGTACCAGGCGGACCCAGCGGGTGATGGCGGCCTGCCCCGAATCGCGAGCCTGCTCCAGGGCCTCCCGACGCGCCTCCTCTGAGGCGATGTCGAAACCCAGCGCCTGCTCGTTGCCTGCCAAAGGTTCCAGGTAATAGACGACAACATAATCATCACGTCGCCGGGCCGGGATCTTGTTGCCGTTTTCATCCAACTCGCTGATGTGAAAGCCCGCCAGGCCTTGCCGGCGCGTGGCCGCTTCGAAGCTGCGGCGTTCGCTGTATCGGACACGGGGATTCCAGCTGACCCCCTGGACCTCAGGATGACGGGCCAGGACAGGCCGGACAAAGCCGCGAAACTCGCTACGTTCGACATGTTTCGAGGCAGAGTAAAGCCCAGCCAGCGATTCCAGCAGGTCCACGTGCTGATCGATCGTTGTCTGTATGACGGCTGCATGATTGTTTGCCCGGCGCTCGAATTCCTTGTCGATGACGCCCTGTTCCCAGGCGTGCACCAGGTAGTAGGCGACGAGCGTCAGCATGATTCCGATCAGGACGACAACGGCGATCGATGCGCCACGCCGAGCCGGCTGCGCCAGGAGACCGCCGTCAATGGCTTCACGGGTACGTGCTTGCGTCATGCAAAATGCCTCAGGCAGCCGCAAGCGGCTGCGCTCGTCCGAATGAGCGGATGCCTAGCAGGGCCGGCTGCCCGCTCGCACCAGGAGCAGAGCCGCCTTGCCCGAAGGATTCTCTAGCGCACCTTCAACAGTATACATACTGCAATATGCGACGCGGAGAGGCCGGTACGGCACTTGCCGGGCGAGTTTTGCGGGGCAAGGGACGCGCCCGAACCCGGCACTTCGGGCGACTGCGGCTGAATCAGGCTCTCCCGCAACCACCACTTGCTGCATTCAGGCCGGCCCGGCAGATCAAGCCATCAATGACGGGTATGAGTGCACAGGATGCGCTCAGCCGCGGTGGGCACTGCCGAGATAGGCGGGGGTCTGCATCTCGGTGAGGCGGCTGACGGTGCGCTGGAACTCGAAGGCCAGGCGCTCGCCCTGGTAGATGCGCGAGACCGGCGCCTCGGCACTGATCACCAGTTTGACCTTGCGGTCGTAGAACTCGTCGATGAGAAAGATGAAGCGGCGCGTGCGGTCATCGCGCGAGGCGCCCATCGCCGGCACGTCCGACAGGAACACCGTGTGCTGGCAGCGCGCCAGTTCGATGTAATCGTGCTGGCTGCGCGGCGGCCCGCACAGGGCCTCGAAATCGAACCACACCATGCCGTCGCTGCAGTAACGGTAGGGCATGGCGCGGCCGTTGATCATCAGGTCGCCGTCCTGCTGCACCTCGCTGTTGGCCATGCGCATGAACTCCTCATGCAGGATGCCATCCACCTGTTCGCCGAGCGGCCAATGGTAGACCTGCGCCTCGGTCATGATCTCCACCCGGTAATCGCGATCGCCGCCCATCGGCAGCACCTCCAGGTGTTGATTGAGCAGCGAGATCGCCGGCAGGAAGCTGGCGCGCTGGATGCCGTCGCGGTACAGCCCGTCCGGCGGCACATTGGAGGTGGTGACCAGCACGATGCCCTGTTCGAACAGGCTGCGCAGCAGCCCGGCGAAGATCACCGCATCGCCGATGTCGACCACGTGAAACTCGTCCAGGCACAGGATGCGCCAGTCGCGCGCCATGCGCCTGGCGACCAGTTCCAGCGGATTGCTCTGCTTGCTGATCTCGGCCAGCTGGGCATGCACCAGTTGCATGAAGCGGTGGAAGTGCAGGCGTTGCTTGCGCGGTTCCTCGAGGGTGTCGAAGAACAGGTCCATCAGCCAGGTCTTGCCGCGGCCGACCCCGCCCCACAGGTACAGGCCCTTGACCGGTCCCGGGCGGCTGCCACCGAACAAGCTGCGCCAGCCACGCGGGCGCGGGACATTCAGTTCGCTGGCGACGCGTTGCAGCGACTCGAGCACCCGCAGCTGCTCAGGATCGGGCTCGAAGCCCCCCTCCTGCAGGCGCTGCCTGTAGTGATCGACCAGCTGCATGCAGGGGATGCAATCAGTTGTCGGGGCCGGGGTAGCGGTCGTCGAGGTTGGCCGGGCACAGCACGCTGCGCATGGTGCCGACCAGCTCCAGCAGTTTGCCGTTGCGGATGCGGTAATAGATACGGTTCGCTTCCTTGCGCGAGGTCACGATGTTCTTGTTGCGCAACTGCTCGAGGTGCTGGGAGATATTGCTCTGCGAGGTCCCTGTCTGTTCCACGATCTCACCGACCGACAGTTCGCGGTCACCCAGGGTGCACAGGATCTTCCAGCGCAGGGGATGCGCCATCGCCTTGAGGGCGTTGGCGGTCATGGTCGGATCCTCGTCCTCCGGGATCTCCGGGTTTTCGTCACTCATCTAATGCTGCTCCGGTTCGGTGAGTGTGGCGATCAATCATACCAGCTGCGCCAAAGGCACCCTGAATGAAACTATTCAATGCAAGCACTCGCGGCTACTCGCATTCGACCTTGCGGTAACCGCTCATGTTCTTGGCGATGCACAGGATCTCCTCGATCTCGCCCTCGGCATTGGTGATCGCGGTGCGCGAAAACAGGATCGGCAGGCGCTCACCCTGCTTGTCGATCAGCGAGGCATCGATATCGCGCAGCGCGCCGGTACGGATCAGGGCCTCCAGCCAGGTGCCCATGAAGGCGGTCGCCTCTTCCTCGCCCTCCTCCTCGAACACATCGCCGATGGACATGCCGGCCAGTTCCCCGGCACTGTAATCGAGCAGCTGCTGTGCCGCCGGGTTGGTCTCCTTGATGCAGCCGTCCGGCGACAGCACGATCAGCGCCTCGCCCATGTGCTGCAGGATCTTCTCCAGGTGCTGCTTGGCCGAGTTCAGCTCGGCGGTGCGCTCGGCCACCTGTTGTTCGAGGACCAGGTTGAGGTTGCGTTCCTTCTCGATCAGGCGGAAATAGGTGCTGACCTTGTTGATCAGCTGGTTGTCGTCGATCGGCTTGAGCAGGTAGTCGGCGGCCCCCACCTCGTAGCCGCGGCGCTGGAACTCCTCGGTCTTGAACGCGGCGGTGAGAAAGATGATCGGGATGTCGCGCGTCTTCTTGCGCTGCTTGAGCATCTGCGCGGTCTGGAAACCGTCCACCTCGGGCATCTGCACATCGAGGATGATCAGGTCGATGTCCGGTGTGGCCTGGGCGATCTCCAGGGCCTCGGCGCCGCCGCCAGCCTCGAGGATTTCCACCGCCATGTGCTTCTGCAAAAGCGCACGCAGGGTGAAAAGGTTGTCTGGATTGTCATCGACGGCAAGGAGTTTGAACCCCTGGTAGGCCTTAGTCATCTATCCCCCGGCTTGCTGACCAGTTACGGAACAGACCCTGCAATGCATCAGGGTCTACCGGCTTGCCGAGGATGTGATCGGGGTTCATGGCCTCGCAGGCGACCAGCTTGGCCTCGTCGTCCTGCGCGCTGATGGCGACCAACATCATCGGCGCCTTGTTATGTGCTCTTATGCCGTCGATCGTAGCACAGGCATCCTGGCCCGGCAGCAGGGCATCCATGATCACCACGTCGACCGATCCGCTGTCATCCAGGGTCTCCAGCGCCTCGTCCAGATCGTCCGCCAGGCTCACCTGCGCATGCCAGCTGTTGAGCCACTGACTCAGTTGCAGCTGGGTCTTCACATCGCTGTCCATCAGCAGCACCCGCACACCGTGCAGGTCCAGCGGCTGCACCTCGCCGGCATCCGCCTCCGCCTGCGGCTCCGGTTGACCCGGCTGCTCGACCTGCACCGCGGCCTGCTGCTCGTCGCAACTGAGCGGCAGCAACAGGCTGAAGGTGGAGCCGATGCCCTGCTTGCTGCTGAGGTGGATATCACCCTGCATCAGGTGCGCCAGCTGGCGGCTGATGGTCAGGCCCAGGCCGGTGCCGCCGTAGCGGCGGCTGGTCGAGCCGTCCGCCTGCTTGAACGCCTCGAAGATCTTCGCCTGCTTGTCGCCGGCGATGCCGATACCACTGTCGACCACCGCCAGTTCCAGCGCGTATGGCGCCTGTGCCAGGCGCGCTGACAACAACACCTCACCATCGTGGGTGAACTTGAGCGCGTTGGAGACGAAGTTCTTCAGCACCTGGCGGATCTTGTCCGGATCACTGCGGATCACCGCCGGCACGCCGCCCTGGATCTCCACGCTGAACTTCAGGCCCTTCTGGTCGAACTGCGGCTGCATCAGTTCGCGTACGTCCTCCAGCAGCAGCGCCAGCTCGATCTCTTCGCAGTGTACCTCGAACTGGCGCGCCTCGATCTTGGACAGGTCGAGGATATTGTCGATCAGCTGCTTCAGATCGTTGCCCGCCTTGTGGATCACCCGCGCCTGTTCCTTCTGTTCGCCGTGCAGCCCGGCCTCCTCCGCGGACAGCAGCTTGGACAACAGCAGGATCGAGTTGAGCGGGGTACGCAGCTCGTGGCTGACATTGGCCAGGAACTCGGACTTGTAGCGGTTACTCTCTTCCAGTTCGCGGGTGTGCGCACGCAGGTTGCGGGTCTGCGCCGCGTGCCGCTGCGACAGCTTGCTCAGGTCCGCCGACAGCTGGCGCAGTTCGCGCGTGTCGGTCCATTCGAAGGTCACCGGCTTGTCGCTCTCCAGGGTCTTCTTGATACCGCCGAGCAGTTCGCTGCTGATCTGTTCGGCGCGCTTGGCCAGCACCCGCGCCGAGAACAGCAGCAACACGATCAGGCCGAAGATGATCGCCAGCACGCGCTTGACCATCTCCGAACGGAACTCCTGCAGAGGCTTGCTGCTCACCTCGCGCCCCACCCACAGAGGCGCACCGTTCTCGGTGACGAACATCGGCACCCAGATCATGCGCCGCTCGGCATGCTCCCAGAGCACGATGCGCCTCGCGGCGAAGTCCTCCTCGAGCCCGGGAAAGTCGGCAAAGGCAGTGGTCTCGCGCTGTGGCATCTTTGGCAGCTGCAGGTATTCGCCGGAGTCGAGCACCCACAGGGTATTGCGGTCGCGCTGCGCCAGGCCGCTGATATCGATGGTCATGATCACCGCGCCGCCCTGCGCCGCCTCCTGCGCGGTGATCGGTGCCACCATCTGCAGGGTCAGGGCACGCTGCGACACATGCGCATCCGGATCGACGCGGATCGCGGAAAAGGTCACGTCGGTGAAGCGCCCCTGCTCGACCGCCTCGCGCAGTTGCGGACGCAAGGGCGGCAACTCTTCCGGCGAGGCGAACCAGGCAGCGGTGACCGGATCGCGCAGCAGCCAGAAACGATCCTCGCCCTGGTGATCGAGAAAACGGATCTCGGTGATATCGCGCTCGTCGCGCAGGATGCGGTTGATCCATTCGGTGTATCGTGCACGCTCCAGGTCGACCCGCGGTTGCGACGGCGCATCCTCGCGGCTGAGCAGCGAAGGTTCCGGCAGGCGCGCCAGCAGGCGCACGCTGGCATTGCGGTTGGCCAGGTGTTGATCGAGGTCGGCAAAGTCGGCGCGCAGGTTCTGCAGGAAGGCCTGACGATAGAACAGGTCGACCCGCTCCAAGACCAGCGGCAGGTTGATCACCACCGCCATCAACAGGGGCACCAGGGCGAAGATGAAAAGAAACAGCAGGATTCGTGTGCGCATCGACATGGTCATGGCGCAACATTAAGCCAATGTCTGAAGCGCTTCCAATCCTGTTTCACGACCAGCACCTGGTGGCCATCCACAAGCCGTCGGGCATGCTGGTGCACCGCAGCCCGATCTCGCGCGACACGGTGTTCGTGCTGCAGACCCTGCGCGACCAGATCGGCCAGCGCGTGTATCCGGTCCACCGCCTCGACCGGGCCACCTCCGGGGTGCTGCTGTTCGGCCTGTCGCCGCAGGCGGCGCAGGCTGTGGTGCAACAGTTCGAGGCGCGCACCGTGGACAAGGAATACCGCGCCCTGGCGCGCGGCTGGGTGGATGATCACGGCTTCATCGACCACCCGGTGGCGGACGAGGAAGGCAACAATATCGCGCAGGATGCGCTCACCGAATACCGTTGCCTGGCGCGCGTGGAACTGCCGTTCGCGGTCGACCGCTATCCGACCTCACGCTACTCGCTGGTCAGCGTGATCCCGCACACCGGGCGCCGCCAGCAGATCCGCAAGCACTTCAAGCACATCTCGCATCACCTGATCGGCGACACCACCCACGGCAACGGCAAGCACAACCGTTTCTTCCGCGAGCAATACGGCATCCACCGGCTGATGCTGACCTCGCACAGGCTGGGGTTTCAGCACCCCTTTAGCGGTCAACGCATCGAACTGCAGGCGAATCCCGAGCCGGAATGGCAGCGTCTGTTCGATGCCTTCGGCTGGCAACGCGAGCAATCGTTGGGATGAACCAAAAGCCCCTCCGCAACGCGAGGGGCCGCAAGCATCACAGGCCCTTGACCAGCTCCAGTATCTGCTCGGCATGGCCCTTCGGCGTGACCCCGTACTGCGCATGCCGGATCACCCCGCCGCTATCGACGATGAAGGTCGAGCGCACGATGCCCATCTTCTTCTCGCCGTTCTTCTCCTTCTCCTGCCACACGCCGTAGGCCTCGCACAGCTGGCCTTCCACGTCTGCCAACAGGCGCACGCTCAGGCCGTACTTGTCGCGGAACTTGCCGTGGCTGACACAGGTGTCCTTGCTGACGCCGAGCACCTGGGTACTGGCCGCGCTGAAATCGTCCTCCAGATCGGTGAACTCCTGCGCCTCCAGCGTGCAGCCCGGGGTGTCGTCCTTGGGATAGAAATACAACACGTAATGCTGACCGGCGAAGTCCTCTGACCGGGTCATGTTCATGTCCGCATCCGGCAGTTCGAATGCCGGCGCCTGATCTCCGACTGACAACATCTCGCTTCCTCGCTCTGGATTGGTTATGAGGCGCAATGTAGGCCCAGCCGGAAAGGCCGGTCAACCTTGTGCCAAGAGGTTTTTTAGCGCAGTGCGCAGCGCCTCGAGCTGCGCCGCTCCAGCCGCGAAACCGGTACTGCGCGCCACATCCGGCGGCGCCTGATGCTGCAGCACCCGCTTCAGCAGCAGCGCACACTCCCGTGGCTGCAGGTCCGCAACGCCATGCCGTGCGAATACCCGGCACAGCCAGCGCCACAGCGCCGGCTGCACGTCCTCGAAACCGCGGCGTGCGTGGGCGAATGCCTGGATGTCCTGCCTGTCCTGATCGGTCAGCGGCAGGTCGCTGCAGTCGCGCCCATGCAGCAAGGCGATGGCCAGGTCTGCGTCCAGCGCTTTAAACACCGAGGCCAGGCGCCACGGCAGCTGCTGCTGGAAACGCATCTGTGCCGCCTCCGCCAGTTGCCGCCCGCGCGCATTCAGCCCCAGCAGCACCTGCAGCGAATGGCTGCCGCTGCTGGCATCCACACGCTGCCCCAGGCGCGCCGGAGCAAAGCCTGCCCGTCGCCACAGCGACAGCAATTCCACGTCCACCGCAAAGGCGCTGCCGAGCAGGTCGAAGCCCTGTCGCCGCGCCCGCTCCTGTACCTGCGCCAGCATGCGGCTGCCGATACCCTGGCGCCGGCAGTCCTGGTGCACCGCGATGCGCATCACCCGCAACAGGCGCAGCTGCGGCAGTTCGCACAGCCCGGCGTGCAGCGCCAGCGACTGCACCAGCATGTGGCCGCGCGGGCGTCGCTCGCCATCGCACACCGCCTGCGCCAGCTGCGCATCCAGGCCGCCCTCCTGAACCAGCAGGGTGCAGCCGACCAGCACCTGGTCACGCATCGCCAGCAACAGCTGCAGCCCGGGCGCATCCAGCAACTGCTGCAGGTCCGAGGGGCGGGTCTGGTAGTGTGCCGCGACCAGCAGGGCGAACACCTGGCGCAGCAGGTTCTCATCGTCTGCCAGTTGCTGCTGGTCGACCCAAAGCAGCTGCTCTTCAACCGGGTCCGGTGCCGGCAGCGGTTCGGCATCGAGCAACAGTGCCTGGTTAAACAGCGCCTCCAGCGGGTCGTCGTCCGCCCAGCGCAAGGGCCGGCTCAGGCTCAGGCGTTTCCACTGACGACAGCTGCGATCGAGCAGGCGGGTGAAACGCAACACGAAACCGCGACCGCTGCCCTCGTAGCCGTGCACCGTGCTGCTGAACACCACGCGGTTGTGGGTCTGCAACAGGCCCGCAAGCAGCGCCACCGACAGGGTCGCCGCCTCGTCGATAACCAGCAGGTCGCAGGGCGCAGGCTCATTGGCCTGTTGCTGCGGCAGGCGCAGCTGCACGCTGCCGCCCTGCCAAGCGAAGGTATCGGCATGCAGTTCGCCCTGCGGCAGCTCGCGCTGCAGCTCGGCGAACAAGGCCTGCACCGCCGCTGCGCTCGGTGCCAGCAGCAACACCTGTTTCGGATGCTCGCGCAGCAGTGCCGCCAGCGCGGCACCGAGCGCCGTGCTCTTGCCGCGACCTCGGTCGGCGAGCAGCACCAGCGGCCGGCGCGCATGGCCGAGCGCTACCCGATCGACGGCATGCACCACGGCCTGTTGCTCCTCGCTCAGCTGCAGGCCGGGCGCAGGCGCACACTCCTGTTGCAGCTGCAGCGGTGCCGGGTGGGTATGCGGCGTCTCCAAAGTCACCTGCGCATGTGACTGCAGCGCGCCGCGCAGGCGCGCCGGGAAACGCCGGCCGATAGCCTCGGCGCCCAATGGGTGAGCGGCAAAGCGCAGCGCCGAGGTGTCCAGTTCCACCCAGTGCTGCCAGTCGGGCGTGAGCAGCAGCAGGCTGCCACCACCGCGCAGGGTGCCGAGCGCCGCGGCCAGCGCGTCCGCGTCCAGGCCATCGTGGGTATCGAACACCAGCACCGCGCATTCGCTGCCCAGGTGGCGCGTCACCTGTTTCGGCGGCACCGCGCGGAACGATGGCGGCACCTCGCGCCCGACCCACAGGGTCGACGCAGGATCGAGCGTCGCCAGGCGCGCCAGCGCCCAGCTGCGCTCGCCGGCCAGCACGCGGCAAAGGCGCGGCAGCTCGAAGCAGTTCACTCCGGCCAATAGAAAGGCTCCTCGAAGCTCGGCGGTGCCTGCTCGCCGACCAGGCGCGCCGCCACCAGCGCGGCGTTGAGCTGCGCCCGGTCGACCACCTGCGGGTACAGCCGGTGCAGCCTGTGCACCAGCTGCGGCCGCTGCAGGGCCTGGCGTTCGAAATGCGCGCGGCGCCCGGCATCCAGCTGCGGCAGTTGCAGCAGCACCGGCGCCAGCCAGTCGAGATAGGCCTGGACCAGCGCATGCAGAGGCCCGGGCCAGTCCTCGCAAAAACCCAGCGCGGGCAGTTGTTGCGACTCGAAGCGACGATCGCCGGCGCTGCCGCTGCCGTCCGCCCGGCGCTCGATCCACAGCGCCTGCGGCCGCGGCCCGGCGCGCTCGGCCACCGCGCGGCGCAGGCTGTCGATGTCCTGGAAGGTATTGATCGCCGCCATGCCCGGCTGCCAGGCGGCGGCCTCGATCCGGTCGTTGCGCTGCGGACGCAGGGCACTGTCGATCAGCACCAGCGGTTGCTCGAGTGCGGTATCCATCAACCAGCACTCGTGGCGGTCGGCCAGTGCAAACGGCACCTGCTGCGCATGCTGTTGCAGGGCAGCCACCAGGCGCTCACCGATCTGCTCGATCAGGGTCGAGTTGGCGGTGCCGCGCACCACCGCACGATGCAGGCCATCCGCCGCGCTCCAGTCGCCATAGCGCAGCTCGGACAGGCCGGTGTGGGTGGTGATGTCCGGATGCGCCACGTACAACACCCAGTGCACCCCGTCGGTGCTCTCGGCATCACCGCCGTCGATACGCAGCACCTGCAACAGCCCCTGGAACGGGGCGAGGATGCGGCGGGAGAAACACTGCGGACTCATGCGCCGAGGCTAGCATGCCTGCGGCAGCGTCTGCATGCGCTCAGCGCAGCAGCTGCATCGGCGGGGTACGCAGCACCGGGCGGCTGGCCAGGTAACCGACCAGGCCGACCACCAGCACGCCGAGCAGGCTGCCGCCGAGCCACAACAGGCCATTGAAGCCGGTGTGCAGATCGAACAGGCGCTGCGCCAGCAGCATGCTCAACAGGTTGGCCAGCAGCGCCGAGATCACCCCGGCGATCAGCCCCAGCGCGGCGAACTCGGCCAACACCAGCTGCAGCACGCGCCGGCGCGAGGCACCGAAGGTGCGCAGCAGGGCGATCTCGCGCTCGCGCTGTTCGCGGCTGATCTGCACCGCCGCCAGGCTGACCAGCACCGCGGCCGCCAGGGTGAACAGGAACACCCCCTCGATCGCCAGCGCGCCACGCTGGATGATGCCGCGCACCTTGTCCAGCAGCGGGCCGAGGCTCACCGCGGAGACCGCCGGGTAGTCGCGCGTCAGCTGGCGCAGCACATCCTTTTGCCCATCGCCGAGGTGCACGCTGGAGATCACCGCGTACGGCACCCCCTGCAACAGGGACGTGCTGCCCTGCACGAAGAAGTTCACGTTGAACGAATCCCAGGAGACGCTGCGCAGATTGCGCACCGGCGCGCTCAGCGTCTGCCCGGCGACATCGAAGCTCAGCACATCACCCGGCCCGATACCCAGGGTCTCGGCCAGGCCCTGCTCCACCGAGAAACCGCGCTCGCCCGCCTGCCACCAGCGCCCGGCGAGCACGCGGTTGTCGGCCTGCATGAGATCACCGAAGCCGAGGCTGTATTCGCGGCTGGCCAGGCGCCGCGCGCGCCCCTCGGCGAACTGCTCAGGATCGATGTCCGCACCGTTGATCTGCAGCAGGCGCGCGCGCGTGGTCGGATGGAAGCCCGAGCCACTGATGCCGTGCTGCGCCAGCAGCTCGCGCAGAGGCTCGACCTCGTCGGGTTGGATGTTGATCAGGAAATAGTTGGGGGTGTCCGCCGGCAGGCTTTTCTGCCAGGCGTCGAGGATGTCGATACGCACCAGCGTGAGCAGCAACAGCAGGGTGATGCCCAGGCCGAAGCCGGCGAGCTGCATCAGGGTCAGGCCGGGCTGACGTGCCAGCGCAGCCAGCCCCACCGCCAGCCCGCCATGCCGGCGCAGCGGCCGCAGCAGGCGCAAAAGCACGAAGGCCACGGCGGCGTATACCAGCAGCACACCGGCCAGACCGACACTCATCAGGCCGGCCATCGCGGCATCGTCGACCTGCCAGTACACCAGCAAGGTGTAGGCGGCCAGCGCCAGCAGCGCAGCCACGCCCTGCGGGATCCCGGCCACGCCCAACTCACGCCGCAACACGCGCAGGGGCGGCACGCGGCGGATCGCCAGCAATGACGGCAGGGCAAAGCCCAGCACCAGGATCAGCGCGTGCGCCAGGGCCATGCCCAGCGGTCGCCAGCCTGGCGCCGGCAGGTCGCTGCCCAGCCAGTCGGCAAACACCGCCACCAGCAGCGACTGCGCCAGGTAGCCCAGCCCGACGCCGAGCACGGCGCCGACCAGGGTCACGCCGAGCAGCTGCCGCAGGTAGCGCCACAGCACCTGCCAGGAGGTCATGCCGATGGTGCGCAGCACCGCCACCTCGTCCAGCACCAGCGCCACGAAGCGCCGCGTCGCCAGCATGATCGCCACCCCGGCCACCAGGCTGGCGCACAGTGCCGCCAGGCTGAGGAAGCGCCGCCCGCGATCGATGGCGCTGCTCACCTCCGGGCGGCCGTTCGCCTGGTCGACCAGGCGCGCCGCATTCGGCAGGCGCGGCGCCAGCCATGCGCGGAACGCCTGCAACTGCGACGCCTCACCGGCCAGCAGCAGGCGGTAGCGCGCACGGCTCGCCGGACCGAGCAGGCCACTGGCATGCGCATCCTGCCAGCTGACCAGCAGGCGCGGCGCCAGCTGGAACAGGCTGGCGCGCAGGTCCGGCTCCTCGACCACCTCGCCTTTGATACGCAGTTCCAGCTCGCCCAGTTCGATTGTGGTCGCGCCCTCGCCCAGCAGCAGCGCCAGGCGCTGCGCCAGCGCGGCCTCGCCCGGCTGCGGCGGCTGCTGTTGTTCACCGGCCGGTGTGTCGAGACGCAGCGTGCCGCGCAGCGGGTAGCCCGCTTGCACCGCCTTGACCTGCACCAGCTGCGGCGCCTCGTTGATGAACAACACGCTGGGGAACTCGACCAGTTCGCTGGCCTGCAGGCCCAGCCTGTGTGCCTGCTCGATCCAGGCCTGCGGCGCCGGCCGCCCCTGGGTCACCACCAGGTCGGCGGCGAGCATGGCCGCGCCCTCGGCGTTCAGCGCGCGCTCCACCCGCTCGGCGAAGAAACCCACCGAGCTGAGCGCGGTGACCGCCACCACCAGCGACCACAGCAGCAGGCGCAGGCGACGGCTCATGCCAGGCGCCCGCCGTGCAGGTGCAGCACCCGGTCGCAACGGTCGGCCAGGCCCTGCTCGTGGGTCACCAGTACCAGCGCGGTACCATAGCGGTCACGCAGCTCGAACAACAGCTTCTCGATCTGTGCGCCGGTGGCGCTGTCGAGATTGCCGGTCGGCTCGTCGGCGAACAGCACTTGCGGCGGCCCGGCGAAGGCGCGCGCGATCGCCACCCGTTGCTGCTCGCCACCGGACAGCTGCTGCGGCAGGTGCGAACGCCGCTCGCCCAGGCCGACATCCTCGATCAGGCGTTGCGCCTGCGCCGCCGCGTCGGCCACCCCGGCCAGCTGCAGCGGCAGGCGCACGTTCTCCAGCGCGCTCATGCCCGGCATCAACTGGAACGACTGGAACACGAAGCCGACCCGCCCGAGGCGCAGGCGTGCGCACTGGTCCTCGTCCAGCTCGCCCAGGTCCTTGCCGAGCAGGGAAACCTTGCCGCCAGTCGGGCGGTCCAACCCGGCAAGCAGTCCGAGCAGGGTCGACTTGCCCGAACCGGAGGCGCCGAGGATCGCCAGCGCCTCGCCTGCATTGACCTGCAGGTCCACCCCGCTCAGGATGGAAAGACTGCCGCCGTCCGGCGAATCAACCTGCTTGCTGAGATTTCGCGCCTCGATGACACGCTTGTCCGTTTCCGCCGTCTTCATCTTGTTCCTGTTCGCTTGTTCGCTGGCCAGCGCTGCGCCCACGCGCATCCTGGTGCTCGGCGACAGCCTCAGCGCCGCCTACGGCATTCCCAAGCGCGATGGCTGGGTCAGCCTGCTGCAACACAGGCTGGCTGACAACGGTACAGAGTCCGTGGTCATAAATGCCAGCATCACCGGCGATACCACGCGCGGCGGCCTGGCACGGCTGCCGGATGCGCTGCAGCTGCACCGCCCGGACATCGTGATCATCGAGCTCGGCGGCAACGACGGCCTGCGCGGCCTTGACCTGGACAGCACGCGCAACAACCTGCAGCGCATGATCGCACTGTCGCGCGAGTCGGACGCGCGCGTGCTGCTGCTCGGCGTGCAACTGCCCGCCAACTATGGCAGGAGCTACCGCGAGAAGTTTCACGCCATCTACACCGGCCTGGCCGAGCAGCAGCAGGTCGCATTGGTCGACTTTTTCCTGCAGGGTGTGGCCGAGACCACCGAGCTGATGCAGCCCGACGGCATCCACCCCGGCAGCGCGGCACAGCCGCGCATCCTGCAAAACGTATGGCAGGGACTGGCGCCGTTGCTGCCGGCAGCCGCCGGCCACGACTGAACCTGGCAAAACGGCTGAACTCGACATGCAAAGATTCATACCCGCCCTCGCCCTGCTGTGTGCCGCCGCCACGGCCTTCGCCGAGCCGTGCAACGGCGAGCGAGAACTGCTGTTCCTGCGCGACCAGCTGATCGAAACCAGCGAGGGGCACGAGACCTATACCGACATCTACAGCATCCGCGCCGACGCCAGCGGCGAGCGGCGCCTGAGCAACGGCGCCAACGCCGAGCCGCGGCACGACAACACGGATGCCGCCTGGTCGCCGGATGGCCGGCACATCGTGTTCGTCAGCAACCGCGACGGTGACGAGAACCCGGAGATCTACCGCATGGCGGTCGACGGCTCGCAGCTGCAGCGCCTGACCGAGCAGCAAGGCTATGACGAATACCCCGACTGGTCGAGGCGCGGCGAGATCATCTTCAGCAGCAACCGCGACGGCCAGGACTTCCAGCTGTTCGTCATGGACGAGCAGGGCAAATCCGGCAGCAAGCTGACCGACAGCGGGGACAAGGACTTCGATGCGCGCTGGTCGCCCGACGGCGGCGCCTATGTGTTCACCCGCGAACATGCAGGGAACTACCGGGTGTTGCTCGGGCGCAGGGGCGAGCCGGCACCGACGCCGCTGAGCCCCGCCTGGCTGAATGCCAGCGAGGCTGCCTGGACCCCGGACGGCGAACGCCTGATCTTCGTCAGCGACGGCCATGCGCCGGGCAGCGGTCACCTGGAACTGTTCATCATGAACGCCCGGGACAGCGACCGGGACGGCATCGGCGATCACCTGCAGCGCCTGAGCAACACCCCGCCGGACACCGAGAACATGGAGCCGGACCTGTCCCGCGACGGCCGCTGCCTGTTGTTCGTGCGCGCCCAACCGGACAACACCGACAAGTCCGATATCTACGTGATGCCGTTCGCCGGTGGCGAGGCGGTCAGGATCACCAGCGGATTTGCGCCGCGCTGGCGCTGAGGCCGCTCACCCCTCGAAACGGAGACTCACCTCGGTATCGGCGATCGGCCGGGTGTTCTTCGATACCGGGCACTGCAGCATGCGCTGCTTGATGTAATCGAGCGTCGCCTGGTCCGGCTCGCCGCCCGCCAGCTGTGCATTGACGGCCACGCGCAGGCGCTGCAGGTTCCAGTCCTCGTCGGTCGACAGCTCGACCTCGCCATCCGCGCCTGTCAGCTGCAGGCCACGCTCGGCGCAGTTGAGGCGGAAATAGGTGTGCTGGCAGGTCAGCATCGAGTACACGAAGATGTCGAAGCCGGGGGTCAGCTGATTGAGCACGAACGGCCGCCAGCCGTCGACAGTGTGCTGCTCGACCTGCAGACCGGCGATGGCATTGTCCGGTTGCGCGTAGCGGCAGTGCAGGCGCAGCTGAAAATGTCTGTCGGACATGGTTATCCTCCTCACTCGGGTTTTCTTCCACCATAATCAGTCCGCGGGCGGGGCGACAGCCATGTACATCAATTTCGACGCAATCTCCTCCGGCCAGGCCTATGCCTGCATGACCAGGACCCTGCTGCCGCGGCCGATCGCCTGGGTGTTGAGCGAGAACGCCGACGGCAGCCACAACCTGGCGCCTTTCTCCTACTTCAACGCGGTATGCAGCGATCCGCCGCTGATCATGCTGTCGATCGGCCGCAAGCCCGACGGGACGCCCAAGGACACGCGCGACAACATCGTCGCGCGCAGCCGCTTCGTGGTGCACATCGCCCATGCTTCACAGGCCGAGGCGCTCAATGCCAGCGCCGCCGGACTGGCGGCCGGGCAGTCCGAGGCGACCGAACTGGGACTGGCGACCACCCCGTTCGAAGACTTTGCACTGCCGCGCCTGAGCGACTGCCGCGTCGCCTACGCCTGCGAGCGTTACCAGGTGCAGTACATCGGCAGGCAGCAACAGGCGCTGATCCTCGGGCAGATCCACGCGGCCTACATCGACGACCGGATCGCCACACAGGACGCCGAGGGACGCCTGCAGGTGGATGCCGCCAGGCTCGATCCCTTGTGCCGCCTCGGCGGCAACGACTATGCCAGCCTGCACGAGATCCTGAGCCTGGACCGGCCGGACTGACAGCCAGCGCTCAGGCCTTGCGCAGGCGCATCAGCAGGCTGAACAGCGCCAGCAACAGGGCACCGGCCAGCACGCCGAACAGGGCATTGAGCAGCATCGGCGCCACCCCGGCCAATATCACGCCGAGCGCCGGGATCGCCTCGGCGCCATGCGCCACCCCGTGCACCAGTTCACTCACCGGCGGCAGACCGTGCACCAGGATGCCGCCGCCGACCAGGAACATCGCCGCGGTACCGAGCACCGACAGGCTCTTCATCAGCCAGGGGGCTGCGGCCAGAATGCCGCGTCCGAATGCCTGCTGCAGGCCACTGGCGCGCCGGCTCAGCCACAACCCGGCATCGTCCAGCTTGACGATGCCCGCCACCAGGCCGTAGACGCCGACGGTCATCAACAGGGCGATGCCGACCAGCACCGCCACCTGCATGCCGAACGAGGCGCCGGCGACGCTGCCCAGGGTGATCACGATGATCTCCGCCGAGAGGATGAAGTCGGTACGGATCGCGCCCTTGATCTTGTCCTTTTCCAGCACCTTCAGATCGACCTGCGGGTCCTGCAGCGCCTGCTTCAGCTGCGCGTGCTGCGCCTCGGCCTGGTCCGCATGCAGCCACTTGTGCGCCAGCTTCTCCACGCCCTCGTAGCACAGGAAGGCGCCGCCGAGCATCAGCAGCGGAGTGATCAGCCAGGGCGCGATGGCGCTGATCGCCAGCGCCGCCGGCACCAGGATCGCCTTGTTGCGCAGCGAGCCCACGGCCACTGCCCACACCACCGGCAGCTCGCGCTCGGCGCGCACCCCCGAGACCTGCTGGGCATTCAGCGCCAGGTCGTCGCCGAGCACCCCGGCGGTCTTTTTCGCCGCCACCTTGGTCATCACCGAGATGTCGTCGAGGATGGTGGCGATGTCATCGATCAGGGCGAGCAGGCTGGATCCGGCCACGTGGACTCCGGGAAGGCTTGAAGGTGCGGCGATTGTAGCGCGGGCAAGTACCAGGCCGCATACCACGCAGCCGTCCTGCAGCGGCACGGGCAGGCCGGTTCCCTCAGATCGCGTCCGATCGCGCCATTAGGCACGGTAAATCGCGGATTTTCGTTCGTGTTCCGGCACTCAAGTTTCGCCAACAAGCGCCGCTGCACGACGTCACAAAACACGCGCACCGGGAGGGCGGCAGATCTGCCGCTGAACGGAAAGCCGGCCACCAGCCAGGATTGCTGACACCCACCATGCCGGTGTCTAGCTGTACGTACTGAGGACTTCGACATGCACAAATCACATTCCCGCCTGGCCGGCCTGCTCCTGCCCCTGTTTGCCCCCGCCGCGCTGGCGCTGACACCCGGCGTCTACCTGCAAGTGACCGGGGAACACGCACGCAGCAGCAGCGGCGGGACGCATGAGAACCAAAGCTACGCGGCCGTCGAACTCGGCCTCGGCCTGGAATTCAACGATCAATGGGCGGGCGAACTGGTGCTGCTCGCCGAAGACATCGGCGCGGTCGAACCGGACGACTACCAGCCCACCCCGGGCGCCACCGACAAGCGCCCGGACCATGTGCACATCGACACCCTGACCCTGGCCTACCGCTTCGACAGCTACCAGCTGTCGGCCGGTCGCTACACCCTGCCGTTCGGCGACTTCGAAACCGCGGTGGTCACTGACCCGCAGACCCTGGAGGTGGGCGAAACCGCCACCGAGCTGGGTGCGACCCTGGCCTTCGAGGGCGAGCAATGGGACTGGCAACTCAGCGCCTTCAACGGCAATGTGCGCAGCAGCGCGCCCGACGAGAGCGGCTTCAGCGCCGGTCTCAACTGGCATACCGAGGACGGTCTGCGTGCCGGCGCCGCCTACCTGAGCGCGCAACATGCCGGCCAGGACGCCCCCGCCCTGTGGGACCTGTACGCCGCCTATGAACAGCCCTCCTGGCTGGCGCATGCCGAATTCACCGGCGCCGCCAGCGCCAGCAACGGCGAGCGTCCGCGCGCATTCAGCGCCGACGCGGCCTACCTGATCAGCGAGCAATGGCATGTCGGCGCGCGCTGGCAACGCACCTGGGGCAGCGCTGTGCTCGACGGCGGCAACGGCGAGTACCGCGAATGGGCGCTCGCCACCGCCTACAACGTCAACCAGTACCTGGCGCTGGCGCTGGAATACGCCCACGGCGATGAGCAAGGCGCGGCCAGCGCACGCCAGTGGCTCGCCCAGGTCACGCTGAGCTTCGAATAGTTCCCTATGCCGTGAGGCCGCTGTCTGCCGGCGCCTGACATACACATCGGCAGGCGGCCTGTGCAGACTACGGCCTCGCGAGCGACGCCCTGACAAATACCCACAGGCCGGGATACCGCCGGCCTCTTTGTTGCGCTGAGCGGACTCAGGAAACCAACCACGCCAGCGCGGCATAGCGCGCCAGCTTGCCGCAACCGACCAGCACAACAAACCAGGCCGGGTGCA
>Ga0272444_10001288_pt1 | contig 24382 bp, 18 predicted proteins | sample SSMForm13_FD_201033 | JGI IMG/M metagenome (GOLD analysis project Ga0272444, IMG submission 201033) | Marine sediment archaeal communities from Little Sippewissett salt marsh, Falmouth, MA, United States - SSM-Form-13 | ecosystem: Environmental > Aquatic > Marine > Wetlands > Sediment ...
TGACGGTGTTGTGATTAGTGAAGTAGAACACCGGGTACTGATCAAACTCGGGAATCATCGGCACCCCGCGGTTGTGCCGGGCCGTGGCCACATGCTGGCGGAAAGCGTAGGCATCGCGGCACGAAGGTGGATGCGGGACCGGCGCCAGGGTGATCGAAGTATTACCAAGCGCCTCGGTATACTTTCCTTCGACGATGGCCTGCTCGATCCGGCGCGCCCGGTCCATGGCGGCCTCACCCTCTTCAAGTAACTCCGCCATGGTGATCGGCATCGGTATCGACAGCGCCTTGCCGGCGCCGAACAGATCGTACGCCCGATCGTCGACCCTGAGGCCGGCGCGTTCACGGTTCTTGTCGTTCAGAAAAGATATGAGTTTCATAGCTTGCTATCCTTGTGTTTCTCCAAAAGCGGTTTCTACGTGAGGTTGGTTCGGGCGGAGTTCGTCCAGGACGGATTCCATCTGCTCCAGGGCGAATTCCATTTCACTGTCGGTACCGGTGCTGATCCGGATACCTTCGGGAATTCCGAAAGCTTTCACATGGCGAAGAATCAGTCCGCGATTGAGACAGAGTTCGGCAAACAGGGCCGACTCTTCTTCGGACGCCATCAGCGCCAGGACGAAATTGCCGTGGCTGGGCACGTAACTGAGGCCCAGCCGGTCCAGAGCTTCGGTTAATTGTATCTTCGAGCGTTGGTTTTGGGCGACTGACAATTCGAGGAAAGTCTGATCTTCTATCGCCGCCACCGCCGCCTTGACGGCCGGAAGGCCCGGCTCGAACGGCAGTTTGACCTTGTAAAGCTCCCTGATGAGTGCTTCCGGACCGACAGCATAACCGACCCTCAGACCGGCCAGGCCGCTGTCTTTCGAGAAAGTGCGGGTTACGATGAGATTGTCACGGTCGTACTCGAGCCCGTCGGGGTAATCGGGATCGAGCGAAGCGAACGAGGCATAGGCCTCATCGAGGACAACGAGAACATTCGAAGGTACTTCGTCCATGAAAGCTTCAAACTCGCGCCGTCGAAAGATTGTCCCGGTCGGGTTATTGGGGTTGGCCAGATAGACAATCCGGGTGTGCTCGGCGATCCTCCCGGCGATTGCCCTGAGATCGTAACCGTAATCCTTCATCGGAACAGCATCCACCCGCCGATTCTGCTTGGCGGCGTTGACGTAGATTCCGATGAACGTCCCCTGCGAGGTGAGGATATCGTCGCCCGGTTCACTGAAGGCCGTGATAATGTACGCCAGCAGCGAATCCGTGCCGGCGCCGGAGATGATCCTTGAGGCAGGTATGTCGAGTCTTCTTGAGAGGGCGTCGGTCAGCTCGTACGCCTTCGGGTCGACGTAGCGGTGGCTTTGTCGCAGTGCGGCCTTTGCGGCCTGAATCGCCAGAGGAGAGGCACCGAGGGCGTTTTCGTTGGAAGCCAGTTTGACAATGCGTTCGAGGCCGCGCTCGCGGGCCAGTTCCTCGACCGGCTGGCCGGCGGTGTAGGACTGAAGGTTCTTTATGTGCGATGGTACTTGAATCATGGCGCTAATTCTTTTCCAGCCATGACCGGGCGTAGTCCTCGTCGATAGTCTCCCTGACGTTCAGCGTCGGCCGCAGCGGAGCGTAGGTATCGATCATGACCGCGTATTCATCAGTCCCTTTGGCGCCGATCGAGGCCTCGGTTTTGCCGGGTTGCGGTCCGTGCGGCATGCCGCCCGGGTGCAGGGTGATCGAGCCCTCTTTGACGCCCTTGCGGGACATGAAATCCCCCTCAACATAGTACAGGATTTCGTCGCTGTCTATGTTCGAATGGAAATATGGGGCCGGTATCGCCTGCGGGTGGAAATCGTACGGCCGGGGTACGAAATTGCAGACGATAAAATGCCCGGTCTTGAACAGCAGATGCACCGGCGGCGGTAGGTGAATGCGGCCCACTTTGGGATGGTAGTCCTTGATGTTGAAAGCGAACGGGTAGAGATAACCATCCCAGCCCACCACGCCGAACGGGTGATGCGGTACGATATGCTCGAAATACTGGTCACCGGCTTTCACAACGACTCTGAATTCTCCGCTGTCACCGTTGGCCTCGTGGAATTCCGGCACCTTGAAGTCACGCTCGCAGTAAGGGGCGTGCTCGGCCAACTGGCCGTAGTCGTTGCAGTATTGCCTCGGAATTTCATAAGCCGTGTCGGACTCAATAATCATCAGTTTGTTGTTGTCGAACGAATCAAACTCCATCCTATAGGTCACGGCCCGGGGCACGACAATCTGGTCGCCCTCGACAAACGGGATCTTCCCGAAATCGCTGTAGAACGTGCCGCGACCGTGATGGATGAAAATCAACTCACTGCCGTAGGCATTGCGGTAGAAATCCCCGGTGTCTTCGGAAGGATGGGCGGTTGAGATAGTGCAATGCTGGTTCTTCAGGAATACGTTACGTGAGGTGATGAAATTGCCAGGAGTGGTCTTCTTGTCGGTGAAGCAGTGAAAGTACAGTACCGGGGCTTCGGGCCAGTCAACATCGCCGTTGAGCTTGAGCGGTTTGACGCTCAGCACGCTGGTCGGCAGATGAATGTGATACTTGTTGGAATATACTCCCGAAAAACCCTTGCTGGAGAACAGCTCCTCGCGATAAAGCGACTTGCCGTCCTTCTTGTAGAACGTCGTATGTTTGACGCGCGGGATTTCTCCCACTTTATGATAAAAAGGCATTTTGTTTCTTCTCTCCCTCTCTCAGTTACGCCTCAACAGGGCGGCATGACTTCAGTAGGGTCCCTGTCAAGGTTGCCGCGGAGTTTCTGGTCAAGCTCAATTGATTCGAACAACGCCTGGAAATTTCCTTTACCGAATCCCTGGCTGTTACCCTGTCGCTGAATGAACTCGAAAAAGAACGTCGGACGGTCACCGATCGGTTTGGTAAACAACTGCAGAAGGTAACCATCGCCTTCGAGATCGCACAGGATGGAATGTTTCTGCAGATCTTCGATATCCTCCCTGATGTCGAGATCGTCACGCTTGCGAAGCATATCGTAGTAAGTGTCCGGGACCTCGAGAAATTCCACGCCGTTTTTGCGCAGGGCCGAGATGGTCGTCACGATATCTTCGGTGGCGATAGCGATATGCTGGACGCCCGAACCGTAGTACTGCTCGATGTACTCCTCGATCTGAGACTTCTTGAGACCCTCAAAAGGCTCGTTGATCGGGTTGCGGATCTTGCTGTCGGCGGTCCGAACGACTTTCGAAAGCAGCGCCGAGTACCTGGTTCCGATATCCCCCGCCTTGAAGTCCACGAACGTCTCGAAACCCATAGTCCTGTTGAAATACTCGGCCCACAGGTTCATTTCGTTTTCGCGCACGTTACCGACCACGTGGTCGATTCCGACCAGGCCGGTGTCCTCGCGGGTGAGATTCAGATTCTGGATCGGCTGGCAGTAGTCGGGTTCGAAAATGTGATTGTAATGATCGCGGTTGACATATACCAGTTCGGTGTCGTCGTACAGCCGGATGGCCGCCCGGGTGATAAAGCCGTGCTCGTTTTCGATCCGGTGGGGTCGCTCGACCATGACCGCGCCGTGCTGCGCGGCGTACTTGAAAGCGTGATCGACATCGTCAACTTCGACCGCCCAGCGCTTGACTCCGTCGCCGTGCCGGGCGACGAAACTGGAAACCTCATAACAGGTCGGCTGGACTGCCGAAGTAATGACGAATTTCAGGTTGTTTTTGGTCAGGTAGTAGGAGATGCGGTCGCGGACGCCCGTTTCCGGGCCGCGATAGCCGGTCATTTCGAGGCCCAGCGCTTTGGCGTACCAGTAGGCGGCCATTTTGGCCGAGCCGACGTAGAATTCGACGAAATCGTAGCCTCTTATTCCCATTATATCCGACATAGAAGGTCCCTCATTGTGGTTTTCACCTAATTATAACTGCTTAATTCCGCGACGGTTCCGGCGTACGGCCGGAACCGGCCCCGGCCCTTCGGAAAATAGGCCGGTCGGCCGCCCCAGGCAAGGGGATAATGAGGACCAAATAAGCCGATTATTGTCGGGCGGTTGACTAATCTCCAGCCGCCCGCCGATCAGCCTGCAGCGACTGGCGTAATGTCCTGTCCGGTATGAAGTTCCGGGGACTGTTGCTGTCTCTGGTCAGCGGACCGTGGCGGGCGGGTTTGAAGCCCCTCTTGCCCTTTCGCAGGAATCGAGTATATTACTAACATTACAGACCGATATTATCGGTATTGCCGGACAAACCGGTGCTGCCCGGGCCCTGAGAGCCCTTTTTGGAGCGAATCGAGGAGGCAGATTTACATGAAAGGTGTTCAGGACAATCCTACCGTGGCCGGCCTGCATACGGACAATGAACAGATTGCCCGTTTGCCGAACCATCTCAAGCAGTTTGTGCTCGATCAGCAGTACGATCTTTACACCCCGATCGATCACGCCGTGTGGCGCTATATCATGCGCCAGAATGTCAGCTTCCTCAAAAAGCACGCCCACCGGGTATATTTCCACGGCCTGCTTTCCACCGGAATCTCCATGGATCGAATCCCCAGCATCAGGGAGATGAACGATATCCTGGCCAGGATCGGCTGGGGGGCGGTGGCCGTCGACGGTTTCATCCCGCCGGCCGCTTTCATGGAATTCCAGGCCTACAAGGTGCTGGTGATCGCCTGCGACATGCGGCAGCTTCATCACATCGAGTATACTCCCGCCCCGGATATTGTCCACGAGGCGGCCGGGCATGCCCCCATAATCGTTGATTCCGAATATGCTGAATACCTGAGGCGGTTCGGCGAGGTCGGTGCCAAAGCCATGTCCTCGCGAAAAGACCTTGAACTGTACGAGGCTATCCGCCACCTCTCGATTCTGAAGGAACTCCCCGACGCCGATCCGGAGGAAGTAAGGAAGGCGGAGAAGGACGTTGAAGACAAACAGGCCAATCTCGGAGAGCCGTCGGAAATGGCCCTGCTTTCACGGTTGCACTGGTGGACGGTAGAATACGGTCTGATCGGAACGCTTGAGCAGCCGAAGATTTACGGGGCGGGTTTGTTGTCCTCGATCGGTGAGTCGGTCTCCTGCCTAGACGACGGGGTGAAGAAGCTGCCCTATTCCCTCGAAACCTCCCGCTACGCTTTTGATATCACCACCCGGCAGCCGCAGCTGTTTGTCACGCCCGATTTCGAACACCTGTCCATCGTCCTTGAAGAGTTTGTCGGGACGATGGCCTTCTCGGTGGGTGGAGTTGAAGGTCTCAGAAAAGCGATTGAGTGTCAAAGTCCCTCCACCGCCGTCTATTCCTCCGGTCTCCAGGTGAGCGGGGTATTCACCGAAGCGTCCTCGGCCGACGGAGAGCAGCCTTACTACATCAGAACCACCGGGCCTTCGGCGCTGGCATACGGCGGCAAAGAGATCGCCGGACACGGTCGGGATTTTCATGCCGAGGGTTTCGGATCACCGGTCGGCCGGTTGAAGGGGATCGATGTCCCGCTCGAGGATCTCGGTAACGATCTTCTTGGCAGGATGGGTATCGAAACCGGCAAGGAGGCCGTGCTCGCGTTTGAGAGCGGCGTTACTGTTAAAGGAAAACTCAGGGCGATTGAGCGGCGCGAAGGCAGGACAGTCCTGATGAGCTTCGAAGGCTGTACTGTCACGCAGGGTGAAGAAATTCTGTTCCAACCGGAATGGGGCGTTTTTGACATGGCGGTGGGGGAGAAGATCGTCTCGGTATTCTGCGGCGCCGCGGACAAGAACGCTTACCAGCAGATTTCCCTGGTATCGCGCCAGCGAACAATGAAGGTTGAGTCGAACGCCAGACGAAAGAGCCTGGAGCAGCTCTACAAACGGATCCGCGATATCCGCGAACAGGTTTCAGGCTATCGGCAACTTCCGGGGATATGGCAGACACTCGAAGAGAATCATCGCGGCGACTGGCTGCTCGCGATGGAGATAGTGGAACTGCTGGCCCGGAGCGGCCGGAACAAAGTCCTCGAAAGGGAGATTCGCAGACATCTTAATCAACTTGCCGGGGACCGACCGGAGCTCTCGAGGCTCATTGAGCAGGGCTTTGAGTTGATTGAAGAGGACCTGGCCGGGAAGGCCTGACGGGGCGCGGCCGCGATTGTTCAGGGCGTATCCGTTATCGGCAGGCTGGCGGTAGGGCATATCTGCAGGGCGAACCGGAATCCCAGGCAGTAGAATATCATGGCGTAGCAGGAAGAATCCCCCTGATACTCAAACGGCAAACCCTCGCCCAGATGAACTTGAGGCAGCCCTATCTTGATATTTCGTCCGGCGTCATTGAAGAACGTGCGGGCTCTTCCGGAGATCTGGTTAACCAGCTCACCCACGCCGTCGCAGATATCCTCTTCGGCGAGTTTGCCCGGGGGGCAGCCGGCGATCCGGCCGCAGAGCAGTCGGGCGAGGTCAGCCGGAAACGAAACGGCGACCTTGGCGGAGAGATCCCCCGACAGATCCATCGTGGCCGACACCTCGCCCAGAAGCTTGCTGTGGCGGGCAAACAGGAAAGTCTCCTGATGGGAAGACTCTTCGCCGGCCGTCAGACCGATTACCTCGCAGACTGAAAAGCAGAGAAAGGCCAGCAGGCGGCTGTCGGAAGAAAAGGCAAAGGAGGATTCGTCGTAGTTAGTGGTATGGTCAGCCGACAGGACGCTGGCCGTAAGATCGGCCGAGAATTCGGCATCCTCGACGTATCGAATATTTCCTTTGCGAAGGTCGGTGGAGCTCATAGTCACTGATTGCCTTCAGTCGCGGCAACACCTGATCAGGGGCGGTGCGAGAAGTCCGGGCTTACCAGACTCTTTATTTTGTCTACCAGGTCCTCAGGGGAGAACGGTTTTATCAGGTATCCGGCGGCGCCGGCCTTGACCGCTTTAACCACATCCTCTTCAACACCGTCGGCGGTAGCCATAAGGACGGGAATGTGAGAGTATTCCTGACTGCCCTTGATTTTTAGCAGGGTTTCATAACCGTCCATGACGGGCATATTCCAGTCCATGATAATAAGGTCGATGCTGCTGCCGTGTTTACGAAGTCGGGCCAGGGCCTCGGCGCCGTTTTCGGCTTCGACGGTCTTGTAGCCGCTCGCCGTGGCCATTTTAATCATCGACTTGCGCATGATACCGGAGTCTTCGACGAACAGGATTTTCATAACATTCCTTTGCACATGAATCTTGCTCTTCTAGAGTCTTCTATCGGCATTTGGGCGGGAAAATGAGAGCCAAATTCGCCCGCTCGACTCAGGCCGGGCCAAAGCAGGACAAAATGAATCCGATCGGAGCCAAAGGTTGTCTGAGAAATAAACGGATGGAAATGATCGGCGGTGTTTAGAGGTTGCCGCTCTGCCGCCCAACCGAGATGTTTTCCACCAGCACCGAAGTTGGTCGGGCCAGGGCGTAAGCAACAGCCTCGGCGACCTCTTCCGCCGGAAGCATCTTATCCCGCGGCCAACGGCCTTCGATATCGTCCCAAATCTCGGTGGCGGTGGCCGAAGGGTAGACGTTGACCACGCGGATGCCCAGCGGCCGGAGCTCTTCACGCACCGACTGCGAGAAGCCCTCCAGTGCAAACTTGCACATGCTGTAGCTGCTCCATTCGGGAAAGCCGGTTTTGGCCGCTACCGACAGGATATTGACGATAGTGGCGCCTTCGGGCATGAGCGGGGCCAGCTTCTGGGTCAGGAGAAACGGGGCGGTGATGTTGACGTCGACAGCCGACTGCCAGTCCTCCAGCGGGATTTCTCCGAGGGGTTTCACCACGGCGATTCCGGCGTTGTTGATCAAAGCGTGAAGAGGTTCCGAGCCCATTTTCTGCACCATCTCTTCGATCTCGCTCGGCTGAGTCAGGTCACAAAGCAGGATAGACGGTCGGGCGCCGGCGGTTTCGACCTCGGTGAATACTTCAACCAGAGCCTCCTGATCGCGTCCGTGCAGGAGCAGTTCGCGGCCGGGGGTGGCCAGCTTATTGGCGATGGCCCGGCCTATTCCGCGGCTGGCCCCGGTTATCAAGAAGCGCTTGGACATCACGACACCTCCCCGAAATTTCGCCGAAGGGTGAACCGGTTGTTCGGCGTCTCCCAGAGGCGAAGGCGGTGCAGCTTGTTGTCCAGGCGGTCATCCAGCTTCGGCCAGAGCCGGGCGACAATGTTCTCGCCGGTTGAGGGCACGTCGCCAAAATCATCCGTATCCAGGTCGAGATGCTTGAAGTTCCACGGTTCGAGCGATGCCTTGAGAGCGCGGGTGAAAGCCACGAAGTCGTAGAGGGCGCCGACGACGGCGTTATATTTACCGCCGATAGTCGCCTCAACCTTGTATTCGTGACCGTGCCCGTTGGGGTTGTTGCAGATGCCGTAAATGTCCCGGTTCCCGGCATCGTCCAGTTTCGGGCTGTGCAGACGATGGGCGGCGTGGAATCTCCGGGATACACCCAGCAGGCACTGATCTTCGCCGGTGTACTCGGCGAAGAAACCGGGGAGTTCGTACAGCTTGACTCGACTGACCGGCAGGTCGACATCGAGACGCTCGCGGATATACCGGGCCAGGGACTCGGTGGTCACCGGGAGATCCTTCATCCCGCGCACCTGGACGTTGATATTCTTATGATCGAATTCCTTGCGAATTGCTCCCAGGGCGGTGCGCGTCACAGCCAGAGGTGCGATCAGCCCCGATTCGCCGTCGACCTCACCGGCCAGGGTGACTCGAAGACGGTAGTTGTGCCCGTGTCCACTCCTGGAGGCGGAGGCTCCGAAGAGAGCATTGTTTTCTTCGTCCGAGAGATTCGGAGAGTAGGTCCTTCGGGCGGCCGAGAACTCGACCCAGTGATCCCGCTCCACCCGACCATCGGCGTAAGCCGTGGCGGCGCTGCGGAACGAATCGGTCAGGTGGCAGGCTACAGGCGCGGCGTTTTCGCCCTTGAATAAAGGGATCGCCTCGCGCAACAGTTGAGCGGCCAGGTTTTCGGGAGTAGGTACCAGATCCTTGAATGAGGCCGTGTCCCGGTTGAGAAACTTGTGGTCGTACCTGTCATCGATCATCCGTCCGACGCGCTTTTTGATGTCGGTGACGTTAAGCATCATCCCGGTGTCTTCATCGACCGGGCCGTGAAAGACAAACACCGCCTCGTAGTTGTAGCCGTGGCCATGTTCACCGACCGAGGCCAGGCCGTAGGCTGCCTGGTTTCGGACATCGTTCCAGTCGGCCCGATAGAGGCGTGCTGACGCCGAGAAGTGGAATCGTTTGCTGATTGTCAGGTACATACCTGTCTCTGTCATTTTATCAGGTTGAGAAATTCCGATCGGGTGCTGGCGTTGTTGCGGAAAGTGCCCAGCAGGCAGGAAGTCTTCATTACCGAGTTCTGCTTCTCCACGCCGCGCATCATCATGCACAGGTGCTGGGCCTCGATTACCACCGCCACTCCGGCGGCATCCAGTCGATCCATCAGGGTATCGGCGATCTGTTTGGTCAGTCGTTCCTGAACCTGGAGGCGTCGGGCAAAGACATCCACGATCCGCGCTATCTTGGATAGCCCAACAATGCGTTTTCGGGGCATGTAAGCGACGTGGGCCTTGCCGATGAAGGGCAGGAGGTGATGTTCGCACAGGGAGTAGAGCTCGATGTCTTTGACGATAATCATCTCGTCGGTATCGGCCTCGAAAAAGGCATCGTTGATGACCTTGTCGACATCCTGCTGATAACCCCGCGTCAGGTAGCGCATGGCTTCGGCGGCCCGTTCCGGTGTCTTGACCAGGCCCTCACGGTTGACGTCCTCCCCCAGGACCTCTAATAAACTGCGGTATATTTCGTCCATCTAAAATCCTTTAGGTTCCCCCTGACAGAGTCAGGGTGGTTCTGCAGATAGCTGTAATAACAGCGTTTAGCAGGAAACGTTTCGCTTATTGTAGGCCGGGGCGGACGGCTTGGCAAGCAGATTCACCGGAAGTTTTTTCATCCGGTCGGGGAGTCAGGTGGTATACTCTTCAAGGAGTTGGAGAAGAGATTAGTACCTAAATCGGAACACGGGAGGTGTTTATGCGAAACGTACTAACTCTCTGTCTGCTTCTTCTAGCCGGCTGCGCCGGCTCTCCGCCGCCGCCAGCGCCGATGGAATCGGCACCTTACGAGCCGATCGAACGATCCGGCGGGACCGAACTCAAACCATCCGAGGACTCTCAACAGGTCGAGGCTGCTGAAGCCGATGACGAGGCTGCTCAGCGAGTCATCATTTCTACGGCCGATCTGAGGCTTGAAACACAAAACCCTGATTCGGTGCATCACGAGGTCGTTGCTATCGGGCTCAACCTGGGCGGTTATATCCTCAAATCGACACCCGATGAGACCTCGCTGCGGCTTCCGGCGGTCTCTTTCCACGACGCCCTCGAAAGAATCGAGAACCTCGGGAAGGTGGTTGATAAGGACATCTCGGGAGAAGATATCACCGATCAGTACCGGGATCTCGAGATGCGGCTGGACAACGCCCTCAAGACCCGGGAACGTTATTTGCGGCTGCTCAGCGAAGCGATGGGACTTCAGGAAACTCTCCGGATGGAACGGGAGCTGGAGCGGATCAACCTGCTGATCGAGAATCTGAAGGGGCAGATCAACCGTTTCTCTCATCTGACTCGCTATGCTACAATCACGGTGGAAACCAGCCGGAAGACCCGGTCGGGGCCGGTGGCCTTTGCTCTCGAGCAAATGTACAACGGCGTCAAATGGCTGTTTGTCTGGAAATAGGCCTGGTTCAAAATCAGAACTTTGACAGGAGTGTTCTTTGAGGGGCCGTTTCGACGGCCCCTTTTCTATAGCCCCCAGGATTCAAGCGACAGGTCGATTTTGACGAAACTAAGAAAAAGAATCCCATTGCGCACAAAATCAGAGGAGTAGCTATGTCGCTGTTAATTGAGGTAATCGAATGGGTTGATCAGACCGGAAACGAGATGATTTATCGGCTGCCGCAGGAGGGCTCCGCCGATTTTAAGCTGGGGGCGCAGTTAATCGTCCGCGACAGCCAGATGGCCATGTTCTTCAAGGACGGTCATGCCTGTGATTCGTTCACGACCGGCCGCCATACGCTTTCGACCCTTAACGTGCCGATTCTCACCCGGCTGCTGGCCTTCCCGTTCGGTTTCAACTCGCCGTTCCGGGCCGAGGTCTATTTCGTCAATCTGAAAGTCTTCACCGATCTGAAGTGGGGGACCAAACACCCGGTGGCTTTCCGCGACAGCAAGCTGGGCCTGATCCGGTTGCGCGGTCACGGGGCCTTTACGATAAGGGTTAAAGAACCGGTGCTGTTCCTGAATTCAATCGTCGGGCGCCAGGCGCGATACACTACTTCTCAAATACAGGATTACCTCCGCGACGTTATCATCGCCCGGCTGAACGATCTGATCGGCGAAGACCTGGACACCATCCTGGAGCTTCCGGCGATCTACACCGAGCTGGCCGCCAGATTCAAGCAGATCGTGAGCGTCGAGTTCGATAAGTACGGCCTTGAACTGGTCGACTTCTACATTTCGTCCATCACGCCGCCCGAGGAGGTTGCGAAGATGATCGACCAGCGTTCCGGAATGGAAGCGGCCGGCGATCTGGACAAGTTTCTGAAGTTCGAAATGGCCAAGGGCCTCGGGGCCACCGGCGGTGCGGCTGCGGCCGGTTCGGGCATGGGCATGGCGGCCGGGGTCGGGATAATGATGCCCGGTATGCTCAACAAGGTCTTTTCGCCCGAGCAGACGGAGCTGAAGCGGGAGTCGGTCTCGACCGTCACCTGTCCGAAATGCCATACCGATACTCCGGAGCAGTCCCGTTATTGCTATCGCTGCGGCCATCAGATGGTCGCCCAGAACGTTTGCCCCTCGTGCAGTCACGATCTTCCTACCGAGGCCAGGTTCTGCCTGCACTGCGGCTACAAGCTGGACGCCAAGCTCACCTGTCCGCACTGCCAGGCGGATTTGATCCCCGGCTCGAAATTCTGCGGCGAATGCGGTGAGGCGGTAAAGGGTGACGACCAGCAGTAAAAACAAAACCGGCTTTTTCATAGGTGTTGGCTGCCCCGGCTGCGGGGGAGACCTGGAGTTGGATTCCGACTTTTTCGTGATCGAGTGCCGGCACTGCGGCTCGGTGCTGCGAGTGCTCAAACCCGACATGCCGGTGGCCTACCTGATGCGGAGCTCCCAGTCCGACAGCCAGGTCCGCTTCCACCTCGACCGGCATCTCAAAAAGAACGACCAGCCCCTCACCGGGTCATCACTGCTCCTCAAGAAAGTCTACTATCCGTACTGGAAGGTCGACGCCACCATGTTGCGGGTGCGCAACAAAGTCGAGGTCAAGAAATTCTATTCCGAGTACGACTCCAGCGTGGAAAACACTATCGAGCGACCCCGTTCGGATATAACCATCGCCCCCTACTCGATGACCATCGGCGCCGGGCCGAAAATGCCCTCGGTGCCGGATACTCTCGGTATCAGGGCGGAGTCCATTCGGGTCATGCCGTTCAGCGACGAGCATATCGAGGACGGCTTCGACGCCCTGCCGATCGTCAAACCGTGGAAAGTGGTTGAAAGGAAGCTGAAACTGGCAGTCGGAACCATCGGCACGATCGACCAACCGGATTTCGGCAACAACCTGACCCGTCTGTTCGATCCGGTCTTTTCGCTCATACACTTTCCGTACATCATCGTCGAATCCTACGATCCGACTTACCGGCGATGGGCGCTCGACGGTCTGACCGGGCGGGTGTTGGGATCGGTAGACAGCTTCGGGGATCGCAAGGCGGAACCGGCCAGAGTAAAACGGGGACGATCGGCCAGCTTCAATCTCGGCAATGTCGGCGTGTCGTTCGATCTCGGATCCGGGGAAGATTTCGGTGATGATCGTGAGGATTTCGAAGAGCGGGTGAACGCCCGAAGTGTCGAGTACGACCAGATGGCGCAGGATATCGAGCGGGACGCTGAGTCGGGCGCACCGCCGCCGATCGAATTCGGCGAGCTGGACGTCGACTTCCATCGATGCACCAATTGTGGGTTCGATCTCCCGGCGCAGTTGTCGCACGTTTACATTTGCAGCAACTGTCACCAGATGCGGATGCTCGAGGATTCCCCGTACGGTGATTTGATGATCGAGCAGGCCGACTGTGACCTGAGCGGCCAGGCCACGCTGGTGCCGTTCTGGTGGATCAAAATACCGCCGCAGCAGGCGGTCAAATTGAAAACCCTCCTGGGCGGGTTGGGACAGCCGGACAAGCTGGTCATGCCGGCGTTGAGATCGTTCAATTTCGAGGCGATGATCCGTCTGGCCAAACGGATGTCGGCGGCCATCACGCGTATACCAACCGTGCCGGTGGAATCGATGGACGAGCGTTTTCTTTCGGTGCGAGTAAGTCTTGCCGAAGCAGTGGCCCTGGCCGAGATGATGATCTGCAAGGAGTGGATCTCGCTCGGGCGGGACATGACCGGTCCCGAGACGGAAATAAAGCCCCAGGCGGCGGGGCTGATATATGTTCCCTTCCGCCTGGAAAATTATTTCTATGTCGACAGCGTCCTCAACGCCGTCAGCATGGAAAAGACGCTGCTGGAGTAGGGCGACCTGCCGCTACTCCCCCTCCACCGCCGGTTCGGCGGATACTTCGGCCGGTGTCGCCCCGAACAGGCCGGCCAGTCGCGCTTTTAACTCCACGGCGTAGGCGAAAACCAGGGGCGTCAGCACCAGCGTGATCACTGATGACAGCGCCAGACCGCCCACCACCACCGAGCCCAGCCCCCGATAAAGCTCCGAACCGGCTCCCGGCATAATAATCAACGGCAACATTCCCAGAGTCGAGGTCCCGGTAGACATGAAAATCGGTCGTACCCGAACCCGCACGGACTCCTTGACGGCTGTGCGCGGATCGACACCGTCGCGCATCTGCTGAAGAGCGTAGTAGACGATCAGGATCGAGTTGTTGATTACCGTCCCGACGAGAATCACAAAACCCAGCATGGTCAGGATGTCAAGTTGTTGCATGCTGTCGAAAAACTGGACGGTGCGAAGGCCCAGCACGCCGCCGAAAGTGGCGAGGGGTACGGTCAGCAGGATCACCAGCGGATAGGTGAACGACTGGAAAAGGGCCGCCATCAGCAGGTAAGTCAGGATAACCGCTACGTGGAAATCTATCTGAAGTTCGTTCTTCAGTCGGCTGAGGTCATCGGCCGTGCCGGAATAAGTGATGTCGTAGAGGCCGCCGACCTGACCCTGGGCGCGCATCGGCGCCACGATCTTGTCCTCGATGCGAGAAATAGCTTCTTCCAGCGGTATGTCAGACGGCAGTACCGTTTCGATAGAAACGACCCGCTGCCTTTCGACGTGGTTCACCTGCACCGGCCCCTGGTGTTGTTCGACCCGGGCGACATCGCCAAGGGTGATTATCCCGCCCGAAGGTGTGGCGAGGGGTAATTGAGCTATGTCCTGAGTATGCCGCGCCCAGTTGTCCCGGCCCTTGATAACCAGGTCCAGTTCGCGGCCTTCGTGCCAGTACTCGCTGACCCGGGCGCCGTCGACCAGCGCGTTCACCGACTGGCCTATATCCGTGGCGCTCAGCCCGACATCTGCGGCGCGCACCCGGTCGGGGAACACCCGAACCTCGGGGTTGCCCAGGTCAAGGCTCGGCACCGGGCGGGAGTTGGCCCCGGGGAGAACCTCACCGACCTGTCCGAACACCTGAATGCCTAACTCCAGAATGCGTTTTATATCCGGGCCGGTGATGTCGATTCGCACCGAGCGTGTACCCGCCAGGCCGCGCGAAAACAGCGAGGTCTGGTTGGCGAACCCAATCATACCCGGTATGGTCCTGAGTACACCGTTAGCCACGGGTACGAGATCTCTGGCGCGGGCCTCGTCGCGAGCCCGCATACCCATAAACGCCTGCCCTGAGAAGGCGACGTAGAAGAAGTTGTCGATACCGCCGCCGGGAAGATCCTCGGCCGCGGTATCTTCGGCCTCCCAGAGATGGGCCAGTTGTGATTCGATGCGCTGGCCGGTCTCGACCATCTCATCGAGGTTATAACCGGGAGGCGGCAGCATGAAGGCGAATATCAGGTTCTGGTTGCCGTTGGGGAGATATTCCGAATCGGGCAGCAGGATCCAGGAAAGCCCCATGGAGACCGCAATGATGCCTACGATCGTGCCCAGCCTGCGCATGGATTTGGCGTTGATGTAGTCAACCAGATTGGCAATGCGGCGGGACAAACGGGCCAGGAACGATGACTCACCGTCCTGGCCGTGGAGTTTCGAAGAGGCTTTCAGAATCCTGGCCGACAGCGTGGGAATAACGGTGATCGAGACGATCAGCGAGATCACGATAGCGCTGGAGATAGCGATTGCGATATCCCTGAAGAGCTGCCCCGCCCGTTCTTCGACAAAAAAGATTGGCAGGAACACCGCCACGGTAGTGACGGTCGAGGCGAGCAACGCTCCCCAGACTTCTTTGGTGCCGTCTGCGGCCGCCTGAAATCTCGGTTTACCCATCTGGACGTGCCGATAGATGTTCTCCAGCACCACAATGGAGCTGTCGACCACCATGCCGACCGCAAAGGCCATCCCGGCCAGCGAGATCACGTTGATGGTTCGCCCGAACAGGTACATCGTAAGAAAAGTCGAGATCACCGAGATTGGGATCGACAGGGCGATAACGAGAATCGAAGAAGGCGACCTCAGGAAGATGAACAGGGCGAGAATTGCCAGGAAACCGCCTAGGTAAAGATTGTTCATAACCAGGTCGATGGCCGAATCAATATAAACCGTCTCCCGGTAAACGTTTTCAACGTGCATACCGCGCGGCTCGAGAATCTCCTTGTTGATGACGTCGAGCTGGGCCAGAAGACCCTCGGTCACGTCAAGTACGTTGGCTCCCACCTGGCGCTGAGCGTTGAAAGCAATCGCCGGCTCTCCCTTGTGACGGACGAGGGCCGTCGGTTTGCGAAAGTCAAGGGTCACCTCGGCCACGTCGCCGACCCGGATCGGGACACCTTCGCGCACCGTTATGACGGTCTGCGCCACCGCCTCGAGTGTCTCGAATCGCGATACTGTGCGGACGACATAACGGCGTTTGCCCTCGCCGAAATCACCGGCGGAAATGTCGCGGTTCTCAGTGCGGAGCGCGCTGGTCAGTTCGGTGATGGTAATTCCCGCCGATGCCAGGTATTCCGGATCGAAAGTCACATGCAGTTCTTCTTCGAGGCCGCCGAAAACGTTGATTGCCGCCACCCCCTCGACACGTTCCATGCGCGGCTTGACGAGTTCATCGACCAGCGTCTTCATGTGCGGCACGTAGACCGAGCTGTCGGTGGCCTTGACGATAAACCAGCCGATAGCGCGATCGAACGGCGAGGTGGAACTGACCACCGGGCGGTCGGCATCGGCGGGGTATGAAGGTACTTCGTTGAGCTTGTTGGTGACTTTGACGGTGGCGCCGGTGATATCGGTACCGACCGGGAACTCGAGCGCGACTTCGCCGGAACCGTCGCTGGCCGATGAGGTCATCTCGATCACACCCTCAACCGATTTGAGATATTCTTCCTGTTGTTCGATGATCTCCTTCTCGACCTCGACCGGCGAAGCCCCGAACCAGCTCGTGGCTACGGTGATCTGCGGGCGGGCGACCTCGGGGGTCAACTGCACGGGAACTCTGTTGAGAGCGACAAAACCGCCAAGACAGGCGATCAGTACGCCGACTATTACGGTGACGGGGAATTTAATCGATGAATTTATCATACTCGTTAGATCCTGGCTGTGTCGCTAATTTATTTGTGAGGGCTCGGACTCACCGGCCCCGCCGGCGTTGTCCTTCTGTACCGGCGAGCCGGGGAAGATGCGCTCGTTGCCGCGAACAACGATAGGCATGCCTTCTGACAGGCCCTGCCCGGTGACCGCCACCATTTTGCCGTCGGTGGAAGACGTGCTGACCGGGATGGGCGAAGCTTTCCCTTCAACTATCGTGTAAACCATCGTTTGTGCTCCCTGGCGCACGATTGCGTCCTTCGATACGGCCAGACTGGAGAACTTGTCGCTGAGGCTTAGAGTAGCCTTCACCAGCATGCCGCCGCCCAGGCGGCCGTCACGGTTGTCAACCGTCACGATCACTGGAAAAGTGTGCGCTGTCTGGCTGGCGCTGGGGGCTATTCCGGTCACCGTGCCGATCACCGGGTTGTCTTCGACACCCGACAGCTTGATCATAGCTTTGGAGCCGATTTCGACATGTCCGAAATGACGTTCCGGAAGATCGACAGTGATCTTCACCCTGGAGAGATCGACCATTTCGATAACCGGCGTACCGATCCCGACCCCTTCGCCGACATCAACCAGGTGACGCACGGTGTAGCCGCTGAACGGCGCGCGCATTGTGCATTTCTCGAGGTCGAGGGCCAGGCGGTCACGTTCTGCCTTCAGACGGTTGTAAGTTTGCTCGGCGATGACCGCCGCCACTCTGACGGAGTCCATGCGGCTCTCCGGGATAAGCGAACGGTTGAACAAGTCCTCGGTGCGAGTGAGGTCTTTTTGGGCCAGCGTAGACTGGGCCTCGGCCTGACGGGCCTGGGCCTCAACAGCCTCCAGGGCCAGGCGCGTCCGCTCCGGGTCGATTGACATCAGCGGCTGACCTTTGCGTACCCAGATGCCTTCCTCGACATCCATCGACTGCACCCGGCCGCCGACCTCGGAGACAATCCGGCTGCTGACGATAGCCTCGGTGCGGCCGATCAGCGTGATCTGGTCGTGAAATTCCATTCGGGTGACATCGTCGGTCAACACCACGGTCGGTCCCTGGGCGTTCGCCGCTCCGGCCAGGGCCAGTACGAGGGCGGCTCCTGAAAAGAGCGCAACAGACAATTTTTTCATAAGATTGATTGAACCTCTGATTCTTACAGGCGCTTTCGGCGCGACATTTAACGGATATCGTAAGGAGTATAACGTGATTTTCAGTTAAATGTTTACTAAAGCGACCTATTTTTTCCATAATGTCATGCGGAAACCGGGCCGCGAGTGCAAGTAATAGTCTGTCAGAGGGTTAGAAGAACAGTCAGACGGCAGCTTCGTCGTGCCAGACCTTGAAATCGGACCGCCTCAGGGGAGGGGCGGTTCGGAAATTCTCAACGTAATGGTAGATCAGAAGTTGCGTGGAAAGGATTGAGATAAACGACATGTTGTCCTTGAACGAAAGATGCTTGTCGGCCAGCCGGGTGCATTTCTGGCGGAGCTTCGCCACCGAAGCGGGGTTGAAAACGCCGTAGCGGCTCAGCGTCGCCTCGGACAGCATGTCATCGACATAAGCCGGGGAGTCTGCCTGCACGAAGCTGTTGGAGTCGGGCGCCATGTACGGTTGTTTGACCCGGTCGAGGATGTTGGCCGGAATTTCCGGGAGCATCGCCTTCTTGAGAATAAACTTCTCGTTGAGGCCGAGAATCTTGTGCCAGGGCGGGACGGCGGCCGCGAATTCGGCCAGGCGATGATCCAGGAAGGGGAATCTCCCTTCGATTGAGTTGGCCGCCGATACCCGGTCCCCCTGCGACGATAGTATATACCCGGCCAGCAGCGATCGGGCCTCCAGGTATTGCGCCCGTGACAGGTGATGCCACTTGAGGAAATTGCCCGGAAGACCCGGTTCGAATGAGGCGACGGCATCGAAGCCGTCCAGGCGGTCTTTGGTCTCCAGCGAGTAAAACGTCTTGACCATCGTTGCGGTCGCCATGCGCGGCATGTGCGAGAAATAGTACTTATCTGTGTCCGAGAGGCCTTTCTTGTAAAAGGCGGCCAGGTAAGCGCCGGCTTTGGAGGCCACAACCGGCAGAGTAGGGTAGAGGCGCTTGAGAATCGAAGGCCGCCAGGCAGAGTCGGGATCTTTGGCCCAAAAAGCCCGGATCAACGTCTCCTTGAATATATCATATCCTCCGAGGATTTCATCGGAGCCCTCGCCGGTCAGCACCACCTTGAAGTTGTTCTCCCTCACCAGGCGCGACAGCATGTAGAGGGGGGTCGGGGCGGTGCGGACTATCGGGCGTTCGGTGTGCCAGATGACGTTCGGGAAATGCTCGGCGATATCTCTGAAACCGCACATAACCCGATGGTGGTTGGTGCCGAGATGATCGGCCATCTGTTGCTGGTATTCGGACTCATCGTAAGCCTTGTCGTGGAAGGCGATGGAGAATGTTTCAACGCGCGTGTCGGTGAAGTGCTTGATAAGCGCCGTGGTTGCCGAGGAGTCCAAACCGCCCGAGAGGTATGCGCCCACGGGTACATCGGCTCGAAGGCGCAGGCGGACGGCATCGATCAACAGAGAGCGCAACTCCTCGGTCCAGGATGCAGCCGAGCGTTGCCGGTCGAATTCCTCCGGATAGAGCATGTCCCAATAGCGGCCGGTAGTGATCTGACCGCCGCAGATTTCCACCCACGTGCCGGCCTCGATCTCGTTGATGTTCTCGAACGCCGTTCGCGGCGGGGCGGTGGTCCACCAGGTGAAAATCTCGTCGAGGCCTTTGTAGTCGATGACGCGCGGGACGGTCGGGTCGCAGAAAATCGATTTGATCTCTGAGGCAAAATAGACCCGGCCGTTGTGCACGGTGTAGAACGCCGGTCTGATCCCCAGCCGATCGCGGGTAAGAAACAGGCTCTGCCGGTTTTTGTCGTATACAGCGAACGCAAACTGGCCGTTGAACCGGCTCATGCACTCCTTACCCCACTGTTCGTACGCGTGGATTATAACCTCGGTATCGGAGCGGGTCTTGAATACGTGTCCGAGCTTTTCCAGCTCGGGGCGAAGCTCGACGTAATTGAAAATCTCGCCGTTAAAAGTGATCCAGATCGAACCGTCTTCGTTGCACATCGGCTGGGAGCCTCCGGCGAGGTCGATAATCGAGAGCCGGGCCTGCCCCAGGACGCAGCTTCTGTCCAGATAAGCGCCGAATTCATCCGGTCCCCGATGGCGGATTTGATTGACCATCCGGCCGATCAGGTCGCGGTCGGGTTCGGCTGGTTTGTCGAGTTGGAAATATCCGGCAATTCCGCACATGGGTCAGAGGCATCCTAATCGGTTCTTGGCAGTGTTGGCGCAAGTGTACAGTGAGTTTGTCGGTTTGTCACGCAAAAATGTTGAATGGGTTGTACTGCAGCCGGTTTCGCCGGTTGAGTGGCCCACCATTCCTATGGTGAGATTTGCTGAAGATGTCGGACGAGCGCTTCTCTGATGGGGCAGACGGGGGCATCTGTCGCCCACTGAATTTGAGAGAGACGGGCCTTAGCCCGTCGTTGAAGTGCAGGCTGGAATCCAGACAGAAGATGGGCACCAGCCTTCGCTGGAGAGACGGAGCCTGGAGCATCCCGGTACTCCCCGCAAAAAACCTTGTCCCTCCTGTCAGTCAGAGTTAGATTCTTGAACACAGAAGTCCGGTAGCCCACCATTTATGGTGGGGAAATGCGTCCGACGGAAATCACCGATATCTCGGTAGCTCCCACAGCAAGCTGTGGGGCACCCGATATAGGGCAGACGAGGACGCAGGCACGGCCTGGTTTCTGCAGCTCACCGAAGTACAGAATACAAACTGACGAGGTGACGACGTGTTCAAAATCGTCAAGGGATGGATAGAGAAAATCGGGCTTGAGGGCCGGGCGCTGGAATGGGTAAGCTGGGCCGCCGTGGTGCTCGGCGTAATTATCCTCGCCTGGATAGCGACGATAATCACCCGGCGAATCCTTCTCACGATTCTAAGCATTGTCATACGCCGGACCAAAACCAAATGGGACGACGCCCTCCTGGAGCGCCGCGTTCTCCACCGCGCCGCCCACGTCGCCCCGGCTCTGATATTCTACTGGTTCGCGAGCGCTTTTCCCGGTTTTCAGGATATTATCCAGCGGCTGGCCATGGTGTACATGATCGTGATCGGCGGCCTGGTGGTGAACGCCTTTGCCAACGCTTTCGTCGATGTCTACCGCACGCTTGAGGTCTCCCGCAACCGCCCCATCCGGGGTTTCGTGCAGATCGTCCAGATAATAATATTCGTCCTGCTGGCCGTGCTCGGTATCGCCATTATGTTCAACCAATCGCCGTTCGGTATAATCGGCGGGCTCGGCGCGATGACGGCCGTGCTGATCCTGGTGTTCAAGGATACGATCCTCGGGCTGGTGGCCTCGTTCCAGATATCGGCCAACGACATGGTGAGGATCGGCGACTGGATCGAGATGCCCAAGTACAGCGCCGATGGCGACGTTATCGATGTCACCCTGTACACAATCAAGGTCCAGAACTGGAACAAGACTATCAGTACCATTCCCACCTACGCGCTGATCTCCGACTCCTTCAAGAACTGGCGGGGGATGTCGGAATCGGAGGGACGGCGGATCAAGCGGGCGGTGTATGTCGACATCACCAGCATCAAGTTCTGCAGCGAAGAGATGATCGGGCGGTTCAGCAAGTTCCAGTATATCAGCGAATATGTTGAGAAGAAGAAGAAGGAGCTGGCCGAGTTCAACGAAGTGAACGAGTTCGACACGTCGGAGCTGGTCAACGGCCGGCACATGACCAACGTCGGGACTTTCCGCGCCTATCTCGAAGCCTATCTCAGGCATCACCCTAAAGTCCATCAGGGCATGACCTTTATGGTCCGGCAGCTTCCCCCGGGCGAGCACGGCCTGCCGATTGAGGTTTACGCCTTCAGCACCGACCAGAGATGGATTCAGTATGAGGCAATTCAGGCCGATATATTTGACCATATCCTGGCGGTGCTGCCGATGTTCGATCTCAGGGTTTTCCAGAGCCCGACCGGGTATGATTTCAGGCAGATCGGCGCCGCCGGGGCGAACTGAATCCGGAAACCCGCCCTTTCCCGGGGTGTATAAGAGGGAAATCGAATTGCGCCGAGTTTTCGTTATAGCTTTGTCCTCGATCGGCGGCTATCTTGGCTGGTCGTTGGGCGACATGATCGGTTCTTTCGGGGCGGTCATCCTCTGCGCAATCGGGATGGGGCTCGGACTTTATCTGGGGCGAAGGCTTCAGCACGAGTACCTGTCCTGAACCTCCGGGACGATAAACAGGGAGAGACACAATTGAACAAGCTTTCACTAACTTTGACAACAGCTCTGGTTTGCCTGTGTCTGGGCGCTTTGCTTGCTCCGGCAGCTTCGGCCCTCGATAAGCAGGCCCGGGAGGCAGTGGCCGCCGCGGACTGGGACCGCGTAGTCGAACTGGTCGGCCCGACGCTCCAGCCGGGTGCTGATATTCCCGCCAAGATGCTGATGATGCAGGCCTGCCGGGCCTCGAACCGCAACAACTCGGCCGAGCGGCAGCTTGATGTCGAGCCTAATCCGACCGACCGGGTCGGCTGGCTGGATTTGGCCGATTCGCTGAGAGCTGACTATCCCGAGAGCCCCGCGGTTCTGGCGCTCTGGGGAGACGCCCGCTATCGGGCGCGCAAAGACAAAGAACATTCTGAACATGCCGTTTCGGAATCGCTGGCCTCGGTGTCCAGGGCGATCGAACTGGACAAGAATTTTGCTTTCGCCTACAAAATCCGCGGTGATATATACCTCGCCGAGCACAGGAACGATCACGCCTTGGCGGACTACCAGAAGGCGACCGAACTCGCTCCCAAAGTGGTTGAGGCCCGGTACTGCCTCGGAATAGCCTACGAGAAGAAAGAGCAATACGAACAGGCTATCGAGGAATACACCGAGGCCCTGGCTCTGAGCCCCGGGTTCGCCAAGGCTCTGACTTTCCGCGGAGCGGTCTATCGGGAATTGGACAGCATCAATCAGGCGATCGAGGACTGCAACGCCGCCCTTGAGGCCGATCCAACGTATGTCATGGCGCATTTCGTAAAAGCCATGGCCTATTACCAGGCTGACATGAAACAGATGGCCACCAATTGTTTCAAGGAGTTCATCGCCTCGGCGCCGCCCAAACTGGCCAGAATGGCCCGTAACGCCCAGGCCAGAATCATGATGATCGAAGAGTCGATGTAGACGAACTCGTCCTCACGGGTCAATTTTCTACTGGACAAGCGCATCCTCCGCCCCCAGACTAAGGGTAAGGCGGAGGTGTGAAATGCCCGGAATTATCCAGAACTATTTCCGATTCTCTCAACTCGGGACGAACTATCGCCAGGAGATCGTCGCGGGTGTGACGACGTTCGCCACCATGGCGTACGTCATGGTCGTAAATCCGAGGATTCTCGAAGCTGCCGGGATACCTTTCGGCCCCTCAATGGTGGCTACTATCCTGACGGCCTTCTTCGGGACCCTGGCCCTGGGCCTTTACGCCCGTCGGCCGTTCGCTATTGCCCCTTACATGGGCGAGAACGCCTTCATTGCCTATACCGTGGTGCAGGTGCTGGGGTATAGCTGGCAGTCAGCGCTCGGCGCGATCTTTGTCGGCGGCGTCCTGTTCACCCTGATCAGCATATTCCGTCTGCGAGCCTGGCTGGCCGGGTCGATTCCGGAGTCGCTGAAGATCGCTTTCTCGGTAGGTATCGGTTTGTTCCTGACCTTCATCGGCCTCAACCACATCGGTATCGTTGTGCTCGGTGCGGAAGGCGCCCCGGTGCATGTAGGGGATCTTACGGCCGCCGGTAACATCATGGCCGTGGTCTGCTTCCTGTTGATCTGTTTCCTGATGATCCGCAAAGTGAAGGCCGCCTTTCTGCTGAGTATCGTGGTCGTTACGCTGGTCGCCATGATCCTTGGTATAGCCGAGGCACCGTCGGCCATCGTCAGCCTGCCGCCCGATCTGGGGCCGATCTTTCTGGAACTGGACGTCAAAGCCGCCCTCACCTGGGGCTTTTTCTCCGTAATTCTGACCGTTCTGGTGCTGGATTTCGTGGATACGACCGGGACGCTCCTCGGGCTTTCCTATAAGGCTGGGCTTCTGGACGAAAACGGAAACCTTCCGGAAGTGGAAAAGCCGATGGTCTGCGATTCTCTATCCACGGTGGTGGCCTCCATGCTCGGTACCACTACCGCCGGTGTCTACCTGGAGTCTGCCGCCGGCATAGAGGCCGGGGGAAGGTCCGGATTCACGGCCGTCGTTACGGCTTTCCTTTTCCTGCTGACGCTTTTCTTTGCCCCGTTCTTGACGTCGGTCCCGGCCTGTGCCTACGGTCCGGCGTTGATCGCGGTCGGTCTGCTCATGATGACGCCGGTGGTGAAGCTGGATTTCGGAGACCTTACCGAATCAGTGCCCTCATACTGTGTTATCATCATGATGTGCTTCACTTTTAACCTGGGGATCGGGATCACGGCCGGTTTTGTCATGTACCCGATAATGAAGCTGTTCGCCGGGCGCTTAAAAGAGGTGGCCCCGGGGATGTGGGTTCTGGCGGCCATGTCGGCCCTGTTTTTCGTGTTCTATCCCTATTAGTAGACCGGGGAATCCCCGATC
>Ga0272444_10001289_pt1 | contig 24361 bp, 22 predicted proteins | sample SSMForm13_FD_201033 | JGI IMG/M metagenome (GOLD analysis project Ga0272444, IMG submission 201033) | Marine sediment archaeal communities from Little Sippewissett salt marsh, Falmouth, MA, United States - SSM-Form-13 | ecosystem: Environmental > Aquatic > Marine > Wetlands > Sediment ...
CCGCTGGGCAGAGCCACGAATGATATGTCCGGCACGCTATGCCAGCCCTCGATCAAAAGCAGCAGGTCCTCTTCGTCGATCAACGGTCCTGGATCGAAATTGAAATCCAGATTGGTCTCATTGACCGGCCGCTGCCATTCCTTGGAAAACTCGAACAAGCCCTCCGGATCATATTGGGCGAAGCTGGTTGGAATGGATATCAGAACAAGAATAAGGGTGGATATAACCACAGAAGATTTTCGATACATGATGTTCCCCCTCCGATCAGGTAGGTCAGCATACGAGACGACTCGTAACTCAATCATAGCGCTCCAGGCCGGGGAGTGTCAAACCGAAAGCAGGTCAATAAAAGGGTGGGGATTTCGTCCCGAACAGTTTTTCGGGGTATGCTGAGGATCGGGTTTTAGCGTGCGGCGGAATTTGCTTATCTCTTCTTCCCAGGTCACTCGTTTGTGTCTCTCGCCTTCCAATACCCGGGCTTCCTTTTTGCATGAGCGATGGCCAACACATCGATTTGCTCTCGCTCATACTTATAAATAATGAGATAAGGAAACTGCTTAACACGTTGTTTTCGTCGCCCGAGATGATCAGGCCGCCAAATCGAAGGATTTTGCTTCAGAAAGGACAATGCTTCATCTATGGAATCAAGAAATCGTTTTCCTAATTGGATTTGTTGCTCTTCGTAGTACTGAGCAGCGGCGATCAGTTCATTGACTGCATCAGGATGGAATTCGATTTTCATCGCTTCAGTTCAGCTCGTGCTTTTTCCATTGCTTTCTCAGCAGACAGACAATGAACCTTACCCTGCTCAATCTCCAGCCAACGTCGCTCTGATTCTTCCATCCAAGCCTTCTCAATCTCCGGATCGGTGAAATGCTCGATGCGATCCCATACGGTCTGAGCAATGACCACTTGGTCATCCAGGGATAACGATTGAATCTCTTCAGCAAGTTTCTTGACGGCTGAGTTCATTAGATCACTCCTCCAAAACTCATCATCCATTCTTAAAAATACATTGAAAGGGAATAAGCGTCAAGTAGACAGTATTTCGGTTATTGGGTAGGAAAATACGGAGAGGGAGGGATTCGAACCCTCGGTAGAGCTATAAACCCTACAACGCATTAGCAGTGCGCCGCCTTCGTCCACTCGGCCACCTCTCCAATGCGACGCCGAAGAGTATACCAGACTCCGGACGATTTCCCAAACGCAATTTGTCGCGCTTCGCCGCCCGGCCTGCTCGAAGCGGTGGGGGTGGGATTCGAACCCACGAGACGCTTCCACGCCTGCCGGTTTTCAAGACCGGTGCCTTCAACCGCTCGGCCACCCCACCCAGGCAGGAGAAACCTAGCCGACTCGCCCCGCCCGTGTCAAGTGCCCGCTTGGGGCAAAAAAACCGACGCCCGGGCTCTCACGCGATCCCGGGCGCTGGAAAATCACTATTTTGTACGCCGAGTGGGCCTACTTGACCAGATTGCCGTTGAGGCTTTTCTCAATCTTCTTGACCCGCTCATACAGCCTCGGCAGCTCTTCTTCCATCTGCCTTCGCCGGGTCATCTGCTCGGGTGAAATCGCCGGATACCCCGTCAGTTGGCTGTCCGCGGGCACGCTTTTGGAAATGCCGGAGAAATCCTCGATCGTACAACGATCCTCCACCTTGATGTGGCCGACCATGCCGACGCTGCAGCCCACACGCACGCCCGCCCCGATGGTGCTGCTACCGCAAATGCCGCTCTGGGCGCCGATAACCGTGCCTTCGCCGACCCGGACGTTATGCCCGATTTGCACCAGCCCCTGCACCACCGCCCCGGGGCCGATCACCGTGCGGCCGAGGGTGGCCCGGTCGATCGTGCAATTCGCGCCGATGACCGCGCCGCTGCCGATCTCCACGATGCCGATTTGCGGGATCTTATGCCGGTTGCCGTTCGACTCCTGGGCGAAGCCAAAGCCATCGCTGCCAATGACCGCCCCGGAGAAAACCCGAACGCCCCGGCCCAGAATGCAACCCTCCCGAATCGTCACCTGCGGATCGATCACGCAGTCGTCGCCGATCTGACACCGCTTGCCGACGTACACGCCGGCGTACAACTTCACCCGGTCGCCGATTCTGGCCCCATCCTCGATCACAACCTTCGGCCCGATCACCGCGCCCCGGCCCAAAGCCACGTCCTGTCCCAACACCGCCGTGGGATGAATGGTCGTGGGTTCTGCGGGTTCTGCGGGTTTGCGGGCAATCATCGTGGCCGATCCATCCGGGATTTCTTCGATTCTTTTCTCTACAGTCGTTTTCATCGCTTAACTTCCACCTCAATCTTCCCCGGCTTCGACTCACTCCGAAAAAGAACGGCGGTAGAGCAAGGGAAAAGGGGGATAAACCCTTGCTCTACCTTTCTGCTTTAAATACGCAATTCACGCCTTAATGAAAGCAATGGGTATGCCAATTTCTTTAAAAGGATCCGAAAGGTAGGCAGGAATATACACTAATCTCTTTTTTATCAACTACTTACAGAAAATTCACAATCCTCCTGACACTAGTCAAACCGATAAAAACCAGATCTCCCGGAGAACAATTTCCGTTCGAAAGTCAACAAGCAAAGGCCCTCTGTGGCATTATCACCACAGAAGGCCTTGTTTGCTTCGCTCCCAGGGGAGGCAAAAAAACCACACCTGAGGTTTGAAAACCGGCTTACTCGAACGTCAGCGCCTCATCGATGTTCCAATACGGAAGGAAGAACGCCAACGCAATCAGAAGCACCGCGCCGCCGAGAAACACGAGCAGAATCGGTTCGATAATTCGGTTCATGTTCTCCAGCGCCATTTCGACTTCCTCGCTGTAGGACTCGTGGATGCGATCCAGCACAGTGTCCAGAGAGCCGGCTTCCTCGCCCACCCCGAGCATGTCGACCACGATCGGCGGCAGGATGCCCTGCGGAATCATCACGTCCTGCAGCGAGCGTCCCTGTTCGACTTCGTTGGCCGCTTTGGTGAAGTTCTCCTCAACGATCACGTTGCCCGATGCCGTGGCGACGACCCGCATGGCTGGAATCAATTGAATACCGCTCTTGAGCAACAACGAGAACGTCTCGGCCAGTCGGGCGACAATCGTTTTCTGCCCCAGACGGCCGACGATGGGAAGTCGAAACTTCAGATTAAAAGAATCGATCACCCGACGGCCGAACGGCGTCTTGCGAAACCACAGGAACACTCCAGCCAGCACCGCGATCCCGATCAACAGTGCGGGCCACCAGGCGCCGATAAAATCTCCCACCGCGGCCATGCTCCGGGTCAGCTGCGGCAAGTCCTCCTCCTGCCCCTCAAACACGCCGAGAAGCACCGGAAAAACTTTCACCAGAATCAACACAATGACCAGGATCGCCACCATCACTACCACGAAGGGATACATCATGGCGTAAAACAACTTGCTTCGGTGGCGTAGCTCCCGCTCGGTGAACTCGGCCAGCCGCCGCAAGGCCAACTCGAGCGAGCCGCCCACTTCGCCGACCTTCACAATATTGACGTACAGATCGGGAAACAGACGGGGATACTTCGCCAACGAGTTGGCAAACGTGCTGCCTTGTTCAACCTGAACGGCCAGGTCATTAATGACTTTCTTAAACCGAACCTTCGAAGTTCGCTTCCCCAGCGTTCGCAGCGCCTTCAGCAGCGGCATTCCCACGTCCAGCAGCAACGACAGCTGGCGGCTGAAAACCGCCACGTCCCGCCGGCTGATCCGTTCGAAAAGCGGCTGGTTGAGTTTGGATTTTTCCGTGCCCGCTTCGGCCATTCGATCTCCTCCCCCGAAATTTCAACGGCAAGCCCGAGCGCCCCCGGCAGGATGCTCCCCCAAGAATCGCTTCACGCCTGCTAATGTGCTCTACCGTAAACGCGTTTCAAATGTAAATCACCCGGGCCAACTCGTCGAACGTGGTCTGCCCGGATAACACTTTCCCTTTTCCATTCTCCGCCAGCGGTGTCATGCCTTCTTCGCGCGCAACCTCGAACAATCGCTCCTCCGACGTACCGCCGATCAACATCTCCCGAATTCGCGGCGTCATGCTGAAAACTTCATACACTCCCGTGCGGCCCATGTACCCCGTGTGATAACACTCGGCACACCCCACCGCCCGCTTGATCGCCTTCCGGCTGTTTTTGGGCAGTCCCAGCTCGAGGCGTACCGGTAGCGGCGGAATAAAAGTCTCCGCGCAGTGAGGGCAAATCTTCCGAACTAAACGCTGCGCGATCACACATATAATCGACCCGGCGATCAGGAACGGTTGCACGTCCAGGTGGCGCAGCGTCGTCACGGCATTGACCGCGTAATTGGTGTGCAGCGTGCTGAAGAGCAAATGCCCCGTCATTGCGGCGCGCACGGCCGTCTTCGCCGTTTCCCCGTCCCGAATCTCGCCGACCATCAGAATGTCCGCGTCCTGCCTGAGGATTCCTCGAAGCCCCTCGGCAAAGTTTAAATCAATGTTCGAATCGACCTGGACCTGGTTGATCCCCGGCAATTGGTATTCAATCGGGTCCTCGATCGTGATGATGTTTCGATTGGCTTGATTGACTTCGGACAGCGCCGCGTACAGCGTCGTCGTCTTTCCCGAACCGATGGGGCCGGTGACGAGAACCATCCCGTATGGCCGCCGGATCAACTGTTCGACGATGGCCAAATCCTGTTCTTCGAAGCCCAGTTGGCGCATCCCCTTCAGCACCGTTGTATCATCCAACAGGCGCAGAACCAGCTTCTCGCCCAGATGCGTCGGCAGCGTGGAAACGCGAAGATCGTACTTGCGATCTCCCATCGTGTAGGCAATGTGCCCGTCCTGCGGCCGCCGCCGCTCGGTGATGTTCATGTCCGAGAGGACCTTCACCCGCGCCGTAACCAGAATCATCTGCTGGTCCTGGATCGTCATGATGTCGTACAGCATTCCGTCGATCCGGTAGCGGACCCGCAGGTGATCGTCCTGGGGATCCAGGTGAATGTCCGTGGCGCGGGCGTTGACCGCCCCTTCGATAATCTTGTTGACCAGATGGACCGTCGATTCCTCTTCGGAAGCTTCTTGAATGTCCGAGGTGGCGATTTCTCGAATGCGGGCTTTCGCCGCCTCGTTGACGTCGGGCACAAACTTGCGCAACACGGGATTCAACGCCCGTAGGTCCACCAGGTGCGGCTGGATTTTAAGACCGGTAATGATTTGCAGGCGGTCGATGGTGGACTGATCGCGCGGCATAATCATCGCAACGTCCAATGCCTGGCCCCGCTTCCGAAACGCCACAAAGTGCTTCTGTCGCATCAAGTTGTCAGGAAGAAGCCGAACCGTTTTTGCATCGAGCTGAACACTTTTGAGATCAATCCAGGGAATGGAAAAGTGCTTTTGGTAGAGTTTCCCGAGAGTTTCCAGATCGATCAGTTTCAGCTCGAGCAGCGCCTGCTCGAGATTGAGTCCGGCCTGTTGCTGCAACCGCTCGGCCTTTTTCAGACCCTCCTCGTCGGTCGTCTTCTCGGCCAGAAGAATCTGCCCCAAAGACTGCCCGGACACCTCTTCCAAAATCAACCGGCCGAGACTTTCCACGACTTCGGTGACCGTCGCCGCGGAAACCACCTTCAAGCGAACCAGCGCCTGGGGCAAACCGAGACCGCTGGAATCCTGCTCCCGCCGCACCTTTTCGAGCGCTTCCGCCGTCAGGAATCCCTTCTCGACAAGCAACTGCCCCACGTCTTTGCCCTGCGACTCCAGCGCTTTCAGGACTTTCTCCAGCTCCTGCTCGGCCGGGATTCCTTCTTCTTGAGACTTCTCGCTCAGGGACTTCGGGGCCGTCGAAAACGGCATTCGAATCTCCCAGAGGAGAATATCCTTTAGCAGTTGCATTTTGTCGCGTTCCGGCACGGCTTTCCCTTCTCCCGCAACGTTTTTATTAAATCGACTTCTTCGGCGCGCCCGGATTTTCGCTCCATACCAGCACCTTGGCACGGCCCGAAACCAGACGCACTAACGCCACCTGTTTCAATTCATAGGTTTTCGCGCCCCCGCGAATGGGGACCCAGCCGACCGATTCAATCAAATAGATCGGCATTCTCGGGTCCAAATCCGCCAACAGGGGACTGAAGGCGGAGGCGTCCGTCAATTCGACGTCCACCCGGTATCCACCCCGGTTCAAAGCCATCGGCGCATTGGGGTCGATCCGGACCGGATCGGCGGAACTTGCCTCAAGCCCGCCAATAGCCGCCTCGATGCCGCTCCGCGCATTGAGATAGGCATAGGTGCGGGTCAGCGACCGCGAGGCGAATTGCAAATCGCGCAACGCCACGGCCTGGGTCGCAAACGCCGCCATCAGCACGACAACCATGACCGCCAAGCTCATGATCAGAACGTACCCGCGACGCCCGCCGCCCCAACGACTCTCCGACCGGTTTGACCGAGGCTCGTTCATGGCGTTCCCTCCCTGACTGCTTCGCTATGGACGTAAACAACGCTCTCCAACTCGACCGGCCCGGCCATCCGGCGATCGGTTACCTCCAACTTCACTTTTACCGCCCGGGGCAATCCTCGGCCCGCTTCCCAGCCGGGCGTCCATTGCAATCCCTGGGGGCCCGGGCTGAGATATTCCAGGTTCAGCTTCAGATCGGCGCTGGGCTCCGGCAATCCCAAGGTAAGCTCTCGGCTTTCCGCCCCACTGCCCAAAGGCGTGCGCCGGCAAACCACCACTTGATGCGAACCGTTCGTCGTACTAACTTCCTCAACGCCGTACATGACCTTTTCCAACTCGTTCGGCACGGGCGCCCCCAGCCGCGGCCGCAGCAGGGTGATTCCGTCGGCCGCGCCGCGCTCCGTTGCGCGGTCCACGCCTTCAAAGAGAATCTGGCCCGTGCCGGGGGAGCGATAAGGATAAGCCGATTCGAGATCGCGCGTCAGGTGCTCCATGACGAGGCGCGCCGTCATCATGCGCGTCATTCGATTCGTTTCCTGCCGACTGGAACGCAACGTGCGCACCATCGCGCCCCCGACCAGCGCAAACAGCACGGTCCCGACAAACACCACCACCAGGACCTCCAGCAACGTGAATCCTCGGGCGAAACCTCGCAACCGCTTTCTTCCCGTTTGCAGACGCATCAATTTCCCCTTCTTGCGTTCGTGTCGAATGGCGTTTCGCCGGACCGCAGCCTTACTTGCTCCGCACGCAGGCGAATTCCCGCTGCTGGATCTCTTTGCGAAACGGCCAGGAAACCACGAGCCGGATCCGGGCCAAAGATTCGTTGAGATCCTCCACTTCCGCAACCCAACTATAGGTGACGACGCCGAGTTTCGTTTTCCCCCCGCGCTCGAAACTGTCGGAAATCAGCTGCTCGAACGGCGCCTCCACCATCCGATCCAGCTGCGTGCGCGCCACGACCGATGCGGCCGTCAGATCGCGCGAACGGGCGGCGGTTTGACTGCTCTTCACCAGCAACTGAGCCGCCATGGCCATCACCACGGCCAGGATCAGCACCGCCACGAGAACTTCCGCCAGAGTGAACCCTCGACTGCTCCACGCCTTTCCCGGAATCCGGTTGGAATCTCGATAACGCATTTTCGATCCCATCTTTGTTGAAGAATTGGATTTCCCGCCGCAAGCCCCGGAACGTTCAACTGGCGATCGTCCAGGGACCATCAAAGGAAACTTCTTTTCCCCCACACCGCGCGCCACGCCCCTCGGCGTGACCAGTGACCGCCGGATGAGTCATCCCGGCGGCCGAATTCAACAAACTCCACCACCTTTAGGATACACTTGATCCTTGACCGTTGTCAAGACCCCGGACAGACAAACCCGAGTGAAGGGGCTCCATTTCTTCAAGAGATTAAAGAAGCGCCATGAAACCGTCACGTTTCAAAAGATCTTGACAGGGGATCAGTTAAAAAAACGTCCCCGGCGCCTACCGCGCACCGGGGACGTCATCAACCGTCTTGCCATCCAAGAGGGATTCAGCCCGCAATTCCCCCGGGACTCCCCGCATCTCGTTTCGCCGGACGTTCCATCGGCTCCACAGACGGGGGAGCAACGTCCCCGGGAGTCCAGAATATCCCTCTTTCGTCATAGGTTCCCGGTTGAAGAATCGGCGCCTTCGGATGTTCCGAATTCGGCTGGTAGACCGCACGCTCCTCGGGCGACAGCTCGTAATACCAACGGTCGGGATCCTCCTTATTCTCCTCACCGTCCGGCCGGTCCATGTACTCCATCACGCCGTCCTTCTCGAACATCCGCGCCTTGAGCGAATCGTCATACTGGTACTTCTGATAAGGATCGTCCACACTCACGATCCGAGGCGTCAGGAAAAGGATCAGCTTCTGCCGCTTATTCTCGGTGTTCGTGTTTCGGAACGGATAACCCAAAATCGGGATATTGGCCAGAATCGGCACACCGGATCGGTTGTTCGTGCTTTCGCGCTTGATGAGTCCGCCCAAGGCCACCGTTCGGCCGTCCTTCACGATCACCTCGGTATCCACGGTTCGTTGATCCACCGCCAAGGCCTCCTCATTCCCGATCGTGACGCGGCGAGGGGTACTGTCCTCCATACTGACTTCCATTTGAACGTAACCCGACGGAATAATATGCGGACTCACCGTCAAGGTGATTCCGACGCGACGCGTGCGTTGAGTGAAAATATCGGTATCGTCATTCGCCGAAGTCGTCCGCCGCTGACGCACCAGGTAAGGCTCCTCGGAACCAATGTTGATATCCGCCTCTTTATCGTTGATCACAAGGACTCTCGGCGAGGCGAGAATCTTTCCCACGCCTTTCGACTCCAGAGCGTTAATGGAAATTGCCAGGTTCCGCTGGCCGAGAGACGTGAAGTCAACATAGTTCAGCTCGCCGCTGAGCAAATTAAACAAGGGCCGCGTGACGGTCATCTGGTTGCCCGAAAGCTGGGTCCCGGTCGGCTCGGTCACTTCATTCCCGTACGACCATTGCACGCCGATGTCGCGCAGCTTCGACATGTTGACGTTGAGGATTTCCGCTTCGATCCATACCGCTTTCGGCGGCTCGTCCAGGCTGGCCACCAGCTCGCGCGCCACTTCAACGCGTGAAGCAATGTCCCGGACAATAATCTTGCTCGTTTGTTCGTGAAGTTCGAGGTACCCCTCCTTGGTCAGCAGGGGTTTCAAGAGTTTCATCACGTCCTCGGGATCGGCAAACTGGATTTCGAATATCTCCATTTCCAGCGGAGAGTCGAACTCCTCGATGATGCGCGCAACCTTCTCCAGATTCTCCTGCGTGGTCTGCAGGATCATGATATTCCGCTCTTTGTCGATCTGAATCTGGCCCCTCTTCGCTTCGATCAATTGCTCGACCTGCTGCCGGATCGCATCCACGTCGATGTTCTCCAGCCGGAACACCCGCGTCAACAACTGCGCGTCGATCAAAGGATAAAATTTTTCGACCTTGGCCAGCACTTCCGACACGTCGGAGACAATCAGCGTGTTGGTCGCTTTTACCACCGACATCTTGCCGTCCTTCGACAGCAGCGGCTGAAAAGCTCGTTGGAGGTCCTCCACGCTCACGTACCGGGGGTTAAAACGTCTGTCGAAGATTTCGACCTTATCGCCGTATTCCTTGTTCCACTGCTCCAGGGTCATCACCCGGATGATGCCACCCGGCGTCTCGCCGTAAGAGAAGCCGTTGTCCTTGAGAATGGATTCGAGGATGTCGCGCACGGTCACGTTGCTCAGCTCGACCGTGATGTTTCCCTTGACCTCTTTGGTGGTCGTGAAGTTCAGGTTGCTGAATTTCGATAGCAGGATCAACACTTCCCGAATGTCCGTGTTGGAAATACTGAACGTCGGCACCACGGTGTCCAGCCCCTGGGCCTCGTCCTGTGTCCAACCGGCTGAAGCCGCAACGACCATCGCCAACAATCCCGCCAAGGCCGCCAACCGCCAAGTTCGCTTGGTTCCTTTAACCGCTCCAAACATGCGCTTCCTCCTGAATGTATGACCGTGTTCGCCAATACAATATTCTCACCCGTTCGGGGATCTCCCCTAGAAAACTATTTAATACCCTGTTTGTTCAGCCTTTGCGTGCGCCCTTGGCCGTCCTTCAGAAATTCGCCAACGATGTAGTCTCGGCCGACTTCCTTAATCAGCACGCCGTTGTGATCGTCGCCCTCTTTGACCGTCTTCGGCTTTCCCGTTTCGTCGGTGATCATGGCGAAGTCGCCCAAAATCGCCTTCAGCGTCCACTTCTGCATAAACGGTACCGGCGTATGGGTCGGCGTCGGCCGAACCACTCGCGTCGGCGTCGGCAAAGGCGTGATGATGGGATACTGCAGGTCTCGGGACATAAAAATCTTGTGCGTATCATCGTTCGCGAAATCGTCCTGCGATCCCCTTCCCAAAACATCCTTTGGCAAGGGCTCAATCGGCGGCGTCTCCATCGTTGCCGCTTCGACGATCAGATACACCGCCATCGTGAACGCGACAAAAAACAACACCAGATAGGTTAGATTTTCCTGTTTTCTTGTCATGATCCCTAACTCCTGTAGACCAGTCGTGCAATCTTGAAACTTGTTTTAAACCGCTGTTCGCCCGGCTTGTAAAGCGGCGGCGAGGGCGGCTTGATTTCAATTTGTTGAATTTCGCTCACTTTCGAGCGTCTCTCGAGCAAATAGAGGAAGTTTGTCAGGCTGATCATGTTGGTCTCGGTATCATTGTAGGAAAAATAGAAAACCTGGAAGTTTTCCTCCTCAACGACGTTCAGCGGTTTGGCTCCCTTGGGAATCACGCCGGCTTCCAACATCAAGTCGTTCAGTTCCTTCATGATTTTGATCTGCTTGTCGGTGTCGCTGCCCTCAATTCGAAGGCTGGAAACCACTTCCTCGTATTCCTTTTGAATCTTGGCTTCTTCGAGATAATTCTTCTGACTGGCTCGGAGCCGCAGTTCAAGCGCTTCGATTTCAGTATTCAACTCCACCCACTTGGCAAGAAGGGTTTCATAGACGCCGAAATAGCCAATGACGCCAATCAGGACGATCGCGGTGATCGACAACAAACGCTTCTCACGGCTTGAAAGATTCATTCGCATAATCAGCGCCCCCTTCCGCTTGAAGAACGCCTTGCCCGCTTCGGCCGGTAATCCTCGTTGGAAGCCAGAATGCAGTTCACTTCAAACTCGCGAACCGCTTTCTTATCATACATGGTCGTCCAGGTGACCCCGAGCGGTTCGACGGTCTTAAAGTGCTCCGATTCGTCCAGGATCTTCACCAAATCGAAGTATTCGGCCTGCGTGGGAATCCGCCCGCGGATCTCCAGGCGCTTCTGTTTCTCGAAATTCAGGTTCAGATACATCACGTGCTCGGGCGTGATCCGCCACAAGTCGGCCATGACTTTGTAGAAGGAATGTTTCGAGTCGATGTTGGCCTGGATTTCCCCCAGCTCCTTTTTCTGCCGTTTGATGTTCCGGATCTTGGGTTCGATCTCCGCCAACGCGTCGTAAAGGGCGGTCTGATGCATCCACTTGGCCTGGAATTTGGCGCCCACGACTCCCGTCAGGAGCACGAGAATCACGCCGGCATAAATCGCTGCGTTTCGAAGAAAATACTTTTGATGAGATTTCCGGCGAGTCTCGGTCACCGAGGCGGGCAAGAGGTTGATCACGGGCTCGTCCAGACTGCGCAACGCCAGCCCGAGCGCCAGCGTGGTTTGCGGCCCCAGCGCGCCGTCCATCCCGGCGATGCCATCCAGTTCGGGAAACGCCGCGCGAACCCGGCGCTTCAATTGGCCCGCCAGCCCCTGCGCCAGCCCGGGCAGCGCCGCCAAGCCGCCGCAGAGCACGACCTCGGTGATGTCCTGGGAATCCGGCTGGCACTCATACGCCTTGAAAAGCCGCTGCAAATTCGTCACCAATTCGGAAATCCATTCCGGATGCGCTTCCTCCGGCGGGTTCCCGGCTTCCAGCGCTCCCAGGCACTCCCGCAATCGCTCTTCGCCCAGCGAAGAACTGCGCGAGAAGCGCACCTGATCGCCGACCAATACGCCCAGATCGGCTTTCGTTCGCCCGATATCCAAAACGGCTCGTACGGGCGTCGTATCCTGCCGGTCATACAAATAGCTGGTGCATGTGGCCAGGACGTCCACGTCGACGACTTCGACTTCAACCCCGGCCTCGGCGCACAGCTGAACCAGCCGGTTCACTTCCTCAATGCGCGCCGCGGCCAGCATCACCAGCGAACTTTCCTCGCGCTGCTCCACGACGGTGAATCCCAGCTGCATCTGGTCAATCGGAAAGGGAACGTGCCGCTCGACGTCGAACATCAGCATCTCTTCCACTTCCTCGGGAGTCGTGGAAGGCAATTCGACGTAACGCATCATCGTGCGCGCCCGGGGCATTGCCACCACCACCTTGCCGAGAGGCACGCCGTGGGCTTCCTTCGCCGCCCGCAGCGCTTCGACCAAACGACTTTGCGCTCCCGAGTCTTCCTCCGCGGTTTCGCTGTCGCCCTTTCCCTGAAAGGCAATCGGATGGGTCGATACGCGAACGACCTCCGGCCGCCCGTCCTCGCCCCGGCGCATCGTCACCATGCGCACCGCCGAAGCGCCCAGATCGATTCCGGTCACGACTCGGAGCTCTTTAACAAAGGGATTCTCGAAAAACAAATCCTTCTCCTTTCTCTCCCCCAACCGACAGAACGCCTAAACGCCTTCTTCGCTCGAACGCAGCACGAAGAACTCCACGGCCTCCGGCTGCTCTTCTTCCTCTTCCCGCCGTTTCCACTCTTCCATCGCTTCGCCTTCCAGCTCGAGCGGTTCGGTAAACATCCGCTGCATGACGTTGACCAGCTTCCGCTCGACGCCGTTGACTTCGCCGATGCTCTCAATGGTGAACACGTCGCTGGCCACGCTGAGCGGAATCATACTCCTCAGGGCGGCCGCGCCGTCCGGACCCAGGGAGCGCACTGCGCTCAGGTCGTAATCGTCTTCGTCGGAATCGTCGAGTGTGCGAAACGGCCGGTCGTCCCGCGTGCCCGGCTCGTCGTCGCTGCCGAGGCGGTATTCGACGATGTCTTCGGCCAACTCCTCCGCTTCCCCTTCGTCGTAGGAACGCAGGCACGCCTCGAGCACCTTCTGCGGCGCGGTGTTAATATTCAACGCCCGCTCGGAATAAACCGTAACGTAGGGTTGAATGCCGAGCAGCAGTTTGTCGTCCCCGTCATCGTCCGGAGGACTCGCCCGGCCGTCCCGCTCGTTCGGATCGAGTTTGCCGTTGCCGTTCGTGTCTTCGCCGAAGAAGATCGTCGGCGTCATTTCCCAAACCAGCAGCAGCTCCTCTACGTCGTCGAACGGGGCATTCTTGTTGACGTAGTCCGGACCTTGCGCCTCGATGTCCCGCAGGTTCTGATCCGGATTGTAGTACGTGTCCTCGGTCGTCATTTCGCCGAAGCCTTCCTCCCCGCCGTCGCTCGGTTCGTCGTCCTCATCGCGCCAATCCACAATCGCCGCCGAAATCGCTTGCGCCTTCTTCTCTTCGACACCCGTGACTTCCAGCAGGTCCTGGAGTAGTTCCTGCGAAGCAATGTTGATATTGATCTTCCCCGACTCATCGATGACGTGCACGCGAAACGAGCCCTTCCCGAAAGGAACGCGTTTTAAATGGTCTTCTTCGTCCTCGTCCCACCAGATGCTGTACCATTCTTCATTCATGGCATCGTACAGATAGCCCCGATCGTCGTCCTCCAGCTCGACCAGGTCTTCGTTGTCGAGCAGGTCCTGATCCTTCAGCTTGTCATCGCGCAAATAGACGCACGTCCGATAATACCCCGCCTTGGCGAGATATCGGGCGCGAGCCGAATCGGAATTGTACGACGTCATTTGCAGGTCCAACCGCGCATAGTACGCGTAGGATAGGGCCACCGAGGCCAGGATGACCAGCACCCACAGCGTGATGATCAGAATCACGCCGCGCCGTCCAGCCCGCCGGCTTGTTCTGACTCGTCGTTCGAATCCCATCGTCATTGCGTCCTTCGGGTTTGCGTCTTGTTTTCCGTTTTGGCGTTCAACCGATCGACGTCCTTGCCCGGCACTTCGGTGATTAACATCACGGTATCGTTGTTGGTCAGCTCCAGTACAATCCGAACCGCATCCGGTAGTCCCAGGCGTTCGGGTTCTTCATCCAGCAAATCGTCCGCCCGCTCCTGCCCCTCTTCGTAATCGTAATATTCCTCTCCCTCGACGATCTCGTTGGAATCCCAATTGTCGCGCCATTCTTCACCGTCGTAATAACTCAACTGCCAGTCTTTAACGTCCCGAGCGATTTCATCGCTCTGGTCTTCGATTTCATCCGCGCCGCCGTAATCAATTCGGAAAGTCGTTTCATTTTCCGTGCGGCGCGCCCGCCAATCGAGCATGCGTCCCTGAACGATGCTCTTGACCGCTTCCCGAATGAGCAAGTGTTCTTCAGTGTCCACCGAATAACGAATCTCGCGCAGGTCGAACTTCAGCTCCGCCGCGGGAACCAGATCGTACACCACGAACGACATCTGCCGCTCATCCCCGACGAATAGAATGTCATTCACCTCTTCCTGCTCCAGGTCGAAGTCATCCGCCACGGGCGCCACCAGCTCCTCCTCCTGAGCCTGGTTGCTCCAGGGCGACTGCGGAGAAACCGCCCGGCGCACGTCCTTGCCGACCCGCGCCAGACCGATCCGCACACTCTGATAAATCTCCATGCTCTCCTCGCCCCGGTGAAACGACTCCACGCCGGCCCGCAGGGTGAAGTAGACCGTGCCGATGACCAGCGCGAAGATCAAGACCGCCGTCATCAGCTCCAACAACGTAAAACCCCGACGCCGGTGAGTCATTTCAAATCCTCTTCTTTTCGACGCATCGGCACAAGACTCTCCAGGGCATATTCCTGTTCAATGCTCCGATGGACCCAGGTCACCTTCACCCGAAGGGAATACTCCACCTCCTCGTCCATCGCCTCGATTTCCGTCCTCCAGCCGAAATCATGAAACGGCGGATCGAAGTCGCCATAAGAATCGCCCGTGTCCATATCCTCCTTAAAGGCGTACTGGTGTTCCAGATCCCACATTTTGCTTTCGGCCAGAAAGATCGCCCGCGTGTATTCCTGCGTCAGGCGATTGGCGTCCAGACTGCTGATAATCGATTGCAGGAGAACGGTGATGCCGACCGACAAGATCGCCACCGACACCAGCACCTCCATCAGCACAAAGCCCCACGCCGTGCCGCCGAAAGCCCGCCGGGGGCGCCGAGACTTGCCGCTGCGATTTATAAGGCCGCCATCCATCGTCTTGTCGTCGCTCCTGCCTCGCGGTTCGCTTCTCAGAGTCGAATCATCCGTTTCAGATCGCTCTCCGGAACGACCCAAAGCACACCGTCCGTCATTTTATACGAAAGGGCCGAGGACCGGCAGAGAGAATCGAGAATCTCCCGCACGCTCATGTTGGAAAAATCCACGCTGATCTCGGCGTCCGCTTCTCCCAGAAAAACCAGTTCCAGTCCCGAGTCGCGGCAAAGCCGCTCGAGCAGCTGTTTCACCGGAGTCCGCTCGGCGCGCATCTGCTTCACGCGGTAATTGAGTCCCTTTGAAGCGACCGCGCCCGCTTTTCGCTTCAGCGTCGCCAGCCGTTCGCCCTGGCGCAGCACCACGCGGTCGGCATTCACCGTCAGCACCTCATAGTCCTCCAACGCGTCGCCGGCCCGAAGCACCAGCGGCTCGTCGGTCGCCGCCCGGACCAGCACGGCCGTCGGCTGCCCTCCCTCCACGCGATAAACCCGGTATTGCCACCCCTCCAACTGAGCCCGGGCGGCGGTGCCAAGACAACAAAGCCACACGCCGAACCCAAGCGCGACCACCTTCAAAACCCGGTCTCGAACCTGCCTAGAAGTATCGATCTTCATCGTCTTTTTTCTCTTTCACGCGAATTTTTCCAGTTACTCCATTAATGCGCACGATATAACGATTCTGAAGACGCCCTCGGTTGTCGAATCGATCGATCGTAATTCGCACCGGCTCCGCCGTGCCGTCCGGATAAAAATTAAAAAACGCCTCGTCCGAGTCCTCTTCCTCTTCCCGGTTTGGAAAATAAATGCTTTGAAACTCGAATCCCTCGGGCAATGGCGTCTGGTGGCGCTTCTTCAGCTCCAACCAGCTGTATCCGGGCACCGGGTCCGCCTTGACGTAGTAGGTATCGGTTTCAAAGTCGATTCCCACGGTCCGGATTTTGCGCTTGAATATCGATTCCTGATGCGCGAACCGGAGAACCTGCGTCAGCTGTTCCGTCGTCTGCCGCGCCTCGTTGTCCCGATAAAACTCCATGAACGTCGGGATCGACAGCGCGGTCATCACGCCCAGAATGACCAGCACAACAAGCAGCTCCGCCAGTGTGAATCCAGCGGAACCACCGCGCGCCCTTCGCTCCTTCGCTCGCATCGCCTAGCGCTCCCGATTCGCAACCGGCTTCTTACTCTTCCGCGGCTTCCACGTTGTAGACGTCGTCCTCGGTCCCTTCCACTTTATCCGGACCCCACGAATACAAATCGTAGTCAATTCCGCGCTCGCCTTCCCGGTCGTATACGTACGGATTGCCCCAGGGATCCTTCGGCAGGACCCGCTGGCTCAGATAGGGCCCCCGCCAGCCGTCAAGGCCCGGATCGTTGATCAACGCGCCCAGTCCCTGCTCCGTCGTGGGAAAGGACCCCACCTGCAACTGATAGGTGTACAAGGACGTGTCGAAAATCCGCATTTGCGCCTTCGTCGCGGAAATGTCCGCCTGTTCCTTTGAACCCACCAAACGAGGCAGCACGATGCCGGCCAAGACCGCGATGATCACGACGACCAGCATCAGCTCGACCAGGGTAAATCCCCTTCTGCGCTTCAATCCGCTTATCATTGCTCAACCTCCTCGTGAAATTGCCAATCTATGAAGACCCTTGACTCTTGTCGCTACCCATCCCATGAACACTCACCCATCCTCACCTCAGGCTCGTGCTCAACTGAAAAATCGGCAGAATCATCGCAATCACGATAAACCCGACCACGCCGCCCATGAGCAGAATCAACAGCGGTTCGATCATCGTCGTCATCGTTCGCATCGCCCGGTCGGTATCGCCCTCGTATGCCCGAGCGATTCGAATCAACGCGTCTTCGAGCGATCCGGTTTCCTCGCCCACGGCGACCATGTTCACCACCATCGGCGGGAACACCCCGCCCTCGCCAAGCCGGTCTGAGACCCGCTCGCCTTCCCGGATGTTGTCCCGAACGTTGACAATCTGGTTGGCCATGACCTTATTGGACATGACCGACTCCACGATTTCCAGCGCCTTGAGGATCGGCACTCCGTTGGACAGCAGCGTTCCCATGGTCCGAGCGAACTTTGAGATCTCCCGCTTGCGCAGAAAATCGCTGACCAGGGGAATCTTCAACTTGAAGGTATCGACCTGGAGCCGTCCCTCCGGCGTCGCCTGATAGCGCTTCAACAAGAAACCGAGCAGGACGACTGCGCCGATCATGACCCACCAGTACAACTTGATGAAACTGCTGATACTAACCAGTATCTGAGTAATGGCCGGCAACTGCTGATCCATCTGCTCGAACATCAACGTAAAGCGGGGAATCACAAAAGTCAGCAACACGATCACAACGCCCGCGCCGACGAGAAGCATGATCGCCGGATAGGCCATCGCCGAGACGATCTTGTTGCGCGTGTCGAGATCGTTTTCGGTAAAGTCCGCCAGCCGCTCCATCACCGCGTCGAGCGAACCGGAAACCTCGCCTGAATGGACCATGTTCGTGTAAAGATCGGTGAAGATCCGAGGATGATCGCCGAGCGCTTCGGCGAAACTCCGGCCGCCCGAAACCTCGCTGCGCAGCGAGCGGATGACTTCCCGAAATTTCAGGTTCGTCGTCTGCTCCAGCAACACGCCCAACGCTCTCGAAAGCGACAGTCCCGACCGGAGCAGATCGCTCATCTGCCGGGTGAAATTCGCCACGTCCCGCAATCCTACGCGCTCGAAGGCCTTCAGCGACACTTCGCGATGAAGCCCCTTGCCCCCCTCCTCCACCACGGACAGCGGGAAGTACTTCATGCTTTGAAGCCGGTTGATCACCAGCGTTCGGTTATCCGCCTCCAGAACGCCTTCCACGCGTTCGCCGCTGGTCTTCTTGGCAACGTATTTGTATTTGGGCATGGTCTCGCCGATCCTTCCGTTTGCTCGGGCCTTGCCAAATTTTTCTATTCCTTCTCGAAAGTTTTGTCCGTTTTCCTCTCCTCCCCTTTATAAGGGGAGGCGGGGTGGGGTAGTTTTTTCACCAGCAGTATTACTTCTCGGCTTAAAAAGCTACCCCCTCCAGCTCCCCCTTATCAAGGGGGAGAGAGGTCTAGCGCCACTTTTCGTGTTCTATTTGGACAATCATTTCGAGAATCATTCTAATAATCTTCCTCTTGCGCCACGCGCAGCACTTCATCGACCGTCGTCATGCCTTCGCGCACGACCTCCCAGCCGAACCGCCGTAGCGTCAGCATGCCTTCCTTCAGCGCCTGTTGCTTGATCACGCTGGCCGAGGCGCGCTCGACGGTCAACTCCTTGATCCGTTCGCTCATCGGGAAAATCTCGAACAAGCCCGTCCGGCCCCGGTAGCCGAGAAACTTGCACTTCTCGCAGCCCCGGCCCCGATAGAACACCGTCTGCTCCCATTCCTCTTTCGGAATGTTCATCGCAATTAACGCGTCGCGTTCGGGACGGTACGATTCCTTGCAGTGGGGGCAGATCTTCCGCACGAGCCGCTGCGCCATGACGCCGATGACCGAAGAGGCCACAAGAAACGGCTCGATGCCCATGTCCAGCAGTCGCGTGACTGCGCCCGCCGCATCGTTCGTATGCAGCGTGCTGAATACCAGGTGTCCGGTCAGCGCCGTCCGGATGGTGATTTCCGCCGTCTCGGTGTCTCGCGTCTCGCCGACCAGCATGATGTCCGGGTCCTGGCGAAGCAGCGACCGGAGAATGCTGGCGAAAGTCAGTCCGATCTTCGGCAGGACCTGAATCTGCACCGCGCCGCGCAGCTGGTACTCGATCGGGTCCTCGATCGTGATGATCTTGACGTCGTTGCTGTTCAGCTTCGCCAGCGCGGCGTAGAGGCTCGTTGTCTTGCCTGAACCGGTCGGCCCGGTGACGAGGATAATTCCGTGCGGACGCCGAATCAGCTTATTGAAAATCTCCAGCGCCCGATGATCCATCCCCAGGTCCTCCAATGTGAGGATCGTGCTGGAGCGGCTGAGAATTCGAATCACGATGCTCTCGCCATAAGAAGAAGGCACGGTCGAAACTCGAAGATCGAATTCGGCGCCGCCGGAACGAATGTTGATTCGACCGTCCTGCGGCAGCCGCTTCTCGGCGATGTTCATGTCGGCCATAATCTTTACGCGCGAGATCACCGCCGCCTGATAGTGGCGAATCGTCTGCGGCAGCGCCGCGTCGTACAAAATGCCGTCAACGCGGTAGCGAATCCGCAACTCGTCCTCGAACGGCTCAATGTGAATGTCCGTGGCCCGGTCGATGATCGCTTCCGACATGATCTGGTTGACAAATCGAATAATACTGGCGTCTTCGGTCAGGTCCTCGATGTCGGCGTGTTCGTCCTTGCCGACCACCTCGACCTGTTGCTCTTCTTCCATCATGCTTTCGACCGTCTCGGCGCCGATGCCATAGTACTGCTTAATCGCGTTTCGAATGTCCGCGCTGACGGCCAACACCGGCACTACTTCGCAATTCATCAACAGGCGGATATCGTCGAACGCGTCGTAATTCAACGGGTCCGCCGTGATGACCTTCAGCCGGCCGTTGTCCTGCGCCAAAGGCAGCACGTTGTAGCGATGGATCATCCGAACCGGAATCGCATTCAACACGTCCGGGGAGATTTCCGCGTGCACGACGTCGATCGTCTCCAGCTTAAAATGCTCCGAGACCGTTTTCAGGATCCGGCTGACCTCACACACCTCGTTGCGGTGGAGAATCGTGTCGAGGTCCTCGCCGGTCTTGTCCTGCTCGGCCAAGGCTCGATTTACGTCCTCTTCCGTGACGAGACGCAGGTCCCGAAGCAATTCGCCGTAACTCCGTCCCAGCAGGCCCGGTAATTCCTTCATGCGATGCCGCCTCCTTTTCGCTCAAGCAAATCAGTCTTATGAGAAAGCAATTCGCGTACCACAACAAATTTAAACGTCTGAACTTGCGATTGTGTTAGGTAAAATTTCTCGGCAGGAGGTATGGGAGAGCTTCAAGTCTATAGAATTAGGGCCGTTCGAGCGATATTTCTCAGGATATCGCCGCCCCGGCGGAGGGCGCGCCGAGAACAGGGAAAGGGGCGCGGTCTTGATAACCCGGCAGGTCAATCGAGATATCACAATTGGCAATTGTGAAAACCCCGGTTGGAGTCCCCCAAATCCTCTCCCCGAGAGCGAGGGGAAAAATTCCTCTCCCTTCGGGAGAGGCGGACTTTCTTGCTTTGGCTTCGGTGAGGGAAAAGTCAAATAACCTTACGCGTGCCAGGGTCTACTTCGCCCGGCTTGGGAGGAACAATATAGAGATTTCGAGATCTGTCTCAAGGGCGAATCAACGGAGAGACTTCTTCGAGCAAAGTAGGCCCTGAATCGCAACCTCTCAGTTTCAGGGCCTGACTTGCGATCATTTTATCCGGTATATTTCAATCCCCAAATTCCCTCATCCATCGAAAATCTCGCCACAATTGGCGGGCAAGTCAGACCCTGCCACACAAAGAAGGTATGTGAGATGAATCCCAATCCACCTGTCTCTTCTTTAACCACTTGCCTTGGCCAAGGCCACCAGGGCGTTGCCGAGGGACAGCGTCGACAGAAAGCGTTCTTTGGCCTCGGCCATCAACTTCGCCGGGCCCTTCTCCACTCCCGAACCGCTTGCAGTCTGGATCCAGAGCACGTCAAACCCGCATTCCTGAAGCAGGCGACGCAGGCTTCGCGACGCAAACAGGTGAAAATGATACTCCGGGATGAGCATGTTCCACCGCTCGCCGTGGAGTCGATAGCGAAGCGATCCGGCGTTCGGCGTTTGAAGCAAAATCACTCCGCCCGGTCTTAGCGCCCGATGAAGGCGAAGGAGCATGTCGCGCGGCGAAAGCACGTGCTCGAGCACGTCCAGCGCCAGGACCGCGTCATAAGCCCCCTCGGGCAACGGCTGCTCAAGCACGTCGCACTCAAAAATCTCGACGCCCGGATTCAAGCGTCGCGCTTGCTCCGCCAGGTCCGCGGACAGTTCCACTCCCGCCACGTTCCACCCGCACGCCCGGGCCAACTCGAGCAGAACGCCCGAGCCGCAACCGACTTCGAGCAGTCGCCTGGCCGACCGGCCGGGAGGGAGTCCTTGATTCACCCAATCCAGGCGAATCTTGAAATACTCGAGCCGCTCCCGGTCGGCCCACGAAAGCCGCCGGGCGGTCTCCCGGCCTTCAAATTCCAGGTTTGACTCCTCGGCAGGCAGCGGAAAAAGAAAAACCGCCCGGCAAACCGGACAGGCGTAATACTGCGCCCCGTCGCCGGGATACCGAGTCACGGCAGAAAAGTCCGCATCTTCCTCACCGCATACGCCGCATCGTACCATCTATTCCTCGCGCCCCCGAGAAAATTGCTTTAATAGAGATTCAGCAGGCCGGGAACGCTCGTGCGAATCGTGAAGTCCGCCACCACCGGGAGATGATCGCTCGCTGTTGACGTGACGTCCCGCTCCAACGCCCAAAGCGCCAACTGCTCGTCGCTCATCGACTCGGTCCGCAGAACAAACGATTTTTTAAGCGCCAACACCGAATCGGAGTAAATTATAAAATCCAATCGCCCCGGGCCATAGGAGCTTCCCTCATCCCACCACGTGTAGGCAAACGCCTCGCCCGTTTGAAACGGCACGGCGTCCGCCAGCGCGCTGCCGTCCCAATCCGGGGCGTGATCGGCGCCGTACGTTCCTTCATTAACGATATCACCGGTCAGTAGCGTCTCCAGCTGCTGCGCCAATCCAACGAGGTTGAGATCGCCGACAAGCACGATTGGCGTTCCCTCCTCGAGCGAAAGCGCGCCGCCCGGGGTCTTGGCGTCCCTCAGAAACGCAATGATGGCATCCGCCTCAAGCTGGCGGTTGGCATCGTTATCACTCGCCGGCAAATGCGCGGACAGCAGAAGGAGATCTTCTCCCAGCGCTTGCGGCAAATCGATCACCGTGGCGAGGTTGCCGTCGATGGCTTCCTGGGTCACAATCGGATAACGGCTGACAATCACGTTGTCATGCTGCTGGGCTGCGTACCAGTGGTTTCCCGAACCCGGGGGGAGTATCTGCTCCACCAGTTGGCGGGTCTCCTCGGCGGTATAATTATAGTACCACAGCTCCTGAAAGCAGAGTATATCCGGCTGGATCGCTTGCAGGATCGGCGTAAACGCCTCAACCCTCTCGAAGAATCCACCCACCAGGCAGTTATAGCTGACGATGCGGAGGTGCTCCGGCGCGCCTTTCCCCGAAGAAATCGGTTCATAAGACGGCGTTGGAGTATCATCAAACACATAGGTCGCACTCTGGCCGGAATCCGGTACGGCGTCGCCCGTTCCCTGCCCCTCCTCGCGCAACAGCCAGCGAAAAGAAGCCCCGGGAAACAGGGGCCCCTGCCCACTCATCACGGCATCCCGCCCGAATGAAACTTCGAATTCGGAAGAAGTGACCGTGGGCAGGCTCACTACGTCTGCGTCGTAAGCGTCGAAGCTGACGTCGCCGGTTGAGGTGTGCAGAAATCCAATCCGGCTGCCAAACCACCAGGACACGTCCGCACCGATGCCCCCAATGAGCCGACCGGTTGAAGAAGAAAGATCGGTATCGAGGTAAAGCACGAGGCCGTTGTCGTTTTGAAGATTCGGCGACGAACCCAGTTCAAAGCGCAGAAACAAATTCGCCTCATCGTTCGCCAGCCAGACCGCTCCGAAATCGATTCCCGATGCGCCGCCGTCCCCTTGGGGATCAACGACGGCGGCGGCCAGGGTTGCCCAATCGTCGAACCGGCCGTCCATCCGGATCGCTCGCGACTCACCCCAAGCGCCGCTGCCAACAACAAGGATTGCCCAACAGGCCACACAAAACGTTCTATGGTTCACTATTTTCATGAAGCACCCGAATCTTGGCATTGATGAGTTGTCGGTGGGTGAGATTGAGAAGCTTGGCCAGTCGGTGAACGAGATGATTTTCGTACCGGTCGATTTTTCCGTCAGCGACAATGACTCTCCAAACCATCTCAATCACTTTTTCTTTTTCGTCGTTGGAGAAGTTCCGGTTAATCAGGCGGGTAAAGCGCCAAAGTTGAACGCTCCCATCCAGCTCCTCCTGCGCCAGGGCGATGACTTCCTCGGCCCGCTCCCGGGACAATCCGAAGCGCTCGTGGAGCAGCTGAACGATGCGCTCTCTTTCCAGATCACTGAAGTCATCATCGCTCTGCGCCATTTCGACCAACAACGCGCAGGTCGCCACCTGTAACCGCTCGGCAGAATCGGCCTCCGGCTCCTCTGTTGAGGGCTTTTGAAACAACTGCAACAAGGATTCAATCAAACCGGCTCATCTCCAACTTCTCGAAATAGGGGGAGGAGTCTAAACCGGCGGGTCCAACCTTGTCAACAACCACGGAAAACACCCTCTCCCCCTGGGAGAGGGACAGGGTGAGGGAATCTTCTACAACGACGCCGCGTTGGGTACCAAAGGCTGGAACGGCCGGGCGGAAGTCCAACTCGCGCGCGACGGGAAGATCAGCGTCACAAAGTACAACCTGGCGGGCCAGACAAAGGAAACCTACACCCTGGCAGTAAAATTGGGGACTGTCCCAACCGAAGCGGATGGACTGTCCCCGAATTTTAGCGCAATCAATCTCTCAAACCTGCTCTCCATAGTCGGCTTTTAGCCGACTCCCTCTTAGCACCCGGCTTCAGCCGGGGTGTCAAAAGACTCCTCCTGGTTGTCTCGATGCGGAGCGCGCTTCAGCGCGGCTTCTCGAACAGGGATTCCACGCATTCCAGCACCTCGTTGAGCATCCCCTTTTTGTGATGTTCTTTTTGATTCGCCACATCGTTCTCGACCGTTTGTTGATTTGGTTTTCCTCCTTCGAGAAGCCACCCTCAAGGGCGCTTCAAAAATCAATCACCCAAAATCCTTGTTCACCCCGGCTCAAGCCGGGTGCTAGGAAGAGCCTGCTCAAGCAGGCTAAAAACTGACAGTAGATGCTATGTATGGCATTAACAAACAGCATTGACGAAGCCAAAAGAAATGCAAAGGGACATGTCATCCGCTTAGAATGTAGAAGGTTTCTCAAATTCTAAGTTTCAGGAGGA
>Ga0272444_10001290_pt1 | contig 24361 bp, 21 predicted proteins | sample SSMForm13_FD_201033 | JGI IMG/M metagenome (GOLD analysis project Ga0272444, IMG submission 201033) | Marine sediment archaeal communities from Little Sippewissett salt marsh, Falmouth, MA, United States - SSM-Form-13 | ecosystem: Environmental > Aquatic > Marine > Wetlands > Sediment ...
TATTTGACGAGCTTTTTAGTTCTTCCGCACAATATCATCGGGATATATGGAAATTTTCGAAACCGACAATAGCGGCGGTTAACGGTCCCGCAATGGCAGGGGGCTTCGATCTTGCAAAGCTTTGTGATTTAAGAATTTGTTCCACATCGGCCGTCTTCGGACACCCGGAAATAAAATTCGGTATTCCCACACTCTTCACTCCCCTCCGGTGGATTATTGGAGAGGGACTGGCCAGAGATCTCTGCCTGACCGGACGAAACATCAATGCCGACGAAGCGCATCGTATAGGTCTCGTGAGTGAGGTTATCGACGACGACCAACTGATTCAACGAACAATCGAAATAGCACAATCAATCATGGAGGCACCTTTGGCAGTCCTGCAGACGATGAAAAGTTTTTTTGTCGACGCCAGTGGACGGGGGATGGAAGAATCGTTCCGGATCGAACATGATGAGGAATTCAAGAAAATTATTCAGAAGCACATAGAAGCAACACCAAGAAAGAAATAGGATACGACCCTTATCATTCAGCAAGTTTGAGAAAAACATAGTGACGTTTTAATCGTTCTTCTTAATGGTGGGTTAGACGATGATTGGACAATGAGTTACTCTGGAATCGACGCCGGTTATTAGAGACTTCTGAACATGCAATCTTTCGTTGCATCGGTTACTAATACTGAGAGAGGATGTGAAAGAATTGATACAACAAATCGCTGACAGTCTATATATGATAACGTTACCAATGCCGTTTCGCCTCGAGCATGTACATGTCTTTGTGCTTATTCATGACGGAAGCTTAGCTCTCTTTGATACGGGGATGAACACCCCGGATACTTTTTCACAACTAGAAAAAGCGCTGGAACGTATCGGAAAGTCCGTTCACGATATAGACCGAATATTTCTCACCCATTACCATACCGACCACTGTGGTATGGCCGGTCGGCTTAAAGAAATTTCAGGGGCATCCATTCATATGTCAAGAATCGGCAGCAAGATTATAGAGATTCAAAAAAATGAAGAACTCGTTATCAATCGAATAAAAGATTTTTATATCAGCCATGGGCTTTCTGAAAAGGCAATTGACACCCTGATCACTTTTTTCCGGGGCTTTCGAAAAGTAACGGTCCCTTTCAAGGCTGACATCGTACTGGACCCTCCTCACGTGATGAACCTGGGTAGCCGTGTGATTGAGGTTCTGCCGACACCGGGACATACTCGCGGGCACGTCAGCTATTTTTTCCCGAGAGAAGGTCTTCTCTTATCGGGTGACCATGTTTTGCCGGAAATAACCCCCAATCTGAGCCCGGACCTGTTTTGCCTCGATTTTCATCCCCTTGAGAGTTTTCTTGCGTCATTAAAAATGATAGGAAACCTTCCCGTGGTAAAAGTCTATCCTGCTCACGGAAATCCGTTTTCGAATCTAAAAGGGAGAGTTGAAGAAATCAGAGAACATCATCGAGAGAGAAAAGGCCTGGCCTTCGATTCAATTAAGAGGGGACCGAAGACATCGTTCCTGGCTTCGCTGGACATTTTTGGTCATGGATTACCCCACTTTGACCGGTTTCTTGCCATTAATGAAACATATGTCCATCTCCTCGAATTACAAAAAGAAGGAACCATCAAAGAGGAAAAACAGGGGCGGCTTTTGTTGTACAGCGCCGTCTGAAGATTACATGCTTTGCCTCATAGCAATCTCCAGGCTCTTTACTTTTATCTTGAAACGGGAACAAATAACAATTACCGTGTATACGTCTGAAAGAGAAGACATAAAAAACGATGAATAATAAAACACCCCTTTCCGTTGCCATAATCACCAAAAACGAGGCTCATAATCTTCATGATTGTCTCAACAGTATCGGATTTGCAGAACAGATTGTCGTCGTTGACTCAGGGAGTTCGGACGATACCTTGAAAATAGCATCCGAATTCGGGTGCCACGTCTATACAGAACCCTGGGCAGGATTCGGCCCACAAAAACAATCTGCAATCGATAAATGTACACAATCATGGGTTCTCGTGCTCGATGCCGATGAACGCATCCCCCATGAGACAGCGATAGCAATAAGATATATCATTTCTGAACAACCCCATTCGATTGCAGGTTACAGTTTTCCCCGGAAAAATTATTTCCAGGGACGCTGGATAAAACATTTGGGATGGTGGCCGGACCATGTCGCCAGACTCTTTCGTAAGGATCGCGGCCGGATGAGCCGTGCAACGGTCCATGAATCAGTAGAGATTGACGGTCCTGTTGAAAAGCTAGATGTGCCAATCGAACACATGACGGAAAGTCGATTGAGCAATATCTTACAAAAGATCGACCACTATTCTACGCTCAGTGCCGGTGAAGCATTCAAAGAGGGTCGAAAAGCCACAGTCTGGTCCGCCGCATTCCGTGCTGTTCTCACGTTCTTCCAGAATTACGTGCTGAAATTAGGATTTCTTGACGGGATGCAGGGGCTGACACTCTCTATAACAGATTCAGTCAACAAGTTTTTCAAATATGCCAAGTTGAGCGAACTCACGAGGCAGGAAAGAGAAAATCCAAATAACAAAACCCAGATGTCAAAATAATTCCAAATATCAAAATTTCAAACCCGAACAGAGTGCTTGTTCATTTGGATTTGGGATTTCATTTGACATTTGAGCTTGGGATTTTGTCATTATTAGATGATGGATATTTCGATCATAATCGTTAACTGGAACACACAAAACCTTCTCCGTGATTGTCTGCAGTCTATTAACGACACCGTCAGGGATGTAACGTTCGAAATTATCGTTGTGGACAATGCATCCGATGATGGCAGCGTTCTTATGTTACGGGAAGAATTCCCGGGAGTTACCTTGATAGAAAATAGGGAAAACCGGGGGTTTGGTGCCGCCAATAATCAGGCTTTTGCCATCATGCGGGGCACATATGCATTACTCCTGAATACCGATATCGTTCTCACCGATAACGCAATTTTTGAATTATTTTCTTTTATGGAAACCCACCCGGTTACAGCCATGGCTGGCGGACAGCTTTTGAACCGGGATGGAAGCAAGCAAAATTCGATAGCCAACTTCCCAACGTTATTGACCCTCGTAACCAATATCTCACTTCTCGAATACCTGTTCCCAAAAAGGTTTCCCAGCAAGCGATATATGCATACAGAACCGATTGTAATCGAGTCGGCAATCGGTGCCTGTCTTATTGTCAGAAAAAAAGCCATGGATGAAGTGGGTATATTTGACGAACGGTATTTTTTTTTCTTTGAGGAAACGGACTGGGCATACCGGATGCGCTCCGCCGGATGGAAGATCTATCACGTTCCGTCAGCCATGATTTATCATCTCCAAGGCCAAAGCATCGGAAGGAACGTGCGTTCACGTATAGAATATTACCGGTCCCGCTATCATTTTTTCAAGAAGTGGAAAGGTCGTCCTTATACCATTGCTATATACATCGTTATCATACTACGACTCATGGCAAACTGGTCCCTGACGACACTTGCAAACATGGTGACGCTTTTTATGAATGGTGGGATAAGAAATAAGTGGATCGTCTATTCTCAACTTATTCTCTGGCACCTGAAAGGATGCCCCTGACACCACACCTTGAAGAGTTAATCACCAATCATGAATTGAAAGCATGTGCTGAACGCTGACTGTTGAGAGCTATTCGTCTATCTTCACCGCTTCGTCTATCAACATAATCGGTATATCGTCTTCGATCCTGTATAACAATTTGCAGTTGTCACAGATCAGACCGTTTCCCGACTCGTTGAGATAAATGTCTCCCTTGCACTGCGGACACGCCAGAATGTCCAACAGTTCTTCACTAACTGCCGCCATTTACTTCCCCCCTTTTAGAATGAAACCTGTCGTTCTTTAAAACAAAACACTATAGCCGATAAGGCCAAAATGGTTATTGATGCCGAGATTTGGATTCTTGATATCGGCATTCGACAAATGTCGATATCGATACTCAACCGAAACCATTGTTTTTTTTGTCATGAAAAACGAGAAGCCTGCACCAACCGTATCGGAAAATATAAAACCGTTGGCCTGCTTTTGTGTTACCACGGAAATATAGTGCGGTCCTACAGACATCATCATATAGGCAGATATATTGTCAGTAAGCGGATGCATATATTTCAGTCCGAATCCAACACCGAACTCAAAATCCGTCTCGGAATGAAAAACCGGATTGATCTGGGGTTCGACATAAAATGATAACACACCCTGATGATCGTTCAATCCGTTAAAAATCTTACCCAAATCATAACCGAAATGCCAGATTAACAGAACGGGGTCGTAATGTCCTTCCGGAATTTTTCCCGTTCCACATCCTACAAAAACACCCGATTCCGAGAACACGTGATTGTTCGTTGGCTGAACATCCTTTGTGTCTGCGTAAGCATGTGCCGCCAAGAACACAAAAAATACGACTATAACTTCTGCCAATGTCGCCTTACATCGTATATACCTCAGGGAAACCATTTCAAACTCAATTCAGTCGATTTTTTATAACAGTCTTTATCGCTTCAAATACTTCATCCGTAGAAATCTCTTGCATACATTGGTTCGTATTGCACCTTTTTAAAAAACATGGACTGCATGACAGTTTCTTACGTATTACAATATGGTTTTCCCCGTAAGGTCCCGTTCGGGCCGGATCGGTGGGACCAAAAAGGGCTACCGTGGGTGTTTTGACCGCCGCAGCAATATGCATGGGACCCGAATCCGTCGTCACAAGAAGAACAGACAACGTGTATAAATATGCCAGATCTCTTAGTGACGTCCGGCCCTCAAGATTGACCGACGGTTGTGTCATCTTCGATCGAATACGTTCGATGCTTCCGTCACTCGCGCTCCCCGTAAAAACGACCGTGTAGTGCAATTCTTCTACGATCCTGTCACAGAGTCGGGCAAATTTATCATCGTCCCACAATTTTGTCTTCCAAAAAGCAATTGCATTTATTGCCACAAACGAGTCGGTATTGTCAATATTGTTTGCTCGTAACAGTCTCCGCACCCTTGTTTTATTGTCTTCTTCAATAGAGATAGAAAATTCGGGTTGTTCAACCTCGGCACCAAGATGGCGTGGAAAATCCATATAACGATCGACGGCATGTTTGCTCATATCCTGGAAAATCTTATCATTGAGGAAGAGACCGCTCATTTCCTGCATGCTGTCGTAACCGAGCTTCATCTTCCCTCCGCTGAGAAAAACAAAAACGGAACTTTTCAATAATCCGTGAAAATCTATAACCAGATCGTAGTGACGATCCCTGAGATCCGAGATCAATGATCTGATTTCGGTAATCGTTTTGCTGATGTTACGAAACTTCTTGAGATTGTCAACCCAGTATTTTCGACGGGAAACCAGTATTCGATCAAGATGGGGGTGATTTTGAATAATATCGGAAGAAGCCTCTTCGATAACCCAGGTAATATGAGCGTCCGGATACAGCACTCTTATGGCAGCCAGAGATGGAAGGGTATGGACGACATCACCGATTGCACTGAGTTTGACAATAAGAATGTTCATTGTTCCCGGTCCTTCATAATCCACATGACTGCATCGAGAATATTACTTGCAACGTAGGTCGCCATTTCTGATCGAACAATATTTTCTCCGTATCCCGTTTTGACCAGGATTGCTTTTTTAATGCCTGCATTATGTCCGGTCTGCAGATCTCTGACCATGTCTCCGATGATATATGATCGGGTAGGGTCTATCTTTAACTCTTCCATGGCCTTCATGATCATACCGGGTTTCGGTTTTCTGCAATCACAGTCTACTTTATACGGCCCCTTCCCGTAAATTGGGTGATGGGGACAGTAATAAAACCGATCGATATGTGCTCCCTTTTCCCCGAGCAACTCGTTTATCCTGAAATGGACGGTATCAATGAATTTTTCGTTGAAAAAACCTCGGGCTACACCGGATTGGTTGGTTATCAACACTACCTTCATGCCGCTTTCATTAATCATTCGTATTGCTTCGAACGCAAACGGAAAAAGATTGAGTTGTTCCAATCGACTTAAATATTTAACCTCCTCATTAATAGTTCCGTCTCTGTCTAAAAAGACCGCTGCGTTCTTCATAAACATGCATCCCGGAAATTCTGTTTTAAATGAAGATTCTTCTCAAATTTAGTTGGAGAAGAGGAACCAAGGATTCCAGGGGTCAAGGATTCAAGAGTTTCTTTTCTAAAAACTTTATAAGTGCTTTTAACATTCTCTCGATTTCTGCTATGCCTTTCTTGAACGTTCATATGACTTTTGCCCGATTTTCAAATCCTTGTAATCCTTTAGCCTTTCACTTGAACCCCTGGCTCAGACCGTTCACGATAAGGGTAAATTACGGTCTAAATTCAAAGATTCCTTCTGTTCGCATGTTCAATAACCGTTTCAGTCGCACCAGGGCGGGTCCTGAATCCTTGACCCCTTGTACCCTCTGAAATCATACTGTCTAAGTTTGATACAATCTATATCTTTTCCCTTAATTAATTGCAACTAATCGGGAGCTACATCAATTACATCATAATAGCCGGCTTCTGATCATAAGGTTCAACCCGAAGGCTGAACACTGATTGCTGATTATTTTCTCTGTGCTTCTTCCAGAAGCCTTTTTGCCTTGTCATACACATCGTCTATCGTTATCAAATCCATACATCTGAAGTCTGTTGGACACGTCTTCTTCAGACACGGACTACAGGATACATCCTTGCGGAGAATAATGCTTTGTGTGCCAATCGGTGAGGTCGTAGCGGGATTTGTCGATCCGAATATTGCCACCAGGGGGATACCGAGGGCTCCGGCGACGTGCATCAGACCGGAATCGTTGGAAATAAAGAGATCACACCGGGAAATGAGAGCAATTGCCTCCTTGAGGGAGGTATTTCCCGCCAAATTAAGAAACACATTGTTTGAAGACTGTTGAACCATCTCGGCCCTGTCCCTGTCACTGTTACTCCCGAAGAGAAGTATGTGAGCAGAAAAATCATCCACGAGTCGGTCGGCAACGGCAGCGAACCGCTCGGGAAACCACATCTTGGCAGGTCCATAGGTTGCACCGGGAGCAATGCCGATCGTCACTGCGTTCCGTCCGATATGATGTTTCTTCAGGATCTCGCTGGCAACTGTTCGGTAATCACTATCAAGGACAAGATTAATATCTCTTTGTGAAGATCGAAATCCGACAGATTTCAGCATCTCCAGATAGTAATTAATCTGGTGTACTTTTCTGATTTCGTCTGTTCTTACAACCGAATGTGTTAGAAGAAAGCCTCGTCCATCCGAGTTATATCCGACACGTATCGGGATGCGGGCAAGCCAGGCAATAATGGCTGCTTCTATTGCGTTTTGAAGAAGTATGGCCGCATCAAATTCTTTCTTTTGTAATTCCCTGGCAAGGCGATATTTCCCCGCTATACCATGGTGCACACCGGGACTTTGAAATATGAAAATTTCATCGACATCTTTGTAAATCCGATACACTTCAGCGACCCACGGCTTTGCGAGAACAGTTATTTTCGCATGGGGAAAAGTCTCTCTTACCGCTGTAATGGCGGGAAGTGTCATAATAACGTCGCCAATCCAGTTGGTCCCCCGTATAAGGATGGTGTTAACGTGTTCAAAGACGAGTTTTTGAGAACTTCTTACCTTCATTTATCTCTCAATTTGAACTTTTTTTGTTTTCCACCGCTGGTGAAGCCAGAAATATTGATCAGGATACTTTCTCACCATGGTTTCTATAATAGTGGTGAACGTCTGCGTATTGTCAAACCGGTCTTTTTCTTCATCACCCGACCGGCTGATCTCAACGTCTTTATGAATAACAATCCTATACTTACCGTCACTGACCCTGATTATAAAGGCAGGCACAACCGCCGCCTTCGTCCGAAGGGCAAGATCGGCAAACCGTTTGGATGTTGAGGCAGGTCTCCCGAAAAAATCAACAAAAACCCCTTCCCGCCAGGACACATTTTGATCGATTAATATTCCCATCATTTCATTTTTCTTCAGCAGTTCGATTATTCGCTTCGAAGCTCCGCCTTTCGGGACTACTTTATGCCCCGTAAAACTCCTGAACCAGGCAACAAAATCTTCAAGAATCGGATTATCTAGAGCCCGATAGATAATACTGACTCGTATATCCTTCAATCCGAAACATGCAGCCAGAAGTTCCCAGTTGCCAAAATGTCCCGTATAGAAAAGAATACCCCTTTTCTTTGCCTGGGCCTTCTTAAGATTTTCAAGACCTTCAAAGGTAACCCAATCATACATGTTGTCTTTTGTTAAAGAGGGAATTTCAAAAAACTCTGCCGCTATCGTTCCTAAGTTGCGGTAGGAACCTTTCGCGATCCTGATGATTTCCGTAAGACTCTTTTCAGGAAACGAGTTTATCAGGTTCTGAAGCGTAATTATTCTGTGTTTTGGTGACAGATAATAAAAAATATTCAGTATCGATCGAAAGAATATTTTCCGTGCTCGTAATGGAATAGCACCGAATAAGAGAAGGATTGTTCTTGTTGCCAACGACTTTTTCATGCCTCTAATTTTCCTTGAATCGTATTTAAAAATGTATCTTGAAAGGGAGAAACTGACATTTCGATGCTCAAGACGTAAATATTTTTACAGAAATCTCCAAAGTCAATGAGCTTTATTGCATCTTTCTCCGTCGTCAGGATTAGCGGAGCGGCACATTCTTGAGATATATTGTTAATTTTCTCAATATCTTCTATTGTATAAACATGATGATCCGGAAACAGGATAAACTCCGTCGCATGGCACGATAACGCTGTTATCATTTTTTCGAAGTATTCCGGTTCCGCTATGCCGGCAAAGGCACAGACCTTTTTTCCGTACAGATAATCAAGCGGATATTTATGTCCCGTATCAGCTTTTATGATATTTTTTGGTCTTCTATATCCGTCAAAGATCGGAATATGACCGGTATGTCTTTCCACCAGGATCCGCTGTGACGATTCACTTTGAGTCCCTTCTATCCCGGTAAGAACAACAATATCAGAACGTTTTAAAGCCGTGAGCGGTTCCCGAAGGGTCCCTGCAGGTAATAGAAACCGGTTCCCGAAGGGTCGATTTCTGTCCAGGAGAACAACATCGACATCTCTATGTAAAGCCCGGTGCTGAAATGCATCATCCAGGATTACAACGTCTGCACCAAAATGTTCGACGGCATATGTACCCGTCAGACAACGATCTGCCCCCGTGATAACCGGAACACCATCCAATGATTGTGCAATCAATAACGGCTCATCACCTGCCGTTGCCGGTCCCATAAGAATATTCTTTCCGTCAGAGATGACATTAATCGCCTGTTTCTTTTTTCCGCCGTAACCCCGGCTTAAGATTGCCGGGCTATACCCGTTCTCTTTCAAAAGTTGCGTCAGCATGATCACCATCGGGGTCTTACCTGTGCCCCCAACCGTTATGTTTCCGACACTGATGACCTTACACCCGAGTTTTTTGATATTCAATAAACCGGTATTATACAGATGATTCCTCAAGCCAATGACACCTCTATAGAGAACGGAAAGAATTGAAAGAAAGCATAAAAAAGGGGATAGCCCTCCGGTATTCCTTTCCTCGTGGAGTATCTTCCGTGCCTTTTCTCGTAACGTTTTCATTATCTCATACACAATGGTTGGGGCCGAATCATTAGAGTCTTTATTCACAACAACTGCGTTTTTCACACAGATATTGGCGCCGGATAAATGATAACGGCGAAAGGTTAAGGGCCAAAGGCTCAAGGCGATATCGAATATCGGATTTGCGAATCGGAAACCTGGTACCTGATTCCTGTCGCCTCGTGCTTTTGACCTTTAACCTTTGCGGCTTTGCCGCAATAGGCATGACCTATAAACGATGTCCTTATGAATAATCATAAAGACACATCATGCCGTATCATCAATCTTTTCAATCATCGATTATTGTTGTTTTCAAACGAATTATCCCTGAACTGCATGTTATACAACTTATAGTATTCTCCGCTTTGCATGAGAAGCTCGTCATGAGTTCCTTCTTCAACGATCTGCCCGTCAACGAGTACAATTATCCGATTTGCATGGCTGATTGTTGAGAGTCGATGAGCAATAACGAGTGTCGTTCTCCCTTTCATGAGATTTTCAAGGGCCTCCTGAACTTCAAGCTCAGATTCCGTATCGAGTGACGATGTGGCTTCATCAAGGATAAGTATGGGAGCATCCTTCAGGAGCGCCCGTGCGATTGAAATTCTCTGACGTTCCCCGCCGGAAAGTCTTGCTCCCAGTTCTCCGATGACCGTATCGAATTTCTCCGGAAGGTTCATAATAAAGTCGTAAGCATTGGCCGCCCGTGCCGCATTGATTATATCATCCTTACTCTTTTTGATATCCCCGTAGGCAATGTTATTCCTGACCGTATCGTTAAAAAGAATCGTTTGCTGCGTAACAATCGCTATCTGATCCCTGAGTGATTCCATGGTTACATCACGGATATCATGATCGTCAATCAGGATCTCCCCTTCAGTCACATCATAAAAGCGCGGTATCAGATTCACGAGGGTCGTTTTCCCGCCACCACTCATCCCAACAAATGCGATGACTTCACCCTGTCGAATAGTGAGATTTATATTCTTCAAGACCGGCTCATCATCATAGCGAAAGGTAACATTTCCGACTTCAATATTTTTTGAAATCTTTGGTAGCTCAATTGCGTGTTCACTGTTTCTTATTTCAGGGGTTATGTCCAAAACGCCGAAGACACGTATGGCTGCCGATATCCCCTGCTGGATCGTATTGTTCACATTGGTCAAGCGCTTTACCGGTTCGTAGAGCATAATCAGAGCAGTGAGGAAAGAGAAAAAATTACCCGGCGTTGAAGTTCCTTTTAATACCTGAAATCCACCGTATAATACGATCACCGCAATAGCGACGCCACCGAGAAACTCCATAAAGGGACTCGATAGAGCCCGTATTGAGACCGATTTCATAAATAGTCTGAACAGATCCTCATTTTCTTTTGCAAATCGTTTCCCCTCATGATCTTCCATCCCGAAAGCCTTGACAATTCTCGTCCCCGATATGGTTTCCTGAAGAAGACTGGTAAGACTCCCCATGGTAACCTGTGTACGTGTGGCTACTTTTCTCATCTTTTCACCAAACTTGGCTATGGGATATATCGTCAGGGGAAATACAACTGCAGCGATAATAGCCATTTTCCAGTCACGATAAAAGATCAAGATAATAAGACCGACTATGGTAAAAGAATCTTTGAAAAGACTGGTTACAGCCTCCGAAACGGCACCCTGGATAAGATTCACATCATTGGTAATACGTGACATGAGTATGCCAGTGGGATTTTTCGAAAAGAATGAGAGAGGTTGCCGCTGGATATGATTATACAGATCATTTCTGAGATCCGTGATTACTCGCTGCCCGATAAAGTTCATGATGACGGTTTGTCCATAGCTGCATGCCCCTTTAATCAAATAAATAACAATGATTGCTATGGGTATCAATTTCAACATCTGGACATTTCGCTTGATAAATATATCATCCAGAACGGGCTTAACGAGTGCGGCAAGAACAGCCGTTGTTGCACCGACCGCGAGCATGCACAGCATGGCCAAAAGAAACTTCGGAATATGTGGTTTCGCCAACGTGAGAAGGCGCTTGAATATTTCCATAAATATATCTCTCTTTTGGTAAAAGGCGAAAGGCACAAGGCTAAGGGATTATAATAGCTGCAACCTTTTTGCCTTGAGCCATAAACCTTTAGCCTATAATCTCATATGCAAGTTCCGCCGCCCTGGCAGCAGCTCCCGGTGACCCCAGTTTCTCCCGTATTTGACCCAAATCCCGCTTTATTATATCCATTTTTGGTGTATTTGACAGAATATCATATATTCCATTCGCTATATTCTCGGGGGTTGCATCATTCTGTATAAACTCGGGAACAACTTTCTTCCCGGCAATGATATTAACCATACCGATATGATCTACATTAATAATGAGCCGACCGATAAAGTATGAAACGGGTGATACTTTGTAAACAATGACCATCGGGGTCTCGAGGAGCGCCGTTTCTAGCGTCGCCGTTCCCGAAGCGACCATGACAATATCGGATACTCCGATTACATCGTAAACATTATCCTTAACAACCGTAACATCAACCGAATATTGATTCACTATATCCGATATGAAATCGTGTCTCAGCGTGTCAGCGAGTGGGAGTACAAACTGAACGGGCGATATTCTTTCCGTAAGGATATGAGCCGCTTTCATCATGTCGGGCAATAGTTTTGTAACCTCACTCTCCCTGCTCCCGGGAAGAATACCGATAATTGTACCACGATCTTTCAAACCAAATTCTCTGAGGGCATCGTCTCGCGAGATATTCATTTTAACGACGTCAAGCAGCGGATGGCCGACAAAACGCACATCCAGATTCACCTCATCGTAGAGAGACGTTTCAAAGGGTAAAATGACAGCCATCTTATCAACATATCGTGCGATATGGTATATTCGTCTCTTTCTCCATGCCCAGACCTGGGGACTGATATAGTAAAAGACTTTGATCCCGTGCTTTTTTGCTACTTTCGCCAAAGGAAGGTTAAAATCAGGATAGTCAATGAGAATTAAGAGATCGGGATTTTCTTCATGGAGACTTCGTTTTAACTTCCGCCGAACGCTGAGGATAAATCCCAGTTTAGATAAAACTTCTGTCAGGCCGACAACAGCCATGTCGGATGAGTCGGCAACGATTTTCACACCCGCTTCCTTCAGTTTTTCCCCTCCGATTCCATAAAACCGTATCCGGGGATTGATACGTTGCATTGCCCTTACCAGATTGGATCCATGAAGATCGCCTGATGCCTCCCCTGCTATAATCGCCACTTTCTTTTTGTCCGAATAAGGAACTTTTCCTTCACGACGCATGGTTGATCACTTCACAGATTTGGCGTATTTCCATTTCTGTCAGTTCAGGAAACATGGGGAGCGAAAGAACATCCCGGGAACACTGCTCGCTGATTTTCAGTTCGCCAGTCTCTGTTCCGGAATTGGCAAATACGACCTGTTTATGCAGCGGTATCGGGTAATAGATCGCCGATGCTATATCATGATCCTTCAACGCTTGTGCAATGGAATCTCTTCTGTCTGTCCGAATGGTAAACTGATGATAGACATGTTTGCAGTCAGGATCTTCACTTGGCAGAACAATATCATCCCTTACGATATGAGCCCGGTACATATCGGCATTTTTTCTTCTCGAATCATTAAATTCTTCTATTCTTCTCAGTTTTACGGCGACAATTGCTGCCTGTATTTCGTCAAGCCTGCTGTTGTAGCCGAGGAGCTCGTGATGATACTTGACTGAGCCACCGTGATTACGAAGCATTCGGGTGGTCCGCGCAATATCTTCATTTTGAGCAATAACCATCCCTCCATCACCATAGCAGGCAAGGTTTTTGCTGGGGAAAAAGCTGAAGCAACCACAGTCTCCAAAGGTACCGACTTTTTGACCCTTATATTCCGCACCGAAGGCTTGAGCACAATCTTCAATAATTTTTAAATCATACTTCGTGCCGATAGACAGTATAGGTTCCATATCTGCAGGATGACCATAAAGATGAACCGGTATAATTGCCGTTGTCTTATCCGTGATTTTTTCTTCTATCTTCTGCGGATCGATATTAAACGTCCCGGGAATGATATCGACAAAAACCGGTACCGCATTCAGCTCAGCAATGACTTCTGCCGTCGCAATAAACGTAAAAGGGGTGGTGATCACTTCATCCCCCTCTCCGATACCGCATCCCCTGAGGGCCAGAAGAAGCGCATCCGTTCCGTTAGCCACACCGATCGCATGTGATATCCCGTGATAGCTTGCTATTTCTTCTTCCAGGAGAGACACCTTCGGTCCCAATATGAACTGCGTATTATCGAGAACTTCCTGAATCGCAGCATCAATTTCCGTTTTAAGAAGCTTATATTGCCTCTGTAAATCCACCATCGGTATCATAATATAATATCCTGTCCCTTATCCATTTTTTCAACAATCCGAAGGGCTAACTCGAGTGATTTTCTTCCTTCATTCCCCGACACAAGAGGAGTGGATCTATTCATAACAGATTGAATAAAAAAACTTATTTCCCTTTCAAGCGGATCATAGTGCTCGACCTCCACCGTGTTGGCACTGATTTCAGTTATTCCTCCTTTACCGCCCTTCCGACGTAATGACATCAGCTCTCTTTTTCCATAATCGACGGAATGGTAACCTTCCAGGCCGAAGAATCGTATCTTTTGCATTACTTTACCCGTTACTCTGCTGGCAGTTACATTCGCCACACAGCCGTTCTGAAACGTAATTCTGGCATTACTGATATCAACGTTATCTGATAGAACGGATATTCCCACAGCTTCCACGTTCTTTAATGGAGATTTCACGAAATTGAGTATCATATCAAGATCGTGTATCATCAAATCAAGAATAACATCAACATCCGTTCCCCGTTCAAAGAAGGGATGAAGACGATGAGCTTCGATAAAAAGCGGCTCACCAATAACTTTCCCCAGCGCCTCAATAGCAGGATTAAATCTCTCAATAAAGCCAATCTGTAAAAGTGCTCCACTGCTGTCAGCAATTGAGATCAACTCGTCTGCCTGCTCAAGGGTGACCGCTATAGGCTTTTCAAGGAGAACATCAATACCCTCGGAAAGAAAATCTTTTGCAACTTCATGATGAAATCCGGTCGGAACGGCAATACTCACCGCATCCACTTTATCGAGCAGGTAACGATGATCAACGAAAGCGTCACAGTTATAGACTTCTGCCGCCTTTGATGATCGTTTTTCCACTGTATCGACAACACCGATGATTTCACAATTCGGTAATTGTTGATATTTTTGCAGATGGTAGTTTCCGAGATGACCGATGCCTATCACACCGATCCTGACCTTGTCTGTTCGTTTCATCATAGGTTTACCGGCTTGCGCTTATCGGCATATGCCCCGTTGTGCACTTTCTATAAAATCCGTAAAATGCCTGACCTCGGGTGAATCTTCAACCTCTTCTTTGATTCGTTCTATTGCCACCGAAAGTAAGAGAGACGACCTGAAGACAATTTTATAAGCTTTCTTCAGAGCTTTTATTGTTTCTTCCGAAAAGCCCCTCCGTTTCAATCCGATGAGATTGAGCCCATACGGCTTCGCGCGATTCCCTGAAACAGTAATATAGGGCGGTATATCCTGTACAACAGCAGATGCACCACCGATGATAGAATGACAGCCGATTCGGGCAAACTGATGGACACCGCTTAACCCACCGATAATGGCATAATCCTCAACATGGATATGCCCGGCTAAGTTCGCAGCATTCGCCATGACAATATTGTTGCCCAATTTACAGTTATGGGCAACATGGCAATATGCCATTATAAGGTTATTATCCCCTAAAAAGGTCATACCGATATCTGCAGATGTCGCACTGTGAATGGTTACAAACTCCCGAATCGTATTGTTATTACCGATAATAACCTTGGTTTCCTTGCCGTCAAATTTTAAATCCTGAGGAACAGCCCCGATGGAAGTGAATTGAAATATTCGGCATCTTTCGCCTATCTCGGTATGTCCCTCTATCACCACATGGGGACCAACGACTGTATCTTTGCCGATCTTCACATTCGGACCGATGACACTATACGGTCCTATTTCTATCCCTTCCTGAAGATTTGCTTCCGGGGATACAACTGCTGTTGAGTGAATATTCATTAATCCGATCCTTCTTTCATCATAGGGTTTGTGTCCAAGGACTCAATGCAATGAACAGATATCCGTAACTTTGCACCTCATGCATAGCGCCCTATGTCTTTATCTTGTTTTCAATCGCTTCAGTTCTCTTTATCAGAGAATTCAATTTTTTTCGCATTTCAGGAAGCCTCGGTATACATGCCTGGACACGAAGCCACTTATTGTGAGGCATATGAGGGGTACCGGATACGATCTGGTTTGGTTCGACATTATCGTGAACTCCCGATTGAGCGGCAACCATGACATTGTCGCCAATTTCAATGTGACCGACAATCCCTACCTGCCCTCCGATAATGACCCTGTTACCTAGTTTCGAACTTCCTGAAATCCCGACCTGGGCAACGATAATGGAATTTTCACCAACAACAACATTGTGAGCAATCTGGACCATGTTGTCAATCTTCACGCCCTTCTTAATCCATGTCTTTCCGAGAGTACCCCGATCGATGGTCGTATTGGCTCCGACTTCGACATCATCATCAATCTGGACTATTCCCACCTGAGGCACTTTGAAATTTTCTACTCCCGGATTGGCATAACCGAACCCATCACTGCCAATAACCACTCCCGCATGAAGAATGACCCTTTTCCCGATCCTGCATCTTCGATACACCGTAACATTCGAATGGAGGATTGAATCTTCCCCGATGACAACATGATTACCGACACTGACACCGGGATAAAGGGTAACTCCTCTTTCTATCCGTGCATCCTTTCCCACATAGACACCGGGATAGATTGTCACTCCCTCTGCAATTCTTGCACTTTCGTCAATATGGGCTTCTTGACTTACTGTAAAAGGATCTCTTTCCTCAGGATAAAAAAGGGTTAGTACCCGGGCCAGGGCACGATATGGATCATCGACGACAAGTAAGTTCTTTGTCGATGTTGCAATATCGGGTGATACCAGAACGGCAGATGCTTCTGTTTCCTCAAGTTTGCTTTTATACCGGGGATTAGCAATAAAGGTAAGGTCACCTTCCCCTGCCTCATCAATCCCTCGCAAATGGTACAGGGTAACCGCCTCATCCCCGATAACCTCACCCCCGAGGAATTGTGCCACTTCCCGTAATGACCTGCTCGACTTACTACCCGTCCGTTTCATCTGTCAAACGCCTCGTTCCGCATCTATTGTTTCTTTGATTTATATACTTTGTTGAACTCCTGTATTACCTTTTTTGTAATGTTCTGTGTTTTTTTGAAATAGGCAACACCCGGATTATACACTCCTGTTTCAACGATCATCGTGTATCCTTCTTTCTCACCAAGCTCTTGTATAAGTTTTAACACTTCGGGAATCAGTCTTTTTTCATGTTGCTGCTCTTTCATCCGCGCTTCTTCTTTGAAGTCTTCGATGAATCGTTTATACTCCCGGTACTTTCTCTGTCCTGTAATCTCTTTCTCTTTATATGCCCTTTCCGTCAAAACAGGTTTCAATTTTTGTAATTCATCTTGAAGTTTTTTCAGTTCTTTTTCTTTTTCATCAATCACCGTTTTCTTTTTTTTCACAAATTCCTGTAATTCAAGTGCGGCTTCTTTGCCTGCATCCGACAAGATCAAGATCTGTCTCATATCGATAAATCCTATCTTCTCAGACGCAGTTGCATAGGTTCCCGATAAAACGAGAAGCATTACAATTAAAACACCTATTGTCTTTTTCATTACAAAATCCCCCTATCATATTTATAAATTTAAAGGTTAAAGGTACGAGGTTTAACCAATGTGTTTTTACACTTCACTGCTTGATTTTGGAAAACAATGATGCATCTACATGACTTAATATTCTAGTTCAGCTTTCACCAAAGTCTAAATAATCTTTAAAGTACACACATCAATCGAGGAGTTGAACCCTTGGCCCTTCACCTTTTGCCTTTGTCCATGTAACTTACATCATCATTCCAAGTGTAAATTCCCATCTGTTTGTGTCTTCCCCTTCTTTTCTATCAAGCACATAGCCCCACTCCAGCCGCAGAGGACCTAAGGGAGAATACCAGCGAATACCGACACCGGCGGTTTTTCTCATATCATCCAAATGATAACCGCTGTTCCAAGCATTTCCCGTATCATAGAATAGTACACCCTTCATACCGGCATCTTCAATGAGAGGAAATATTATTTCTGCATTGAAGTTTAACATCGTTGTCCCTCCGATGACATCACCGGTTTCAGGATCAACAGGCCCCACTTCACGAAGCCCTCTGAGAGAATTCATGCCCCCCAGAACGAAACGCTCATAGACCGGTATTTCTTTACCTTCATTGCCGTGAATATACCCGATCACCCCTCGTATAGCGAACACATTATCCAGGGGAAGCGGGAAAAACCACGTTGTTTTACCGGAGTATCTCGTATAACTTGTGTCTCCCTGAAAGATAGTACCCGTATGCTTCACGGATATGCTGTTTTTCGATCCGCTCGACGGGAATATCCAATCGTTCGTCGTATCTCGTGAAAGTGTTGGGATAACGCCGCTTGTGGCCGTCTCACCTTCTTGCTCCTTAATATATTTGGAAGCTGTATCAGCGACATTATTTATATCGTCTAATGTATAGAGATACGAGATGTAGCCATAGACTTTTTCAAAAAGACGGTGTCCCAACGTTGTCTTGAAGCCATTTGTATTCAAATCATATGTGTCGTATTCGCGCGTCATATTCCAGAAATCAAATTTACTATAGAGAGGTCTGTTAAATAGCCATGGTTCGGTAAACGATAGTTCATACTTGGTAGCCTTTGAACCAATAAACGAATTTAAGCTTAGGGTTTGTCCCCGTCCGAAAAGATTTCGCTGGGCTATCTGGACCATGGCAACAGCCTTATTCTGAGCACTGTATCCTGCCCCTAACGTAAACATGCCCGTCGGTTTTTCTTTCACCTTTACGTTTACATCGGTACGATTGTCGGCTGCTTTTTCAGTCTGAAAGTTTATCTCCTCAAAATACCGCAACCGGGCAAGGTTCATATAACTTTTTTTCAATTTCTCCCGGCTGTATAAATCTCCTTCAACCACCTTAAGTTCTCGCCTGATGACCTTATCTCGCGTCTTCGTATTGCCCGATATCGATATTCGATTGAAATATATCATATCGCCCTTCTCTATATGATAAATCACATCGACTTTTTCATCTTTTTCGCGAGAGATTGTCTCCGGCGTAACATTTGCGTAAGCGTACCCTTCATTATTACAGGTATCTGACAGAAACTCGATATCCTTCATAATCGCTCCCCTGTCAAAGTAGTCTTTTTGGGTAATGGTGAGCTTTGCCATCAAGTCTGTTCGCGGAGTTGAAAGCAAATCACCGGTGATTTCAATCTTTCCCACGTTGAACTGTTTTCCCTCCGATACAGTTATGCTGACATAAATCCACTCTTCATCATGGGTAATTTCAGGTTCGGCGATGCTGGCATTAATATAACCGTGATTATGATAGAACGCTTTGATTTTAGCGATATCTTCCGTCAGGGTATCTTTTTTGAGCAGTCCTGAATCTGTTATAAAATGAAAAAATCCACTTTCCGATATTTCCATCATATCTTTCAGCTCATCATCGGTAAATGCCTTATTGCCTTCAAAAGAAATCGTTTTTATGCGAAGCTTTTTATGCTCTGATATCATGAAGATGACATGAACACCTCGAGGATGTTTCGTTTCTATTTTATAATCGACCGCTGCATTGAGAAAACCCTTGTCATGATAAAGATTGCCAATATTTTCTACGTCAGCTTTAATTTTCTCTAGATTTAATATTTGCTTGTGTTTTACAGCGATGACACTTTTTATATCATCTTCATCAACCTCATCATTTCCCTCAATCACAATTTTGGATATGGTTGGTCGTTCCGCGAGCACAAACGTTACAATTTTCCCTGTGGTTCCCTCAGACACTTCTGCTTTCACATCACTGAAATACCCCATTTTGTAAACAGCTTTTATATCATCTGAGAGTCTTCTTTCAGAAAGTATCTTTCCTTTTTTGCTCTTTAAGACATATAAGATGGCATTGTTTTCGATCTTGCGATTCCCTGTAAAGTCAATTTTTTCTATTTTTTGCTTTCCGAAGTTTTTTAACAATATTTTTTCGGCCAGCTTTTGAGAAATAACGTCCGCTTTCCCCATATCAGATCCACTGGCGAATATTCCGCTGATCATTTGACGATTCGTGATATCTACCGTTGTTATATCAACGCTGACAAAGTTTCCCAAACGGGTAACACTTCCGAGTATGACCAAATCCGTATGTGTTTTTTCTCCGATTTCCCAAGCCAGCTCTTTACTGATCTGTTTCCCTTGAATGAGGTCTGCAAAGGTTTCTTTTCCTGCTATTCGGACATTTTTCGTTTTGAGTAACGCATCCCTCAAACCATCGATAATCTGGTTTTCGAAAGAAAGGTCATCTGATTTGCTGTGGATTTCAAAGGGTAAAATGATTATTCTCTTAAGAGTCCCGGTAAAGGCATCATCGGGAAGAACCAATGGTAATATCAATAGGAATATAAAAAAAAATGTTCTAAATTGAGAAAAAATGTTCATATTAAAGATCACAAATCCTTCCGTCTTGCAACCCAATACTTCGGGACATACGGTCGGCCAAACGCTTATTGTGTGTTGCAATTATCAATGTGTTACCCCTCGCCTTATTCAGTTCGAATAAAATGTCCTGTATTTTTTCCCCTGTCTTTGTGTCGAGATTTCCCGTCGGTTCGTCGGCCAGAAGAATTTCAGGCTCCATTATCAATGCTCTCGCTACGGCAACCCTCTGCTGCTCTCCACCCGAAAGCTCACCGGGCTTATGGGGCAGCCTATCACTGAGCCCTACTTCAGTCAAGATGCTCTTTGCCTTCTCTCCGGCTTCATCCATTGTCATCCCATTAATCAGGGCAGGCATCATCGTATTCTCGAGGCTGGTAAACTCAGGCAGCAGATGATGGGATTGAAACACAAACCCTATCTTCTGATTTCTAAATTCTGCCTGTTTCTGCTCGTTCCACTCAAAGGGATTGATTTTTTCATAAAAAATGTTGCCCGACGACGGCTGGTCAAGTATCCCCAGTATGTTGAGCAACGTACTTTTCCCTGCTCCGGACACGCCGAGAATGGCCAAAGAATCTCCTTTGGCAAGTTCAAGATTGATCCCCTTCAATACTTCTATCCTATTTCCGTCCTTAACGAATGTTCTCGTCAGATTATTAACTGATATCATTCATTCTGTACCTTCCGCCCTTCGTCATGAGCTGCAAACTTCTGTTACTCATACCTGAGAGCCTCTGCCGGATCAAGCTTCGAAGCATTCCATGATGGATAAATCGTTGCCAAAAAACATATTACCATGGCCACGAAAACAATAATAAAAACATCTCCATAATTCACCTTGGAAGGAAGTTCACTCAAATAATACACATCACCCGGCAGTATTTTAAATCCGAATAGATTTTCGATATACGACGATATTTTTTCTACATTGATGGCCACAAGTATTCCTCCTATGCAGCCAAGAATAGTGCCGACAGTACCAATGATAAGACCCTGGAGCATAAATATTCTCATAATACTCCTTGATGTGGCACCCATTGATTTCAATACTGCAATGTCCTTTGTTTTCTCCATAACAACCATAATCAAAGCAGTAATGATATTGAACGCAGCCACAAGGACGATGAGACTGAGAATAATAAACATAACCCTTTTTTCCAATCTCAATGCGGCAAAAAGGTTTTTATTCATCTGCATCCAGTTTCTTGCCCAGTATGGATAGCCAAGTTTTGTTTCTATTTCGTCGGCGATGTGTGCTGCCTTGTAAATGTCATTCACCTTAATCTCAATACCGGTAACATCATCCTTCATATTAAAAAATTTCTGGCATTCTGCAAGAGACATAAAGGCCAACGAAGAATCGTACTCATAAAATCCGGAATCGAATATTCCGACAACGACAAACTTTTTAATCTTCGGAACAATACCCATCGGGGTAGGAATGCCCATGGGTGATAACACGTTGACCGAATCGGAAATCAAGAGTCCCAGATTATTCGACAATTCTTTCCCGATTACAATACCGGGCAACTCTTTCGTTATTCCTCTTTTTTCGGAGAGATTTTGAATATCACCATCCATCATTTTTCCAAAATTAATGACTTTAAGGACACTGTCTGTCGATATTCCCCTGATAACGACGCCGGTTGCTCTATCTCTATATTTCAACATCGCCTGGCCATAGACAAAAGGTGTCGATGCCCGGACACCCTCAATTGTCTCAACGTCCTTCATAACCTTATCGTAATCTTTCATTGCTCCGCTGTACTTCATGAGAACAATATGAGAGTTGACACCCAGTATCTTGTTCCTGAGATCGGTTTCAAAACCGTTCATAACAGCAAGGACAATAATAAGTGCAGCAACACCTAAAAATATCCCCGCAATTGAGATAAGCGTGATCAGCGAAACAAAGGCCTGCTTTCTCTTTGCCCTGAGATATCGAACTGCTATAAAAAATTCATAGGACATAGTCTAAAAACGAACTTTTCGTAATATTTGCCGGTGGTTTCTAAAAGGAAAGTTTATTCTTGTTTCCGTGAATTCAGATAAACCATTACATATATTTGAATGTTGAGTTGCCAATCATTTCCTCCCGTCCCTTGGTCTCAGCTGGGGGAAGAGGATAACATCCCTAATTGACGGAGAATCCGTCAAGAGCATAACCAGTCTGTCTATTCCGATTCCTTCTCCTGCCGTCGGAGGCATGCCATATTCTAAAGCCCTGATATAATCTTCATCCATTTCATGAGCTTCCTGATCCCCTGACTCTCTTTCCCTGAGTTGCATAATAAACCTTTCTCGCTGATCTTCCGGATCATTGAGTTCGGAAAAAGCATTGGCAATCTCTCTTCCGTTAATATAGAGCTCGAATCGATCGGTGAATCTCTCATCATCGGCAGTTTTTCGTGAAAGCGGCGACACTTCAATGGGATAGCTGGTAATAAAGGTTGGCTGGACCAGCTTATCCTCCACCGTTTCTTCAAATATGGCCATAATTATCTTCCCAAGTAACTCGTCATCATCGACAGCTAAATCCAGGCTTTTTGCATATGCTACCGCCTTTTCCCTGTCTTCCAAAACGTCAGGGGCCACATCGGAATATTTGATAATAGACTCTTTTACCGAAAGCCTCGACCAGGGAGGGGTTAAATCAATTTCCGTGTTCTGATATACTATTTTCGATGATCCGACAATCTTTTCGGAAATATGGGTTAACAATTCCTCTGTAAATATCATTAAGTCCTGGTATGTGGCATAGGCAAGATAAAATTCCATCATGGTAAATTCAGGATTATGAAGCGTTGATATCCCCTCATTTCTGAAACTCCTGTTTATCTCGAACACTCGTTCCATTCCTCCGACGACAAGACGTTTGAGATACAACTCCGGTGCTATTCTCAGATATAAGTCCATCCCCAAGGCGTTATGATGTGTTTTAAATGGCTTTGCCATGGCACCGCCCGCCATAGGGTGCATCATGGGGGTTTCGACCTCAAGAAAATCTCTTTCTTGCATGAAATGACGAATCAACTGAATGATAAGACTTCTTTTCTGAAAAAGTTCTTTGATCCCGGGGTTAACGATGAGATCAAGATGTCGTTGCCGGTATCTCGTTTCAACGTCGGTCAGACCATGCCACTTCTCAGGCAACGGTCGTACGGACTTCGATAAAAGGCGAATTTCAACAGCTTCAATCGTCAACTCCCCGGTTTTTGTTTTGAAAACCCTACCGGCGGTTAAGACAATATCCCCGATATCGAGTTTCCGAAACAGAGAAAACGCGTCCTCACCTACACTATTTTTTTTAATGTAAACCTGAATCCTACCCTGTCGATCCTGAATATTGATAAATGCAGCCTTGCCGAAACTTCTCATAGCCATAAGTCTTCCGGCTACTTCAAATCGTTCTTCCGTTTCCATAAGTGCTTCATTATCCCAATCACTAAATCGCTTCAGGATTTCATCCGTCGTTGCGGTAACACTCACATCATTCGGGTAAAGCTCTATTCCTTCGGCCTTCAGGGCATCGTTTTTTTCACGTCTCGTTTTTAAAAGTTCACTTTCACTCATGAATACAATCCTCAGCTTGATAAATAAAGTTAGTAAATCTATATTCTTTTTAATTTTTAGTCAAGGAAGATTTCATGCCTGAGAAAAGGTTTGACAAAAAAACTCCATAATAATAGCATGCTATATTCTGACCGGCAGGAACAACGAGTAGGAGAGTCATAACGCAGCAAGCTATCCGTCAGAGGATCTGATACCGCAGCAGTTCTCCCGGCTCGAGGCTCAGTCCAAGCGGATGCGGAACTATAGCGACTGTGGCAGTTATGAACAGAATTTGAACCATCACAGCAACGTTGAGCGGGGGCGAACACAAATACATAGATTGAGCGTGAATCGATGGACACAATCATAAACAAGAAACGAGCGCTGGAAATCGTCAGAAAGTTCTCAAAATCAAAAGTGTTGGTTATCGGGGACATGATGGTTGACCAGTTTATCTGGGGAAAAGTATCCCGGAT
>Ga0272444_10001291_pt1 | contig 24357 bp, 20 predicted proteins | sample SSMForm13_FD_201033 | JGI IMG/M metagenome (GOLD analysis project Ga0272444, IMG submission 201033) | Marine sediment archaeal communities from Little Sippewissett salt marsh, Falmouth, MA, United States - SSM-Form-13 | ecosystem: Environmental > Aquatic > Marine > Wetlands > Sediment ...
CGGGGCGGCCGGCCAAGAAATTACCATAAGTGTAAAAAGTATCAACGAAAATCTTTTCATGAATTTTTCCCCATTTTATTTCCAATGAATTACCCTTTTTTCAAGAAAACCTACCATTCGCCACATGCCGAGACCCATCAGAGACAGCCATAGAATCGCTGCGAAGACGAGATCCACCTTGAGCCTGGCGTTTGCCTGAATCATAAGATAGCCAAGGCCTTTCTGGGCACCTACCCATTCACCGATCACGGCGCCGATAGTGGCCACCGAGACGCCCACCCTGAGCCCTGCAAAGAAATAGGGAAGGGCCCAGGGCCAGTGAAGCAGCCTGAGCCTTTTCCAGAAATTTGCCCCCATCAATTTAAAGAGAAACCTGTATTCCGACCCGCAGTCTTTGAATCCCTCCAGCAGGTTTACAGTGATCGGGAAAAAGATGATTACAGCCGCCATTATGACCTTGCTTGCGATTCCGTAACCCAGCCAGACCACCAGAAGAGGGGCAAGGGCAAATACAGGGACCGCCTGGGATGCAACCAGGAAAGGCGATAAGGCCTTCTCTATGGATGAATGGGCGAACATCAATGTGGAAAGGGGTAAGGCTATTGCGAGGGATATCGCAATTCCAAGAATGATCTCCAACCCGGTTACCAATGCGTGGGGCAGGAGCAGGGGTGCCTGAAACAGCGCTACCTTGAAGATTTCCGAAGGTGCCGGCAGGATAAAGTCCGGAATATGGAAGACCCTGCAAAGGATATCCCAGGCGGCAAGCAGGATTATAACCACAAATAGTGAGATATAGCCGGGCCTAATCAATTTCGGGATCCTCCTGCAGCCTTTCAAGAATTTCCTCTTTCAATTTTATGAGCTTAGGGTCGCTTGCCGATCTGGGCTTCCGGTCCGGTATCCTGATCTTTTCATGGATGCCCATGGGCGAAGAGGTCAGAACGATCAGCTCATCTGCAACCAGCAGTGCTTCTTCCACATCGTGGGTGATCATGAGGAGACTCTTTTTGAATTCGCTCTGAAGCAGCAGTAGAAGGGATTGCAGGCTTCTCCTGGTGATGGCGTCAAGGGCTGAAAGGGGTTCATCCAGCAGGACCAGCTCCTGTTCAAACATTATGGTCCTGACGAGCGCGCAGCGCTGACGCATTCCGCCTGATACCTTTGCCGGGAGATAGTCTTCAAATCCTTGAAGTCCGAGTCTTTCAAACAGGGCATCCGCCTGTTTTTTCGCCTCCCGCCTGTCTGTTCCGGCTATCTTCGCGGGCAGGAGGGAATTTTCAACGAGAGAGAGCCAGGGAAGGAGCAGATCATTCTGCTGCATATAGGCAGCCTTTCTGCTCAGGTCAGGCATCTGTTTCCCCAGCCATGAGATGTCTCCCTTGTCCTTTTCTTCAACCCCTGTAAGAACGTCAAAAAGGGTGCTTTTACCGCAGCCTGAAGGGCCGATAAGGACGGTGAATCCGTTTCTGGGAACTTGGAGGCTGAAATCGTCAAGCACTACAAGGTCTTCGAAGCGTTTTGAAAGATTTGAAATGGAAAGCATTTTTCCCCCTCCTGAAGGGAACAGACCGGAGGAGGGAATGGAAAAGCAATAAAAGCGGAATTTCCTCCCTACGCCGGCATGACCCGGATCAGGTTCCATGGGTCGGGGCTTTAAGCCCCCTCTCAGCCGATATCCACCGGCTCCCCCAATGTTTAATCTATTACTCCTGTTGGTACTTTTTGTCAAATGGCCAAATGAACTCATTATTCACCATCAAGGCATCATCCGCCGTTCGACATGCTCATGACCCTGAGTTGAAGCGAAGGGCTGCCTTGCCTTTGATCGCTCAGGCGCCGGCGGGCACAGATGTTAAATAACCGGCTGGATGATGTGTTTCCTGTTTTTCCGTATAACCAGTAACAAATAACCCTGCACGTTCATTCGGCTGCCGCTCCGGCGCAGGGACTCTTTTCTCCGGCCTTATCTATTTCTTACGGAGGAGTGGCCGCATCCACGGGCTTTTGCAGATGTAACCTTATCTGATAGGGTAGCGGGGAAGAAAGCCCAGTCTGCGGCCAACTGCAAGCGCCTGTGGTATTTTTTGTGAGATAAGGTCTCCAAAAAGAGCCCCTACGCCTGCGCTCGTGCGTAGACAGACAGAGTTGTTTTGAAATGGACAGGGGTGTGTATCCGGTTTTTCGAATAACCAGTAACGAATAACGATGCGCGTCCGGCAGGGTGCCGCTCCGGCGCAGGGACTCTTTTCTCCGGCCTTATCTATTTCTTACGGAGAAGTGGCCGCATCCACGGGCTTTTGCAGATGTAACCTTATCTGATAGGGTAGCGGGGAAGAAAGCCCAGTCTGCGGCCAACTGCAAGCGCCTGTGGTATTTTTTGTGAGATAAGGTCTCCAAAAAGAGCCCCTGCGCCTGCGCTTGTGCGTAGACAGACAGGGTTGTTTTGAAATGGACAGGGGTGTGTATCCGGTTTTTCGAACAACCAGTAACGAGTAACGATGTGCGTCCCGCTCGGTAGATATAATGTGATTTAAAATTGAGAGTGCAAAGGGTTGCGGCGGTTATTTGCCGAGACAGAACTGGCTGAAGATGCTGTCAAGGATGTCTTCGGTTGTGGTTTCTCCCGTGATTGTTCCAAGGGCATCCAGCCCGCTTTTCAGATCTGAGGCCATTAACTCCAGAGGGGCCTCGTTTTGTGCATTGGCTGCCGCTTGTCTGAAATAAGATGCGGCCCCTTTCAGCGCCTGTTGATGCCTTGCATTAGAAGTGGCATGAGATGATATCATGTCGATTTCTCCGTTAAGTATAGACCTTGAAATGGCCTTTTTGAGACCTTCAAGGCCACTGCCCGTAAGTGCTGATACTTCGATAACGGGGAGGCCTGAAATCTTTTCCTCTAATTTGTGCCTGTCAGCTCCGGGCGGAAGATCTATCTTGTTCAGGACTATGAGCGCATCCCTCCCAGCGCATTTTGCCACTAAGTCAATATCATCGGTTTCGATGTCGCGACTTTGGTCAATGACTATAAGAATTAAATCGGCTTCGGCCAGTTTTTGCCGTGTCAACTCAATGCCTAACTCTTCAACTTCATCGGTTACGTCACGGAATCCGGCTGAGTCCATGAGGCGAAGTGGTATCCCCTCGATCGTTACTGTAGATTCCACAATATCCCTGGTGGTACCGGGAATAGGGGTAACAATAGCCCTCTGCTCGTCCAGAAGGCGGTTCAGGAGACTCGATTTTCCGGCGTTTACGCGTCCGACTATTATTGTCTTTACTCCGTCGACCCACAGGCGATTCCTGGAGCCTTCCTTTATCAGAGAGTCAATCGGTTTTATTATGTCTTTTTCAATTTTTCTTGCCGAGACCTGCCGTGACAATATCTCATTTTCCTCTTCAGGAAAATCGATTGCCGCCTCTGTCTGGGCAAGCAGCTTGAGGGTCTCTTCCCTGAGTCCGTATAGGCAGTCTCTGAAGCTTCCTTTGATCTGCTGCGAGGCGAGGCTGAGCCCTTTGAGGGATTGAGAATTTATCAGGTCCACCACTGCCTCTGCCTGGGTCAGGTCTATCCTCCCGTTTATAAAGGCTCTGAAAGTGAACTCTCCCGGCTCCGCAAGCCTTGCCCCCTGCCTGATTACGGTCTCCAGGATCTTTGACAGGAGCATATAGCCGCTGTGAGAATTGATTTCGACAACGTCTTCCCTTGTATAGGAATCAGGAGACCTCATCAGGGAAAGAAGTACTTCGTCAATGGTATCTCCTGTTTCAGGATCATGGAGATGCCCCAGGTATAAATGGTGGCTTTTTAGATTTGAAACGGCCTTGCTAGGCCGGAAAAGGGTCTTGACGATGTCTTCCGCCCTGGGGCCGCTTATCCTGATTATGCCGATCCCCGCCCGGCCGATCGGAGTTGCTATGGCGGTTATTGTATCATTTTCAACAGGCATCTGGCACCGTGCTTGATCAGGCATCAAGGGAAATTCTGCTGGATGCCCCTAATTAGCCCGAGCGCTTTTACTGTTCCAGGACTTTTTGGGGATTATCACTATCTTTTTCAGCACCCCTTCTCCCCTGCTTTTTGTGCCTAGCTGAGAATCTTCTCTAAGAGCCAGGTGTACAATCCTTCGGTCGTGGGGATTTAGCAGGTTTGTGGCAACCGGTTTTCTTATCCTTTTGGCCTTTTCTCCCATACTGACGGCCATCTGTATCAGGTAGTCTTTTCTTCTTTGACGGTAGTTTTCCGAGTCTATAACTACCTGAGTCCTTTTATCCATTTCTTTGTTTACGATCTTGTTTACTATAAACTGGAGGGCATCCAGGGTCCGCCCTTTTCGGCCTATCAGTAAACCGGATTTATCACCATCAATCTCAAGATTTATGGTTTCGTCCTTCTGCTCGGCATTTACTTTTGAGTCCTCCACGGGGATGAGGGCAAGTATCCGTTCCAGGGTCTCTTTTGCTATTTCAAGGCCTTTTTCATCTTCAACAGCTTCTGGATATTCAATTGCGGGGGATACGCTTATCTTTGCCTTTTTGCTGCCGACAAGCCCGAAAATACCTGCTGATCCCGGTTCGATGATTTCTATGTTGATTTCGTCTCTTGACAGATTTAGTTCTCGGCAGGCATTTTCTACAGCCTCTTCGGTTGTTTTACCTTCGAATGAATAGGTTTCCATATATGTCCTCCAAATACTATGTTCTCTTAAGAATACGATACTGCTGCCCGATGGAAAGGAGGTTGTTGACCAACCAGTATAGAACAAGGCCGGATGGGAAGTTGATAAAAAAGAATGTAAATATGAGAGGCAGAAACATCATCATCTTGGCCTGTGCAGGGTCCCCCGGAGAAGGAGTCATTTTTTGCTGAAGAAACATGGATGCCCCCATCAGGAGGGTCAGCACCGGGATTCCATAGGGCGGGGACATCAGGGGAAGCTTAAAGGGAAGGTGAAACAATCTGTCAGGGGCGGACAGGTCCGTTATCCATAACATAAAGGGAGCATGTCTCAACTCGATGGCGCTTCCAAGGACCCTGAAAAGGGCAAAAAAGACAGGTATCTGGATCACCATAGGAAGACATCCTCCCATTGGATTGACCTTATAGGTCCTGTAGAGGCCCATCATCTCCTTGTTCATCTGTTGTTTGTCATGCTTGTATTTTTCCCTTATCGCCATTATCCTCGGCTGGATTTTTTTCATCTCACCCATGGACTTGTAGCTTTTGTGAGTGAGCGGCCAGAAAAGCATCTTGACCAGGATGGTTAGGACGATTATTGCAAGCCCATAGTTGTGAATATATTTTTCAAAGAAACGAAGCACATAAAGAAGCGGTTTCGCAATGATATTAGTCCATCCGAAATTTACGGCCTTATCCAGATTCTGGCCAAACCCCTTCAGGAGATCCAATTCCCGTGGCCCCATGTAAAGATGGAAGCTTTCTGAGACCTGAGCCGAGGGATTCAGTTTCAGGGCGGGCGGTTCATAGGTCCCTACCAGATTGCCTGATTGCAGAAGCCTTCCCCTGAATATCCCTTTCCACGGGGATTCAGGAGCCAGTGCCGAAAGGAAGTAAGCGTTTTCATAGGCCATCCATTCCAGGTTTCCCTCTACCGCCTTTTCATCCGTGGTCTTTTTGATTTTTATTTCATCAAGCTTTTTATCGGCAAGGATCACAAGGCCGTTAAAGGAATAATACCCTGTTTTGCCTTCAGGGTTGCGTGCCCTTATAAGGGCTGAAATTTTGCCTTCGACCATGTTTGCAGACCTGTTGACCACGTCGACATTAAAGTCGATTTTATAGGTGTCAGGATAAAACCTGAAGGTCTGTTTTGTCATTATGCCGTCTGAGTTGGTATGGTTGAATACCAGTTCTCTGGGCATGCCGCCCGTTTCCAGTTTCATCGAAGCGCCTTCGACTTCGTATGCAGTATTTCTGCGTTGAGAAAGGGATGCACCTTTAAAGGAGAGCTCCAGGAATCCTCCCTGCCCTTCTCCAAGATTTACCAGTTCAATCAATGGTGAGTTGGGATCGATAGTCTGCCGGTAATTCTTCAATTTGAAGCTTCTGATGGTGGGCCCGATATTGGAAAAGACGGCACTGTAAAGCGGCGTGTCTATTTCAATCAGTTCTTCGTTGAGCGGCTGTGCGGGGCCTGCGGTTTCCTTTACTATTTCCCCCGGGGTGCTTTGAGCGAGCGTATCGCTTTCGGTTACTGCCTCGGATTGCACAGGCCCTTTCTGTACCGACTCTTTCTGCGCCGGTTCTTCAGGCGCCGGGGCCTCTTTGGGGGTGTAAAAGTATGACCATGTTACTAAGACGATAAATGATAGTACAAAGGCTAGAAGTGTTCTTTTTTCCATATATCTACCTGTAATGTGAATATCCCCGTCTTCAGGCCAAGTCGTTTCGAAACGGCTTTCAATGCCTCATGTATGAAAGGGGGATTGGGTTCGGTTTTTATATTTGTCTAAACAAGAGGATCAAATCCACCGGGATGAAAGGGATGGCATTTGGAGATCCTGATCAGTGTCAGAAAACCCCCTTTCAAGATCCCATACTTGCTGATGGCTTGGCGGGCATAGGTTGAGCATGTTGGATAAAAACGGCAGGAAGGAGCCCAAAGAGGTGATAATGCCTTTTGATATAAGACTATCATTGCGATAGCGACATATCTTATCCTAGTCATAGAACTCTTTCTTTGAGATGACTTTTGAGAGTTCCTCTTCGGTTTTCCGGAAATCCAAATAGCTGGCATCCTTCTTAGCTGTTATGACGAAATCATATCCTTGGGGGAAAAGTGTCTTGTTGAGTCTGTAGAATTCCCTGAGTAGTCTCTTGGTCCTGTTTCTTTTTACGGCGTTTCCCGTCCTTTTGCTGACCGTGACCCCCAATCTCGTAATGCCCAGCCCGTTCCTCTTGAAAATGACAATAAAATGTTTTGTATAACAGCGCTTCCCTAACCGATTTAGATTGACAAAATCCAACCGGTTCAATAATCTTTCCTTTTTTGGAAACGAAAAAGGTCTCATAAAGCCCAAGGAGATCGGCTGATTTAAAGAGCCGTTATACTGAAAGCCGTTTTCGCCCCTTGGCCCTTCTCCTTTTTATGATATTTATACCGCCTTTTGTTCGCATCCTTACTCTGAATCCGTGTGTGCGTGCTCTCTTGATATTGCTAGGTTGATAGGTCCTTTTCATGAGATGTATTTTTCCTTCTGTTTTGATAGTGTAAATCTTTATATAATCATTGTTACCGGTAGTTGTCAAGGCAAATTCATTTTGCATTTTTATTGCAATATATTTCTATTAAACTCTATTACTACAAGCCGAATTAGGAGGCTGTTTCTGACCGAAAGGAGAGTCTGATGCTTTTTGATCCCATCTTGGGCATGTTCTCTAACGATCTGGCAATCGATCTGGGTACTGCGAATACCCTGGTTTATATGAAGGGCAAAGGAATAGTCCTGAGTGAACCTTCCGTAGTAGCCGTCAGGAGAGATGAAAAGGGTGTAAGCAAGGTATTGTCGGTCGGCAAGGATGCCAAGATGATGCTGGGCAGAACTCCCGGGAATATCGTGGCGATTCGCCCCATGAAGGATGGTGTGATTGCCGATTTTGAGATAACAGAGGCAATGCTCAGACACTTCATTCGTGCCGTTCACAACAGGAGGACCCTTGTCAGGCCTCGTATCATAATCTGCGTTCCGAGCGGTATTACTCAGGTCGAAAAGAGGGCAGTCAGAGAGTCTGCCGAATCCGCGGGTGCCAGAGAGGTCTTTCTGATTGAAGAACCCATGGCTGCGGCAATAGGAGCGGGCCTGCCCATTACCGAACCGACGGCCAACATGGTCGTGGACATCGGAGGGGGGACCACGGAAGTAGCTGTTATTTCACTTGCAGGGATCGTCTACAGCAGGTCCGTCAGGGTCGCGGGCGACAAGATGGATGAGGCGATATTGCAGCATATAAAGCGGAAGTATAATCTGCTTATCGGCATAAGTACCTCCGAGATAATTAAGACCCAGATAGGAAATGCGTATCCCTCAGATGAGATAGAGACAATTGAGGTTAAGGGAAGGGATCTTGTGACGGGGATTCCCAAAATACTGACAATCGATTCGGACGAGGTAAGAAAGGCCATATCGGAACAGGTCGAAACCATTGTGGAGACGGTTCGAATCGCCTTGGAGCAGACGCCGCCTGAGCTGGCTGCCGATATCGTGGATCGGGGGATAGTCCTTACCGGAGGAGGAAGCCTGCTGAGGCGTTTGGATACGCTTTTACGGGAGGAGACAAAGCTTCCTATAACCATTGCAGAGGATCCCTTATCGGCCGTTGCAATCGGTTCCGGAAAGGCGCTTGACAATATTTCAATTCTCAAAGAGGTTTCGGTAATGTAGGCAGATGTCTGATATGTTTGTTGACGGTCTTTTTTTTGTTTTCCATTTTGCTGTTGTTCAATTTATCCTGCTGTCTCGGTCCCAAGGGATAATCAATGATAGAAACGGGGCTAGGTAATATTGTTAAAAGGAATTTTAGGTTTCCGAAAATTCTGGATATTTTTACTGATTATTGGATTAGTCCTTTTTCTCCTTTCATCCAATGCCGGTCGTAAGTCGAGCTGGAACCCATTCGAGCAGGCCCTTGTAGAGATTACAGCCCCTATTCAGAAAATTATAACCCGGGCAGTTAATTTTGTCGGAGGGATATGGAACGATTATTTCTATCTTGTAAATGTCAGGGAGGAAAACAGGCTACTCAAAGAAGCGATAGACAGCTTGAGGATGCAGAACCTGAGGTATAAGGAAATCGTGGCGGCGCAGGAGAGACTTCAGGCACTTCTCAAGGTAAGACAGGCAATCGAGCTTCCGGTTCTGGCGGCACAAGTCGTGGGGAGAGATCCGACAGGTTGGTTCAAATCGGTGATAATCGACAGGGGCAGAAGTGACGGAGTAAAGGTCGATATGCCGGTGGTCAATGCCTCTGGTGTTGTGGGGAGGATAGTTTCCGTGTCTCTCAATTATTCCAAGGTATTGCTTATCATCGACCAGAACAGCTCTGTCGACTGTCTTGTGGAACGCTCAAGGGACAGGGGCATGGTAAAAGGGCGTTCTTCAGAGATCTGCAAGATGGAATACGTCGTGAAATCAAGCGATGTAATCAAGGGAGACAGCATCATAACTTCAAGCCTGGGGGGGGTCTATCCCAAAGGGTTGCCCGTGGGCCGTGTTTCAAGCTTAAATGTCCTGCCTGATAAACTTTTCAAAGAAATACAAGTAAGGCCTGCAGTTGATTTTTCAAAACTTGAGGAAGTTGTAATAGTTCTGAAGGAGATAATATCGACGAGCGAGCAAACAGCCGGAAAGTAACCTTTTATCTGCTGGCATGGATTGTCGGACTGGTCTTTACACTCGTCCATGGGGATCTGAAAAACTTGCTGGGAGGCGGAGCGTACGGCCCGGACCTTTTGACCATCCTAATCGTCTATCTTTTCCTTTACTACGGCCGGACCCCCGCCGTTGCATTCGCCCTGGGTCAGGGAATCATAGTCGATGTCTTTTCGGTAGGTTTCAAAGGGCTTTTCGCGTTCCTTTACATGATTGTCTGTGCCGGAATTCTTTTGGGGTGCCGTTTTTTCAACCTTCGTGACCCCAAGGGCCAGATAATATTAATAACACTGGCGGTATTGCTTAAAAGGTCTTTCTTTTTTGGGGCTGTTTATTTTTTTTCCATCGACCCTTTTTCCCCTTCTTCATTGCTCTGGGCTTCAGTTATATCCGCCCTGTTTAGCGGGCTAATTGCACCTGCCGTATTTTTCATATTTGAACAGGCATTTGAAGGTCCGCTGGGAAACAGAAACGGTACATAAATTAAATTAAGCCAATCCCCCGATTCTTACGGTTTTATTCCCCTTGGCTGCTTTTATCCCCTGAAATTGTGGAATCGCTCCATCTTTTTTAGAAGCAGGAGTATCTTCTTGAATCAGGCATTGCAGCCTCCTTGGTCCACTTCAGGCATCCTGAAGCCCGGCCTTTTTGTTTTTTGAGAACATTTCGCTCCTTAGCCATGATTGTTTACTTATGCTGTGCTGAATTGTAAAATCCGGATGATCAACCATCATGCCCAAGATAGTCTAAACCACTGCCGTATCAGGCCGGTTTTTTATAAGAGGATTTTTTTTGAAGAAATCAAATTTTGATCCGCAATTAGTCGAGATATTTAATAAACAGCTAAAAAGGGTTACCATCTTTGTCATAATCCTTTTTGCCTTTCTGATTATGAGACTCTGGTTCCTTCAGGTACTGAACGGGTCCCATTACAGAAATAAATCTGAAGACAACAGGATTCGTTTGCAGGATCTGCCTCCTTTCAGGGGTCTTATCCTTGACCGAAACGGCGATACGCTTGTCAAAAACCGCCCATCCTTTGATTTATACGCGATCCCTGAGGATGTCGATGACATTGACGGCCTTTTTGACAGTCTCAGGAGGCATGTTTCCATCGATTACGAAAAAGCGGCTAAAAGAATGGAAAAGGCTTCAAGGAGCTATCCTTTCAAGGCCGTTTGCCTGGGAATGGATATCGACAGAAACGAACTGGCCTCTATAGAGACCCACCGGTTCAATCTGCCCGGGGTAGTGATACGGGTAAAACCGAGAAGACATTATTCCTACGGGAGGCTGGGTGCGCATCTGCTTGGGTATTTGGGTGAAATAAGCGAGACGCAGCTCAGAAGCAGAAGGTATAGCGGAAGCAAGAGCGGAGATCTGGTAGGAAAAGCAGGAACCGAACTTAAGTGGCAGAAGCAGCTGAGCGGGACGCGCGGAGGGGAACAGGTGGAAGTGGATGCGTCCGGCCGCACAATAGGTGTAATATCGAGGAAAGCGGCTGTCGCAGGCATGAATATATGCCTTACAATAGACAGGGAGTTACAGCAGACCGCAGAAGAGGCGCTTTCGGGACTCAAGGGAGCGTTGGTGGCGATTGATCCGGCCAACGGCCAAATCCTGGCCCTTGCCAGCAGCCCATCCTTTGATCCCAACATCTTCATAGGTGGAATCGACAGAGAGGAATGGCAAAAAATAGTTTCCTCAAAAGATTTTCCTCTTCACAACAGGGGCCTTACAGGTCAGTATCCGCCCGGGTCTATCTTTAAGATCGTCGTCGCCCTTGCAGGACTTGAAGAGGGGGTTATAGATCCTGAAGAGGAGTTGTTCTGCAATGGGAACTTCAGCCTGGGCAGGGGGAAATACCATTGCTGGAAGAAATATGGACATGGCAAGGTAAAGCTGCATAAGGCCATCGTTGAATCGTGTGATGTGTATTTTTACAGACTGGGGATGAGATTGGGCGTGGACCGGCTTGCCCGTTATGCAAAAGACTTCGGGCTTGGAAGACCTACGGGGTTTGATCCCGCACATGAAAAGGGCGGGCTTGTACCGACGAGTGAGTGGAAATTAAAGAGGATGGGTGTGCCGTGGCAGGGCGGAGAGACCGTGTCTCTTTCAATCGGACAGAGCTTCCTGCTTGTCACGCCGATCCAGATGGCCTCAATGATTTCCGCCGTTTTCAACGGCGGGGTTCTCTACAGACCGCAGGTAACCCTTTGGGCGGGAAAGGATGAAGGGCACAAGATTTATGAGTTTTCTCCTGAGGTAAGAGGCAAGGTGGGGGTTTCGAAAGCGAACCTGGAGATTGTAAAAAAGGCCCTGGCCGGGGTTGTAAATGAACCTCATGGAACAGGCGGAAAGGCAAGGATAGATGGTATAACGGTTGCCGGAAAGACCGGAACGGCACAGGTAGTTACCCTGGAAAAGGAAAAGATACTTGGCGAGAAGGGAGAAATCCCGAGTCGGTTCAGAGATCATGGGTGGTTTGTCGCAATCGCTCCTTTTGAATCACCCAGGATCGCGGTCGCGGTTGTAGTCGAGCACGGGGGCCACGGGGGCAGTGCCGCAGCCCCTCTTGCAAAAAAGGTCATACAGGTCTATTTAGGCAAGCCGGATAAATCAGGCTAGATTTTTTTTCTTATTGTCGCCGGTTATTTGGAGAAACCACGCCATTTTAACGCGACTCCTTGTTCCGGCCGTTATGGAAATGAGAGGCAAGTTGCTGTTTGTTGAAAATCCGTGAATAAGTTTGGCTGCTGTCTAAATATATGAGGATTCAAGGGCTCAAGCGGGAGAGCATTTTACAGTCTGACTGTAAGGCCAAAGAGCCCCCATCTGCGTGAGCGTAAAGCAAACAGAGGTATAAGAAACCGGGAACCCGCTGCCAAGCTAAAAAATTAATCAGTGCTCATCCATAAATCAAGATTTACGGACTCATGCTATCAGCAATCAGCTCTCAGCAGTCAGTAAAACACTTGAGATATCAATTTGCTGGCTACTTACTGATAGCTGACGGCTGAAGGCAGCATCCAGAAATGATCCATTTCTGGATGGAAACTAATTAGAGGAACAGATGTTTGATAGAAGACTGATTCAGAATTTTGACTGGGTATTGCTCCTTTTGCTGCTTATTCTTGCCGGAATAAGCGTCTTCAACCTTTACAGCGCCACGAGCACGATTAGAAGCGTGGGAGGATCCCAGGTTTTTATAAGACAGATCTACTGGTTCCTGATCGGCTTTGCGGTCTTTCTCATGATGACCACATTCAATTATTTTATCCTTGAACGCTTTGCCTTTCCGATCTTTTTTACCTGTCTGGGGTTACTCATACTGGTCCTGGTAGTGGGAAAAATTACCTCAGGCTCTCAAAGATGGCTTAATCTCGGATTTATCTCATTTCAACCTTCGGAACTGGCAAAAATATCCATAGTTATCCTGCTTGCGAAGTTTTTCAGTGAGCAGCAGAAGATCGGTGGATACAGGCTGAGAGACCTCTGGCAGCCTTTTATTTATGTGGGTCTGGCAGGCGTGCTTATCCTTAACGAACCGGATCTTGGAACCGCGTTGCTGCTTGTGCTGGTTTCTGTTTCCATCATAATCTTTGTAAGGATGGACTGGAAGTCGTTTGCCATAATGGTGGGCTCGGCCTTATCCCTGGCCCCATTCATATGGCTTCATCTTAAAGACTACCAGAAGATGCGAATCCTTACCTTTCTCAGGCCTGATATGGATCCTCTCGGTTCAGGTTATCATATCAATCAGTCAAAGATAGCAATAGGTTCGGGGCAGTTTCTGGGCAAGGGCTTCATGAAGGGGACACAGACGAGGCTGCATTTTTTGCCGGAGCAGCATACGGATTTTGCCTTTTCCGTATTTTCCGAGGAATGGGGATTTATCGGGTCGATCGTTCTTCTATTGCTATATCTGTTTCTGATACTCTGGGGGCTCAATATTGCGAAGACCTCAAAGGACCGCTTTGGATCCATACTTGCCGTGGGTATTGTGGCTATAATCTTCTGGCAGGTGATAATAAATGTGGCAATGGCTACGGGAATGCTGCCGGTTGTGGGAATACCTCTGGTGCTTTTCAGTTATGGAGGTTCCTCTCTTGTCTCGACGATGGCTGCAATGGGGTTGCTCATGAACATAAGCATGAGACGATTTATATTTCAGTAGGCGTGTATTCCTGAACGGTGTTGATTCAGGCGCAATTAAACATGGCCTGGGATTTTGACTTCCCGGCACAGGTGAGATGGCGGAGCCGGGTAAATCGCTTTTGCTTGCATGAAAAATAGTGCTGTGATAGATATCCTTCAGCGATTTTTTCTGATTATCGGTATGCTTACAGATCTGTCAAAGGCGGCAGGTGTTTTTTGTTTCCTGTGTGTGAAAAATTATGAATAGAGGAGATTGGATGGTCTTCGAGCAACATAAGCTTGTTTTTTCCACTACAGGGCATACGGATGTAATGGATGTTACCTCTCAGGTGGCCGATAAAGTGGAAAGGTCATCTGTTGAAAAGGGTTCCGTGTCGCTTTTCATCCCAGGTTCCACGGCCGCCCTTACAACGATTGAATACGAAAGCGGCGTGATTAATGATTTGAAAAAGGCCATAGAAAAACTGGCGCCCTCTGACATATATTACGAGCATGATGAAAGATGGGGGGATGGAAACGGGTATTCACACGTCCGTGCCGCCCTTATAGGGCCTTCGCTGAATATTCCCGTAAGTGAAGGCAGGATGCTGCTCGGGACCTGGCAGCAGATCGTCTTGCTGGATTTTGACAACAGGCCGCGCCGGAGACGGGTTCTTTTTCAAATTATCGGGGTTTGATAATAGACCTTTCAATATTCTATCCTATAATAACAGGCAAATCCGTTCCATACCAACCTAAAGAGAGCCGTGAAATTTCGAAGGGTTGAGCCCTGACAATTTAAACAAGGCTGTGTGGTGGCATTTTCTCTTAAAATATGTTTAAAATGATGAAAAAAACGAGGCGCCTGCCGGACCGGAAGATTTGATCCGAATCCTGGCTCAGGGGAATTGAAATTGAAGGTAATGATGAACAGCCAAGATATGATTATAAGCAGAAAATTTTCACTCGATGACAACGATTTGATGAGAACCCTCTGCGGTGAACATAACCGAAACCTTGGAATCCTTGAAAACAGGATCAAGGTCTCGGTGAATTTAAGGGGGAACACCCTAACGATAAGGGGCGGTGACTGGGAGGTTGAACTGGCAGAGAAGGTGCTGAGCCAGATTTCTAATCTGCTGGGTGCCGGTTATCCGCTATATTCCAATGATTTTGAATATGCCATAAGGATCCTGAGTTCTGATATCTCAGCCGATCTGAAGGAAATATTCAGGGACGAGGTCTACATAACATCAAAGAAGAAGACTATCGCCCCCAAGACCGTAAATCAGAAAAGATACATAGACAGTATAAGAACAGCTGATATGGTTTTCGGCATCGGGCCGGCCGGTACAGGCAAGACATACCTTGCAATGGCAATGGCCGTTTCCTCTCTTTTAAAAAAGGAGGTATCCAGGGTCGTACTTGCAAGGCCCGCTGTAGAGGCCGGTGAAAAACTGGGTTTCCTGCCCGGTGATCTTTACGAAAAGGTAAATCCCTATCTGAGGCCTCTTTATGACGCGCTTCACGATATGATGGATTTTGAAAGCGCTTCGGCGTTGATACAGCAGGGTGTGATCGAGGTCGCGCCTCTGGCATTTATGCGGGGACGGACTCTCAATGATTCCTTTGTTATTCTGGATGAGGCTCAGAATGCAACATATGAGCAGATGAAGATGTTCCTTACCCGTCTCGGTTTCAGTTCCAAGGCGGTAATCACGGGGGATATAACCCAGACAGATCTGCCCGGAGACAAGGTCTCGGGACTGGTCGAAGCCGGGGTGATTCTGAAAGGGATAGATGGTATAAGGTTTGTCTATTTTTCAAGGGAAGATGTAGTAAGACACCCCTTGGTGCAGGAAATTATTGATGCCTTTGAAAGGGTGGAAAACAAGAGGGAGATACACAACTCAAAGTAAGGGGTTCCGGCTGAGAGGGCCGGGATTGGAGTACAATTTAATCGCTCGCCCCTTTTTGCCAGTGCGGATATGCCTTTTTATCCGATCCGGCCTTGAGATTAAGGTTTTGTGTGAATGAACGGTATGATAAAAGCCATGAATATAAAGAAGCCGAGGACCTCCAAACGCCTTGAAAGGGACATGGGATCCTCAAAGACTCCGGAAAAAAACAGGTTCTGGTTCAGTTCGGAGGCTAAGAACTGCTACATCCTTCTGGGATTGACCCTTTTCTTTTCCCTGCTCATGTACCCCAACACACTGGCAAGTCCGAAGCTATACAATCTGGGCGACATAGCCGATAGGGACACAAAGGCCTCTCAGGATTTTCTTGTTGAAGATTCGGACCTTACGGAAAAGGGCAGAGAAGAGGCGATAAAGTCGGTAATATCGGTCTATGATTTTGATCGTGAGGGAGCCGATGCGGCTGTCAGGTTAAAGGGGGCCTTTGAACTGGGCAGGAAATATGCCGCGGATATTGAAGTGCCGTCGGAAACGGACAAAACCCCGGAACCTGAAAAAGGCAAACTCAAAGCCGGGGAAAAGGATTCCATGGAGGCCCGTTTTTTTGAGATCCTGGACATAAAGCCGCAATCAGATCTTTTTGAAAGGCTTTTTGCCATATCTTTCAGCGAAAGGGTGGAAGAGGCGGCCATACTACTGGTAACGCAAGCCCTGGGCAAGGGTATAGTGGGCAATAAAGAGATGCTCCTGAATCAGGGCAGAAAGGGCATAGTCCTCCATGACATAAGCACGGAAAAAGAGAAGGTGGTTGAAGATCTCAAAGGTTTTCTTGATGTGAACGAGGCAAAGAAATTCATCAGTGATAGTGCCGCCCGGCTTTCCGGTCTCAAGGCCCTTCCCGGATATATGACAATCTGTCTTGATTTATCCGGGGAACTGATAAGACCCAACCTGACATTCAACAAAAGGGAGACCCAGCTGCGCAAGGATCTTGCCCAGAAAGCCGTAAGCCCCTTCTATTTCAAGGTCAAAAAAGGCGAAATGATTGTGCGTGAAGGGGAGAGGATTACGCCTGAACATCTGCTGAAGCTGACCGAGCAGTACAAGATCCTTAATAGCAAGCATATGACGGGCAGGGCGCCCGCAGTGGGAATCCTGATAGGGTTTCTTCTCTTTACCATATATGTGGCAGGGCTGATGAATGACCGGTCGTCCAGTTCAAGGGTCAGGGATATGCTGTTTAGCGCCCTTACCCTTTTGGCGACCTTTCTGCTGCTTATCGCAGCGGATATCATCTCCGATGAAATCGCCAGGGGCTTTCCCTTCCTTACTACCAGGGCGTTGCTTTTCGCAGTACCGGTGGCAAGCGGGGCCATGCTGATTTGCATCTTCCAGGGGATTAATGTGGCGGCGAGTTTCTCCCTGGTCATAAGCGTTCTGTCCGCCCTGGCCGCAGGTGGACAGGTGGAGCTGTTTATATATTTCTTCGTTACTTCCATTGTGGCCTCACATGGCATCAGATACTGCAGGGAGAGAGGATTATTCATCAAAACCGGGCTAAAGGTGAGCCTTGTAGCCGTGGTGATTTCTTTGTCCATCGAGGCCATGAGCGGTTCCCTCTACACTGTTGAGGCGCTTATCGCGGGGATATCGGCTTTTGCAGGTGGAGTGCTTGTGGGAGTTACAGCTGCAGGGTTGCTTCCGCTGGCTGAAATGGCCTTCGGGTATACAACCGACATAAAGCTTCTGGAACTTGCAAGCCTGGACCAGGAGCCCCTCAGAACTCTAATGGTTCAGGCGCCCGGGACCTACCACCACAGCATCATAGTGGGCAACATGGTCGAGGCCAGTGCAAAGGCCATAAACGCCAATCCTCTTCTTGCAAGGGTGGCCGCCTACTACCATGATATCGGCAAAGTGGGAAAGCCGAGGTATTTTATCGAAAATCAGATAGACGGATTGAACCGGCATGAAAAACTGGCCCCTTCCATGAGCAGCCTGATCCTTATCTCCCACGTAAAGGACGGCGTTGAAATGGCCAGGAAACATAAACTGGGAAGGGAGCTGATCGATATTATCCGGCAGCACCACGGCACCAGCCTGATATATTATTTTTATGAGAAGGCAAGGGAACAGGCGGAAAAAAAGGACAAAAAGGTGTCAGCAGTAAAGGAGGAGGATTTCAGATACCCGGGCCCCAAGCCCCAGACCAAGGAAGCAGGTCTGGTCATGCTGGCCGATATGACGGAGGCCGCCTCCAGGACCCTTGTCTATCCCACCGCGTCACGTGTTCAGGGGATGGTTCAGAAGATTATAAACAGGGTTTTTTCCGACGGTCAGCTCGATGAGTGCGAACTCACTCTCAAGGACCTCCATGAGATAGCAAAGAGCTTTAACAAGACACTTACCGGGATATTCCATCATCGTGTGGAATATCCCGAATCAGTGGAAAAGGCATTGCCTGCCAAAAAGGGATTAAATGGAAGTTCTGATAAGTTACCTGCAGGAGATTCCTGGGGAAAACGAGGCGAAGACAAGGAAGAAGGCGGAGAAAGTCTTAAAAGACTTGGCCTGTGACGACAAGGAGTTGAGCATCCTTTTTACGGGTGATGCCGGGATAGCCGAATTAAACGAGAGGTATCTCGGAAGAAAAGGCCCCACCAATGTCCTCGCGTTTCCCATGACAGAAGGGAGTGGGCCTGCTGTCTGCCCTGAGATGCTTGGAGATGTCGTTATCTCGGTGGAGACCGCCTCAAAGGAGGCAAAGCAGACAGGCGAGGGCCTTTCCGAGGCAATAGATCGTCTTCTCATTCATGGGATACTTCACCTCTTGGGTTTTGATCATGAGAAATCGGACTCGGAGGCGGATCGAATGGAAAGGGAAGAAAAGAGACTGGCGGAAATTATAAGGAGGCAATGAAATATGGCGAAACTGGCCGTAAATATAGACCATGTGGCAACCTTGAGGGAGGCAAGGGGCGGGGTGCAGCCTGATCCGGTGCTTGCCGCCGGCCTGGCCGAACTTGGCGGTGCGGAAGGGATTACCTGCCACCTGAGAGAAGACAGGCGTCACGTAAAGGAGAGGGACCTGAGTCTGTTGAGGCAGACGGTAAAGACAAAACTCAACATGGAAATGGCCGCCGAACCGGAGGTGGTCGAAATTGCGCTCAGGACATTGCCGGACATGGTCACCCTGGTTCCTGAAAGAAGGGAGGAACTCACTACTGAAGGCGGACTTGATGTGGCTGCCGGAAAGGACCATTATGCAGGGGTAGTGGAACGGATGAAGGAAAAGGGTATCCGTGTCAGCTTTTTTGTGAACCCTGATCCGAACCTGGTAGAGATCTCCCACGGGTGCGGGGCGGATGTCGTTGAGATACACACCGGCAGTTATTCCGAGGCGAGGTCGGAGGCGCAATTCGAAGAGAGATTCAGGCGTATTGTAGATGCCGTTAAATGCGCGGCCGGGCTTAACATGGGAATAAACGCAGGGCATGGGCTGAATTATACAAACATAAGGAGATTCGAATCCCTCAAGGAGATCGATGAATTCAGTATAGGGCACAGCATTGTATCAAGGGCCGTTATGGTGGGATTTGAGAGGGCCGTCAAGGAGATGTTTGAATTGATTAAGAATTTTTAGAAAGATCAGGACAGGTATGATTTTCGGTACAGGCATAGATCTGGTGCGCATAAAAAGGATTGAGAAGACTGTCGTGAGGTGGGGTGAGAGATTCGTCAACAGGGTTTACACCCCCGGTGAAGCAAGGCATTGCTACAGCAGGGTAAGCCCCTTTTCCGCCTTTGCCCTGAGGTTTGCCGCCAAAGAGGCCTTTTCAAAGGCCCTTGGGCTGGGAATGAGAAAAGGAGTCAGGTGGAAAGACATAGAGATTTTTGTCCACCCGAGTGGAAAACCGGGGATCATGGTTCATGGGGTATGCGCCGAGATCTGTGACAGGAACGAAATAACGGGAACCCATTTGAGCCTTTCCGATGAGGGGGAATACGGGGCCGCAATGGTGATCCTTGAAAGGGATTCATAGCTTTCGGGGGCCTTTGCCTTGTCCTGACAGGTGAAGAATCCCGGCCGAATGGACCGGGGGCAAGGCGGCTCCGCAATTTTGGACGATTATCCCGACCCGTTGAGGCGAAACCGGTTTTTAAACCCGGCTTCCAGGCCAAGGGTTTCTGTAATGGAATACGGAGGTCTATCTGAATGCTTAATGCAAGCGACATAATGACAACCGATGTCATCACCGTAAAAAGGGATACCACCATAAAGGAATTGGCCCGGATCCTTTATTCCAATCATATAAACGGGGTCCCCGTTGTTGACGATGACGGCAAAATCATAGGAGTGATCTGTGAAAGCGATCTTATAAGAAAGGACAAGAAACTCCATATACCCACCGTGGTTATGGTACTGGATGCGGTCCTTTACCTTGAAAGCTCCAAAAAGTTTGAAAAGGAGTTGAAAAGATTCAATGCCACCCTGGTAGAGGAGCTTTACACAAAGGATGTCGTGAGTGTTGATGAAAAGACCCCCGTCTATGAGATAGCGACCATAATGACGGAAAAAAAGGTCTACACGATTCCGGTACTGGATGGCGACAGCATCATGGGAGTCATCGGAAAGGCCGACATCATAAGGACTCTGGTAATCTGAAAGGGGTTTGCCGTTAAAGACCGTTTTTGCAAGGGATGATTTAGGGAAGATGGAGACTCAAGGGCGCTTGCTCAAGTTAAATACCTATTCGGAAGAAGAGACAATCAGTCTGGGAATCAAGCTGGGTTCCGGGCTTTCAGGAGGAGATGTGATAGCCCTTGCCGGTGAGCTTGGAAGCGGGAAGACCCGTTTTACCAAAGGGGTTGCGCTCGGCCTCGGGGTGTCTGGAAACACCGTTGTGACAAGCCCTTCGTTTTCTCTTTTGAATGAGTATGAGGGTCGATGCCCTCTTTTTCACATAGATGCATACAGGCTCGAGTCTCTGGCGGATTTTGAGGCGGCCGGGCTTGAAGAGTTTTTTTATCAGGATGGTGTGGTTGTCATGGAATGGGCTGAAAGATGGCCTGAGCTGCTTCCGGATCACCGGTTAAAGGTGGAGCTTATTCTTATGGGAGACAGGCAAAGAGAGATAAAGTTTTCAGGGTCTCATCCCAGGGCCATGACCCTTATCGAGGGGATAGAAAGAGATTAATCTCTGTAAAAAAAGAAAGGACGTGACGAGAGGTCTATGGGAATAATTGTTCAAAAGTATGGGGGAACTTCAGTAGGGAGTATCGAAAAGATCAGAGCGGTTGCGGAAAGGGTCATCGGTTATCATCAAAAAGGTAACAAGATGGTGGTGGTCTTATCCGCCATGGCCGGGCAGACGGACGAACTGATAAAACTGGCCCGGGGGATGACCGATGACCCTGATCCGCGTGAACTGGATGTGCTGATGTCAACGGGAGAGCAGGTAAGCGTGGCCCTTTTCGCTATGGCATTGAAGTCCATGGGGTATGATGCATGTTCTCTGCTTGCCTTTCAGGCCCCGATACGTACGAATGACATCTACGGCAAGGCAAGGATACAGGGAATAGAGACCGCGCGCATAAGGGATGAGCTGGAGCGGGGTAAAATAATTGCCGTAGCCGGTTTTCAGGGTCTGGACGAACATGGCGATATCACTACCCTCGGAAGAGGGGGGTCTGATACAACGGCCGTGGCGCTGGCTTCGATCCTTAATGCGGAGGTCTGCGAGATATTCACCGATGTGGACGGGGTCTTTACCACGGATCCCAGTATCTGTCCCAAGGCAAGGAAGATGGAGTTTATCTCTTATGAAGAGATGCTGGAAATGGCAAGTCTTGGCGCGAAGGTACTCGATATACGTTCAGTAGAATTTGCGAAAAAATTCGGTGTGCCTATACACGTAAGATCAACTTTTTCTGAAGAGAGGGGTACCATGGTAGTTACAGAGACAAAGGATATGGAAAAGGTTCAGGTGTCCAGCGTCGCCTATAACAAAAACGAGGCCAGGGTTACGATCAAGAAGGTCCCTGACAGGCCCGGTACCGCATCAAAGATATTTGAACCGGTCTTTGAATCGGGAATAGTAGTGGACATGATAGTTCAGAATACGAGCGAGGATGGTTTTACCGACCTCACCTTTACCGTTCCCAAATCGGATTTTTACAAGACCATGAAACTTGTCAGTGATGTGGCGGAACGGATCAATGCACACAAGGTGATGGGCGATGAGGATATAGCAAAGGTCTCCGTAATAGGTGTCGGAATGAGAAGCCACGCCGGGGTGGCTAAGAAGATGTTCGACGCTCTGGCAAAGGAGAATATAAACATAATGATGATAAGCACCTCGGAAATAAAGGTGTCCTGCATCATAGAGGAAAAATATACCGAGCTTGCCGTGAGGGTCCTTCACAATGTATTCGGGCTTGACGATGAGAAAGAGGAGGACCTTTGATAAGAAAGCCGGGGGGCTGCTCATGCTGCTTTTCCTTTTGTCAATGGGCATGGTCCCCCGGATTTTCAGCTCGATAGAACCGGATGATACCGTTTCCGGTCAAAGGTTTTTCGTTGAAATCTCCGGTGATGTCGTCTCACCCGGCGTTTATTCCTTTAAAGATCCTCCGACAATCGGTGCTGTCCTGACTCGGGGGGGTGCGGACTGTCCGGTTGAAAGTCGCGTCCTTCCTGTTGATGAGGTGGTAAGGAAATCGGGCAAACGACTGGTCTACGAAAGGTCAGGCGAAACAGAAAAAATTTCTGAGACTCAGATGTCCGCGTTTTTCAGGGTGACCCTCGGAATCCCCCTGTGCATAAACCGGGAAGGTCTTTCAGGGCTTACCGCCATCCCAGGGATAGGCGTCAAGACGGCCGGTCGGATAATAGAAAACAGAGATCAGAGGGGAGGCTTCAGCGATCTGGTGGAGCTCCTGGATATAAAAGGGATAGGTCCTTCACTTTATGAAAGATTATGCGCTTATTCAGTCCTCGGGGAGATCGAGTAAAGAGATCCTGCCATGAAAAAGACTAAACGTTTTCCAGCCTGGCTGATAGGGATCGTAATCACGCTTTTGTTCGTCTCTTTATACGAGATAAAGTATCCTGGTTTTTTGAAAGAGGTTGAGCAGAAGAGCCTTGATCTGAGAATGAGATATGCCTCGAGGCAGGAGCCGAATCCGGTTATTGAAATCGTTGAGATAACCCAGGATGATCTGAGTGAAATAGGCCCTTTCCCATGGGCAAGAGACATACTGGCCAAGGCAACCGGCAACCTTGCCCTGGCCGGGGCAAAGGTCATCGCTATGGATATACCCATATCAGGACCTGAAGAGACGGCGGGATTGAAGGCCCTGAGGCGTCTCAAGGATATGTTTGAAAAATCGGGCCTTGGCCAGCAGGGAGCGGGTCTTGCCTTTTACAAGTCCCTTTCCGAGGCCGGTGCGTGTCTGGACAATGATGCGAAGCTTTATGCCGCCATTGAAAAGGCGGGGAATGTCGTGCTTCCGGTCTATTTTGAGGGTGCTGAGAAGGATCGTGAACAGCGGGTCCCTCAGTTTATTGCCAGGTTCGGATTCAAAGAGATCAAGGGTTCTGAGACCAAGGCGGTTGATTCCGATTTTCCCTGGCTGTCGAGGGTCAGGCCGGTATTGCCGTCAATTGCGGAGGTGGCGGCAGGAATGGGGCATATCAACCTTTTCCCGGATCAGGACGGCATCATAAGGCGCCAGGTTCATGCGCTGGGTTATCTAAAAGGAACCTACTTCCCTTCCTTTCCGCTTGCGATCGTGAAGCTTTTTAAAGGGGTGAAGGACCAGGGAATGGTCCTTCACCTGGACGAGGCTGTCGAGTTGAGGGGCTCCCCGGCGGGAAACCTCTCAGTGCCTGTGAATGACCGTCATATGAGTACTTATATGAACTGGAACGGCGCAAAGGATGCCTTTCACAGGACCCGTTTTGATAAGGTCCTGAAAAACCAGGTCAGAACGAGCCTGTTCAGGGATAAGATAGTAATTATCGGTCCTGCAGCCCCCAGCCGTTTCAGGGATACTTTTCGAACACCTCTTTCAGAAAACACGCCCGGGGTAGAGGTCATAGCAAATTCGGTCGCCAATATCCTGGATCAGAGATTTATCAAAAGGCCCCAATGGATAAACCTGATGGAACTGGGCATGCTGGTCCTCTGCGGTCTTTACCTCTCCTTTGTGCTTCCCGGAATGAGGATTTTTCCGGCGACCGGTGCAACGGCGGTTCTCCTGGCGCTTTTTGTCGCATCAGGGGCACTTGTTCTAAATTTTTACCAGATATGGCTCAAGATAACCCCTTCCATGATTCTTCTGCTTTTCGGCTTGATCCTGATCCGGCTCAAAGCGGTTTTTATCCCCGGGCGTGGTGCCCTGTTTACCAACGCCGATCTGTCCGATGACAGGGTAATGTCACTCGGAATATCCTACCAGAGGGAAGGGCTGCTTGACCTGGCCTTTGAGGAATTTTCCAGACTCCCTCCTGATAATTCCATGGTAAAGGGCCTTTTTTATAACCTCGGACTTGACTATGAAGGAAAGGGCTTTCCCACAAAGGCACTTGCCGTCTATGAATCCATAAATGAGGGTGACGGGGAGTTCAGGGACATCAAAAAGCGAATGTCAAGACTGAGACAGGGAGAAAGCGAGATGCGGTTGGGCCAGACCGAAATCGTAGAAGGCCTTCCGTCCGTTGATTCAAAACAGGTCCTGGCCCTGCAGTCTTCCGTAGGCATCTACAAGATCGTGGAGGAAATCGGGACAAACACCCTCGGCACCGTTTACAGGGTCAGGGGTCCGTCCAATGACCGGAATCTCTTTTTATTGTCACTGGATTTGACTGAAATTGCCGGGGATAAAGAAAGGGATGCCGGATACG
>Ga0272444_10001292_pt1 | contig 24351 bp, 25 predicted proteins | sample SSMForm13_FD_201033 | JGI IMG/M metagenome (GOLD analysis project Ga0272444, IMG submission 201033) | Marine sediment archaeal communities from Little Sippewissett salt marsh, Falmouth, MA, United States - SSM-Form-13 | ecosystem: Environmental > Aquatic > Marine > Wetlands > Sediment ...
ACAATGTGTCAACTAATGATGACTAAATTCAACAAAAGAAAACAAGGTTTAAAATACAAAAGATTGAAGGGAGAAGGAAAATGAGAGTTTCAAAAATGCTGCAGACAGGATTGTTGAGTGTGGGAATGATGGTGGCCGGGGCTTCCCTGGTGTGGGCCGATTCGTGCTGGTATTCCAGTTCCAGTAAGAGTACCTGTTCGAGCCAAACCAAAGCAGCTAAACAAGAGGCCAAAAGTTCGAACACGATTGTTGACGTCGCCTCCTCCGCAGGATCGTTCAACACCTTGGTGGCGGCGGTGAAAGCGGCAGGGTTGGTCGATACGCTCATGGGTGATGGTCCCTTTACGGTATTCGCTCCGACCGACCAGGCTTTCGCGAATCTTCCCGAAGGCACGGTGGAAAACTTACTCAAGCCGGAAAACCGGGAACAACTCGTGGCGGTGCTCACCTATCACGTCGTGCCGGGAAAGGTGATGGCCGGGGACGTGGTGAATTTGGAAACGGCAAAAACGGTTCAAGGACAATCGGTTGGAATTAAAGTGGATGACAATCACGTGCAGATCGATGAAGCCCGGGTAATCAAAACCGACATAGCGGCTTCGAATGGTGTCATTCATGTGATTGACAGCGTGCTGATACCACAAAGCTAACTCTTGGAAGTCAATCACCCAATCGCGCGGGGATAGGTGCTATGTGCCTATCCCCGCCTTGCTTTTGGGGGAATGATGATATCCTTTTTTTCATGTGTCAGTGTTTTGGCGGTTAGATTCTTGTTAGGAATGGAGCTCGGGTCGGGGCGGAGCCTTTTCGGCGAGAAAACAAGAATTTCCTTGACGAATCCCAATCAAATTTGTTAAATGCAGTGCAACTCAAAGTTTGTTCCATTCTTTATCCATCGATGACCGGTTTTAAATTCTTCGAGAACTCTGAAAGGGGCATACCCTTACCAGACAAGGAGAGAGCCATGATTAGAAAGAGGATTGTATCAACTCATTCGGCCCTTGCGGTGGCGGCCCTGGTGCTCTTTGCAGCGGTCGCGCCGGTGCAGGCCCAGATCGCGATGGGCACGGCGTTCACCTATCAAGGCCGGTTAACCGACGGGGGAGAGCCCATCGAGAATGCGGTCGATGTTCAATACAGCCTCTGGGACGCGGCGTCGGGCGGCATCCCGCTCGGCACCCCGGTGCTTGTTCCGAATACCGCTTATAGCGCCGGTCTCCTTCAGGCGGAGCTCGATTTTGGGGATCAATTCAGCGGCGATCCCCGCTATTTACAGATCGAGTTGGCCAATCCGGCGGGAGGCGGCCTCGAAGCGCTTTCTCCCCGCGTTGAGATGAAACCGGTGCCTTACGCCTTGCACGCCGAGACGGTCACGAACATTGATGACGCCGACGCGGATGCAAACAATGAGACGATCACCAGCACGGCCCTGGCGGGCAATACGCTGCGGATCACCGAGGCCGGCGTCGATCATGACACCGATCTCTCGCCGCTCGTGCCGACCCTGGGCTCCATCGCCGTGCAGGATTCCACCAGCGTGGCGATCTTGGGCGGGACGATCGATAACACGGTCATCGGCGGCTCGACCCCGGCGGCGGGGACTTTCACCAGCGTTTCGGCTACAACGGTCACCGCCACGACCGGAACTTTTGGAACAACCTCAACTGTCATCGGGGACACCATTCAGATGAGCGCGGTTCCGCTGCCCGATCCAACCAGCAATACACTCTACAATATGGGCGGAAACCTTTACTGGCAAAATATACCACTGAGTGCGACCACCCAGCCCATTATTGGTACAAATGTGCTGGGCGATCTTACTGTTGATGGCAGTTTGGGAGTTGGCATGGATACCGTTCCCGGCATGACGTTTGATTTTGACACGATTATTTTGAAGGAGAACAACCTTCGGATTTTCTTTGATGATACGAGTACGAGCGGCAGTTTCCCGAGAAACGATTGGCGGATCACGGCCAACGACTCCGCGAACGGCGGGGAGAGTTACCTGGGCTTTGAGGACGCTACGCGGGGCACCATGCCATTCAGAATCAAGGCGGGTGCGTCATCTTACCGATTGGTCATCAATGACGATGGAAATGTCGGAGTCGGAACGGCGAATCCAGCCGGTCTCTTCCAGGTTGGCATTCCGGGCACTGCATCCGTGGATCAGTCGCAAGCGACAGAGACGGCTGCCATAACAATCGTTAATTACCAATCCTCTCCTCTCCTTATTATCGACAAATTACCGGCGTGGCAGTCTTTCACTGCTGGGAAGACCGGGGAACTCACGGAATTTCAGATCAAGCCCGGCGGGGTCCCGGTTGGTTTCACAGGTTCTTGGGCGATTTATGAAGGAGAGGGTGTGGCGGGACAGGTGCTTGCTGCCGGGTCCTTTTCCTCCGTTCCACTTCCCAACCAACTGTTTGCGGTTTCGGTACCTATGCCGTTCCCAATCACCGCAGGTTCACAATACACACTCGCTATTGTATATGCCTCTTATGGTCTCGACGATCCCTTCGAACTCTGGATGGCGGACACCAATCCTTACGTCGCGGGCGTGGCCAACGAGAGCGCAAGTCACGACTGGGTGTTCACCACCTCGGTTCGCGATGTTGCCGCTCCACTAACCGTATCGGCTACTGGCAATGTGGGAATCGGAAGCGCCTCTGCAGAAAATCCGCTTCACGTTGTCGGTTCGCTCAATGGCGACGGAGTCAGCAGTCACGTGGCTTTGATTGATAACGTCACGACGGGAACCCGCGCGGACGGGCTCGCCATTCGCATCGGCCGAACCGATAATCCCGGAACGGACAATAACTTCATCACGTTCTACAACGGCAACAACGCCTCTTTCGGGGCGATCCAGGGCAACGGCGCCAGCGTCCAATACGCGGCGGCCGGGGCCGATCTTGCAGAGTACCTGCCATTGGCGGACCCGGAGGAATCGCTCGAGGCCGGGGACGTGGTGGGCGTCGTTGGCGGCTATATTTCGAAACAGACCGAGGGTGCCGAGCGGGTGTTTGTCGTTTCGACTGCTCCGGCTTTTGCAGGCAACGATCCGGGGCAAGGCAATCGAGGGCAGTGGAAGAAGGTTGCCTTCATCGGCCAAGTCCCGGTGCAAGTGCGCGGCGAAGTTCAACCGGGGGATCTGTTGCTGGCTTCCGGCCGGGGCGACGGCGTGGCAACGGCGGTGGCGGCTGAGGCGCTGCGGCCCGAGCAGAGTCATTTGATTGTCGGGCGCGCGTGGGAGGCTTCGGAAGAAGAGGGCATTAAGTTGATCAACGCCGAGGTGGGCCTGTCGAACAGCGTTTCCATGACCGCGGCACTGTACGCAGAGATTCGGCAACAGCAGGAAACCATCGAGTCCCTACAATCCCAGAATGTATCGCTGGAAAAGCGTTTGTCTCGGATCGAGGCCATGATTCCCGCGAGCAGCCGACGCGTGCAGTCTCGGCGGGTGGATGGCGATACGCTCGCGAACGAGCCGAGGTAAGGTCCGCGAATCAGCACAGTCAAGGACGACTCGGACTTTGGGTCGGAGTGAAGAGGAGAATGGTATGACGCTGCGGAAGAGAAGTCGATCCGGGCGGCAGAACTGAATCCAAAGAAAAGGCCACGTCAAAATGGACAAGAAAAGCAAAGTACGGTGGGGATGGGTCATTAGCCTGGTATGCATGACTTGTATCGCTCATGCTCAGCCCCAAGTCGGCTTTTCCACCTTCGAGCCCGGGGCCGCGGCGTCCGGGGCAGCGCAATCGATTCTTTCGGTCGTGGGGCAACCCGAGGCCGGCGTCGAGGTGTCTTCCGGCGCGTTGGGGTTGAGCGGAGGATTTCTTTTCGCAGGGATTTTGCCGACTCCTACGCCAACACCGACGGAAACGTTTACAGCAACGGCGACGGAAACTCCCACGGACACTCCCACGGCAACGTGGACCCCAACTTTAACCCACACGCCGACGATGACTTGGACCCCGACGTCGACCCCGACGGCGACTCATACCCCGACCTTTACTGCGACCTTCACGGCGACCTATACGCCGACCTTTACACCAACGCCCACGGTAACCCCGACACCCGACCTTGAAGTCGTATTGATTCCTGAGTCGGTGACGTTGCCGGTGGGAACGACGCAGGGATTTGTCGCCCAAGTGACCGGAACCGAACCGCCGCCGGGAGTCGAGTGGTTCGTCAACGACCTTCCCGGAGGAGAGGCGGCGATCGGGACGATTAGCGAATCCGGGCTTTATCAAGCGCCCTCGATGGTTCCCGTTCCCGCCGAGGTAACCGTGAAGGCGGTGGTGGTGAACCGGCCGAGCGAGTTTGCAGAAGCCAAAGTTCTTATTGTGATTCAGCTGGAGTTGAACCAAACCCGGGTGAACTTGGGCACCGGGGAGTCGTTCCAGTTCCAGGCGACCGTCGCGGGCGCGTCCAATCCTGGCGTGACGTGGTCGGTCAATGGCATTGAAGGCGGCAACAGCCAGGTGGGAACGATTACTCAGAGCGGGCTATACACGGCTCCGAGTGATGTGCGCGTTCCGATGATGGTGCGGGTCCGGGCCGTGAGCCAGGAGGATGATTCCATTTTTGCTGAGGCGATCGTTCAGGTGATGCCTCCGGTCGGGCTCTATATTCTCGACGGGCATGGAGCCGTTTATCAAATCGATAGCAGTGGAGTGATTCCTCCCGCAACTCCATAATCGAATGGGAGTTCTCAACTCGAGAAAAACGAATCAGGGGAACAGGGAAAGCCTGTTCCCCTGATTATTTTCCACTTGTCGAAGATGACAAGAGACCGCTCTCTTGAACACATGAATCAACTATGTTATCGATATTGTTGAATGTTCATGAATTTCTTAATCGGTTTCTCGGTAGTATATTAAATGGGAAAATCCAAATGACCAAGAGGTTTGCCATGCCATTCTGTCGAATTGTATGTCTTGTTTCTGTCTTCCTGATGGTTGTTCCGATGGCGCACGCCCAGGATTACCTGCTCAAGGTGGTTTACATTGTGCCTTCGGATCGAGAACCGCATGGGGATTATGAGGTTCGTCTGGATTACGTCATTAAGAGAATGCAGCAGTTTTACTCGGACACGCTGGAAGCGGCGGGGTACGTGGATGGGGAAGGGAAGGGGAAGACCTTTGAGTTTGAGGCCGATGGAGAAGGGGATCTGATCGTTCACTTGATCGACCACAGCGCGGATGGAAATGATCCTGACCCGTCCCGCACTGTGGCCCGGTACGTTTCCGGGGAAGTGAATGCGTGGGAGGATATCGATGCCATGCTCCCTTCGAATTTTTTTACCCACTCCGCCGTCGTGATTCTGGTGGATCAGTCCAGTATTTCGGGGGATCACAATCTTATCAACGCGCCCCAGGGCGGCGCCGGCGAGTCGGGGCCGGGCAAGGACGGGTACGTCATCGGCACGGATCATTTCTTCGGAAACGACATCACCTACACGATGGCTAATCCCCCGCTGCTTTTCGAAACCATCGGGCGAAATGACGCCGAGCAGCTGGCGATTTTCAAGGATACGCGCTTCACGAATACTCAAATGGGCCCGATTTACTGGAGGCCGGCGCCGCCGAGTTGGAATCCGGGCGAGCACCCGAGTGTGGAGAATCTACGAGTCTGGGAGTATGCCACAATCACGATCGGCGCTCTCTTTCACGAGGTTGGGCACGCTTTTGCCTTGCCGCACACCTTTCGGTATACCGAGGGGAACACGCCGGGGGTTTACGGCGATTTCAACATCATGGGCAATGGTTTTCGGAGAATGTATCGCAGTCTTTTTCCCGAAGAAGCCTTTCCCGTCTCGGAGCAGTACCCTCGGTTGACGACGCTCTACGATGAGGGCTTCGACACCGGCGCGATTTTCCATCCGGTTCAGCTGCCCCGGCTGAGTCGAAACCAGTTTTTCAATACGGGAATGACCTTGACTGATTATGACCTTCCCCGCGTTCCGGAGATGGAAGTCTCATACGATCCCGTCGCCGAGGCGCTTCAGGTGGATCTGATCGCGCAGGATGCGGGCTCGAGCGGCCTTTCGCATATCACTTACCTAATGGATTGGAACGCACATCGGGCGGACGAGGTGCCGTCGAGTTCCGCATTTGAACAGATTCAGAAGGCGGTCGTCCTGGACTTCACTGCCCAGGAATATTCCGGCCTCGCCTTCTCGCGGGGCATTCACTCTGTGGTTGCGGAAGCCATGGACCGGGAGGGCAACGTGCCCGCGTTCTCCGACAGCCTTTATTATTACGGCATCGGGGATGGATACCTTCAGCATTGGATGATCTACAGTCACTATTTCGACGCCTATGCGCTTCTGCCCTATGGGTCCACGTTTCAGGACAAGCTGACGCACGCCTATTTTTCGACCGAGGACCGGTTGCTTCGTCCGCGGTTCAGGCAATCCGGGGTCGAGGGCGTTTGGCGCTATCAAAAGACCGGGGCCTATCTTTCGGTGACCGACAAGCTGTCCAAGTACTTTGTCGATCCCCCGGAGTGGAGTTATCACCGCGTTTGCTATGCCGCGACCCGCCTGATTTCCAACCGGGTGCGGTCGCTGAATCTCCTCCTGGGTTACAATGATTTCCTGCAGGTTTTTCTGAATGGTGTCGAGGTTTATGTCGATACCGATTTCAGCTCCAGCCCCCATCCTTTCAATTCGGCTCACTGGAAGACAATCGCCGTCTCCCTCCAGGAGGGAGAGAATCTGCTGTTGGTCAAGCACTTCAACGATTATAGTTGGGGTGGATTCTGGATTTGTTTTCGCGAGACGGGAGGCGAGGAAGTCGAGGTGGAGCCTTATCCCCCCGCCCATCCCGATACGCTGGGCGTTTTGGTTCCAGTACAAACGGGAGTCGCGGCTTGGGGGGATTACAGGTAACCTCACCCCGGGTTCATTAAAACAAACTCACGAGAATTGTTCTGGAAAAAAGGAGCGCGTCGCGGGTGAATACCCGAGACGCGCTCGATTGAGTTACTTCCAGTTGTTTATCGGTTACGCCATCTTTTCTTCCTGAACTTGACCGTTATTGCGGGACAACAGCGAGACAACAATCAGCGTCAGAAAACTCAGTGGGATCGAGATAATTCCCGGCTGATTGAACTGAATCGGTGCGCTTTCGCGGGGAAGCCCATATCGGGCAAACATATCCGGGGACAACAGGATTATGCCGACCGCCGTGATGATGCCGACGATGATCGATGCAACAATGCCCGAAGCGGTGGTTCTCTTCCAAAAACAGATCATGATGATCGCCGGCAGGTTGGCGGATGCTGCAACCGCAAAAGCCCAACCGACCAAGTAGCTAACGTTCATTCCCTTAAACACGATTCCAAGAATAATGGCGATCAGGCCGATCGTGAACGCCGCGGCTTTGCCGATGACGACTTTCTGTCTCTCATTGAGCTTGAGGTCACAGAAGCGGTCGAGCAGATCGTGGGCGACTGCGCCGGAAGAGGCGACAATCAATCCGCTGACGGTGCCCAAAACAGTGGCAAAAGCGATTGCGGAAATAACCGCGAACAGCAGCGGGCTGAAGGACCGGGCCAGCAGAGGCGCCGACATGTTGTTATCCATCGGGTCCACCACACTGTTGACCATGGCGCCCAAACCCATGTACAGCGTGAGGATGTAGAAGAAGCCGATGGCGGCAATGGCCACGATGGTTGACTTTCGGGCGCAGGCGGTGCTGGGAACGGTGTAATAGCGAATCAGAATATGAGGCAGCGCAGCGGTTCCGCAGAACAGGGCCAACATCAGAGAGATAAAGTCCAACTTTTGAAGCGGTGTTCCCTCGACCTTGAACTTCAGACCGGGCCGCATCACTTTGGTGCCTGGCGTGAGCAGGGGGCGAAACACGGTGACGGCGAATCCCCCATCGTTGAAATTGGCTTCCTTAGTCCATCTGCGGATGACGGTATCCTTGTCGCCCAAGATGGAGAGAAATTCAAAGGGGCCGACGCTGCCGGTGTCCGCTTCCATCCCGCTTTTGCCTTTGATCTTATCGAGGTTTCCGAGTTGAAGGGGGCCGACGTCCTCTTCTGGAAAGCCGTTGACGCGCCGGGTGCCATCCGCCTGTTCGGTGATGGATGCCATTTCAGTCAGCCGGACGCCGTCGCCGTCCGGGACAACTTCCCACCAGGTCAATCGGCCGTTCTCACTGAGTTTAGCCAAGTTGGTTTTAACCTGGCCTTGCGCATCTCTCAATTGCACTTCCCCCATCACTTCAAAGGCTGGATCGCTCAGCACCAAGGGGCTGTGCTTTTGACCGGTCATGGTCCGGTATGGGTAGAACTTGACCTTGCCACTCTGATCCGGTTCGGTGGTGAATCCGCGATAACAAACCGCCACGACCATGACGGTCGAGAAGACAATGAGCAGCCCCCCCTTCAGGAATTGGACGTACGTGGTGGACTGCATGCCTGCGGTGGCCACGATAAAGATCACGATGGCGCCGACCATCATCACACCCGCCGCATGAGGCAATCCCAGCAACGGAGTGACCAGAACGCCCGCGCCGACCATTTGAGGAATCAGATAAAAAATAGAAACGATCAGAGTACTGATGCCGGCGGCTAATTGAATTCCCCGCGAGTTGAACTTAAAGTCGAGAGCATCCGTAAAAGTATATTTCCCCAATCGCTTCATGGGCTCGGCTACGACAAAAAGGGCGACAATCCAACCGGCGAGGTATCCAATCGAATAGAGGAATCCGTCATAACCCATTGTGGCGATCATGCCGCAGATGCCGAGAAATGAGGCGGCCGAGAGATAGTCGCCGGCAAAGGCGATGCCGTTGACCGACCAGTGAATCTGTCCCCCGGCGGCGAAGAAGCCGCTGGCGGACTTGGCCCGGCGGCCGAGATGAAAAGAGAGACCCAGAACAAAACAAACGAAGATGATAAAGATCGTAACCGCCATCTTATTTCACCTCCGCATCGGTATCAGGATTGAGTGCCGTTTCCAGGGTCTTGCATTTGTGGTTATAAATCAGCGCCAATACCAAAGCGATGATGATGAGGCCGAACCCGTAAATCGAGGCCAGATTGACTCCAAACAAAACGGGTTTTTCCATCAAAACCGGTTTAATCACGTTGATGGCGACAAATCCTGCATAGACGATTGCATAGATCACAAACATTTTGACACCCAGACGGCTTTTGTGTCCGGATGCATGGTCTTTGCCCGACGGGGCGGCGGGTTTGTGCAGCATACTACCTCCTTGTCATGAGTATAGAGTTCGACACGACCGAGCACCGAGGTCTCGGTCTCCCTATTTACCTTCCAATCTCTTCTTGGAATTCAACGGATAAGGAGAAGGGCGAATAGTACTGAAGCTTTTTTCAGATTTCAACCAAATTCTATAAAAAATAAAATCGATTGGATTAAAACTCTGCAACCTATTGAATCTATTGAGATTCAAGCGAAACGTGGAATTTGTGAAAGTGGGCTTCCCACTCCTGCCAGGCGGCATCATGCACTCGGGAGTGTTGTGTCGCTTGTTGCCCGGGGCTTAAGAATATTGTTCTTTTTCAACCTGAAGATTGATTCTTCTGGTCTCTATCAGGATTTGCTTCGCACGGACAAGCATTACTGATCTTGACTGTGAGAACAACATCGTCGTTGAGAGCAACCTCTTCGAAGGCTTCGGCCAAAGCCTGAAGCACGTTTCCGCATTCACCGCTGAGATGCGAACTCATTGGACCGACGCTCACGCTGCAGCCTCGGTGTCGAAGGCATTCTACAAAGGTGCCAATGGACTCCTCGAGTGAGGTCTTCCGGAGCGGGTATAGACTGACTTCGGCCTGAATTTTCATGGACGCACCTCCGCGACAATCAATGCTCCTATTGAGGCTTCTGCCGTGACATTGATTTGAACATGCCCGTATTGCTCCAGCAACTCTCGAAGCTCATCAGGAGAATAGAGGCGGGCGGATGCATAGGGTTCTTTCCCCTCGGCCACTCGGCGTTGATTCATGGGGGCGAGTCGATTGAGCGTACCGATGAGGATGCGACCGGAGGGACTGGTGCAGCGAAACATCTCCGCCAAAGCCCTTGGTCCGTCAGAAACAAACTCAAGCGTTGCCATGGCCGCGACCACTTCGAAGGTATCGCTGGCAAACGGCAGATTGCAGGCATCGGCCACTTCAAAACGACACTGGGGCGAGGGGTGAGCCTTCGCGACTTCGATCATCGATTTTGAAATATCCACGCCCAGGACCGTATATCCCAGTAAGGCAAAGAAGCGGCTCCAGTGTCCCGTGCCGCATCCAATCTCCAGAAGGCGCTCTCTCGGCCCGGCGGGCAAGAGAATCCGTTGCACCAGCGCCTTTTGATAGCCGTCGTGCGAACGCCCGGCAGGCGTGTCGTACCAGCGGTCATATTCACCGGCCAAAGGGCCAAAATCGAAAAGGGAGTGCGGCTGGGCGATCATTGCAAGGGCCAGACCTCTTCACTTTCTATATAAACCAGCACGATGCCCTCAGACACCGATACGTACGATTGGGTCTCAATCCTTTCATTGCTCAGTCCATGCGTTGCGTTGGCCAGTTCTTCGTTTTGAAGGGAATATTTTAGACCGGTTGTCCTGACACGGGTGACGCCTTGGCCGTAAGGAATCAGCGAAACAGTGGTACCGATCGGCCCTTGCAAACGGCATTTCTGGGAATTGTCGACTGCCACGAGTGTCCAATCGCTGTCAACAATCGCCACCCGACCGGGGTATTGGGCTGCTAAAGCAACGTTTCCCAGGGTATGATCAAAACGCCCACCCCCGGCTGCGATTAAGGTAACTTGTCGATAACCCTGCTGAAAGACATATTCCACGGCCAACTCTGCGTCCGACTTGGCCTTATTTGGAGAATGGGGAATACGAACCAGATCTTCGTTGCCCGACCAGGGGTCCGACGAGATCGAATCCATGTCCCCGATAATCACCTGGGGCTTCAGATTCAGGCGAACGAAATGATTCGCGCCTCCGTCAGCGGCTAGCAGGAGGTCGCAGCTGCTTGCCAGCCGTCTGACTCGATCGGGATTCTTGAGATCCCCGTTGCAGAACACGCAGGCTGATCCGGTTTTTCTCCACGCTTTATGGGTCATGGCTGACTTTTTGCACCCGAAGTATCTGTTGGAGTCAGGGCTCTCCGGATTTCGGCCCACAGTTGCCGGATGTCCTGGGCGGCTCCATTCTCTTGATACTCCACGAGTGACTTTTTCTGAATCTGGGCTTGGGTTACCGCGCGATCGTAGCGGACCTTGCCTCCGAACTGGAGGTCACGCTGGTGCGCTTGCATCTCAATCTGCGAGGCAATGTCTTCATTAAGATCCCACTTGTTGATACAGACGAACGTTTTAATTCCAAAATGCCCGGTCAAGTCAGCCACGCGTTCAAGGTCATGCAGGCCGCTGAGCGTCGGTTCGGTTACCACTAGGGCAAGATCCGCGCCCGTAATTGAAGCGATCACCGGGCAGCCGATTCCGGGGGAGCCATCGATCAATACCAAGTTCAGACGGCGTTCCTCCGCGAGAGTTTTCGCCTCTTTGCGGACGAGACTGACGAGTTTCCCGGAATTCTCCTCGGCCACCCCGAGTTTGGCGTGGACCATGGGGCCGCACCGGGTGTCGGAAACAAACCATTCCCCGTTGACTGCCGGGGCAAATTCGATCGCGTCCTGCGGGCAAAACCAGGCGCATACGCCGCATCCTTCACAAGCAATCGGATCGACTCGAAACGTCCTGTCGACCTTGCCGTTGCCCGGTCCGTCGAAGTGAATGGCGTCGAAGCGGCAGACCTCTTCACAGACGTCGCAAGCGATACAGTGCCCGGTCCGGATTCTCGCTCGAGACCCCCCGGAGAATTTCTCCCGCTTGATGACGCTCGGACTGAGCACCAGATGCAGATCCGCGGCGTCGACGTCACAGTCGGCCAAGACCGCCTTCTCGGCCAACGCTGCGAATGAGGCGACGATCGACGTTTTGCCCGTTCCGCCCTTTCCGCTGATTATGACCAATTCTTTCACCATGTGTGTTTTCTCCCTTCCACTCTACTTCATCTTGGCGATCATCTGTTGACGAAGAGTGGTGGCTTTGCGAAGCAGCAATCCGGATGGATCGCCTTTCAGGTCTTGCAGTTCCGATAATGTTCGCTCTGCTACTTTCCGTTCTTTGTTGAAGAAGCGCTTCATCCGCTCGATGAGTACATCCCGTTCTTGTGCAGTTGCACAATGGGTCAGGAGTGTCCGCGTTCGATCCAAATTAGCCGCGATCTCCTCCGGTATGCGCTCGCTGTCGTGTCGAACGGCTTGTTGCGGACAGACGTCGTGGCACTTCCCGCAGCGAATACAGAGATCGTTATCGATTGAGGCATCGTTGTCGATCATTGCAATGGCTTCGACTGGACATTCACTGACGCAAAGTGCGCATCCGGCACACATTGCTTCGTTTATCCAAGGCATAGCAGCAACTCCTTTTGAAATCTTGTCGGGTCAGGCCCGATTCTCCATTTCTTTGTGTCTCGAACTCTCGCAGCAGGGGCGGTATCCGGTGCCCCACATGAGCTGTCCTCGCTCAATTGTCTTGACGCGTACTTCTACGAAGCCGGCCTGCTTCAACATGCGTCCGATTTCTGTCGGCGAATAGTAATTCTCGTCCCAGAGTCGCTGCGCAAGTGAGCCCCGAGGGAAATCCACCACCAGGATCTTCCCCCCCGGACGCAGAACTCGATTCGCCTCGACAAGAATCGCTTTGGGACGCTTCATCTCGTGGAGAGCCTCCATTGTGACTACAGCATCGACTGCTCCATCTCGAATGGATTTTAAATGAGCCGCATCCTGACAGATACAATGGAAGCGCTGGCCACTCCGGGAACGGCGGTGCTTGGGGAAATTCGCCGAGACAATATCTACGCCCGTTACCTTCTGGTGGTAAGTGTCCACAAGATAGCGATCCAATTCACAAGAGCCGCACCCTAAATCAAGGATGCGGCCGGCCAAGCGGAGCTCTCGACCGATCCGCCTTTGCAACTGCGGCTTGATTCTTTCGTAAAAGTTCTCCGGCAGGTTTTTTTTACTCATACGAACTTCTTGGGCTTCTTTCCTTTGTCACGAAAGCGAGCATGTGCCCGTCGGACAACTCGAACTGCCTGACGAAGAGCCCCCCATCTTTGCGCTGAAAGTCGAGAAGATCTTCTCGGTTTCCTTGGATCCACATTTTTCACACGTGTGGGCTTTCTTGTTTCCGGCTTTTTCCAGAAACGAGGTCACATGGCCGCATTGTTTGCATTGATATTCGAAAATGGGCATTTTGCAATCCTCCTTTCTCTTATTCGAAGTACTTTTCCCGCCACCACGCGAAGTATCCCCAAGGGTTATCCAGTCGGTATTTGCCGGGAGTGGGCGGTTGGTGTTGTGGATTCACGGAATCCAATTGCTCGCAGTCTATTCCCTGTGTCAGGCACCGGTAGGCGGAGTTGATCAGGATAAACTTCTGATGAGACTCCCGGTCGGCGTCGTTGTGGTCGGGGTGATGCCGAAGGCTCAGGGTACGCCAGGCCCGCTTGATCTCTTCAGCCCCGTCAGTATCGAGGATTCCGAGTATCTGGCGAGCGGATTTCAACCGCTGTTCCCGCTGCCGCAGCTCGGCTTGCCAATTTCTATCCAGCATTTGCCTTCCCCTCTTCTCCGATGTCGGCGAGCAGGCGGGCGAACAAAGACCCGTATTGGGGGATCGCTTCGCAGGCCATTTCGCCCCGGGAATAGGCTTCCGCAATCTTGCGATCGTCGGGGATCTCCGCCAAAATCTTGATTTGGTTCTTGTTGCAGTAGGACTGGGTTTCCCAATCGCCCAGACCCGCTCGATTCACCACCACGCCAAAGGGCAGCTTTAAGGCTTGAACCATTTCGACGGCCAGCTTGAGATCATTCAACCCAAATGGCGTCGGTTCGGTTACAAGAACGACGAAATCCGAACCTTGAACGCTTTCGATGACCGGACAAGACGTCCCGGGCGGCGCATCGACGATCACCAGATCCATCTCGGCGACGGCCGCTTTGACCTCTTTGATCAGTGGTGGGCTCATCGCCTCGCCGACATTCAACAAGCCTTGCACGAATCGAATTGGACCGGACCGGCCAATCTCCAGCTTGCCCATTTCTCGAGGCACTTCGGTAATAGCCTCAACCGGACAGACCAATTTGCAGCCGCCGCAAGAATGGCAAAGCTCGGGAAAGACCAAGACCTTATCCTTGATACAAACGATCGCGCCGTACTGGCAGATTTTGCCGCATTGGCCACAATGAATGCACTTGGCCTCATCCACCTGAGGAACGAGATTGCCGATCGGCCTACTTTCAGTCAGTTGCGGTTTCAGGAAGATGTGGCCGTTGGGTTCTTCAACGTCACAATCGAGATACGCCACGGTTTGTCCGTTACGCGATCCGATCCATGCCAAATTTGTGGCAACCGTTGTTTTGCCGGTTCCTCCTTTGCCGCTTGCAATAGCGATTTTCACTGTGCCTCCTTTGAAATGGAAAATATTCAATCGATCTTGATCTGCTGCAGTGGCATTACTTTCAGCCTCCCGCGGACAGTCCCGCGTTAATCGCCATGAACAATGCCGCTCCCAGCGTCGTGTAGGCGAATAGTTTTTTCAGGTTTTGGGGCGTTGTTTTCAGGGACAAGGCGCCTCCGCAAAGCCCCCCGGCGATAGCGGCGATACTCATCGGGATCGCCCAAGCGGCGTTGAAATCCCCGGCCGCCCAGTGGCCCATCAACCCCATCCCGGCCGTGGCTGCGACCATGACGGACGATGTGCCAACCGCGACGCGCATGGGCACGCCGCAGGCAAGAACCATCAATGGAATCTTGAACGATCCACCAGAAATCCCGACCATCCCGGCAACCCATCCCGTGGCCGCCGTGATCGGCAGCGCCAGCCAGAGATTCACCGCGTATTCGTGCTCGCCAAACTTGCGATGCCAGAATCCAAGCCGTTTTCTGTTGCCAAGCGACCGATCTTTTGCGGGCCGCAGCATGAAAAAACCCGCGAGGACTAACAGAGCAGCAAAGGCAAACTTAAGAAATCCTCCGGGCAGCAAGTGAGCGAAGTAGCCGCCCCCAAGCGCCATCACGTCGGTTGGCGGATCGAGCACCAACGCGAGCTTCCAGTCGATTGTTTTGCTTTTATGAAAGACCAGCGAAGCGGCCACCGCGGTAGAAAACAGAATGCATTGCCCGGTTGTTGCCGCCTCAAGCATGGGCAGCCCGCAAGCGACCAAAATGGGAACATAGAAATTTCCTCCGCCCCGGCCCACTGCCGCCATCAGGGCGGCGATCACGCCAATTACCGCGCAGGCTACTGCCAAGACAAACATGCCTTTGTCGTCTTTCTTTTCATTCTTCCCGGCTCAGACAGGAAAAAGCGTCATACAGGACCGTTGGGTTGTGCGACCTCAATTGAGGCTGATGGCGCTGTTCGGGCATTCCTTGACGCAGAGACCGCATCCCGTGCACAGCGCCTCGTCGACCGTGGCTTGGTTGGCATTCAAGGAGATGGCTCCAAACGGGCAAATTTCCACGCAGACGCCGCAGCCGGTGCACTGTTCAGCATTCACGATCGCTACGGGTTGTCCCTCCTGGTTTTCCATTTCCTGAATCTGTCGCTGGGTCTCCTGCATCTGTCGACTCAGGGTTTCCGCCTGTTGTTTGAGCTGGGTCAACTTGTTTCCCTGGGCTGGTTTTTGAGCCTGGGGTTGCGGTGCCGAAAATGATCCTTGGGCAAAACCCGGTTCCATTCCCCAGCCTTGCCCCATTCCTCGGCCTGTTGCGCGCCCCTGGCCTTGTCCGCCGCCTCGGCCCATGCCGCCTCCCTTGCCTCGACCGCCACCTTGACCCATGCCGCCTCCCATACCTCGACCGCCACCTCGTCCCATGCCCATGCCTCCACTGGCGAAGGGTTGTTGTTGAATCCCTTCAGGTTGGTTTAAGACCGAGCTCGATCCGGCGCCCATGCCGAATTTACTGCTTACATTGGGTTCACCCGTCGTGCTGAATTGCCCCGCTTTGAACTGGTTGATCCCATCGGCGACGGTTCCACTGCAGCCGACAATCACATTAATCCCGGCTGCTGAGAGTGTCTGGTGCGCATTGGGTCCGCAATTTCCCGTCAGCACATACTGAACGCCTTTGTCCGCCATGAGTTGAGCCGATTGGATGCCGGCACCGCCTCCCAGCGAAACGTTGGGGTTCTCAACGGCTTCGAAACTCAAGTCGTCCGTCTCGATGATTAGGAAATATGGGCAGCGCCCAAATCGAGGGTCCACTCGGGCATCGAGTGAAGGTCCCGTTGTCGAAACCGCGATTTTCATTTTTGCCTCTTTCTTGTGATTTCTCAACCGGGGCGGTGGGGCCAACCTCACCGCCCCGATCGATCCAACGGCCTGCTTGAGGATGCAGCCTATTTTGTCTTTTCCGACGCCTGGGACTGGAGTTCTTCGATTTGCTTCCGGATTCCTTCCAAAGCGTCTTCGAGGTACTCCGCCTGGCCTTTCAGCGCATCGAGCTCCTGCTGTTTCGTTGGTGCAGCACCGTAGGGTGCGGCATAGGGCATTGTTGGATTCACCGGTGGAGCGCCATAGGCCGGCCAGCCTGCTCCCGCTCGCTGCCAGCCGGTCAAACCGGTTGCGTAAAACCGGTTCCGCCGGCCCCAACCGCCGCCCCGGCCCCATCCTCCGCCGCGACCCCATCCTCCGTAGCCGCGTCCTGCAATGGGATTCACGTATCCGGGAACCGGATACCCTGCACAGTATCCCGCTGCGCGTCCGGTCATTGGCCCCATTCCCGCCGGGCCTGTTCCATCTCCTCCTGGCATGATGCACTTCCTCCTTTCAGAAGATTTCTATTTCACCTAGGAAAAGCATCGCATGCGAATGCTTTCTATCGGTCGATCAAGTGTCTCACTTGTTTCTTCCTCATCCGGTGGCACGCCCCCGGCCGTGCCGAGCGCGAAAACGCCGCCGCCGACCCTGGCAGCCCGGCATCAAAAATGCGTTACCTCTTAATTGCCCGCGCAAATAACCTTTCAGTACTTCCTCCACCGGTCCACAAATCCGACTGACGACTTGAACGCCCGCCGAAGTGAGCGCCATTTCCAAGGGCCAGGAGATGGCGCCGCAGATCAACACATTCGTACCCAGTTCGGCGACTTGTCTTGCCTGCGTCAAAGGGTCCGAAGGACCGATCTTGCGCTCGTTCCGTGCCAGCTCTCGTCCCTTTTCGACATCCACCAGCAATAGATTCCTGGCCACATCGAATACGGGAGAGATTCGACCTTGCCAATTCGAAATCCCGATTCTCATCAATTGTTAGTATGAGCAATGTTCGTGCCACTGCACTTGTTGCGTCTCAAAACAGATCTAAATCCTTCTTATTCAAGGTATTGGTTGCCTATCGGCCCATCCTGACGGATTGATAATGCAAGCATTTTGCAATTCTATTTTGTTTGTACTATTGCATTTTGCAAGTCTCGCTGGTATTGTATGTACTGAAGGGAGTCAATGATGAAGGAATCGATCCCCGATCCAATGGCTGTGTGGCCTTGCCAGGATGTCATTCTGGATTCGATCAACGAGGGTGTGTTCACAGTTGACTTGGACTGGCGCATTACCGCGTTCAATCGTGCCGCTGAGAGAATCACCGGGGTCAAGCGGGAAGATGCCATTGGACGGCCCTGTTGTGAGGTTTTCCGCGCCGATATCTGTGAGAACGCCTGTGCGCTGAGGCAGACCCGCAAAACGGGCAAGCCCGTCATCAACACCATGGCGCACATTGTTACCGATGCGGGAAGGCGAATTCCCATTCGTATTTCAACCGCGTTGCTCAAGGATGAAGCGGGGAACCTGATTGGAGGCGTTGAAACGTTCCAGGACCTGAGCCAAGTGGAGCAATTGCGAAAGGAATTGGAATCCCGGTACACGTTTGCCGATATCGTCGGGCGAAGCCAAGCGATGAGAAGCCTATTCGAAATTGTTCCTCAGATTGCCGAAAGCAACAGCACAGTGCTCGTCGAGGGAGCCAGCGGCACCGGCAAGGAGCTGTTCGCCCGGGCGATTCATAATCTCTCCCCGAGACGGAAGAAACGGTTCGTCGCTATTAACTGCGGTGCGTTGCCCGATACGTTGCTGGAATCGGAACTGTTCGGCCACAAGGCGGGAGCGTTCACGGACGCCCGGCGCGACAAGCCCGGCCGGTTTGCGATCGCCGATGGAGGAACGATCTTCCTGGACGAGATTGGAGACGTCTCACCGGCCATGCAGGCGCGTCTGTTGCGTGTGCTGCAGGAGCGATACATCGAACCGCTGGGCAGCGTGGAATCGGTCAAGATCGACGTTCGGGTCATCGCAGCCACGAACAAGGATTTAGCCCGGCTGGTGCATGACGGCCTTTTTCGAGAGGACCTCTTATATCGCATCCGCGTGATTCACTTGAAGATTCCAAGTCTGCAACACCGACGCGAGGACATTCCCCTCCTGGTGGACCACTTGATTGCCAAGTTCAATCGCCTTCAAGGCAAGGGGATTGCCGGCGTGTCGGTCGATGTGTTGGCCCGGTTGATGGACTATGATTTTCCCGGGAACGTTCGCGAATTGGAAAACATCATCGAGCAAGCCTTTGTGCTCTGTCGAGGAGGACTGATCGAGGCGTATCACCTGCCGCCGGAGTTGCGGCCCGGTGAAGCGGAGGCCGGCGATCCTCCATTGGTCCCCACAACGCTTCACTCGATGGAAAAGATTCTTATTGGAGCGGCTTTGCAGCGGCACCGAGGCAACCGGAAACTGGCTGCAAACGATCTGGGGATCGATCCCAGCACCCTGTATCGTAAGATCAAAGCCCTTGGGATCGAGACACTTGGCATTGACGGACGCACTCCTAAACGATAGGATTTCCCATAATCCCCCGGCCCGCCTGGTTAAGGCTCCAAGAAGGACGACGGGAATGAGCACTGAGCTTCTGGAGAAATACTTTACCCCGAACCTGCAAATCACCAGTTTTGACTTTCGAGCGAACAAAGACCAATCGGCGCAGTTCAAGAGGGTTGAAGCCGGGAAGGTGAGGCTGCCGAGCGGGCGCCTGGTGGCTACCGATGGGTTCGATCCCGGCGTCGTCCCCTTTGTAGAAACAGCGCCTTGCGGGCAGTTCCCCGTCGAAGTTTTTCTGGGTTGTCTCCTCAAGGACGTGCGGCCGGCGGCTTCCCGAATCCGATTCAAGAACGAAGCGGCGGTTCGCTGGGAGCCTGCGCAGTTTGATTGGGGAGAGGACCGACCCCCTTTTGACGATCCCTTTCGAATGGGGGTAGACTCGGGGACTTGGTGTTACATGGATAAGGATTTGATCGATTGCCATGGGGAGGAACTGAGAGCTGCCTTGGAGAAAGCGGAAGATGCAGCCGAAGAGAATGATTATCAGTTGCCCCCGGAAGGCGTAATGGTGAATCTTGAAGCGGGCAATACCATTCTCTTTTCCTCGGGCACGGGGGATGGCTTCTATGCTTCCTATTGGGGTTTTAACGAAAAGAACGAGCGGGTGGAACTGGTAACCGATTTTGGTTTGTTGCTGCTGAAGAACGACAAGATTGTCATCGCGAACGATTGGTTGATCGTGGCCAAAAGCGTGATTTAATTGGGGCATTGAATTAAAGAGATACAATGGTTTTATGTGACTGGACATTCAACCCGTACTTTTCCCTCCCCTGGGGAGGACACAAAGATCACCACTTGGAGGAGAACTGATGAATGATCTTAGGAGTCTGGGCGTTTTCGTATTCTTTATCTTTCTTGTTTTCACCGTGCATGCGCAGGCGGAGGTGAAAGAGCATCCGCTGATCCGGCCGTTTCCCGGATCGATTGTCGACCCGCATGGCAGTTACCAGGATTTTGCGGAGTACAGCTTCCGGGTGACCGATGCCGAGACCGGGAAGGCCGTGAAAAAGACCGTTCAGGGGAAGTATTGGAAGCTCACCTATTGTCTTCGTGACGCTTCGGGGCGATTTAATGACCGAACGCATTCGGTCCTGGAGTTTCGGGAGAACTATAAGCAAGCCGCGTTGGAAAAAGGGGGCACGATTCTATATGAAGATCAGGGCTACCTGACCTTTAACCTTCCCGGTGACGACGGCGGCACGACCTGGTGCGAGGTCCATATCTGGAATTTTTCCCAACAGGATCTGCGCATCATCGAGGAAGCGGGAATGCAGAAGCGCCTGACCTTCGGCCCGGCCGAGATGAAAGCCGCCCTGGACGCCGAAGGCTATGTCCGGTTGCAGGGGATCCTGTTCGACCTGGACCAGGCGACGCTTCAGCCCGAATCCACCAAGCAATTGCAGCACGTGCTCGCGCTGCTGAAGAACCATCCCGACCTGAATCTTGAGGTTCAGGGCCACACCGATGATCAGGGTTCGGAAAGCCACAACCTGAATCTCTCGCAGCAGCGGGCTGAAACCGTGGTCGCCTACCTTACGCTCTTTGGGATCGATCCGGGCCGGCTGTCTCCCAAGGGATTTGGGGAGTCCCAACCGGTGATGCCCAATACCACCGAGGAGGGGCGGGCCCAAAACCGGCGTGTCGAGCTGGTCAAGCCCATCTCTTCGGATGCGCCGGGGAAGGAAGACGTCCCGAAAGACATCGCTGAGCTCATTGTAGGCAAGTGGAAAATTTCGCCGAACAAGCGCGCCAAGGCGGGATCGATTGTCTTTAACAAAAACCGCACTTATGAAATGAATGAAAAATTTCACGATGGAACCGGGGCAGGCACCAAGGGGGAATACAAACTGAACAGCAAGGTTACCCCCATTACCATCGATCTCTGTTTGGGTCAGTGCGGCCAACCGGGATCGGAGTGGACTACGCGGTTTGGAATCTTGAATGTACTGTCGAATGACATGTTGGAGATTTACATTTCACCAGATGGAAAATACGCTTCCGATTTTGCGAATGATCTGACCGATGGAAATACCCTGATGCTGACTCGGGTAAAATAGGCGCGCGCCGAGGGCCGTGTCTTAAATATTTTGACAGGATGAACAGGATTAACAAGATTGAATTCAGCCCGGAAATCCGGCGCGCCCGGTTATGCTGTCAAGATGGATTGATTCTCGTCATTTCTGAGACAGGACACTCGCTCCCCGCGCCTTGGCGCGTCTGCGACCTTCGTAAGGAAAAAAAAGTGAGGTTTTCCGCGGGGATTTATCCCGCCAGGAGGGTCTGGCGTTTGCCCGCTGTTTTTCTTTCTTTGGGGTCGAGAATCGCCTTGCGGATTCGAATCGACGCAGGGGTGACTTCCACGAGTTCATCTTCGCCGATCCATTCCAGCGCCGCTTCGAGGCTCAGTTTGCGAGGCACCGCGAGGCCGGTATCGATCTCCTTGGTCGAAGAGCGATGGTTGGTGATCTGCTTTTTCTTGGTGGGATTGCAGGGCATGTCTTCGCCCCTGGAATTCTCCCCGACGACCATGCCGCAGTACACGTCCTCCATGGGGGAGATGAAGAGCACGGCGCGCTGTTGGAGACTTTCGAGGCTATAGGTGGTTGCCTTGCCCGTTTCCATGCTGACCAGGGAACCGCGACCGCGCATCTGGAGTTGTCCGCGCCAGAGCCCGTACTCCAGGAAACGGGAGGTGAGGATTCCCAGCCCTCGGGTGTCGGTCAGGAATTCGTTTCGCAGTCCGATGAGTCCCCGGGTGGGCAGTTCGTATTCGAGACGCATGGTCCCATTTCCCAGCGCGTGCATTGCCTTCAGTTCCCCTTTGCGGCGGGCCATCTTTTCAATGACTGTTCCCTGGTACTCCTCGGGCAGGTCGATGATCGCTTGTTCCAGGGGTTCGAGAATGCGGCCTTTCGCGTCGGTTTTCGTGATGACTTCGGGCCGAGTCACGCAGAATTCCATGCCCTCATCGCGCATCTCCTGGATGAGAATAGCAAGGTGCAGTTCTCCCCGCCCGGAGACTTTCACGCCCCGCGTGCCCTCCAAAGCCTCGACACGTAACGCGACGTTCACCCGGCACTCGCGGTCCAGGCGCTCCCGAAGTTGCCGCAGGGTGATCGCCACGCCCTCCCGGCCGGAGAAGGGGCCCGTGTTGACGAGGAAGAACATGGAAACCGTCGGCTCTTCGATTTCCAGCGGAGGAAGCGCGGGACTGTCCAGCTGTTCCGAAGAGAACGTGTCGCCGATATCGATTTCCGGCGGTCCGGCAAACCAGGCGATATCCCCGGCGACCGCGTTCTCGGCCTCGACGCGCTCCAGGCCTCGGGTGACCCAGAGGTGAACCGCTTTGACCGGTTCGCTCCCGGTGACTTCCCACTGGCGCTGTCCGTCGCTGCCGGTTTTCTTCCAACGCGCGGTGGTTCGAACCAGGTTGTCGCCTTTACCCAGGGCGCCCTGAAGAATGCGGCCGCAGCCGATGCGTCCGATGTAATCGCTCCAGGCCAAGGTGCTGACCTGCATCCGAAAGGGGGCTTGGCGATTCACCTGAGGAGCGGGGACTTCCTCGACGATCGTTTCGAACAAGGCGTCCATCCCCTCCCCGGAGTCTTCTTCGAAGGTCCGGGCCATCCAGCCCTGGAGAGCCGAACCATAGAGGACCGGGAAATCGGCCTGTTGGTCATTAGCGCCGAGTTCGATAAACAGATCGAAGGTCTTGTCGAGCGCTCCCGGCGGATCGGCGTAGGCGCGGTCCATCTTGTTCACAATAACAATCGGCCGCATTCCCAGCTTCAGCGCTTGCATCAGGACATAGCGGGTCTGGGGCATGGGGCCTTCCTTGGCGTCGACCAGCAACAACACGCTGTCCACCATGGACAGGACCCGCTCGACTTCACCGGAAAAGTCCGCGTGGCCGGGGGTGTCGATGATGTTGATCAGGTAGTCCCGCCACGAAATCGTACAGTGCTTGGACCGGATGGTAATGCCCCGTTGGCGTTCCAGGTAGTTGCTGTCCATGACGCGCTCCTGGACCGCCGCATTTTCCCGAAACACGTGCGCGGTGCGGAACAAGGCGTCGATCAGGGTGGTTTTCCCATGATCGATATGGGCCACGATGGCGATGTTTCGTATTTTTTCCGGTGCAACCATAGCGATTCAATCGTTTTCGATATTCTGACTTTTCCGCAAGTGCGGTTTTTCCCCGTCCGAGTGGGCAAAAGAGCGGGAACAGTACCTGGAACGCGCTGTTAAGTCAAGCACCATTTTTGCCCGATATTCGGGCTACTTCCCCCTCTGCACGGCCTGAATCACTTGATCGAGGGTGTGGAGGAAGCGGGAGCGGTCTTTGGGGGCGAAGGGGGCCGGGCCGCCGGTCATGACGCCCACGTCGCGAAGGTTGGCTCGAATTTCCCGGTCCGCCAGCGCAATGCCGATACTGTCCTCGGTGAACACCCGCCCCTTGGGACCCACCACACGCGCGCCCTTCTTCAGGCAGCGGGAGGCGAGAGGGATGTCTCCCGTGATGACAACGTCGTCCTCGCTGACTTGCTCGACAATCCAGTCGTCCGCGGCGTCAAACCCACTGCCCACGACCACCATCGCGATGTCGTCCTCGTCCGGGACTTGCATCTCCGAGTTGGCCACGAGGGTGACTTTGAGCCTATGGCGTTTCGCCACCCGGTAGACTTCCTGCTTCACCGGGCAGCCGTCGGCGTCGACAAAGATTTCGGTCAATTCCAACCCCGTCTAGTATTGTGGCCCCCAATTTATGACAGGATGAACAAGATTAACAGGATTTAATGTCCCACAATGGGGATAAATCCCTCGCCTTCAGGCGAAACCTTAAGGTATACTATGGTCCATGGAAAACTACCGGACCAGTGCGCATACCCGTTTTGCTCTCAAGTACCATTTTGTGTGGATCACCAAGTACCGCAAGAAAGTGCTGGGAGGGGAAGTTGGGCTGAGGCTGCGGGAGTTGGTGAGAGAAATATGTAAAGCCAATGATATTGAGATATTGCAGGGGCATGTATCGAGTGATCATGTGCATCTGCTGGTATCTGCACCTCCCCATATGTCCGCTAGTAAGATTATGCAGTATATAAAGGGCAAGACATCGCGAAAGCTGATGATGGAGTTCAAGCACATGCAAAAGGCGTTCTGGGGGCGTCACCTGTGGGCAAGAGGATACTTCGTCGCATCCTCTGGGAATGTGACAGACGAAGTGATTCAAGAATACATACGCTTGCAGCAAGAGGGAGAACCTCCCGACGGTGGAGCCAACTTTCGTGTTGAGGGGGAATGAAGGCTTTTAAGCCGCAATTCCCCTGCGATAGAAGCCCTCGACTTTAAGTCGAGGGAGAATTCACT
>Ga0272444_10001293_pt1 | contig 24336 bp, 24 predicted proteins | sample SSMForm13_FD_201033 | JGI IMG/M metagenome (GOLD analysis project Ga0272444, IMG submission 201033) | Marine sediment archaeal communities from Little Sippewissett salt marsh, Falmouth, MA, United States - SSM-Form-13 | ecosystem: Environmental > Aquatic > Marine > Wetlands > Sediment ...
ATCATACTACACGACATCCTCGAAAAACTCAAAAGTCAATTCCCAGCTCATTCTCCAAAAGGCCATGAACGGGGTATCTGGTTTGTCTACACGATCATTGCGATCATCATTCCGTTTACCTCTTCCAAAACGTCCAATATACTTCGATGCCTTAACACGCTTTTCGGGTTCACCGGCATACGCAAAAAACGCTTCTACACATTCATGGCCACACCCAAGATCCCATGGAAGCTCCTTTGGCAAACGCTATGGAAGATGATCCCCGATCCGCTGACTGACGGCAGGCTGCTGCTGGCGCTGGACGATTGCATCAACCCCAAGACGGGTAGGAAAATTTTCGGTTGCGACAATGTCTTTGATCATGCTGCCAAACAGAATCAATCAAAATATCCATGGGCGCAGAACATTGTTACCGTCGGTCTGTTAAAGATCGTCAGGCAACGCTGGGCGTGTCTGCCGCTGAGTTACCGGTTTTATCATCTGAAAAAGAGCATTGAGAAAATCAATCGGGCCATCAAAGGACCGAAGATCGAATTTAAGACCAAACTGGAGCAGTCAGTCGAGATGATCACCGAGATTGCCGAGGCGTTTGCTCAAACCCCCATCACAGTGGCCACCGATTCATGGTTCGGCAACAACGGCCTGTGGAAGCCGATGCGAGGTCAACTGGGCCAACGCTTTCACATGATATCCCGACTGCGCTCGAACAATAACGTTTTCCAACTGCAGCCCGGCCAAGAATTGAAAAAGGGTCCGGGGCGTCCCAGGAAATATGGCAAAAAGCTGGGCGATGTCGCTTCGCTGGCCGCGGAATTCAGGTCTTTGGCGCGCGAAACCGACGTCAACCTTTATGGCCGCAACCGGACTGTCCTTGCCCATGACCAGGTCGTGATGCTCAAAACCCTCAAATGTGCGGTCATGGTGGTGTGGGTTTACCGCAAGACCCGGTGGGTGGCGCTTTTTTCAACCGACCTGGCGCTTTCAGTTGAGCAGATCATCGAATACTACGGCGCCAGATGGAAGATCGAGGCTGCCTTCAAAGAGCTCAAACAAGATATCGGCAGTGCCGAAACGCAGTGCAGACATCCCAATGCCGTCAGGAACCATTTGCACTTTTGTATGATGGCCACTTCGGTGGCCTGGATTTACGCCAGCCGACTGGATAAAACCCCGAGTCGGCGGCACGTCGTTAAAGGCCGCAACCATTTCGCCTTTTCCGATGTGCGCAGGTCGGTTGCAAAAGCCGCACTTGACGATAATTTCGGTATACTTTTCCCGGTGCCACGCAAATCCTTCGTAAATTCTCTCGTGGCGCTAATGCTGCGGTTGGCAGCGTGATGCTTTTATAGGAAACTTCAGCTATAAAATAAAAATAAATTAATGAATGTAATCCAAACCTTAGACTATTTCACACCAGAAGCAACGAAATGAATTTAAAAAGGGAACCATAATGAAAACCATAAAATTTGTAATGGTTTGGTTTGTAATAATTTCCTCGGCGTTATTCGTCGCATGTGCATTTGATTTGGCACACCTGAAATATGCGCCAACAACATTAACAGAATGTAATGAGGAATGCCCAACCTTTACACTTAAGGAAGAGTTGGTACTGAATAATTTGCCATGTGGATACAATCGGAAATTAAAAGAGAATTCTGAGTGGAAAAAGGTGGGCGCAACAGAATTTGGCGATGTATATAAATCATTAAATCAGTGTCTTACTCTTGAGTGTTCAAATGTATTTGAAGCCTACCTTGTTTTAAATGGAAATGATATTACAGGCTTTTATCTCCCAGTGGAAGACGGCTATGTAGCTTTGAAAAATCCGATTAAAATTACAAAAAAATAGAAGCTCGTGAGGGTAAAATGAAAAGAGTTTTTAATATTGGGCTTTTAATTTTTTCCATTATGTTTTTTGTATCATGTGCCTCTGGAGTTCCATACACCCAATTGAATCCAAGTTTATATCCTGAAAATCCCAATAATGGTCGAATTTTCTTTTATAGACCATCTGCTTTAGGAGCTGCAATACAGCCAAAAATAATTATGAATGGTGAAACAATTGGAACTGCCATTTCGCATGGTTTTTTTTATTTGGATCGCCAACCTGGGGACTATGAAGTTGTTACTTCGACAGAGGTAAAAAGAAAAGTCAGTTTTGTTTTAGATGAAGGACAAACCCGTTATATAAGATTTAATATTGGAATGGGCTTCTTCATGGGTCATGTATATGGTGAATTGGTTGATTCAGAAGAGGCAATGAAAGAAATTGAAAAGTGCAAATATATTCCAGAAGAAAAAAGGAAATCATAATTGATTAAACCATAAAACTTCGGAACTATAACCCAAAAGAAGGTTATGTTATGCAAGCGCGTGAGTCATTCGGATGGAGCGGATTCCACCGTCCGGTGTGCGCCGGATTTGACGTCCGAGTGCCCCGGATAACAAGGACCTCATTCTCTCCAAAAGCAGCTTGAAGGCGTTTTCAGGTTCCGAGGCCGGCTCGAAGACGATCCGCGGCTGGCAAGCGATCTGTTGTGTGGCAAAATGGCGCAGGAAATCGACAGGTACGCCGACAAGCTGTTCGCCGATCCGATCCAGGTTCAGATCCCTTCGGGGCCGGCAACCGTTTATCCGCAGCGCACCAACAACATCCTGGAGCAGTTCTTTCGCAGCCTGCGCCGCGACCACCGCCGCCGCAGCGGTGACAACTCCATGTACCGCGCGCTGCAAACCATGCTGGCCGGTACCCCGTTGGTCAAAAACCTCTCAAACCCCGATTAAATGCAGGTTCTGCTCGACGGCCGACCGAACCTTGAGACCCAGTTCGCTGATTTGGATATCACCGCGGTATCCAGCGAACATGTGCCAGCCGCTGAAAGCGATCGTATCCTGCCGGATAGCATCTCCAGGGTTGCCCTGGCAAACCCGCTGGGATAAAATCCAACCAAATTGTGTGACCATAGACATACCCACTCTTTTTTTCACAACTCACTATACGGTTTAAAAAATTTTTATACCATGTGATTATCCATGGAAAAGATCTTCGGAACCGAACAATTCGAGACGTTTTCTCTACTATCTCAGGAAATAAAAATTTTCTTAAAGGAGTATGGTTATGAGATATGTCAAAAGAAAAACGGTTGCGTTTAGATTTCTTCTGTTTGTTTGTTTGGTTTTTTTGACATTGAAGTGGGACATATCAAATGGTTTTGCCTTGGAAAAAGGTCAAAATTTTCAGATTTTCGACTACGATTTTGAGTCGGGCTGGAGTGGCTGGTTTGCCGACAACGGGGTGTGGGAAGTCGGGAGTCCCGGGACCACCGGTCCGCTCGCAGCCCATTCCGGTTCCGACTGCGCCGCTACGGTGCTGACCGACGTTTACCCCAACACGAGCAGTCGTCTGATCAGTCCCTCGATTGTATTGCCGGCACTTGGCGCAGGGGAAGAACTTCAGCTGTGGTTCTGGCAATGGGCCAAATTCGCCAGCTATGATCGCGGGCAGGTGCAGGTTTCCTACGAGCAGTCACCCGGTACCTGGAGCGCCTGGGAGAACCTTTGGGACGGACACACGCATACCTCCGGCATTTGGTCGCTTTCCATGGTGGACCTGTCTGCTCACGCCGGACGGAAGGTGAGGGTCGCTTTTAATTTACAGCAAGGGTCTTTCTCATATGTCGATGCGGGGTGGTACATCGATGACGTTAAAATCATTGCCGCCAGACCCTTATTCCATCAGCCGGAATTTTTTGATTCGGGCTGGAGTGGCTGGCATGCCGACAACGGGGTTTGGGAGGTCGGGAGCCCCGGAGACCCGGGGCCGCTCGCAGCCCATTCCGGTTCCGACTGCGCCGCTACGGTGCTGACCGACGTTTACCCCAACACGAGCAGTCGTCTGATCAGTCCCTCGATTGTATTGCCGGCACTTGGCGCAGGGGAAGAACTTCAGCTGTGGTTCTGGCAATGGGCCAAATTCGCCAGCTATGATCGCGGGCAGGTGCAGGTTTCCTATGAGCAGTCACCCGGTACCTGGAGCGCCTGGGAGAACCTTTGGGACGGACACACGAATACCTCCGGCATTTGGTCGCTTTCCATGGTGGACCTGTCTGCTCACGCCGGACGGAAGGTGAGGGTCGCTTTTAATTTGCAGCAAGGGTCTTTTTCATATGTCGAGGCGGGGTGGTACATCGATGATGTTCAATTAAAGGGGCCATGCATTGATAATGATGGTGATGGTTACGGCCAGTTCATCAGCGATTTCTGCACTTATGCCCAAACCGATTGCAACGACGCCGACCCGCAGGTCAATCCCGGCCAGACCGAAATTCCTGGCAACGGCATCGATGACAACTGCGACGGCAGGATCGACGAAGATGGACGGGCGATGCCCTGGCTTCAGCTTCTACTGTTGAATAGATAGCGTTATTACGGCAGACGAGGTTAACTTCTTCTACCGGATATTGCCTGGTAGCGGCACTTCGTGACCGAAGGGGGTGGCGGCGTGACCCGCTCAGTATTATTTAAGCTGAAGTTGGACAGTTCTGCGAGCAATTGGCTCGGTAAATTATAAAAATCACTTTTTCTGAAGGTAGAAAATCCCCATTTAATTGTGGCACAGAATCAGTTTAAAACCAACGAATAATTGTTTTCAAGATGGCATATAGGGGGTCTCTTCAACCATGGAGGCTCCCCATATTCGCGAGAGTCAAAAAGTCCGGCCGGAATCAATACCTGGAGCTGGTCGAAAACCGAAAAGAAAAAGGCAAAGTCAAGCAGCGCATCATCGCCACCGTCGGCCGAATGGACCAGCTTAAGTAAAAGGGGCGCATCGAAACCCTGATCCGGTCCCTGTCGCGGTTTTCCGAAAAAGGGCTGCTGGTGCTCTCGGGTCAAAGCAATTTAGCCGTTGAAGCCAAAACCATGGGGCCGACGCTGATTTTTGCCGGCAAAATCTTCCAGGCGGTCGGGGTAGCGCTTCCCCCTGCGATCCGTGCGGTGGAATAAACGTCTAAAATTCCGGATGGCAGTTCCAAGAGCCTTCTTGCGTCTCATAGCTGTTTGAAATTATAAAGAAATAAAAATCGTGGTGTTCAAAATCCGCCTTGGCGGAACGAGGGGGGTTAAAAGCCAACGAAATGGGGGCGGGAATGAAAAACTGTAAAAAGAACGAGAAGCTCGGAATCTCAATATTTTCGTTTTTCTTTGGCTTGCTCTTATTTTTTCTGATTGCAAAAGCAGTCGCAGCTGAGCCACCCGGGAACATCAGACTGATTCTTTTCAAAATGATATCCTCTGTTGCCAACCCCAACCTGCGCAGTTTCCCAAAAGATTACTTGGAAAGCGAACCGCTGAGTGGGAAGAAGGATGCCGGCGCGATAGCTGCCCCATTAAACGTTTCCGGAATCAGGCTCTTTTTTCCACTGAACCACAATGACGTCAAATATTATGAGGGATTCGTTTCGGGAAGCTTCTATTCAGCCGCGTACCGATACGCCCAAGTCGTGTACAACGGCAGAACTAGCTTTCGCGAAACCGACTCCTTGGATGGCAGCATAGCGTATTACGGGTATTCCGGAAGCGATCTCTACATGTTTGGGTTATCGCTGGACGGCGAGAATTTGACCTTCGATACCCCCCTTAGAATCCTTAATGATTCTATCTTGAATAGTGGTGGCTCTCTTAGCTCCAGAACGACTTTTATTATTGAAGGAACCCGGGTCACCCTTGACATATCGGTGACAGCCAGTTTGGCCGGCACTGTGATTATCCCATTGGGCAGAGCGAATAACTGCCGATCGATACGTATGTCCTTCCGTTTTACTATACCTGGAGAAACTGAAACCCTTGAATTGGAAGATGTATGGATTCTATCTCCCAACATTGGCAAGTTAAAAATTGCTGTTTTTGATCAGTACATGGTCCAGAGAGGATGGCTGACCCTTACCGGCGGCACCGTCGGCGGAGAGAATGTGGCCGCGATCCTTAAACCAAAAATTTCCGGTTACGTAAGGACAACGGAGGGAGTTGGAATCGGTGGTGTGATAATACGATTTAGCGTTGGTGGCGGCCAAGCTACAACGAACAATTCGGGCTTTTACAGCTATCCGGTAGAATCCAATTGGAGCGGCAGGGCCACACCCACCTTGGGAGGGTATGTATTTAAGCCTGCGTTTCGACAGTATACAAACGTAACGTCGGACTGGACCAACCAGAATTACATAGGAGCGATGAGAAAAGAGGGGATTTTTCCTTTTCTAAATTTGTTGCTTCTCGGTGAGGAATAAGCTGGCAGGGCGGCAGCTCATTATGAATTTACGCAGAAAAGCCTGCTATAATCGAGTCATTAGCCACCAAAATGGTGGCCATCGTTTCTTTCGATGGGCCAGTAAATTGGTGTCGAAGTGCGTTTACCAGGGGGAGCCAACAACGAATGCAACCCTCTTCGAACTGGTTGCTTAACAGGTAAAGCCCCGCATCAGTGATGCGGGGCTTCGTTTTTCTAATAGTCGTAATTTCAAAAGGATACACCACTCCCGACATTCCCTTCCAAGTTCTCCATTCTCCCGAAAACACGCTATCTCGTGTACGCTTACGCTTTGTGAGTTCGAAAATGGGTTTCGGGCCCCGAAACGGACTCGGAATTCTCGCGTTCTCCGTTTTTCGGTACGCCTTGTTCAACAGCCCGGTTGCAACCGGGTGCCCAAATACATTATTTCGAACAAAAAAGAGTTTGCGATGCATTTTTCGGGTGATATAACAGGCGAAAAACCTTTCATTTGGCCGATACAAAACCTTTCATTTGGCCGGGCAATTGAGTTTCAAACAGACGCCATGACTGAATCGCCTCTATACGAACGATTTCTACGCAAGCCTTTAGAAGAGGCGTTGGAAGATACCCCTGTGGTGTTGATCCATGGGCCGCGCCAGTGCGGCAAAACCACCTTGGCCCGGATGGTCGGCGATGCGGCAGGGTATGAATACATTACCTTTGATGACGATGTTCAACTGGCCGCTGCCAACGCCGATCCGGTCCGGTTTGCAGCCGACCTGCCGCATAAAACAATTCTGGGTGAGGTGCAACGGGTTCCGGGCCTGTTTCTCGCGTTGAAATCGGCCGTGGATTCCGACCGGCGGCCCGGAAGATTTATGTTGACCGGTTCGGCAAATGTGTTGCTGGTACCCAAATTGGCCGATTCGCTGGCGGGCCTTATGGAGATCATGCGCCTGCATCCCCTGTCGCAAGATGAAATTGCCGGTAAGGCCTCCCGGTTCCTTGATAAGCTTTTTACCGCCAGGTTTCAAAACCGCAACTTCCAGCGCCTCGGCCCCGCACTGGCCGAACGAATTGCCGCAGGCGGTTATCCGGCGGCGCTCTTGCGCACCAGAGCTAAACGGCGTGCATCCTGGTATCGTGACTATATCGAAACGCTGGTGCAGCGGGACGTGAGAGACCTTGCGCGTATCAGCGCTCTGGATGCGATACCGCGGCTCCTCCAACTTGCCGCGGGCCAAACCGCGCGGTTGGTCAATGTGGCCGAAATGGCCTCGGCGTTTCAATTGAGCCGGCCGACAATTCGTGACTATGTGGTGCTGCTGGAGAAAATCTTTCTGCTGGAGCACCTGCCGCCATGGCACACCAACCGGCTGAGCCGGCTGATCAAAACCCCCAAGCTGCATCTTGCCGACTCCGGCCTTGCCGCATCATTGCTCGGTGTGGATGCCGAACTTCTCTATAAGGATCGTACACTGCTGGGGCGGATTCTGGAGACCTTTGTCTTTCAGGAACTCAAACGTCAAGCCGGTTGGAACGACAGGCCTGTTCAATTTTATCATTTCCGGGACAAGGACGGCTTTGAAGTGGATAATGTGCTGGAGCAGACCGGCAAAGTAGCGGGCATCGAAATCAAGGCCGCTTCGACAGTTACAAAAAAAGATTTTCGTGGATTGGCAAAGCTCAAGGAAGCGATGGGCGATCGGTTTGTCGCCGGTGTTGTGATGTATGACGGCGAGAGTGCGGTTGGTTTTGGTGACGGACTCTATGCCGTCCCCATCCCGGCGCTTTGGGACACGTACTGAATAATTGAAGCGATTCGCAGCTGTTGCATTTTTTTTGCAGCAGCTGCCGTGGAGATCCAATCGTGCTGACCAACCAACGGTCACTTTGGTCTGGATCGTTAATGAATGAGGGCGAACTGGACTCGCAAGCAACTTGTAAGGAATTCTTACAAGTTCAAGGGTTCCCGGGAGGTTTCCCGAGTCCGAAAATACCGGCGCATATAGGCTGATCTGAAACCATGAGCGAATATCAGTATTACGAATTTCTGGCCATTGACCGGCCTATGACGGCAGATGAAATGGACGAACTGCGGGCGCTCTCGACGCGGGCCGCTATCACGCCGGTCAGCTTCACCAACGAATACAATTGGGGAGATTTCAAAGGCGACCCCGGCAAGCTGATGCAGCGCTATTTCGACGCCCATGTCTATGTGGCCAACTGGATGACGGCCATTTTTATGGTGCGGCTGCCCATAGAGGCCTTGACCAAAGAGACCGCCAAGACCGTGGCCGTGCCGTACCTGTTGGATATCAAGGCCACCAAAACCCATTGGATCATCACCTGGAGCCTGGAGGAGTCGGAAAACTACGATCGCTTCGGCATGGAGGACGGACGCGGCTGGATGGCACGTCTGGCCCCGGTGCGGGATGAACTGCTGCGCGGCGATCTGCGCAGCCTGTACATCGGCTGGATGGCGGCAGTAACCGGGGAGATGATGGATGACGATGAGACGGAGCCGCTGTCCGTGAGTGGATTGGCAAACCTGACGGCAGCGCAGCAGGCGCTGGCCGAATTTCTGGAGGTGGACCCGGACCTGCTGGCGGGTGCCGGCATGGGCAGCCCGGCTGCTTCGAAGGCGGAAATTTCGCCAGAGGAAATGGATGAGTGGATCGATGCCCTGCCAAGAGAAGAAGTCCATTCGATCATGAAACAATTGCTGGAGGGCAAGGGGCAGCAGGCCGAACGGTCCATCAGGAACCGGTTTGCAGCATGGCGGCGCGGATTACAGACGGGCGATACCGACGCACCCCGGCGTACGGTGGGAGAATTGCGGCAGAACACCGAAAAGGCGCGTCTAATCCGGCTGGAAAAACAAAAACGGGACCGGAAGCAACGGGAGATCAAGCGACGTGAGAAACGCAAGGCGTATCTGAAGAATCTGTCCAGCGATTTTCCCAAGGCCTGGGCGTCGGTCAAGGAACCTGTCGAGCGCGGATCGGGACAGGGGTATGACGAGGCCTGCCGCATACTCGTCGACATCGCCGAAGCCTATGCTTTGTATGCGACCAATAAGCAATTTCAGAACGATTTAGAGAAGTTCATGGCCGGCCACCTGCGGCGCAAGGCGCTGATTCAACGGCTGGTGAAGGCCGGTATCTGGAAGGGCCAATAAAAGATGAGCACGCGAAGCCCCAAAGAGGGTAAGAAACTCGAAGTCTTGGACAGACTTGTTGAGGAAATCACCGTCGACGCATACGGCGATGATGAACAGCTCTGGGCCTTTCGGCAGGCCTTTGAAGATGACGTTGCGCTGCCGGTCGACGGTTTCGTCATCGGGGAGCCGGTTTCAGTGATCGCAATAGATTATGACGGTAACGAACGGCGCGGTCTGACGGCAAAGTGCAGGCGCGAGGACGGGTCCGAATATGTGATGGCGGTCTCCGATGTCGTGTTGCCGCAGGCATCGCCAGGGGCGCGTTACATCGCCGCTTACCGCAGGTGGCTCAACCTCGATCCTTACCCTGCCGAAACCAAGAAACCTTCCCGTCGCCGGCGGCAGCACAAGGTCGGCGACGACGACCTCGATTTGAGCAAACCGGTCGAACTGGTTGCGCTAGCGGTCAAGGACCGGGCCGCCCGGTGCCGTTTGTTGGGAAGCGACCGGATCATTACCCTGCGCGCAAGCCGCCTTTGGGATGTGGTGCCTGGCGCCATCGTCACGGTAGCGCCCCGAAAGCAGTGGCGTTACGGCGGTCATCCGTATCTTTCCGGCGAGATTCAGTCGACTCGGATCGATGTGAAGGCCCTCGATCTGGCGCCTTTGGGGCTTGAAGAACTGGGCATGTGGGACCCCAAGGAAGCGTACTGGGGAGAGGAAGGCGAACCCATCGAGGAATGGGCCAAGCCGATCATCGCTCACGGCCCCCGCCCCATGTTCGAAATGGAGCAGGTGCTGCCCGGCGAGGACCCTGATGATCCTTTCAATGACCCCATCACCCGGTCCAACGATCTCAAAGATGCCGGCGAGCGGGCAAAGGCGATGGAGATTTTGATGGAGCTGTGCCAGGCGGAACTGCGCTGCCTCGATGCCCACTCGCATCTGGGCAATTTTATTTTTGATCACTGGCCGCAAAATGCCATCCGGCATTACGAAGTCGGCTTTCGCATCGGCGAGCTGTCTTTGGGTGATGGCTTTACCGGCGTGCTAGCGTGGGGCCTGATCGACAACCGTCCGTTTCTGCGCTGCATGCACGGCTATGGATTGTGTCTCTGGCGCCTCGGGCGCTTTGACGAGGCGGAGCAGATATTTGAAAAGGTGCTCTGGCTGAACCCGTCGGATAACCAGGGCGTGCGGTTTCTCATCGAAGTGGTGAAGGCAAAAACAGCCTGGGAGGATAGAGAAGTCGAGTGACCATCAAAGGAACACCATGAGCCCAGTGAAGCGAAAACAGATTGATCCGCTGGAAAAGGCCATCGAGGCGGCACTGTCTCCCGGTCGTTTCATTTCCTATGATGTCGTCTGGTCGTTCGTGGAGGATGTCCAGGGTGTTGCCAACGACATCGATGAAATCATCCGAAAAGACCCGGTACGGGCAGCGCGACTGTACAAGATCTTCATCGCAGCTTGCCATGAAAAAGCAGATGAAATCGACGATTCGAGCGGTAATTTCGGCATGCTCGTTGAGGAACTGTTTCAAGGTTGGATCAAAGCACGCCAGGGTGCAAATTTTGATCCGGACGAGACCGCAATATGGTTGATATCCTGGATGGAAGACGACCCCTACGGATTCTGTCACGTCCTTGAGCGTGGGGTTGTGAAAGTGCTCGACAAAAAGGGGCTGGCGGCATTCATCCTGCAGACTCGTGCAAAGTTCGAATCCGTTCCGACTCGGGATGACGAGGAAAAGCGTTTTTCCGGCTACGAGCGCCGACGGTGGGGCGGCGTGCTGAAGACGTTGCTGGCAGCACAGCGTAATGTTGACGCTTATATCGCGCTCTGCGATCAGACCGGGCTTGAAGCCAAGGACTGCATTGCCATCGCGAAAATATACAAAAGCCGGAGACGTCCTGAAGATGCGCTTGCCTGGGTCGAAAGGGGCTTGAAGATCGCGCGGGCGGACAGCCGAACATCATTTGAAGAACACGAATTAGGTGAGTTAAAACGGGCGATGCTGGCCAGGATCGGGCGGACGGAAGATGCTCTTCAATCCGCCTGGTCCGAGTTTGAGGCACACCCCTCCACGTTCGCATACAAGGAATTGATGCGCTATGTGCCGAACAAGGAGAAAACGAGTTGGCACCAGAAGGCCATGGCGGCATCGGAAAAAAGCGATTTGTTCTCTCTGATTGAGCTCTGGCTTGAGCATAAAGAATACGACCGTCTTGTATCGCGCCTGCTCCAGACTGCGGATGATGAATTGGAAGATCTCAGCCACTACCGGACCGAGCCGCTGGCGCGCAAGCTGGAGCGTTTTCATCCTTCTATATCAGCCAGAGTTTACCGGGCGCTCTGCATGCGAATCGTCAATGCCGGCAAGAGTAAATATTACGATGCGGCACTTGATCACATCGAGCACGCCAAAAGATGCTACTCAAAAGCCGGCCTTGATGCGGACTGGCAGACGGTGGTTGCCGATGTGCGCAAAAGGCACTTTCGCAAGAAGGGGTTTATGGCCGGGTTCGAGGATATCGTCGCTGGCGCACCCAAACAGGTTGAGCCGTCTTTTCTGGAACGTGCAAAGGCACGTTGGCCAAGAATGACGGTTAGGGAGGATAATTCTTCATACGGAGGGAAAAAGCCATGATGACCCTGCGGCTTTTTTCTCGCAAGTTCGAATCCGTGCCAGCCGCCACATCCTGGTACCTGGCGGACCTTGGCGAGGCGCGGGGCAAACAGGAATTGTTCACCCGCCAATCGCCGCAGCGTCTCAAGGCTCTGCGGGAACACGCCCTTATTGAAAGCGCCGTGTCGTCCAACCGGATTGAGGGCGTGGAGGTCGATCAATCTCGTATCGCTACCATCGTCTTCGGCCAGCCCCTTCTGCGGGACCGTGATGAGGAGGAAGTCAGGGGGTACCGGCAGGCTTTAACTTGGATTCATGATCAAGGCGCAAAAATTCCTGTGTCTGAAGAAACCATTTTACAGCTCCATCGTATGACCCGCGGGGAGATTTGGGATGCCGGAAATTACAAAGAAAAAGACGGCGACATTATCGAGAAGCTTCCAGATGGCCGGTCGAGGGTCCGCTTCAAAACCGTTCCGGCCAAGGACACGCCGGGTTGCATGAAGGATCTGGTCGAGTTTTATGACGATGCCATCAAAGATCGCAAAGTCCCGCCGCTTGTCCTGTTAGCTGCCTTCGACCTGGATTTTCTGTGTATCCACCCATTTCGTGATGGCAACGGTCGTGTTTCAAGGCTGCTTCTGCTCTTGCAGTGTTACCACCTGGGGTTTGAGGCTGGTCGGTATATCAGCCTGGAGCGGCTCATCGAACAGAACAAGGAACGGTATTACGAAACCTTGGAGCAAAGCTCCCAAGGCTGGCACGAGGGTCAACACACTCCTTGGCCATACATCAATTACGTTCTTTCCATCATCAAGATGGCCTATCGAGAATTCGAGCAACGCCTCGGTCGGCTTCAGATTCCCAGGGGGGAGAAAACGAGCCTTATCCTTCATGCTATCGACATAACTCTCGGTTCTTTCAGCGTGGCCGAACTTCAGAATAAGTGTCCCAACGTCAGCGTGGACATGATCCGCCGCGTCCTGAAAAGCCTGCGGGCGAAGGATCAGGTTGAATGCCTTGGACGCGGCCAGAAAGCCCGGTGGCAGAAAACCGCCAATTGGCAATTGGGCAATGTCAAATGAATTGGGTAGCGAATTGGGTATCAAATAATCCCACCGACCATTTTCTTGGTTAAACAGCCGCTCCATGCTACGAAATGGAGTTGTGACATACTATGACAATAGCTGTGACAAGCTGTGACACGGAGTGTAAAACCAGAACAAACCGGAAATGTGACTCAACGCCGCTTCCGCCCTACCGGGAGCTGCCTGATATTTGGTAACCCATTGATATTGAAGGTTTTGGTTAACTTCATGGGTCCCCACGTCAAATCGGCGATCAAGCAGGTTGGGAGCTACTGGATGCTTGTGGTTGCAGTCGGTGGTTGCCTTGTAGCGTCTCGGAGTCTTGGCCCAAGGCCAAAAACAGTCTCGCTCAGCCGTTTTCTCCATCAGCCCTCAAATCATGGCGCCGTCTCCTTCACCTGAACGTTCCCCGCCATCTCATCGTCACCGAAAAAGCTGGAGCAGCCGGGGAGAACTCTCAGCCCGCAAACTGGGTTTAACACAGCTGACTTCACGGCGATGCGGATTCCACATAGTGAAAGAGACTATTGTGCCGAGAACGGCCCGGTGAACAAACGGTTCTCTCGGAGCCTCTGAAACGACAAAGGAAAGCCCGAGGGGCGGCACCCGCTCTCCGGTGCCTGCAAGGGCCTGTCCCGCACTCTTCGCCCCCCACAATTTTCCTCAAGAAATGGGGCGTTGCAGCGCGCGCAGCGGCATGGACGTCTGGTCCACCCCCAATCACCCCACATGGGGCATCAGGGCCCAGCGGATCACCGGGCGGGTGGTTTCCGGATAATGATCCAGGCAGACGATTCCACCGTTTTGCATGCGGAAAATCGGCAGATCGGCGCGGCCGACCACCAGATATGCCATCAGTCGCTCCAGAAAAGGCAGGTGGCCCACGATCATTTCGTCCTGGTCCACGCGCGCAGTCCGTGCGAAGGCCACCGCGTCATCCATGGGGTGGATGCCATCGATCTGCCGCAGACCCTTCGGGGGATGGAGGGCCGCAGAGAGAATCTCGGCCGTTTGGGCGGCACGCTCCTTGCCGCTGTGCAAAATGACGGACACGCGCACGCGGTAGTGGGTAGCCACCTCGGCAATGCGCCGGACATCGGCTGCTCCCTCCTCGCTCAAACCCTGGAGGGGATCTTCGCTCTTGGGCCGGGCCTTGCCATGCTGAACCAGATAGAGTGCCATGATGGGGTTTCCTCTCCGCCGATGGCGTTAAAGTGATTTTTGCGGGGGCGTGCTTTTCCCTTGAACCTGTGGTAAGGGCCTCGGCAAGAAATAATGCCACATCTGGCCTGTCTTTTGGCCCGTCACCGGCGTTACATCCGCCGGCACATATCCCGATATGCACCGGCGAATGTGCCTGGGTGACGAACCAAAATCCGGCGCCATATTGTTGAATTATTTATTGCCGCGACCCTGATATGATTGACAGTTGATTTGTGGTCATGCCAGCAGCCGCTAAAATTAGCTCAATTTTAAGGAGGCCGGGCGTTAAAATTCGGGCACAGATCACATCCGTTCAGGCCTTTCGACTGTCGTCTTGCTCGCGTGAGACCTTCGCCAGGGGGCTATGACCTGATCTCAACAGGAGCGCCGTCAAGTACTCCTCGCCAGAGTTCTTCGATCTCCCAATTGGTCACCGCGATGCAGGTCGCTGTCCAGTCGATCACTCTGTGCAGCCTGCCCATTCTCAGGCTTGAAGGCGATCCTGCAGTGCCGGTCGTCTGGTTTGGTGCCGGTCGTTTCCGCGTCGAGTATGACGAATAAGGCACTAACCGCCGTGATGTCGTTTTTCGTCAGGGCCATGAGGGTGGGGTTTCCGGATCGTCAGAGATTGAAGGATGTGGTGGAGCGGGATTATTGATCGCATCGATTCCTTTCGATGTCAAGGAATTGGTATTGTTTGACATTTTGCCTAGCAAGGGATTAGCCTCAACTGGCCGGCAACTAAAAACCTCAAGATCCGTTGGTCTGATCAAGGCAAACTGAACCTGATCGTGCTCGGCATTTGGCTGAACCGCACCCCCATCAGATACTGAGTCCCATAAAGGAATTGTGACTGCCAATGAGCCTTTGGCATGAGAGCCTTGCCATGGGTATTTATGACTGTGGCGAAGACAAGCAGGCGAGAGCGCGGTGCATTCTTTCACATTTGTCCATGCCCGTCCCGCGATCCTGGTGGGAACGCGCGCTAAAAACCGGCCGGGTCGATGAAACCCATGCCTCTGTCCTGCGTGAATCGCTGGCGGCATTATCCAGCGCGGTTGGGCCAGGAGGAGATCTCAACTGCGGGCTGCTGGTGGCGGTGGCCTTTGTGGAAGAGCCGCTAAACGATTCGGGCTCCAATATCCCGAACAGCAAAACCACGGTCGAAGGCTACTTGGTAAAAGCCAGGAAGGTGCTGGCGGAACGTCCCGATTTGGCCCGGTTGGGGAGGCTGATCCTTTGTTGCGGGACTTAAATCGCCGGAACAGCTTGAAACCCTTCTTATGCCAACGCACCGCCGTTTCGGTTTTGACAATTATTGCGGATTGATTTTTTGCAAGCCACAACGCCGGCGGCAGCGTATGTATCGCATATCATCCCTGAAACCGTTTCTTAACGGTATCGGCCAAAACTTGGTTTGCCCTGGAAGAGAAAATTTCCAGGGGCGATAGGTCATGCTTAAACGCTTGATATAAAATAAAAATGATCGCGAATGAGGTGATGGCGATATTTTGCCATGAATTTAGTTGCCATTGTCCTGCCCAAGACAATTGCCATACATCTGAAAAGGGTTCCAGATAAGGTATGGGCCATTGGTATCCATCCGGGCCTTTTGACCCCAAAATATCACATAGAAGGTGAAGGTGAAAACAGAGCATCACAAGCCCTGAAGTCAGCCAGCGACGACTGGCTATCGTAAAACCGACGAACGTCAGCAATAGTCCGAAGCCGACATTGTGGCATAACGTGTGGTGATATGTGCTCCAATATTCCAAAGCCTGTCCATCTCCCTTCCATAACAGATCATAGCCAAGTCCAACACCGTCAATGTCCGGTGCGACTCCTGCAATGGTCGCAAGGATTCGATCTTTTTTTTCGATTTTGAAACTACTGGCAGCAGACCAGCTGATCAACAAGTGTGTTATGGGACTCATGTGTTATTCTCGTGGCTCAATGGCTATCTTTGCCATAGTATGGTCCTCATCCGCCCTCAGATCCCAATTCCGTTTCCATTCCTCCGGCAGCGAACCTTCCGGTAAGGTTAAACCCGTAAGTTTGGATAAAGCCGATTCAATTTTTTCATCGTCATCGTTACCGAAATTTTTTTCGTAGACGTTGAGCAATAGAGGGACGTCTTGAAAAGGATCGCCGTGGGTTGCAATACCTTCGCTGGCTATGGCGACGGTCCGACCATTTTTCCCTTTCAGAGCAATTTCACGCAAATCGTTTAATTGAGCCGGCGTTTGTTCAATTAGCTGCTTTAATGCCATTATGGCCGGCCCAGAATTCTCATGCTTTAGAATAAATTCTGCTTCGGTTCTTTCGTGTTTGATATTGGCTGTCATGGTGATCAATATCAATAGACCGGCGATTCCAGCCGCATTGATTATTCTTAGACCTCTTATCACCTTACTATTAACTGATTTGTCTGGAAGAAACGCGTTAATTGCTGAAATAATTCCGGGGAAAATAAGAATCAGCAAAAATATCGGGCCAATAAACATAAGGCTCGTAATAAAAAGAATGGAAACTAAAATTAGCCATGAAACCGGTTTGCACACACCCCGAATTTCTGTGCCCGTAGTGGCTGAATAAATGCTGAGTGAAAAAGACCACATGACCGATAACGCCACCCAGCCCATGATCGGTGGTAATATCCTGTCAAAATGAATGTACATGCATGAACCGCACGCTAATGCATCGATCGCTGAACCCAAGATTAAACCGATAAAAAATAATAAGAAAACAGAGCTTTTCATTGTTCGATACCTGTACCTGTTCGGGTAGAATCGTTTCCATCCCATAAAAATTTATCGGCATTAAAGATAGATTCTTAATGGAAGGTGGTCATTTGTTGGAGAGCCATAACATCAGCAATAATCGGTTATTAAAATCTGCAGCTAAAGGTTCACATCTAAGTTCAAGCGAGGTATTGGTAGCTTTCACCCCGGCCGGAAGCCGTGGCTGAAGCCACCTCTTTGGGCGGTGCACCCCACTTGCATTGACGCACCAGATGGCCCTCCCGGTGCGTGACTGATGGGCCTGTCATTTCAGTAACTCGATCCCCAACAGCCTTGAAACTTTCGATCCCTTCTGGTACGGGGTATTTATCGATCCTTTCTCCCGCTACTGCTTTCCATCTCCACAGCGCATCACCCCCATCCCATCGTTGAAACCTCGATTCAAAGGGGGGTTCCATGACGACGGTATTCATCAGCGCCACCAGCCTCGATCTTTCGTCTTACGTTCAGGCCGTGGAAAAGGCCCTTCGGGATGCCGGCTACCATGTCATCACGATGGCCAATTTCCGGGCTAATCCCGACACACCCCGACGTGCAAGCCTCCAAGAGGTCGCACAAGGGGATTATTTTGTGGGGCTTTACGCCAGGCGGTAAGGGTATGTCCCCGAGGGCGAGGAACTCTCCATCACCGAGCAGAAGTATCACCACGCCCGCAAAAACAAAAAACCGGTTTTCGCTTTCATCATTGATGCGGCCAATACCGAACTGTCGCCAGGCCCCGGCGAGGACGACGAAACCCCAAAGGCCGCTGAAAAACAGAAAAAGCTGAAGGCCTTTATTGCGCACATCGAAACGGCTCTGGTGCGGGACACCTTCACCGACCTGAAAGACCTCTCCGCCAAGGTGCTGGCATCTCTCAGCCGCTATGAAAAGCGAAAGACCGTCTTGCAGGCCCCGGTCGACTCGCTGCGCATTCAGCTGGGCGAAGGGCGCGTGGCGCTTTTTCACAACGACCGGCCGATCGGCACCTCCTTTACCGCCCTCGATTCTTCCTTCCGGCATGCCGTGGAGGAATACCACCGGGGAAAATCCCCGTCAGCTTTCCTGACCACCAAGGACGGGGCGGGAGGTGCCGTCGGTGCCGTCGAGATACTGGCGGATCGGATGGGCCGGCGGTTGGGGGAACTCCTGATTGCCGGCGGGGCCGTCAAAAATGTGGGCGAATTGATTTCCGAATGGCAGGCATCCGGCACCAAGGCCCAGGTGGCACTCCGGGAAGACGACGCCCCCTGGGCAAAGTCATGGATATTGTGGAGCGCCTGCCCGACTTGACCGAGCCGGAGCGCCGGCCCATCGTCCACATCCTGGACCAGGGCACCCTGGCCGGCATCTGCGACGCCTTTGTCAACAACCGCTACCACGTTCTTCACATCAGCTGCCACGGAGAGCCCGGCGCCCTTCACCTGGAAACGGAGGACGGCACGGTGGACAAGATAACCGCGGCCGATCTGGTTTCGCGGTTTCCGGCCGGTAAGCAGCCGGTGCTGACGGTGCTGAGCGCCTGCCACACCGGGGCCGCCGGTGAACTTGGAAGCTTCGCCCGGCAACTGGTGCAAAACGGCTTCACCTGCGTCGTGGCCATGCAGGAGGCGGTGTCGGACGCCTATGCAACGGCCTTTACCGAAGCACTCTACCGTTACCTGGCCTACGCCTAAAGTCCGGTGATCGAAGACGGCTTCACCCAGGTTCGGGTTCGTCTCGAAGCCGAGCGGATCGCAGGCAACAGCAAGCTTCCGCCCGAGCAGCACCTTCCCCCGGAGTGGATGGTCCTTTCGCTATACAAGGGCGGGGTCGATCGCCACGCCGTCTTCGAGCCCAGGCCCGAGCGCTACGATCGCGGCATTCAAAAGCCCTCGGAATCCTTTGAGCCCGGCATCGCCCACCGCCGGATCGGTGAATTCGTCGGCCGCAGACGGGAGCTGTTGAAACTGAAAAACGAGGTGCTGAAGGAAAAACACGGCGGCGCTGCCCTGGTCACGGGCATGGGCGGGGTCGGGAAATCCACCCTGGTGGCCCGGGCGCTGGCCGACTGGGTCCGGAAAGGCGAGCCCTTAAACCTCAAGCCAGTGATCGGGCGGATCTCCCTGGTTGATCTGCTCAAGTCCCTGGGGTGCAGGGGGCAGGAGCTGGATCACCTGACGGGCGACTTTTTCCGCAACTGGCTGCCTGCGCACGGGCCCGAAAGGGTCTTTCTGTTCGATAATTTCGAGGAAAACCTCCTTTCCCCCGACCAGACTTTGCCGCGGGTGTCCGACGGTGCCCGGGATTTTGAGCTGGAGGACGCATCCTTAGCCCGGTTTCTGGCGGATCTCATTTATGCTTGTAAAACGCGCGTCCTGATCACCTGCCGCTACCCCTTCAAGCTCCCGGACCGGCAGCATCGGCGCTTGAAACCGGTCCAGCTGGGCGCCCTTTCATCGGCCGAAACCCGGAAACTGATGGAGCGCCTGTCGGGTCTGTCTTCCCTGAAACCCGCCGCTTCGGACATATCAGAGGATCAAGCGCATAGATTTACTGGATCAAACGGGCCCAATTTCGCCTGAATTGCGCGGATGAAGCTTCAGTGGGCATAACCGTGGCGATTTGATCATCGGCCCGGGCCTTTTTGCGCAACCACCGCGACTTGTTGGAGTAGTAACCGTAATAGCGGACGGTGTGTTCATATCTTCCCGGTATATGCACCACCAGTTGAGCCAGCCAATCCACGGCGTCGAATGTCTTCCGGCTCTGACCGTTTTTGGAGCTTTAAATTACTTTGGCAATCCCCTCCGATGCGTCTTCTTTGGGGATGTAGACCATGCGTTGCTGAGAGAAACACGCACGGATGATATATCGGGGCCAGATTTCAGTGCTGCTTTGAAAAAAGCATCGTAGCTGCAATGAGCGTCCCCTTCAAAGCCTTGTCATTCCCACAGTATTTAGCTGCAAACATGGACAAACTGGCGCTTACACGGGCCGCTGCAGGCGTCGTCACCCTTCATGAAGCCTGCAAGTCGGCCTACACGGGAGTAGACTGCGATGGCCCCCGCGAGGTTTTACGGCAGCTGCCCGGGGTGACGCTCAGGGAGATGAAGCATCATGGACGGGATACGGCTTGCTGCGGCAGTGGGGCCATTTCCTGGTTCCCGCAAAGCTGCGACCAGATTCGGACAAAACGCCTTCAGGATTCCGCCCAAACAGGCGCGGAGCAGTTGGTGACTGTCTGTCACTATTGTCACCAGACTTTTGCCGCCGAAGAAGTTCACTACGATTTCAGCGTCACCAATTATGTCAATCTTGTTGCCGAAGCCATGGGCATTCGGCGCGAAGATAAGTTCAGGAATTATGCGCTGCGGGGGAGCCTGGAACTGATTTTAATGGATGACGATGCCCATATCGCGGAATCGCCTTTTGAAAATGAGCGTATTGTCGAGGTTTTAAAGGCCGTCTTCACAAAATGACGGTTCCGATAAAGCCCGAAACCTGGGTTGCTCCTCATTTCGAAGTCGGTGCTGCTTACAAAAACCAACTCACACTGGTCCGAAATCCCACGCTTGCAATCTTCAGCAAAAAATGAAATGACCAACATAGCCGGTAAAAGCAATGGATAAGACTGCATCCGTCCGCAGCCGGCATTATTTTGCCCTGCCGTTGGACCAAGATTCGATATCTCGCGACATCCATCCCGATTGATCTGCGAAGCGACCCTATATCAGGCCTTGCGGCCGTTTCGCCTTATCCCACCCGATGGAGGCGTCATGTTTAAAAACCCGATCCTGCTGCTTTCCCTGGCCCTTACCGGCGCTGTCGCTGCCTGGGGTATGTTGGACACGCCGGGCCTGGCCGCATTTTCTTCAAAGGTTATCGGTATCATGTTCACCAGCCGCGGCTGGTTCATCATGCTGTCGGCCAGCGTGTTTCTCATCCTCTGTCTGGGACTCGCGCTTTCACGCTACGGCAGCATCAAGCTCGGTAAGGATGACGATACCCCCGAATTTTCAACCGTGAGTTGGTTGTCCATGCTGTTTGCCGCCGGCATGGGCGTTGGCCTGCTCTATTTCGGGACGGCCGAGCCCTTATTCCACTTCAAAGTGATCCGGCAATACGTCATCGACCCGAAAGCCGCCGATCACGCCCTTTTCGTCACCAATTTTCACTGGGGCCTTCACGCCTGGGCCATATACGCGATCACGGGTCTGGTCATCGCCTATTTCAGCTTCCGACGGGATTGCCCCAATCTGATCAGCGCCCCTATTCACCATGTCTTCGGCCGAAACCCCTGGACGCGCCTGGTTGGCGGCTTCAGCGACCTGATGGCCATTACCGCCATCGCCATCGGTCTGGGAGGGTCCATCGCCATGGGGGTCTTCCAGGTCCAGAGCGGTGTCGAGGCCCTGTTTGCGATTGAAACCAGCGGCCTGGAGTTGACATTCGGCATCTTCGCGTTGATCTGTCTGGCTTACATCCTGCCACTGACCGCTGACCTGAGCAAAGGCATGGCCCTGCTGTCCAACACTGCCATGGCCATCGCCGGGACGCTCATGGTCTTCTGTATCCTGACCGGCCCGACCTACTACATCATGAGTGCCATCGTCGGCGGTTTCGGCGATTATATCGCCCGGGTCCTGCCCCACGGTTTTCAGACCTTCACCTTTTTCGACGAGAACGTCGGCAACTGGTTTCAGTCCTGGACCCTGACCTACATGGTCTGGTGGCTGGCCTGGTCGCCGTTTGTTGGGGTTTTTATCGCCCGCATCTCCAAAGGCCGCACGATCCGGGCTTACATTTTAGGGGTCGTTCTGGTGCCGACCGCCTTTTCGATCTTCTGGTTCGGGGTGTTCGGCAGCATCGGTTTTTACAGCTCCCTGGTCATCGACACCGAAATTCTGGAGGTGGTTCGCACCAACATCAACAGTACGACGTTCTTCGTGCTACAGCATCTGCCCCTGCACTACCTGACCATCACTGCTACCGTGATGGCGGCATTCCTGTTCGTGGTGACCAGCGTCGTCAGTGCCGCTTTCGTGCTGTCCATGTTCTCGGGAGGCGGTGAACTGAACCCGCCCACCCGGACGAAATTGATCTGGGGCGTTATTTTGGGCGCCCTGGGGCTGGTGATGATTTTTTCCAACAGCATCGATGCCGTCAAAAGCATCATCGCCCTGGGGGCCATGCCGTTTGTCTTTATTGTCTGGCTGATGGTGGTCTGCCTGCTCAAGGCGCTGCGCAAGGAGGTGGTCCGATGACCTTTCAACTGCCCGGTCTGCTCGACACCCTGCTGAATCTCTCGGTTTTTGTTTTTATCGGCCTGCTGTTCTGGCTTTACATGCGGAAGGGGCCGGAAGAGTAAGGCAAATAGGGGCGCCTGTTTTCCACCGGCCCGGATGCCTCAAAATTCCTGCGACGAGCTGATGGAACTGGATGAACGAAATTTGGGTCACGGTAATAAATAAATCCACAAGATGGCGCCGGATTTTTTTACGTCTGCAAGGCACATCCGCCGGTGCATATCGAGATATGTGCCGGTGGATGCAATGCTGTAGACGGGAAAAAAGACAGATGGATATATACGGAGGATCGGCGATATGACGGGTTGGGATGAAACAGCGGACGTAATCGTTCTGGGAAGCGGGTTGGCGGGGCTGGCGGCGGCGATCGAGGCGGCACAGGCCGGTGCCGCCGTCATTGTTTTCGAAAAAATGAAGCTGACCGGCGGCAATACCCGCATCAGTGACGGTGCTTTGGCCGCTCCCGGTAATTATCTGCAACGCAAGCTGGGCATAAAGGATTCACCCCAACTGTTCTACGATGACATGCTGCGCGCCGGTTTGGGGCTGAACCATCCCCAACTCGCCAGAACCGTGGCTGAAAAAGCGGCAGAGACGATCGACTGGACCCGCAACGAGCTGGGTGTGCGCTACCTGGAGCAGCTCGATCGCTTCGGCGGCCACTCGGCGGCGCGCAGCCTCACCACCCGGAGCCATTCCGGCGTCGACCTTATCAAGGCGCAAACGGCCAGGCTGAAGCAGCTGGGTGTCCCCATTCGCACCCGCTGTCTGCTGACGGGACTGATCACCGCGGACAGCGGCGGGGTGAGCGGGGTGAAGATCCGCAGCGACTACGACTTCCCCGATGACGCCAGCGGTGTTCCGCAGAAGATCGCCGCCCGTCGGGCCGTCGTCCTGGCCACCGGCGGGTTTGGCAATGACGTCCAATTCCGCAGGCTTCAACAACCCGCGCTGGATGAGGCTGTCCCGTCGACCAACCACAGGGGGGCGACCGCCGAGGGGCTCATCGCCGCCCTGGGGATAAACGCGCTGCCGGTTCATCTGTCATGGATACAGCTGGGGCCTTGGGGGTGTGCCGATGAAAAAGGGTACGGCAAAGGGGGGCGGTTTGCCTCTTACAGTGTGTTCCCGGCGGGCATCCTGGTCGACCCGGCTACCGGATGCCGGATCGTCAATGAATGGGGGGACCGCCGGGAACGCTCCGAGGCCATGATGAAAGCCGGACACGTTTGCGTCGGCATCGTTGACGTCCGGGGCGCCGAAAAAGATCCCGAGAGTCTTCGCTACTGCCTTGCCAGCGGCAAGGTGAAGTCCTTCGAACGGTTGACGGATCTCGCCGCCGCCTACGGAATGTCGCCGCAGGTATTGCGCCGGACGGTCGCGGGCTACAACGCCGCCGTTTCAGAGGGACTGCGGGACGAATTCGGAAAGCCCCTCGGGCAGGGGGCGGAACCCCTGACCGAACCGCCGTTTTATGGGATCCGGGTTTGGCCCAAGGTTCATCATACCCCGGGCGGTATCGGGATCAATGCGAATGCGCAAGTCCTCGATCTGCAGGGGCGGCCGATCCCCGGGCTTTTTGCCGCCGGCGAGGTGTGCGGCGGAATACACGGCGCAAGTCGTCTGGGCAGCTGCGCCCTGACGGAGTGTATGGTGTTCGGGCGGATCGCCGGACAGGCAGCTGTCGCGGCGCAGGTGCGGTCTCGACGGTAAACCGATCTTTCCGACTTATCCGGCGATCCAACCCGATTTACAGACGCTGTTTCTCAGAAGGAAAACGGCCGTCAGGGCCGCGGTCGTTTCCAGCGGCGTGGAGAGAAAGAAGAAATGAAGAAGAGAATACCGACGATAGGATTCATCAGCGCCCCGGCGTGGTTTAATCCGGCGCCGTCAGAGTTTCCAAACGTTTGCGAAGAG
>Ga0272444_10001294_pt1 | contig 24328 bp, 21 predicted proteins | sample SSMForm13_FD_201033 | JGI IMG/M metagenome (GOLD analysis project Ga0272444, IMG submission 201033) | Marine sediment archaeal communities from Little Sippewissett salt marsh, Falmouth, MA, United States - SSM-Form-13 | ecosystem: Environmental > Aquatic > Marine > Wetlands > Sediment ...
ATGTTACAAGGAAAAATATTAGAAGATAATTTTTATAGTGGCTTGGCAACTAACCAATATGAAATGCATATTAAAAAATATAAAAATAAAAATAAGTTTTTAACTGTTTCATGTGGTCCTATGCCAATGCTAAAAGAATTAAACAGAATAACATCAAAGTTTAACATCAAAATGAAGATTCTCATGGAAAAAAGAATGGGATGTGGAATAGGTGTTTGTATGTCCTGTGTTTGCTCTACAAAAAATAAAACAGAGAAAAGTAAAAAAGAATACTCCCGTGTTTGTGTAGAAGGGCCACTTTTTGACTCAGATGATATTGATTGGTCTAAATAATGAACCGACTAGAAGTAAAATTTAAAAATTTTCAATTGCAAAGCCCATTGTTAACAGCATCTGGTACTGCTGGCCACAGCGATGAAATCGAGGTATTAGAAAACATTCAGTCTATAAAATCATCAATTGGCGCCTTTGTGACCAAAGGAATCACTTTGGAGCAAAGATGGGGGAACCCTGAGTTTAGAATTGCTGAAATACGAGGGAGCATACTTAACTCTATTGGGCTTCAAAATAAAGGGGTAAAAAAATTCGTTGAGGAAGATATCGTAGAATTACTTAATTTTGACTTACCAATCATTGTTAATATTTCCGGAAATACTGTTGATGATTTTGGTCAAGTTGCAAAATATCTGAATGATAATGATTTTAGCAGCCTTATATCAGGGATAGAAATTAACGTTTCTTGCCCAAATATCAAGAAAGGGGGCGTTTTATTTGGCGCTGATCCTAAGCAGGTTGAAAGTATAGTTAAAACTGTTAAAAAGAATCTTGATAGTCATTTTCTTGTAATAACAAAACTCACTCCAAATATTACTGATATCACTGAACCTGCGCGCGCAGCCATTAATGGTGGAACTGATGCACTTTCTATGATAAACACACTCCGCGGCATGGCGATAGATATTGATAAAAGAAAACCTTTTCTTGATAATATATCGGGAGGGCTTTCTGGGCCGGCTATAAAGCCCATAGGGTTATTTATGGTTTACGAATGCTATAAAAAAATACCCGAGTGTAATAAAAGAGAAATACCCATTATTGGCATCGGCGGCATTTCTTCTTGGCGAGATGTTCTTGAATACATAATGGCAGGCGCAAGTGCCGTAGGAATAGGTACAGCATGGTTTATAAATCCTGATATTTTTAATGAAATTCATAAGAGTCTAAAAAGATACTTCAACCAAAAAAACGAGAATCTTGAACACTTGATTGGCATTGCTCATGGGAAATAAAAAGGTGAGATATGTTGGCAAACTATCAGGAATCGAGGACATCGAAGTTTACATTGATAAATTAAAATCCTGCCCTGCCTATAGTTACAAAGAAATTGTCCAAAAACATAAACGAGTTTTTGTTATTTTGGGCCCTAAAAAGAGCATTGAGAATATAGATAATTTAGAGTTTAGTTTATATGAGCGTGCTAAAAAAATTGGAATCTATTTTCCTGAAAAAGTGGAGAGAACGAAGCAGAGTATTCTTAATGCACATAAAGCAGAACAAATTGTGCTTTCTGGTAATATGCAAATAGAAATAAATCTCCGCAATAATTTATCTAAAGTCACCCTTGATATAATACACGGTGAAAGTTTTGAATTTTATGAAATTATTGATCAATACGCAATTTTGCGCATTACGTGGTTAGCCAATGATATTGGCATGTTTTTTGACGGAATCTTAGAAAAAATAAAGATTAAAAAGTAACTTGAGGGATCTTGGTCGCGGTAGGAATGCGAGTTGCCCCGCAGTCTGGGTAGAAATGCGCAGCTTTAGGTGGAGAGTTACCGATTCACGCACCCTTTCGGTATGTGCGGTGGGTTCCTAATTCCACCATAGCTCACGTTTCCGCAAGACCCCGGTGTAATCCCGGACGGTCGGATTTCCCGAGTCCGGTTGGCTACCATGACATCTTCTCTGCCAGCCTTCCCTATTATGGTGAGGTTTAAGTGCCTGCTCACATACACCTCTACCACACCAGGTTTACCGCCAGGCTCATAAATCAATCTCGTTTACCATCATAGTCAGGCACTTGTGTCCTGTGGTAATTCCATCTCATCACCGCCATGTGCCGAAAGCCCCTTTCCCCAAAACATGTGTTACCTGCTTCCGCACGACGTCTTGCATCATGTCAGAAGGCATTACCCTTCCTTCATCGCTCATACGGGCTCATGCGCCACAGACCAAAACCAACCCTCCTGCTTTTTTCAGCCTCAGCTTGGTCAGCAGGTCTTTACAGGTTGCCGCAGGCCCCTGCTGGGAAATGGCCCTTCTCGGCGTTATCTTTGCAATCCTTACATGGTTGCTTGGACCCTTACCCCACGAAGTTTCCCCGGTGCATTCACCCGTTTCTTCCCGGAGAACATCGGCCTCACGTTAGATCTGAGACGTTCGGCACAGCGATTTATTCCCACATTGCAACTTCAGTGAGCCCATGCATTTTGAGACTGCAGTCATTCCGTTATATTCAGGCCTCCATATCCGATAGACCCCCAGGTTGCCCCCACCGCTGTGAATTGCAATTCTCAGGGCGGCCGCGGGCCGTTTACACCACGCAATGGACATGTGGTTACCCACATGAACTGTGGTATCGCTGCATACCTGAATCGGGCAATTGGCATGGCGGTACTCTCACCGGATGAATTGCAGCCTTGCCGCCTGCTCCCCAGATCCCGGCGTGCGCAACTAACACATCTGGCTCTTGGAATTGTGTCAAACCATGAACTGTGAATTAATTTTTGACAATTAATCCGGTATCATTTAGTCAAATCAATAGGGTCAGAGCATGGTGAATTGAATATGAAGGTGCATTATACCACTTAATGTCCCAGGGAAATGACGGACAGGATATTTATTTAAATGAGGCTGATCGAAATTTGTTTTTAGAAACGATCTCGGAAATATCGGAACGTTTTAAAGTCTATATCTTTGCCTATGTTTTAATGTCCAACCACATTATCATCTTTTGGTAACAACCCATCGTGCAAATTTAAAAAAGGCAATGCAATGATTCGGCAACACCTATACCCGAAAATTCAATAACCGATTCGTACATGTCACTCCGCTGTCAGTCATAGTGTGAAAATATTTAAAGTGAAAATGAAGAATGATAAAAAAGTGAAAAACCAATTTGGAAAACTTAATTCACAATTCACGCTTTAAAACCCACATCCTGCATTTAATCGCCTCATGCGACAAAGGGTAAAAGTGTAAAAGGGCAAAGGGTTAAGTTAAAGTCCTGACGCAACGAAAACCCACATCGTTGTACCGGCAGCTCGGTTCGTACCAGCTACGGGTCGCACACCGCGCAGTGAGCCGATTGGAGTCCCAGGAACCGCCGCGAAGCACAGGTAATTGCCGGTCCTTTTCTTTCATCTTTGAAAGCAGATCATCAAACTTTTCATCATCCCACAACTTCTGAAGATCGACATCGAATCTGAAATCGGTCAATGGCTTTTGAGAATGATAATCGGACCTTGTCCATTCCCAGACATTTCCCGCGAGATCGGATATGCCTTCGGGGGTATCGCCTTTTGTAAAGATGCCGACCGCGGAGGTTTTTCCTATTTTGCTTTCGTACGTATTGCACCGACCGTCTTCCCATTCACTTTTCCAAGGATATTCTCTATTTTCAAAACCGGCTGCCGCGGCCTCCCACTGGTCTTCATCCGGCAGGATGTATGCATAGCCATCTTTCCTGGTTTGGGTCAGCCAGCGACAAAAAGCGTCTGCCTCATACCAACAGACACCAATTACAGGGCTGCTCGGGCAAGTCCAATCCTTGTCATGCCAATACATTGGATGGGTGGCATGATTATATTCAAGCCATTTTTGGCCCTCCTCGCTCCAAAATTCAGCACACTCGTATCCGCCATTTTCGGCAAACAACCGGAACCATCCATTGTGGACCGGGTATTTACCCGTTTGAAACTCCGATATCTCCTGATCCCCTCTTTCAAATCGATAGGTGCCTGCGGCAATCGTTACCCAGTCCTCCAATTTTCGATCATCTCCCAGCCACCCCAGCACCTCGGCCAAGGGCGCTCGTTCCGTGGGAACTCGGTCTCCGAAAACCTCAGATTTTATCGCCTCATACATGGTTTCATACAAATCGTCGGGGATCTTGTCCCTGCCGGCATCGATGACGCATTTACCGGCTATGATCAGCTTTTCAAAAGAGGACTTCTTCATCTCCAAAAGGGCCTTGATAAAATCCTTGGCTTCGGGTTTTCTCAGTTCCGCAAAAGCCAATCGAACCACTTCCAGCCACTCGGGCTCAAAAATACTTCCGCCCAAATCCTCGGCAAGGTTTCGACTGTTTTCTGCCAGCCATTTTGCCGTCAGATATTCCTTAAAGGTCTGGTGAGAGAAACCATAGAGGGCCGGCGAGACTTCCCGGATGAGCCCGCTTTGTTCCTTCATAATCCCGATAAAGGCGTCTGCCTCCTGTTTCGATTTCAACGGATCTTTGTTCCTGCTTTCAAATCGATCCGCCAGCCTTTTTTTAAGCTCGGGATATTCGATGGTCCGGTCGGCACTTTCGTGCATGTCTTTTGCGATCGGTCCCAAGTATTCAATGATGAAATCCATGTTGATCCGGCCGCCAAGCCGAAGATCCTTGCGACTGTCTGCATACTCGTTTCTTAGCATTTCCCATCGACCCGCGAACATTTTCAAACATTCACTATAGAGTCCCGCCCGACTGCGTGGAAGTTCTCCCACCTTGTGCTCAACCATAGACAGGATAAATAGCATCAGCGGGTTGGTGGCGATGGAAAGAATATTTTGATCTTTGCGGATTATCCCCATCATCTTTTCCCGACTTTTAAGGGCTCCGGCCTCGAAAGCCGTCACTTCCTCCAGCACGTCCCGATGATAGAATCTGTAATATTTCAGCAAAAAATCTTCGATGCGGGGAATGCCGAAGGGCTGGACCTTGAAAACCGAAAATTCCTGCCCTTCTATGGAATCGAAACGCGCGGACTCCGTATAGCTTGCCGTGCGACATGTGATGATAAAACGGTTTCCGGGTCTGTTTCGGGATAGAATAAAAGAATGAATCCGATGGATCATTCTCTTTCTCTGCCCCTCGTCCCGCACCTCGTCCAGCCCATCAATCAGGAAAATCGCCCGACCGGCTTCGGAAGCCTCATCAAAAAGATTTGTCATGTCAGACAATGCTTCGCCGATAAAAAAATCAGCAAAAAATTTCCAGATCGGATAACCCGGCTTCGCTGTTTTTTCATACGCCCCGGCATATGCCGAAACCGGGAAATAAACCGGCATCATGTTCTGTTCCATTCCAAGGCGCTGTTTCTGCGCTCCGTCGGCAAAGGCCAGCGCCAAGTATTTCAAAAAAGTGCTCTTGCCGCTACCCGGTCCTCCTGTCACAACCGAATAAGGGGATGCCATAATATCTGAAAAAAGAACAGATGCCTTTTTTTGAGAGCGGATTTCGGAAAAAGCTTTTTCAGCCAAAAGGTCCTCTTCCAGAACATCCGGAGATTCTTTAGGTTGCTCTTCACTAAAGTCAAGCCGGGTGTAAATTTTCGTCAGAGGTATAGACAACGCCTTGCTCGTAAAGCCTTTTGTGCTTAGACGTCCCAGTTTTTGATGTATATATCTGAAATATTCCTCTTTCAGCTCTTTTAGATCCGGCGGTTTCGGCTTTTGCAGCTTGACGAGTTCCTCGGTATTTTTTTTTATACTGGAAACATCTTCCTCAATTTTTAAACATGAAATTGAAATCTCATTGACCTGTATTCTACTCATGAAGGAACTCAACTGGTCATTTTTCCTCGCTTGATGTTGAAATCCGTCTAAAAAGGCACGAATAGCCTTATCAAAATCAAGATCCTCCAGGTCAGGCCTGTCCAAAGGGATCTGTTTTTTGATAATGATTTTTTTCAAATCTTCGCCTGGTTTGCCTTCGCCGACTTTCCATAGGATATCAATAAAAAAATCCCGAACGGCTTTGACATCGAGCAGTTGGGGCACAAAACAGTAGGACTCAGGCCCCAAAGCAACAGTGAAATAACGATATCCCTCTTTCAAGGCCTGGTTAAACGATTGCTCGAACTCATCTTTTTCTTTTTTTGAAAAAGCACCCGTTGTGAGGTTTGCGCCCACGGACATCACATAATTCTGAATACTGTCCGGAACCATTTGCCACAATCCCATAACTGTTTCGTACATCACGCCTCCATAATATGCGTTTTCCGCTTTTGGTCTTTACCGGCCTCGGTTCTAAAACGCGCCGCAAATTCTTTTGGAAAAGATTTCCCGCCCGGACGTTCGCCCAACAGGCTACCAGCCCGGGCAGGGAGGGTTTATGTTTCGGTCGGCAAACAAGCCGACACAGGAGCGAAACCTGGACTTAAATAATACACACCCGCATCTTCCGTAAAAGATCCGGCTCCGGCATCATTTACGCATTTAAGTCCTGACGCAACGAAAACCCACATTGTTGTTCCGGCTGTTCGGTTTGTTCCTGTTACGGTTTGCACACCGCGCATTGTTCCGATTGTTGTTCCAGGAACCGCCGCGAAGCATTTTTGGTTTCGCCCCTCTGAAAAACCACGCTGCCCAGCATCCGGCACCTTAATTGGTAAGTGTCCGCATGACTGGCGTGGCTGATCCAGCTTTGGATCCGCTGTTGAACATTTTCCAGCGGGATACGCCCTTCTTGGTATCGGCAGCTTAATTTTTTCAATTTACGTCGCATGCGCAACGCATTTCCTTTGTCAAGCAGCCGGTGGGTCGGAAAAATCCGGTAGCCCAGAAAACGTATACCGTCAGTTACCCGGTAGACCCGGCACTTTCTTTTATGAAGTTTCAGACGCAAAGTGTCCAGGTATTCCTGCATGCGGGCCTTGATCTTGTAAAGCTGTGCCTTAGAGTTGCCCAAGGCCACGAAATCATCCACATACCTGATATAATGCCTGCTCTTGAGCTGTTGTTTAACAAAATGATCAAATCCGTCCAGATAGACGTTGGCGAAAAACTGACTGGTAAGATTCCCAATGGGAATTGTTCGTTTTCTTAAATACGGCGTAAAAAGATCGTCTTCTGCAAAATACTCAACAATTCGGTTATCCTTTCGTGAAGATACAATTTCACGGATAAGGTTCAGTGTCTTTTTGCATCGAATTTTCCTTTTTACGGCAGCCATGAGAATCTGCTGATCGATACTGTAAAAATATTTTTTAATATCACATTTGAGCACGTATTTGTTTTTGCGAGCAAAGGCCGTATATCTGTCAACCGCCTTGTGGGTCCCCTTGCCGTTGCGGCAGGCATATGAATCGAAAATGAATGTTCGGTCAAAGATCGGATCGATAACATTGCACAGGGCATGGTGCACCACCCGGTCTCGATACGGCGCCGCGCTGATCAGTCGCTGTTTGGGGTCGTAGATAAAAAAATCATAATACCCGCCGTGCCGGTATGTTCCCTGATTAAGTTCTTCTTGGAGCCTTAGCAATTCTTTCTCAAGGTTCAGATTGAAAAGCGCCGTTGCTTTTTTGAACCGCTTTCCTTTCTGAGCTTTTCTCGCCGCTGACAAAAGATTCTCGAAAGATACAATTTTATCAAACAGATTATTATATGTTTTCACGTCGGCTATATTTGAGCCACCCCCCGATGGATGTGCCGATACCGTCAACCGCCCGGGCGCAAAACTCATATTCTTTGAGATTGATGAGTTTTAGATCTTTGGATAGCCGCACCAAATACCGCAGTTGTTCGAGCTTAAGATTTGCGGCTTTAAGAACCGTATGTTTATTTTTGGAATAGGCCGCCTCAATCAGAAGCTCCAAAATGTCGATCATCATGTTCTCAATCCTGTCTCCTATTACAAACTTCTGGCTGCGCGGGAACTTTTTTATTTTGGGGATCATCCACAGCAAAAAATCATATAGCTTTGTTACGGCATCGACCTCTTTAGGCATTTTTCTAAAATCTTTCAACGCTATGGATATTAAAGGGTAAAAGCGTAAAAGGGCAAAGTGTTATTTTAAAGTCCTGACGCAACGAAAACCCACATTGTCGTCCCGGCAGTTCGGATAGTACCTGAGACGGTCCGCACACCGCGCAAGGTACCGAAGGTTGCCCCAGGAACCGCCGCGAAGCATTCGGAGTGACCCCTCTTTACTCTTGGTCCATTCCCAGACATTGCCAGCCATATCATAACAGCCTACAGGACTGATACCGTTGGGATATCGCGTGACCCGGGTTGTTTTTCCGATACCCGATTCTCTTGTATTGCACTTTTCCTTGTCAAATTCCCCTTTCCAGGGATACTCGCGCCCGTCAATGCCCCGCGCGGCCCGTTCCCACTGGTGTTCGGTGGGCAGTTTTTTGCCCGCCCATCTGGCAAAGGCTTCGGCTTCGTAATAACTTATCCCCACGACCGGATGCTCGGGCTGGTTCCAATTTTTGTCTTCCCAGAATCGAGGTACAGTAACTTTTTCTTTATTCCGCCATGTTCGGCCTTGTTCTGACCAGAATCCGTCCTGGTTATAACCACCGGCATCGATAAATTCTTTAAACTGGTGATTGGTGACCGGATAGATGTCGATTTTAAACGGTTCTTTAATCGCTACCGGCTTTTTATCATCGCCGTATTGAAAATCGCCGGCAGGCACGTCCGCCATGTCTCCGATACCCCTTGGGTACTCTTTTGGCACTTTCTCTTCTTTGACATCCTCTTTGCTTTCGACGATTCCGCTCATGGTCAGCAATTGCTGGAGCCGACTGCGATCAATATCTATTTTCGTTATAATATCAAAAAGCTGCTTGTTTTGAACGTAGTTGTGAAAGGATTGGGGTACGGTTTTTAGTTCTTCCTGCGGTATCTCCCACAGGTCTTTTTCATCCAGTTTTTCAGCAAGGGATCTGACATGTTCTTGAAGGGTATTCAGCACTACAGGGTTTTCTTTGATGTCATTTGCCAGTTGCGGAAAGCTGTGGTCGATGATGTTCCAAAACAGCAGGTCGTTGAAATCAATCTCGATGTCACTGTTTTTTAACAGGCCGTCCAGCAGATTCAAATTGTTCAAAAATCGCTTGAGCTGCCGGGGATTATTCTGCAATGCCGGCATGATCAAATTCAGGTGAGAAGACAGGTTATCCCGGATCTGCGGAGTGAATTTTTCTATCATCTTGATAAAGTCATCGGCCGGGATTTGGGGAAGTTTAAAAGTGACATGGACGATTTTTTCCAGAAACCGGGCGGCACCTTCTTCGCCGTAGGTATCGGCCAGGGCGTCTTCGATGATTTCATTGGCTGCGCCGATCACAAACACACATCCTTTTTTGTCCATGAACAGCTTTATGGTCTCAAGAACTTTTTGAATCCTTTCTTTGGGGCAGCGATCCAGGTCATCGATAAAAACCACCAGCACGCCTTTCCGGTCATCCGGCGTTTCTGTACTGCTAAATTTTGGACGTAGGTTCGTGTAACTCCATAACAATCTGTCAAAAAATTCCTGAAAGGTATCGTAAAATCCAAGTTTTGCTTTATATGCCGGATCTTTCATAAAATCAGTGACATTCAGTCCGATAAACTTTTTTGCCAATTCTCCGACCCCTTTAGCAACATCCACTTTACTGATGAATTCTTCGATTTCCCCTATTATACGGCTTGCAAATAAATCATCTTTTTTAATTGCTTTAAATATTTCTTCAATAAGCGCTGCCAGAATTTCGTGTTCATGGCCGTATTTCCAAGCCTGAAACCAGACGGTCTTGCACTTGCGAAAAGTGGCTTTGTCTGAATAGTCTCCGCTTTCCAACAGGCGCTTAACGGCTTCCATGAGGGTGGTTTTGCCCGATCCCCAAAGCCCGTATATTCCGATCACCAGAGGTGTTTGATTCTCCTTGTTGGCGATCAGACCGGCAATGGTCTTGGCATAGGCGTCAAACCCGAAGACCGGAGATTCGGCCTCGGGCGCGTCACTGATGATATGGACGGGGGGTTTTTCCGGCATCTTGCGCGTCTCCTTCCTCAACTTGTTACGTGGGAGCTGATCCGGCAATACTACAAACACTCAATTTTACGTGAGGAATCCAGGACGGTCGTGTGTTTATGTATTTTTTAGATATAGTATATGGGATAAAAGATCAAGAAGCTATTTCCAGGCGGGAATCGTTCGAATAGCATCGCCACTCAAGTCAACAGCAACTTCATCGCTTTGCTAATAGTGTAAATCCATATCTTACCATCCTGAATCCTTGGTCACGTTCGTGCCGGAGGTGCACAATTTTTGTGAAAAACAAAAACTACCTTTTTTAATTTGAAAAATGAACCATGGATCCAAACCCAAAGCGGTCACAATTGAAACTGCAAGGCTTCCTGAAAACGGGGTGGAATCCCAACCCGATAGCATGGTTCAACTTCCGGACTCGGCCTGACCTAATGCATCAATATCATTTTCTGCACGCATAGCCCGCCACCAGAACCTCATCATTCCTTTGAATGAAGGAGGCCTAAGCTCTGGTGTTTTTCCATCAGCACCTGCCATAAAAAGCGGCGTTATCATTTCCAAATCAAAACTCACAGAATACACCCTAATGTTGCATAAAAAGCATGGCGAGTTAAGTATACAGTTTTGATAATATTAGACAAAAAGATACAAAGGCGTCCTATCCAGGAATTAACCGCTGGTGAATTCAAGGATCTTGGCCGTTTTTCGCCATGTTTTTTACCCTTCGGGAAAGCCGGAGAACTCCAGATCCTTTGTTGTCAAGGGTTCGCAGTAGATATATTACGGCTTCACCCTTGACGCCGCGGCTCTGAAGTTCTCCGACTTTTGCAACGTTAGGGTACATTGTGTAACCTCCTAATATTTTCTACCATGCCTTAACACCAAATTGATTCATCAAACAACCACCGCAACGTTGCAGTCTAAAAAACTCTGCAAAAAATCCTATTCCCGGCATAAATCTTTTCCAAATCCGGCATTGATTTGTATGAGTTAAGGTTGCAGCTAATTTTCTTTCTTGAGCCAGTTGAAGAAATTGCTGATTACAATCTTTTTCCCTTTAATGTCCACTTGATCATCATATCCACTTACAATAAGTTGAGCATTGGAGACATTGAATTGTTTCATTGCTTCATACAGGCCGGAGAACTCTCTCTTTTCATTCTTCTTGTTGAGTTCCCAGCAGACATTGATCAGCCTGTCGATTTTGGTCCCTTTTCTTATAAGAAAATCAACTTCTCCTTTTCCTTTCCAATAGAAAATCTCTTCTCCTTTTCTTCTCAAAGCCAGATAAACTACGTTTTCAAATATCCTCCCTATATTTTCAGAAAACCGGAACGACACTGCATTATAGAGCCCAGGGTCAATGGCATAGATTTTATACGGATTGGCCTTTTGTTTCGTAAAGGAGTAAGAGAAATAATCTGTTGTTTGTACCAAAAAGACTTCTCTGGCATATTCCAAAAATTTATTCGCCGTGGGTTGAGATATCTTTTGCCTTTTTTCTGCCTGATATCCGGAGAAATGCGATGCTGTATTGGCATACAAATTCAGGCAAAATTCTTTTAGTTTCTTTATATCCCTGACTTGATATCGCTGAATAATATCCTTCTCTATCACGGCAGTATAATAATCTTTCAGGATTTGCATCTTGTCTTTTTCTTCTTCCATCAAAACTACCTGAGGAAAACCGCCGAAGCGAGTGTATTGATTGAAAAGGTTTCGCAGAGCAGGAGAACCTTTTCCCCTTGATCTTTCGATGATTTCTTCTTTTTCTTTAAATGCCAGAAACTCTTGAAAACTTAAGGGGAAGACTTCATTGGAAACTATTCTTCCGGTTAAAGATGTACCGTACTCTTTAGAAAGAAGTTTCGATGACGAACCGGTTATATAGAATTTTATATCTTTATCTCTATCGTATAGCCCGCGAACAAATCTTTCCCATCCCGGCACCAATTGGACTTCGTCCAGAACAACATAGGTCCGGCCACGCGGGTTGAATCGCTCTAAATAAAGGTCATGAATGCGCAGTAAAAATTCTACTGTCAAATACGGGATAAAGGTTGGCTCTTCAAAATTGACATACAGAATATTTTCGCAAGGTGTTCCCGAGTCGATCAATTTTCTTAAAACTTGCAGAAGGATTGTTGACTTGCCTGCCCGCCGTACGCCGACTACTATTGATGCCTCTTTCAGCTTCCTTTGACGATATAGTTCATCTGCATAATCCTTTCTATAGACACCCGTGCGGCGGTCCTGGTTCCAAAAATTCCAATATTCCAACACCTCTATTAATTGGGAATCATTCATGGCAATACAAAACTTTAGGTTAGTATAAAGTGCTATTATACTAAATTATCTTTTAGCCTTTTGTCAAGTAGAATGGTTTCAACCATTGCAACAAAGCTGTTTTTATTCAGCGGCTTTTAATACCCGACCAGCCAGCTGCCGAAAACCGGATCCACTATTTGCCAGACATTGTCTTTCTTTTCTATTAAATCCAGTTTTTCCAGTTTGTTGCGGGCGTATTGAATTCCGCCGGCAGATAGCCTGTAGCGATTCATATATTCAGTCGAAAGGATTTTTGAGACAGGATCAACGGCAAGCGCTTTCAACAGAGCGATCTGGGATCCGGTCAGGCCTTGAACAACAGCCTCGTAGCCGTATCTCTCCGAGGCCAGCATGTTGTTAAAACCGGACTGAATATCATCTTCCGAGACGGTGTCTCCGGAAATTTCGAATATGTTATATGCCAGGGCCTGCGTATAGTAAGGATACTGCAAAACCTTTTCCGAAATTTTTTCAGCCACACGAATGGAACAACTTTTCCCGCCATCCTTAAATCTTTCAACCAAAAATGAAACAAGTTCCTTGTCAGGTAGAGGTTTTAAGGGATACATTATCGCGCTTTGATAAAATGGCCGGTTTTTTTTGTTGAACATATCGAGAAGAATTCTCCGGCGACTACCCACAAAAAAATAGGATGCCTGTTGCTCCTGGATGTGTTTTCTCAGCACCCCTTCTATGGATGATTTTTTCAGTTCGCTGATTTCCTGGAATTCATCAAAAACAATATGGGCCTTTACCGATTCTTTGCGAATAAATATTCCCAGTTCTTCCATTACATTATCAATAAGGTCGATACCGGGCATAACTGATGAAACAGGCTCAACAGAAAAGGAAAAACCGCTTTCAGGGGAAGGTTTAAATACCGGGCGAAAGGTCTTAAATGTTTTTAGAAAACGAACGCCTTTGTTCAAAAGGGATTCGCGCTCATGCAAAACAGAATATATATTTTGGGAAATGCGCCTGGCGAGTTCATTTTCAGACGTTGCCATAAAAAAATCCACATAAACTGTAAAAAAGCCCTTGTCGGACAGGCCGGTCTGAAGTCTTCTTATAAGGGAAGTTTTGCCGTAGCGCCGGGGGGAGAATAAAACAACATTGGCTTTATTGCCTGCGTGAGAAGACAGTTGTTCAATCTCGACGGTTCGGTTGCAAAAAGGAAAACGGGGGGGAATAACTCGTAATGTAAATGGATTGGCCATATCGCTCCAATTTATGATTTTCAATTATTGAAGATCAATAATCGAAAATCAATAATGTGTCAAGGGGTTTTTAAAATCCATACACAATTTTAATTTTTGCTTTGTCCATCAGGATGCCATAACAGGTGTTGGGTCGTGTTCCCACCGAAGCAATTTCAAGTTCTTTCAAGGCATATGGGCCGAACCTGTTTGTAAGATTTTCCTTTATTTTGCTCTTATACGAAGTAAAATTTTCTGAACTCAGGCCAGTGATACCTGTGTCACTCATTTCGTTTAAGGGACGGGTGCCGCACATCTTTCGATACAGGTCGGTAATTTGATCCTGTTTCTCAAAAACAGCCTGAATATCTTTGAGTACGTTGGTGCTGGACGTGCACAATTTTTTACGGAAAACAAAAACTAACTTTTTTAGTTTGGAAATTAACTTCCGAAACACCAGAGCTGTCAAATCCCACAAGTCGTGGGTTCATCTCATTTTTCACCTGTTGGCCAATCAAATAAAAAAGAATGGCAACCTTGACAATATACGCCATTGGCGTATAATACTATTACGATATTCATCGAAACTTCCATTTTTACTAAAGAGTTGTTATCATGAAAAAGGATCATTTTCAAAAGATAGTCGCCAGCATCAAAGAAGCTGGCGATATTAAGGCTGGACATAAAATGCCCAGCCGGATTTATGAAATCAAGCCGCCTGAAATCAAGACCGTAAGAGAGAAACTCAATGTTTCACAGAGTGAATTCGCTCTCATGATAGGAGTCAGTGTCCGAACCTTGCAGAATTGGGAACAAGGTAGAAGGAAACCGGAAGGCCCGGCTAAGGCATTATTGCGTATTGCATCAAAAAATCCACGCGCTGTGCTTGATGCCTTACATGCGGAATAGCGTCGGCCATTAACTCAACAGGACTTGCATATCAAAAGTACCAGAGAGATTTTCGAAAACAATCGCCAAATTTATCTCGCAGTTTGTTTTGATCCTAAATGCAAACCCACATTCAACGGACTTTGAACGGGGAACGTGGTTGCAAGCCCTCTCTCTATCCCGATTACGCATTGAAAAATCAATTAATATATAGTAGGTTGCACATATGAATGAAAAAATTTCCCATAATCGTTCTGATGAAACCATTGAAGCCAAGGTCCAATGGTTTCGGTCTCTAACTCTATCGGATAGAATGGAATTACTTTGTAATTTTACTGACTTAGCCTTAACTTTGAATCCCGGCATTTTGGAAAAAAAAGATGCTAAACCGGTTAAAGGACGTGTTCGAGTCCTTTCAAAAACATGATGTAAAATATCTCGTTATAGGGGGAATCGCAGCCGTATTATATGGTGTGCCCAGAGCTACCTTTGATTTAGATATCCTTATTGAAGCCACTCAAGAAAATGTCCGCCATCTCCTGGATGCCCTTTTAGATTCAGGCATAGGTACGGCATCACTGACCCATATTGATGAAATTCTCTCAAACGAAATTACCATCTTTAAAGATCGAGTTCGTATAGATGTACAAATAAAGACCCCCGGCATTCGTTTTAAGGATGCATGGAAACGTAAAAAAACTATGAACTATAATAACCAAGCCTTCTACATTGTTTGCATGGAGGATTTGATAGCTTCAAAAAAAGCAGCCGGTAGAAGTGTGGACCTTGAGGATGTCCGATTGTTAGAACTCCCGGACGACAATAACCATACATGAAATATTGCTATAGTCAGGGCTATTTTGGAGTAGAGTGATATTTGGCTGTTGCAAAAGGATTGCCGGAAAAGTGTAATGGCAGAATTTATTTTTTAATCTTTTCTAAAATACGTCTCGACAACGCCTTGATCTCGGTGATGCCCAGCATGTATCCGGCAGATAACACCATGACCATAAACACCAGAGCGGTCACGCTTGAAACCCCAAGGCTTCCTGAAAACGTGGTGGAATCAAAGCCCGACAGTAAGGTTGTTTTGAAAAATTCCAGAAACAGGCCCATTGGTATGCTCAACAGGATGGTCCACAGATAAAACCGATACACCCGGTAACCATCCCTGTTGTCACTTTTTTTGTTCCAGAAAACGTATAACAAAGATACTTGAAAAATGGCGGATAGGGAGATGGCCAGGGCCACCCCTGTGGCGCCCATCTTCAGCATTCCGGCCATGTAAAGGGGAATGCTCAGGACCACGGCCACGGTTCCGTACACCGCGGGAAAGAGCGTGTTCTGCACGGCATAATATCCCCGAACCACAAGGGTCTGGGCGGCAAAGGCAAACGCACCGATCATCAAAAACACCAGCACCTGGGAGGTTAAGGCCGTTGCGGCGGCATCAAACCGGCCCCGCTGAAACAAGATCACAACGATTTCCTGTCTGAGCGCGATAATCAGAACGGAAAACGGAACCACCAGCGCCAGATACCGCAGGGTATCGTTGAGCAGCCGGTTCATTTCTTTAATTTTATTCTCTGCGGCCAGACGGGCCATAAAGGGAAACGACGCCATTCCCACGGCCTGGCCGAAAAAGCCCACGAGTATAAACATGGTCCTCAAGGCGTAATTAAGGCCGGCAATGCTGCCTCGCGGCAGGTACGACCCGAAAAACCGAAATAAAAATTCCGTTGAAAAGCTCATGGTCAAACCAATCATCAAGGGAAGCGTCACCCGAACATAGAGCCATAGATCCGGGTGCCTGAAATCCAACGCCGGTGTGAACCGCATCCCGACTTTTTTTGCACCCCAGATCTGAACCATGAAATTTCCGATAAAGGCGCCGCCCAGAACCCCCCAGGAAAACCCTTCCATGCCCATTCGGGTACCCAGCAGGACCCCTCCGCAAATAATTCCCAGATTATATAACAGCGGAGACAGGGCCGGTATGAAAAATTTCTCCTTGGCAAACTGAACGGCCATAAGCATGCCGCCGGAAAAAAAGAAAAACTGGGCCGGTATGATAATCCGTGTCATCCTTACGGCATGCTCGATTAATACGGGATCATCGAGCCCCGGGGCCAGAATCCCTACCAACCCCCGGGCAAAAACGCAGGCAATGATAATCAACAGCAAAAGTATGCTGCCGAAGCCCGTGAGGATGAGCGAAAAGACCCGCCAGCCTTCCGCTTCTTTATTTTCTACCAGATAGTGAGAAAAAATCGGGATAAACGTCACCGAAAGGAACCCGCTGGCAACGATGTGGTTCAGAATTTCGGGGATGATAAAGGCCACCTGATAGGCATCCACCCCCCCGCTGATTCCCCCGATATAGGCAATGACCTGCTCCCGGATAAGACCGGTAAGACGGCTTAAAAAAACCGAAGCCATCATAATCAGCGAGGCCAAACCCACTTTTTTATACATGGATGACATATTTTTTAAATCACGCCTGGATGCGCTTTTGGAGTCTTGAAAAAAGGATATTTTTTTTAGACGGATCGCGTCACACTTTTTCAGGCCGGGAATACTGGCTGGCGGATTCCGTTCCTGAGAGCACCCGGAATGCGCCCTGGGCCAGAGCATGCATCTCGTTTTCTCCGGGATAGACTTTTACGGGTGCAATGAACCCGATCCGTTTTAAAATCCAGGCAACCAGCCTTGAGGAATTGGCCAGGCCGCCGGTCAACACAACGGCATCTACCCGGCCCTGGAGAACCGTGCTCATGGCACCGATATCCTTGGCAATCTGGTACGCCATTGCCTGCAAGATCAACAATGCGTTTTCATCGCCCTCCTGGATTTTGGCTTCCACCCGGCGGATATCATTTGTCCCCAGATAGGCCATTACCCCGCCTCGCGAAGTGAGACGCCGGAGCAAATCCGACACGCTGAATCGGCCGGACTCGAGGAAGCGAAGCAGATCCACGGTAGGCAGGGCACCGGCCCGTTCCGGCGTCATGGGCCCTTCCCCAAGGCCAATGGTACTGTCAATGACCCTGCCCCTCCGGTGCGCACCAATGGTGATGCCGCCCCCCAGATGAGCGACAATCATGTTGCACGCTTCATAGGAAATACCCATCTCATCAGCGGCCCTTCTGGCCGCGGCCTTTTGATTCAGCGCGTGAAACGCACTCTTTCTTTTAATTTCCGGAATGCCCGAGACCCTGGCAAGGGGTTGATATTCATCCGTACTGGGACTGTCAACAATCACTGCCAGGATATGGGTCTGTTTTGCCAGATCATGAGCAATGATCGGTCCAAGGTTGGTGGGATGCTGGCCGTATTTTCCCAAGCGCAGGTCCTCACACATCCCTTCATCAATGAGATACACCCCTGAATCAATGGGGGCGGTAAGGCCCCCACGGCTGGCGATCATGTGCAAATCGCCCGGCGCTATCCGGTGTTTTTCCAAAAATCCGACAATTCCTTGCCTGCGAAGGTGGAACTGATCCATATAGTGAATGCTCGCTCCAACCTGCTCCGGATCATGGCCAATGTTTTCCTGGAGCTTGAGCTGATGGTTTTCAAAAAAGGCCACCTTGGTGGTAATAGAACCGATGTTCAACACAAGAATCTTGTAGATAGACGCCATAATGCACTCCCACTCACCGGATAATTCGCCTAAAATTCAAGTTATACAATCGCTTCGCGATTCTATATAACGCGGCTTCGCCGCTCTAAAAAAGGAATTTCCTATACGACCAAGTTACCCCCCCCTTTTTGAGGGACACCAAGATCCTTTTAGCATAATTTTCGGTAAGTTTACAACAGGCAGGCATATGTTTAATATTCCGATTTCATAAAAAGTGTTGCAATAATTGACGCATATTTTCCGAATCCTGATGGCCTGATCATCCCATGTCTTAGTTAACCATTTGAATTTTATTTATTTTTACTATTTTTGGACTGTAACAACAAACTTTGCATGCTTTTTGCATTATTACACTTAGTTAGTGTCCATTGAATGTGCGTGCGCCTTTTCATACAAACATCTACAAAAAAAATAAAAAATGAATATTAAAAAAGCGTTGTGTAAAAATACATTTGATCCGGCAACCTGAACTTCACAAGATTTGATAGATGAGCATAAGAAAGATAACCCCTGAAGACAATGAATCTGAAGACTTGCGGTCCTTACCTTCATTAACGGGTAATTTTCCGTTTTCCAAGCCCAATAAGCGTTTAGTACACCGGAAAAATTGTTGTTATACGCTTGAATGCAAATCTTATCATTGTGAAAAAGATATTTTTGAAACCATAAAAGGGGTTGCTTTTAATTCGAGCAAATGCGGATTGTATTTCGAGACCGGCAATCTTTTGGAATCCGGCGTCCCCGTCTATATCTCTTCAGAAGACTCCATAAAGGACTCTTTGGATGCAGAGATCGCCGAGGGGGTACATGCGCAAGTCATCTGGTGTAACAGTATTAATAATGGTTCTAAACCCAGCTACGGCGTTGGCCTTAAATTCTTTGAACGGTTAAAGGCTCAAAATTGAACCCTTGGCCATGACATTTCATGCTATGCCCCGTCAAGACCGTGATGCTCTGATTTAGCGTACCATGAGGCGGGATCAACTAAGTATTCTTCGGTATCTTTCAGAGAAACATAGTGTTCATTTTCAATACTGGCAAGGAGATCAAAAAAGGCCTTCTCTTTGGGGTCAGTCACCTCATCTCTGAGTTTGGCATAGTATGAAGCCCCTTTGGCTTCGAAATCAATAGCTGTGCGGACCGCTTGCAAATCATCGTCATCGCTTTCTGCATTTTGATCAACCTTCTGCAGCACGTCTTTCAGTACATCTTTGATGACTGTCTCTTTCACTGTCAAGGGAACGGTTTCAGGCCATTTGTCCCCTGCTGTCCACTTTTCATGAAGCTCTTTAAGCCTTTGGTAATGTTCAAGCTCTTCGTCTGCGATCTGCTGGAACATGGCCTTGCCAACAGGGTTTTTGGTCCTTTCGGCGTTTTTGAGGTAAAACTCACGCTCCTTCATCTCATTATCCAGGGCCACATCCAATGCATTGAGGCGTCCTTTTTCGTCCATAATTTCTCCCCCTTTTTTGAAATGATTGATTGAATTAATAGTGATGAACTCGTAAAAAGTCCGATTGAGAACTTGCTTTTTAGGGTTAAGTCTATTGAACAATGAGCATTGTGATTTCGCCCCTGTGGTATAATAAAATAAGGGCGTCAATGACCATAACTTTTTTAAACCTACGTTGAGCGATTTTTTGCGAAGAAATGTGATGAGATCTTGATGCATAAGGGTTCGCGAAAACCGCAGGCATACCCGTGGATATGTCGAGGATTTTCGCGAACCCTTGATGCGCAAGAGATCGGTGCAGATCGAGTAAAAAATCGCTCAATTTAGGTTAAAGCATTATCATGATAAAAAGTCAACCTTCCGGTTTTGACTTTATCTATCTAAGTGCTCTGATTCGTAAATTGGATTACGCATTGAAAAATTGATTAAACTATAGTAGGTTGGAATGGCTCGTCCCGCCATATAGCGGGAAAATGTTGAAATATTTGAACCATGGGCACCATAGGGTTTGAGATGAAATTTCCTGCACGGGATATTTTGGGGCTATACTTGTTTTAAATACGGCGGCTTTACGGGCCGGGCCGCTTCTAAGAGTTTATCAATTTCGCGAATATACTCTCCGTACACCTCGCCCTTGAGCTGCTGCCATTTTACGGGGAAGTCTTTGGCCACAACACCTTCTTCATATGCAATATGCTGAAGTTGGCGAATAATCAGCGCACCTTTTACGCCTTGGCTGCAAGCGGACATGCAGGATTGGCAGTCCAGACACAGCCAGATGCATGGACTGCGGAGCAATTCATCCTTGAGGCCGAAGTTGGCCAGCCGAAAAATTTTAACCGGATCAAAAACCCGCGGATCCAGACAAATGGGACATGCGTTGCTGCATTCGCGGCATGTGAAGCAGGACGATATGGATGTGGCATTTACACCATATCCCCGAACCATCTGTCGGAAAGCGGTGGTTTGCGGGGTGTCTGAAGGAAGCTTGATCAGTTGATTGGTTTTGTCGGAGGGAGATGTCCGGGCCCATTGCTCCCAGAGTTCAGCGACTTTGGGGTACTCCCCATCCAACAGCGCGTCTGCCGCATGCCATAAGGCATTAAGTAAACGCTTTAAAACTTCCTTGTGCTGTTCCGCCAATTCGGGGCATACTAATTTTCGCGAGATTGCCTCGGCTCTGAGATTCTGAATAAGGCTTAACGGCTTTACCGTCATGGGACAAAAGTTTGAACATCGATTGCAATCCATGCAATACCAAATATCGGGCATGGATACAAGCTCGTCTAAAAGCCCCAATCTTGCTTTATACACCAGCTCCATAGGACGTAACCTGCTGGTTGCGGCATTCACGGGACAGGCAGAATTGCAGGTTCCGCAAGTGTAACACGCCTGTATGTGTTCAGGTTGACTGTATCGGGCAACATAACTTGGAAGGGCTGTTTTTTTTAAATAAATAGTGGACATTTTAACTCCCTGGAACAAATATTCAAATATTCAGATACCGGCGACCGAAATTCAAATACCAGATCTCGACCTTATTGTAAAGCCGACATTTAAAAAGGCCCAGGGTAAACGCATTTGAATCCCAATAAAGGAGGAACGCTCCACGAAATCAAATGCGTTTACCCTGTAAAAAGGCCTCTTGAAAATCATCATGAACTATTGGGGTTAGGGATTGTTAAGAAAGAAAAATCGCGTTTTTAAAACCAGAACATATTTTTTTTATTTTTTTTAAAAATAAATGTTGCATTAAATATATTTTTGTGTTTATAAGTTTAAACAATTCTATATCTAAGGAAAAAAATATGTCTGATACAAAATTTGAATCTTTTCTACAAAGGGTTTTTGAATCAACCGGGATAACATCGCAAAGCGAATTGGCTTCGGTTTTGAAGATCAATCGATCGGCAATTACACAGGCCCGTAAAAAGAATTCAATCCCGGATAAATGGATATTGCAGTTATATAAAACCTTTGGTTTAAATCCCGACTGGGTTGAAACCGGGTCTGGTCCAACATTTATCAAAAAATCTGTTTCCAGTGATTCCATATTTAAAAATATACCCAAAGTAAAAGCCCGGCTCTGCGCGGGGGGCGGTTCTTTTGAAGTGGGCTCGGAAGTTGAAGGTTACTATGCATTCCGAAAGGACTGGTTGACAACCAAAGGCAACCAGAACCAGATGGTGATGATGGATATTTTTGGCAATAGTATGGAACCTGAAATGAGAGATGGAGATACCATTCTGATAGATGAATCTCAGAAAGACATTTTAGCCGGTGCCATCTATGCGGTCGGCATCGATGATACCATAATGGTTAAACGGTTGGAAAAACATCCCAATAAGCTTGTTTTGCTCAGTGACAACAAGGATTACACTCCGATTTACCTTCAAGGCAATGAAATAAACAGCGTCCGTATTATTGGCAAAGTCATTTGGGTTTCCAGGGAATTAAGGTAAATTTTTTTTGCCTGCTAAGTTCATATTTATAAACTTTAGGGTATTTAAATAAACATTCTGAATGAAATATGCAACAGTTTTTTTTACATTTAACGAGTGTCCATCCATAAATCTATATGGTGCACAAATTAAGTTTCCAATGCGGAAATGAGCAATTTTTCGCAAGGTCAAGACAATCAAGGAATTACGCGGAGGCGTACACGTAGTACGCCGCACAAGTGATTCCGCAGATTGACGCAGAGATTGCGGAAAAGGGCCATTTCTGGATGGAAACCAACTAGTGTCCGTCCATAAATGAGGATTTTTGTTCAACATCAAGGCATGCGAAAAAAATAACCACAGGCATATGTTTGATATTCCGAGGATTATTTTTTGAGCATAACGCAGAGATTGGGCAAAAAGACCATTTATGGATGGACAGTAACTAATTTTCGGGAGGTTAAACAAATGACAAGATATGCATTTTACGGCCATTATCAGGACTGTTACGAGTACCACGGCAATACAATGATCGAAAGAATAAGGAAAGAGGCCGGCAGAACGGTTGAACGGGACTGGATATTATTTGATTCCGTTGAAGAAGCTCAAGAATTTTTCAACAATAACTGCGCAAGTTAGGGGCTTCGCCCCAATTGGAATAATGGAATGATGGAATGATGGAATAATGGGTTCTGGCATAATGCAATATTCGGTTAATGATAAAATTAAAAATAAGATAGTACCTTTTAAAAACCAACCTTCCAGTATTCCACCATTCCATTATTCCATATTCGAGGCAAGCGTTCAAGCCTCAAAAGATATCCTATATTTTCATTAAGTTTTAGAGATTCAGAGGCGTTTAATTAGGGAGGAAAATATGTTCGATACAATTGTTGATTTGATTTTAGACTGCATTTTTATGATACTGGTTTTAATCATTTCCGTTTTGGGAACGGTGGCTTTTGGGTTATAGTAAGATATGCGGGAATAATACAAATAACATCTACAGAAATATTTGTGAATCAGGATGTTCGGAAAAAAACGCCGCTCTATCTTTTATTCGCTGCCAAATTTCAGAAAAATCGACGTTTATGGCCTGCTCCGGGCATTGTTTCATACAACTGAAACAAAAAACACAGTCATGGCCGAACTCAGGATACGGTGTAAACGCCACCGCATCCATGGGGCAAACTTGGGCGCATATTTGACATTGGTTGCACAACCGGGTATCGATTTCACGCCCCGGCATATCCGCTTTGGCGGCTTCAAGGCTGACTTTTTCCATCTCTAAATGATTTTCTTTGGTCTGGTAGGCCAGGTCGGAAAGTTTTATCCCTTTGGGGGTGTCACTGTGAAGTTTCTGGTACACCTGATTCACAAGTTCCCTAACCATTCGGTCGTCGTTAGCATCCGGATGCCCGTTTCCCAATGGATTTTCAAGGGGCCACATCAAGGAGTGAACGGCCAGTATCTTGGCTGCGCCCAAAACCGTAAAGCCCTTGTTTAATAATTCTTTGCCCATTTCATACAAAGAAATACCGCTGCAAGCACCCCCCCAGGTAACAAAAGGAACAGCAAATGCTCCGGTATTCTCGGTTAAGCCGGTAATACATTCCATGACCGGCGGAACCGCATGGGAAACATAAACCGGAGACCCGATAAAAAGACAGCTGTTTCCTTTTGATTCTTCAATCTGCCGTGAAATTTCCCTGGCGCCGTCCCTGTATTCACCCAGATCCAATAGCCATACATCGGCACCCAGTGCCTGAAACTGTTTCTCAATAACCCCGGCCACATGGCGGGTCGACCCTGCCGGCGAAAAATACACAATGAACACTTTTTTCTTTTCCATGGGTCTCCTTTTACAGGGAAAACGCATTTGAGTTCCGTACAGCGTAGCCACGGCGTGTTTCTCTTGGAAAGCGACTGACGGTTTGAAGGGCATTAGCACCGGTCATCTTGATTCCGTTGTGAAATCGTAATTTATCAACTCGTTGAGGCAAATGTCAAATTCAATGATCGTAAGAAACAGCAAAATATCAGCCTGGGTATGTTTGGAATTGACCCGATGATCATGAGTGTGTAATTCACGGATATTGGTTAACAGCGGTCATTTATTACTTTTCATCGGAATTCGAAGGCCTGGTTTCAGGTGTCGGGTGTCAGGTGTCAGGAGGACGAACGTAAGAACTGACACCTGAACACTGACACCTGAAACCTGGATTACTTGAGCTAACTCACCAACAATCTTGATTTACACCCTGATCATGATCATTGTTTGACATACCCGTGAATTCCCATTATATATTACCTAAATTGAGCGATTTTTTACTCGATTTGCA
>Ga0272444_10001295_pt1 | contig 24327 bp, 28 predicted proteins | sample SSMForm13_FD_201033 | JGI IMG/M metagenome (GOLD analysis project Ga0272444, IMG submission 201033) | Marine sediment archaeal communities from Little Sippewissett salt marsh, Falmouth, MA, United States - SSM-Form-13 | ecosystem: Environmental > Aquatic > Marine > Wetlands > Sediment ...
TGACAGGCCAGGCATCCCGAGGAACCGAGGTTAATTTCGGAGACTTCGGTTTGCAGGCACTCGAATGCGGTTGGTTGTCATCACGCCAGATTGAAGCTGCTCGTCGAGCGATGACTCGTTATATTAAGCGGGGTGGTAAGATCTGGATTCGTACCTTCCCGCATAAGCCTCTGACCAGTAAACCTGCAGAAACACGTATGGGTAAAGGTAAGGGGTCTCCGGAAAAATGGGTTGCGGTTGTTAAGCCGGGACACATTATTTATGAGATGCAGGGCGTTACCGAAGAAATCGCGCGTGAAGCTTTTCGTTTAGGTGCGCATAAGCTGCCGATGCGAACTAGGTTTGTCAGGAGAGAGGTTGGCGATGAAAGCTAATGAAATCAAAGATCTCAGTGTTGAAGAATTGCAGGCTAAAACTGAAGAATTGCAGCAAGAATTGTTTAATTTGAAATTTCAGCTGCATACCGGTCATCTCGAAAACACGGCGCGGATCTCACAAGTTCGTAAAGATGTAGCTCGAGTGAAAACGGTTCTTTCCGGTAAGCTGAATGCTTAGTGTGTGTGAGGAAAAATGAGTCAAGAGCGAGGTAACAGAAGAACCCGGATCGGTATTGTTGTCAGCGACAAAATGGACAAAACCGTGGTCGTCAGGGTCGATGATTTGGTCAAGCATAGTGTTTACAAAAAGTTCATCAAACGCAAGGTCAGCTGTAAGGCTCATGATGAGAACAACAGTTGTGGCATTGGTGATAAGGTCCTGATTGTCGAAACCAGACCATTGTCCAAGGACAAGCGTTGGCGTGTGCGCCAGGTTCTGGAAAAGGCCGTTACCGCGTAGGAGAGTATAGTCATGATCCAGATGCAAACCATGCTCAGTGTGGCAGATAATTCGGGCGCTAAAAAACTTTGCTGTATAAAAGTACCTGGAGGATCAAAACGCATGTACGCCGGAATCGGCGACATTATCATCTGCAGCGTGAAAGAAGCGTTGCCTAATTCAAAGGTCAAGAAGGGGGATGTTGTTCGTGCCGTTATCGTTCGCACAGCAAAAGAGGTACCTCGTCCGGATGGTTCATTTATCCGCTTCGACAATAACTCTGCTGTGGTCGTAAACGCCGGTAATGAGCCGATTGGCACCCGTATTTTTGGTCCTGTAGCTAGAGAGTTGCGAGCACGTCATTTTATGAAGATCGTTTCTCTGGCTCCGGAAGTATTATAATTCAGACGGTGGAGAGTCAAGGCAATGGCTAGTGTAAAGCTGCATGTCAAAAAAGATGACATGATAAAGGTTATCGCGGGTAAAGAGCGCGGGAAGACTGGCAAAGTCCTTCGTGTTTTTCCGGCAAAAAACCGAGTTGTGGTAGAAAGCCTCAACGTGGTTAAACGTCACACCCGTCCAAGTCAATTGAATCCTGAAGGTGGAATCGTTGAAAAAGAAGCTCCGTTGAGTATCTCAAACGTGATGCTTGTTTGTGGTTCATGTAATGAAACGACACGTACCGGGATTCGTAAGCTTGAAGATGGAAGTAAAACTCGTTACTGCAAAAAATGTAACGCGAGCGTAGATAAATAAACGGAGAGTTCAATGGCCAGGTTAAAGCAGGCATATCTTCAGGAGCAGGTTCCTGCCCTGATGAAGGAATTTCAGTACAGAAATGTGATGGAAGTTCCTAAAATTGAAAAAATTGTATTAAATATGGGCCTTGGTGAGGCTATTCTCAATCCCAAGCTGCTTGAATCGGCTGTTGATGAGCTTGGCCGCATCAGTGGGCAGAAGGCAGTCATCACCAAATCGAAGAAGTCCATTGCCGGTTTTAAATTACGTGACAATATGTCTATTGGTGCTTGTGTCACTCTGCGCCAGAGCCGGGCCTGGGAATTTCTTGACCGTCTGGTAAATGTTGCTCTGCCGCGAGTACGTGATTTCAAAGGGATCTCGGCAAAAGCATTTGATGGCCGAGGAAACTACACTCTGGGTATTCGTGAACAATTAATATTCCCGGAGATTGACCTTGATAAAATCGCAAAGGTTTCAGGGTTGAATGTCACGATTGTTACAACGGCTAAAACAGACGAAGAAGGTCGCGCATTGTTGGCTGGACTCGGAATGCCGTTCAGGAAATAAAGTCAAGCGGAGGATATTGTGGCGAAGAAATCAATGATTGCCAAAACGAAACGACCGAAAAAATTTGCGGTACGTGAATACAATCGCTGCCCGATTTGCGGTCGTCCGCGTGCTTATTATCGCAAATTTGATATGTGCAGAATTTGTCTGCGGAAACTGGCTTCCGAAGGAAAAGTTCCTGGAGTTGTCAAGTCCAGCTGGTAACAGCAAAAGGAGTACTGTCTAATGTCTATGACTGATCCGATGGCAGATATGCTGACACGCATTCGCAACGCGGGTATGGCGAGCCACGCAAAACTCGATGTTCCATCCAGCAACGTCAAGGTTGCGGTTGCGAATGTGTTGAAAGATCTCGGCTATATTAAAAACGTGAAAGTTATCAGCGATAACAAGCAGGGGATACTGCGGATTTATCTGAAGTATGATACCAACCAAGAGCCGGTTATCAACGAAATCAAGAGAGTATCGACTCCGGGTCGACGGGTTTATGTTGGTAAGGACGACATCCAAAAAGTAAAGAATGGCCTTGGCGCATCGATTTTATCGACGTCGAAAGGTGTTCTTGATGATGTTTCTGCTCGCCAGGCTCAGGTTGGTGGCGAAGTAATCTGTACCGTCTGGTAGTAAGAGGTAAGGAGCTTAAACAAATGTCACGTATTGGTAAATTGCCAGTTCCAATCCCTTCAGGAGTGAAGATTTCCCTGGACGGAAATAAAATGACCGTAAATGGTCCTAAGGGAACCTTGTCACAAGATCTCCATGAGCGTATGTCGATCGCTGTAGAAACTGATCGAATCATTGTAACCCGACCATCTGAAGATAAGCAGGACACTGCATTGCATGGTTTAACCCGAGCGCTTATCAACAACATGGTTGTAGGAGTGACAGCGGGCTTTGAAAAAAAGCTCGAGATAAATGGTGTCGGTTATCGTGCAGAAATTTCAGGGCAGGTACTGACTCTTTCTCTCGGCTATTCTCATCCAGTCGTTTATAACCTTCCCGAGGGTATAAGCGTAGAAGTAGAAAAACAGACAAAGCTTTCTGTTAAGGGAATCGATAAGCAGCTTGTCGGGTCTGCCGCTGCTAAAATTCGTTCATTTCGCAAGCCTGAACCTTACAAAGGCAAAGGCATTAAGTACGCGGATGAGCATATTGTGCGCAAAGCTGGTAAGGCCGGCAAGTAGTACAGTTTTCATTTAAGGAGCATAACCGTGGACGTTTCCCAGAAGAGACGTGTTGCCAGACTTAAGCGTCAGGCGCGAGTAAGAAAAAAAGTACGTGGAACCAGTGAATGCCCCAGGCTTTCTGTATTTCGTAGTGCTAAACATATCTATGCCCAAATTATCGAAGATGAGACGGGAAAAACCCTTGTTTCGGCTTCAACACTCGGCAAAGATGTGGATTTAGCACAATGTGGTAATGTTGAAGCGGCTAAAGCGGTTGGCGGTGCCATTGCTAAAAAAGCGCTAGAACAGAATATTACTAATGTTGTATTTGACCGTAACGGTTTCCTGTATCAAGGGCGCATTCAAGCGCTTGCTGATGCTGCACGGGAAGCCGGATTAAAGCTTTAGAGGAGACATTTGTGCTGCATATCGATCCCAACGAATTGGAATTGACTGATCGGGTCATACATATCAATCGTAATGCAAAAGTCGTTAAGGGTGGTCGGCGTTTCAGTTTCTCTGCACTTGTTGTCGTCGGTGATGGAGACGGGCACGTCGGCTATGGATTAGGAAAAGCCAAAGAGGTTCCTGAGGCTATTCGCAAGGGCGTTGAACAGGCTAAAAAGAGCTTGATCAAGGTGCCTATTCAGGAGGGGCGCACAATCCCTTACGATGTTATTGGTAAATTTGGCGCAGGCAAGGTCCTGCTCAAGCCTGCTTCCGCTGGTACAGGTGTGATAGCCGGCGGTGCGGTTCGCCCGATTCTCGAATCTGTTGGCGTTGGCAACATCCTGACCAAATGTCTGGGATCAAACAATCCGCACAATGTTGTTAAGGCTACAATGAACGCGTTGAAAATGCTCAAGAGTCCCGAAGAGATCAATGCACGCCGTGGCATTAATCAAGACTGAATTTGGGATCTAGGAGGTTGTAACGATGGCAGCAGCGGAAATTAAGGTGACCCTCAAAAAGAGTTCGATCGGACGTAAGGCCTATTTTGCCAAAGTACTTAAGGGCCTCGGACTAAACCGACTGCATCAGACAGTAACTTTACAGGATACTCCTGAGATTCGTGGGATGATCCGTAAAGTTGAACACATGGTCGCGGTTGAAGACTGATCACAGTAGAGGATAGCATGATGGATTTAAGTAATCTTAAACCGGCACCCGGTTCGACAAAAAATAGAAAACGTATTGGCCGTGGACCAGGATCAGGAACTGGCAAAACTTCAGGCAAGGGTCACAAGGGCCAGAATGCCCGTAGTGGTGGCGGGGTCAAGCCTGGTTTTGAAGGTGGACAAATGCCGCTGCAACGAAGAATCCCCAAGCGCGGTTTCACATCTTTGAATAAAAAGATTTATAACCTGATTAATTTGCGCGATCTTGATGCCTTTGAAGCTGGGACCGTTGTTGATGTTGAACAATATGGTAAAGCTGGCCTTGTAAACGGTATGAAGGATGGTATTAAAATCCTTGGCGATGGTGATTTGACTAAAGCCTTGACTGTCCAGGCACACAGATTCAGTAAATCAGCAGTTGAAAAAATAGAAGCAGCTGGCGGCAAGACAGAGGTTATTTAAACGATGTCGACACTGCAGAATATACTGGCAATCCCTGAGTTAAGGCGTAGAATTTTATTCACTCTTTCGATGCTGGCCGTCTATCGGGTTGGTTGTCATGTTCCGACACCCGGTATCGATGCTCAGGTCCTGGCAAAGTTTTTTGAAGGGACTGAGGGGACTTTATTGGGTTTAGTCAGTGCCTTTACAGGCGGTGCTCTGCAGCAGATGGCCGTCTTTGCTCTGGGCATTATGCCCTATATCAGTGCCTCGATTATTCTTCAGCTGTTAACAGTTGTTTTTGAACCGATTGAGAAGCTTTCCAAGGAAGGCGAACAGGGACGCAAGAAGATTACAGAGTATACGCGTTATGGCACAATCATTCTGGCCGTTATTCAGGGAACAGGTATCGCAACCGGATTGCAGTCTATGGTCGGTCCGGCAGGCGAGCCCGTGGTCCCAAACCCGGGTGCCGGTTTTATTCTGATGACCGTTATCACCCTGACGGCTGGCACCGCGTTCATTATGTGGCTGGGTGAGCAGATTACAGAGCGTGGTATCGGCAACGGAATTTCGTTGATCATCTTTGCAGGCATTGTTGCCGGCATGCCTTCAGCAATCGTCAATTCCGTTCGTTTGGTTCAGACCGGTGCAATGACGCCGACTGTTGTAATTTTTATCATTGCGCTGATGTTGGTGACCGTCGCGGCAATCGTGTATATGGAACGTGCACAACGGCGTGTCCCTATCCACTATGCCAAGCGGGTTGTTGGTATGCGGAATGTGGGCGGACAAGCGAGTCATCTGCCGTTAAAAATTAATATGAGTGGTGTTATACCGCCGATTTTTGCCAGTTCTATTATGATGTTTCCGGCCACTATCGCCAACTTTATCGATGCCCCGTGGGTTCAGACGGTATCGGCTTATCTGTCGCCAGGGCATTGGGTTTATAACCTTTTTTATATTGCATTTATTGTTTTCTTTTGCTACTTCTACACGGCTATAACCTTTAACCCTGTGAATGTCGCTGACAATATAAAAAATCAGGGTGGTTTTGTCCCCGGAATCAGACCCGGTAAGGAGACAGCCAATTATCTTGATACCGTGCTCGGTCGTTTGACCTTTGCTGGCGCTATCTATGTTTCACTGGTTTGTGTGCTGCCAACTATCATGATCAGTCAGTTGAACGTCCCCTTCTTTTTTGGCGGGACGTCGTTGTTGATTGTTGTTGGTGTCGGCATGGATACAGCGGCTCAAATCGAAGCTCACTTGATTTCCAGATCCTACGAAGGATTCATGAAAGGAGTGACCCTTAAAGGACGTCACGGCTAGGCTTATGAAAATTATTTTGTTAGGCCCACCAGGAGCTGGCAAGGGAACTCAAGCGGCCATGTTGATGGATAAATTCGGCATTCCGCAGATCTCAACGGGTGATATGTTGCGTGCAGCAGTGCGAAATCAGTCACCTATGGGAATCAAGGCAAAAGAGTTTATGGATGCTGGAGGTCTCGTGCCCGATGAAGTTGTTGTCGGTATTGTACGTGAACGCTTGCAACTTGATGATTGTAGTAATGGTTTTATTCTTGATGGCTTTCCGCGTACCGTTGCACAGGCTGATGCGCTTAAAAAGGTTCTTTCCGCTCTTGATAGGGATCTGGACTCCGTTATCTCTCTTGAAGTTGATACTGAAGCCTTGGTAGCGCGTTTGACCGGCCGAAGAACTTGTTCCGATTGTGGTCGGGGATTTCATGTCAAGTATGATCCGCCGGCGGCTGACGGGACCTGTACTTCCTGTGGTGGAGCCCTGGTTCAACGTGCAGATGATCAGGAAGAAACCATCAGAAATCGGATGCAGGTTTATCACGAACAGACCGCACCCCTTGAAGATTATTATCGTGAGCAGGGGCTTCTGCAAACCGTTGACGGAATGCAGGATATGCAGGCAGTACAAGAATCGATAGTATCTCTCCTGCAGGGTCGTTGAGTGATTATCGTTAAATCACAATCTGAGATAAAAAAGATGCGCACGGCGGGCCGTATGGTCGCCGAGATTTTACAAATGCTTCGGGATCGAGTTAAACCTGGAGTGACGACGCTTGAACTAGACCGACTGGCGGAAAAGCAATGTAAAAAGTGGAAGGCACGCCCTGCTTTTAAGGGCTATGGTGGGTTTCCTTTCACAATCTGTGCTTCACCAAATGATCGTGTCGTTCATGGTTTTCCGAATCAGCAGCCGCTAGTTGACGGTGATATCATCAGTGTTGATTTTGGTTTGATTATTGATGGTTTTTACGGTGATTCAGCTATCACGATACCCGTAGGGCAGATCGCACCTTCGACGCAAGAGTTGCTCACGGTGACTCAGGAATCATTAGCTTGTGGAATTGCTAAAGCGATTCAGGGAGGGCATCTTTCAGATATATCAAATGCTGTTCAGACGCGCGTTGAAGCGGATAACTACAGCGTGGTCAGGGAGTTTGTCGGACATGGTATCGGTCGTCAGCTTCATGAAGATCCGCAGATTCCCAATTATGGGGTTGCAGGTCGTGGCCCCAAGTTAAAAACCGGCATGACCTTCGCCATAGAACCAATGGTTAATGTTGGCCAGCCGGGTGTGAAAGTTTTGGATGACGGATGGACTGCGGTCACGGTTGATGGTCACTTGTCGGCTCACTTTGAACATACAATTGCCATTACTGACAACGGGCCGGAAATTTTGACCCGAATAGAAAATTAAATTCTCTCGATTCCTGTGAGTCGAATTTATCGTTAGAAAAGGATCTCAAAATGAAGGTAAGAGCTTCGGTCAAGAAGATCTGTGATAAGTGTAAGGTTATTAAACGAAAAGGTGTTATCCGGATCATCTGTGAGAATCCCAAACACAAGCAGAGACAGGGATAAGGCCCTAGGAGGAAACATTGGCACGTATTGCTGGAGTCGATTTACCGCGTAATAAACGCATTGAAGTGGCCATGACATATATTTACGGCATTGGTCGCACTACGTCTCAAGAAATTCTTTCCCAGGCAGGTGTTGATTTCAACGCCCGCACAGATGATTTGACAGAATCTGAGCTTGCTAAAATTCGTGAGCTGGTTGATCAGAACTGTCATGTCGAGGGAGATCTGCGACGCGAAATTACGATGAACGTCAAGCGATTGATGGACTTGGGTTGTTATCGCGGGTTACGCCATCGTAAGGGGTTGCCGGCACGTGGACAGAATACTAAAAATAATTCTCGTACACGTAAAGGTCCGAAGAAAACAGTTGCCGGCAAGAAGAAATAAGCGGAGTTATCATGGCTAAATCAGGTAAAAAAGTCGTACGTAAAAAGACTGAAAAGAAGAATATCGCCAAAGGTGTTGTTCATATCCAGTCAACCTTTAATAACACCATTGTGACCATTTGCGATCCAATGGGTAATGTTGTAGCGTGGTCTACTTCCGGGGCTAAGGGTTTTAAGGGTTCCCGCAAGAGTACCCCTTTTGCTGCGCAGATGGCTGCTGAAGAGGCTGCCACAAAGGCAATGGAACATGGTATGCGCTCAGTGGAAGCATATGTTAAAGGTCCTGGAAGTGGTCGTGAGTCGGCTTTGCGTGCCCTTTCGCTCGCTGGTTTGACTGTGACGATGATCAAAGATGTCACACCAATTCCGCATAATGGTTGTCGTCCGCCGAAACGCCGTCGCGTTTAAGCATCGAGGAGGAAAAAGTTGTCTAGGTATTCTGGTCCAGTCTGCCGTCAATGCAGAAGAGAAAATGCAAAGCTGTTCCTTAAAGGGGACAGATGTTATACGGATAAATGCGCATTAGAGCGCCGTAACTATGCTCCTGGTCAACATGGTCAGCGACGTGCGAAGGTCTCTGACTACGGAACCCAGTTGCGTGAAAAGCAAAAAATGAAACGGACCTATGGTTTGCAGGAAAAACAATTCCGTCTTTATTTTGCAAAAGCTGATCGAATGAAAGGCGTTACTGGTGAAAATCTACTGACCCTGCTTGAACGTCGTCTCGACAGTGTAATTTATCGGCTTGGTTTTTCCGTGTCACGAGCACAGGCGAGAACCCTGGTGCGCCATGGTCACTTCCAGGTCAATGGTCATAAGGTTAATATCCCCTCCTATCTTGTGCGTCCAAATGATGTGATCAGTCTGCGCGAGAAAAGTCGTGAAGTTACCTGTATTAATGAATCTTTGGACAGCGTGATGCGGCGAGGAGTTCCGACATGGGTTGAGCTGGATCGTGATGCCTTTAAGGGAACGATGAAGGCACTTCCAGTTCGTAGCGAATTGACGACACCAGAATTCCAGGAACAGTTGATCGTCGAACTTTACTCCAAGTAAGAATTAACCTCGTCAGGAACTATTGAGAGGGAGACATAGATATATGTACAAAAACTGGAGAGACTTGATCAAACCCAAGAGGCTGGAAGCAACAGAACTCACTGAGACTTACGGTAAGTTTGTTGCCGAGCCATTTGAGCGTGGGTTTGGCACGACTCTTGGAAATTCGTTACGGCGTATCCTGTTATCATCGTTACAGGGAGCTGCAATTACCTCAGTTCGAATTAAGAACGTACAGCATGAATTTTCCAGTGTCGTTGGTGTGACGGAGGATGTCACTGATATTATTCTCAATTTAAAAGGGGTAAAAGTTCGGCTTCACGGACATGATGATCGTAATGTCAGGATCGTTCAAAAAGGTGTTGGCGTGATCAAGGCCGGGGATATTGTGACTGACAACAATGTCGAAATCTTGAACCCTGATCATTTAATTGCAACCTGTGGTGAGGAAACTGATCTCGAAATCGATATGACGGTTACCATGGGTAAGGGTTATGTCGCTGCAGAAAAAAATCGAGACGAAACAGCCCCTGTCGGAACGATTCCGATTGACGCCATCTTTTCGCCGATTCAAAAAGTCAATTACAATGTCTCGAATGCTCGTGTCGGTCAAATTACCGATTATGACAAGTTGACTCTTGAAGTTTACACGGATGGAAGCGTAAAGCCTGAAGATTCGGTTGCCTACGCGGCTAAAATTCTTAAGGAACAGCTCCAGATTTTTATCAACTTTGATGAAACGGATGAACCGGTCATTGAGGAAGAGGAAAACGAAAAACAGAAAATCAACGAGAATTTATACCGTTCGGTTGAGGAACTGGAACTTTCGGTCCGGAGTGCAAACTGTCTGAAAAATGCCCAGATCAATTTAATCGGTGAATTGGTTCAGAAGTCTGAGGCAGAGATGCTTAAGACACAGAATTTCGGTCGCAAGTCTTTGAATGAAATCAAGGATATTCTTGCGGAAATGGGCTTGAGTCTGGGGATGAAGCTGGAAAGTTTTCCTGACCCCGAATACCTGAAATTGATTCAGAAAAGTCAGGATGACGAATAGTCTTCCTTGATCGGTTTAAGAAAGGAACATAGATAATGCGCCATAATAAATCTGGCAGACGCCTCGGCCGCAAGCCTGATCATTTGCAGCATATGATGCGTAACATGGTGACCTCGTTTTTCGCAAATGAAAAAATGACCACAACTGTGACGCGTGCAAAGGAATTACGCAAGCTGATTGACAGGATGATCACTTTAGGGAAGAGAGGCGATCTGCATGCTCGCCGTCAAGCTCTACAAGTCATTCGTGATCCAAAGGTTGTTGCTAAGCTTTTTGAAATGATTGCACCTCGCTATGCGCAACGGCCGGGTGGGTACACACGGATTATACGTCTTGAAAATCGCCTTGGCGATAACGCTCCTATGGCTATAATTGAGCTTGTCGAAGAGGGCTATGAGCCAAAGGCCCAACCCGCTGAGACTAGAAAAGAAGCTGTTGTTGAAGAAAATATTGATGAGGGCACTAAGGAAGAAGAAACCGCCTGATTACAACAACAGTTATAGCTTTGGTGAACAAGGGACAGGGATAATTCTCTGTCCCTTGTTTTATTTGGTATGTCATGTATCTGCGTTGACTCTCCTGCCCTTGAATGTTAATTTTCAGCGTATTTCGATATCTTATGTGATGATCGGGGTCTTGCCATGCACGAGCAAAAAATTCAGGTTTTACAAGGGACTGTCAGTAAATTACTTCGTCGTGGTGCGTCTACGAACCTGAAGAAGGCGCTTGGAAAAATACATCCGGCAGATATCGCTCACCTGTTTCGTTATTTTGAGCTGCATGAACAGAAGACATTACTGACCCTCATCACCGATCTGGATCGAGCCGCTGATGTTATTTCAGAACTTGAACCCGAATCCTGGCCCCAGTTGGCTGAACTTCTCGATACCGACTATCTGATTTCTGTTATTCATGAAATGGCAGATGATGACAGTGCCGTTTTCATCCGTAGCTTGCCGGACGATTTAGCGGAGCAAATTCTCGCCGCTCTTCATGACGAACAATCCGAAGATGTTGAACATCTGCTTGGTTACGATGAAGATACTGCTGGTGGGATTATGTCTACGGATGTTTTCTCGCTCGATCAGGATCTGACGGTTAAAGAAGCCATTGAAGCGCTTCAGGACTCTGAAGACTACGAAATGGTTTTCTACGTCTATGTCACTGACGATCATAATCATCTTGTCGGTGTTCTATCACTGCGGCAACTTTTAACCGTCCCGCCACAAACAAAATTGTGTGACATCATGTCGACAAACGTGATGCGCGTGCGGACTGATATGGATCAGGAAGTCGTTGCTGATTTGGTTGCGAAGTATAATATCCTGGCTATTCCTGTTGTAGATGATCATGGGAAATTAATGGGTCTCATTACCGTTGATGACGTTATTGATGTCATGCGTGATGAAGCGACTGAAGATATTTTGCGTATGGCGGGAACCAGTGAAGAAGAATTGTTGCTGGGTTATAAATCTTTCCAGATCGCTCGCTTGCGTTTGCCGTGGCTGTTGACAACCCTTGTCGGTGGTGTGGTCACCGGTACTTTAATGTGGTATTTCAAGGCCACACTTGAACAGGTCATCATGTTGATCTCTTTTATTCCTGTTATTACGGGTATGGGTGGAAATGTCGGTGGCCAGACTTCAACGATTCTCGTCAGGGGTTTTGCTACGGGTAAAATCGACTTTACCAACCTCCGCCAGGTTTTTTTCAAGGAATTGCGTGTCGGTTTGATTATGGGCTGCGTCTGTGGTTTGGTCATTGCAGCAGTCGCGATGATCTGGCATCAGAACTATTATCTGGGACTGGTTGTCGGTTTGGCTATGGTAACTGCAATCACCGTCGCGGCCTGTATGGGTGTTGTTGTCACAGCATTCTTCAAGAGGATCGGGATTGATCCAGCAATAGCATCCAGCCCTTTTGTCCAGACAGTGAACGATATCACGGGAATTTCAATCTACTTTTTAACCGCCACTCTTTTTCTCAGATATCTCGTCTGAATTTCTACCTTTGTGATCCTCAACCCGTGGGAACAATAGGGTGATGAAGCGACCATCGCGACGATGTGAGGCTGTGGTGCTGCGATACACCGATTATGGTGAAGCTGATCGCATACTCACTCTTTTGACTGCTGAACATGGAGTCCAAAAAGGTTTCGCCAGATCGGCAAGAAAAAGCCGTAAGCGTTTTGGTGCCGCTATCGAGCCGTTTACCCGGGCCACCTTTCACTGGAGCGAAGGAAGCGGCAGCCTCTGGTCTTTGCAGGACGCCGAACTTGTCGATGCTCACTTCGGGCTGCGGGATGATATTAAATGTCTGGCTTTGGCGAGCTATGGTGTAGAACTTGTTGATCTTCTCCTTCAGGAGGGAGAAGGTCAACAGCTGATTTATGAGCTGGTTTGCAGTTTTCTTGCCTATCTTGACCAGAAAGGGGTGCCGGAAACCGCCCGTTTGCTTTTTGAGCTGAGATTAATCTATCTGCTCGGCTACATGCCTCACCTCCTCCATTGCAGTGAATGTCTCAGAATATTCAACCATGAGCCTATTCGCTTTAACGCCCTGCGTGGCGGGAGTCTCTGCCTGGAATGTGCCGGGAACGATGGTCTTGATATCACTCTTGGTACAGTCGGTTCGTTGTCAAGAACTCTTAAGGTCGCGCATGATCAGTTTCAGGGGTTTCAATTCGGGGTGAAAACTCTTCAGGAGGCGCATTGCGTTCTCCAGCAGGTGTTGAGTTCCGTTCTTCCGAGAGAGCCAAAATCACTGAAGTTTCTCGCCCAGTTATAATCCTGACGAATCTTGACATCTTCAGGGGTGAAAGCTACACTCGCTGTTTATTTGCGGCGGAAATTTCCGTAGAAAAATACGCTGTACAGCTTATCGGAGGTAACGTGACTTTTCAGGATTTGATTCTTTCACTACAGAACTACTGGGCTCAACAGGGCTGCATTATTCAGCAGCCTTATGATATCGAAAAAGGGGCCGGTACGTTTAATCCGGCGACCTTCCTCCGGGCCCTTGGCCCTGAACCCTGGAATGTCGCCTATGTTGAGCCATCTAGGCGGCCAACAGATGGTCGCTATGGTGAAAATCCCAATCGCCTGCAGCATTATTATCAGTTTCAAGTCATACTCAAACCGTCACCACAAAATATTCAGGATCTTTATCTCGATTCGCTCAAGAGCTTCGGCATCGACCCTGCTTCTCATGACATCCGTTTTGTTGAAGATGACTGGGAATCACCGACTTTGGGGGCTTGGGGGCTTGGTTGGGAAGTGTGGCTTGATGGGATGGAAATTACCCAGTTCACTTATTTTCAGCAATGTGGCGGGATTGATCTGAAGCCGATTCCCGGAGAGATTACCTACGGTTGTGAACGTATTGCCATGTACATACAGGGTGTCGACAACGTCTATGATCTGGAATGGGTTGATGGTATCAAGTACGGTGATGTCCATCATCAAACGGAAGTCGAATTTTCTCATTACAACTTTGAAGAGGCTGATACGGACATGCTCTTTCAGCTCTTTGACATGTACGAGAAAGAGTGCGTCCGGCTTGCTGAAAAAGAACTGGTTTTTCCTGCATATGATTTTGTTCTTAAAGGATCTCATGCCTTCAATCTTCTCGATGCACGTAACGCAATTTCTGTTACAGAACGGGCCAGTTACATCGGCCGCGTTCGTAATATGTCGAAAATGTGTGCTGAGGGATACGTCAAGCAGCGTGAGAAACTCGGTTTTCCCCTGTTAAAAAAATGACTCGTTCAGCCGCAACTGTCGTCTGACGTTTAAACTTGGAGATAAAGATGTCCGCAGAACTGTTTCTTGAACTGGGTACGGAGGAGATCCCTGCCGGATTTATTCCTCGTGCCTTGAATGATATGCAACGTTTATTGTGCAAGGAGTTAGAGTCCGCTCGGATTGGCTATGGTGCTGTACGTACTTTCGCCACTCCCCGGCGCCTGGCTATTTCAATTGCCGATGTCGCTTGTCAGCAACAACGACAGGAATTAGAATTGACCGGACCGCCAGCCCGAATCGCTTTTGATGCTGATGGCAAACCGACCAAGGCCGCTGAAGGGTTTGCGCGGACAAACGGGGTCAGTGTCGATGAGTTGGAAACCATCGAGACCGAAAAGGGCGAGTATCTCTTCCTGTCAAAAGTGATAGAAGGGGGCGAATCACGCCAACAACTGCCGGAGATCATTCCCCGCGTCATCGCTAAAATCCCGTTCAAGAAATCGATGCGTTGGAAAGATCTGGATATTCGTTTTGCCCGGCCGATGCACTGGATTGTTGCGACCTATGGTGGAGCTGTTATTGATTTTACCTTCGGTGATATGCAAAGCGGCAACAGCTCCCGGGGACATCGTTTTATGGCTCCGCAGGAATTTACCGTCAAAGGGGCCGAGGACTATATTGTCAAGGCGGAAAAACATCATGTGATCCCGCAGATCGAAAAGCGCAGACGGATGATCGAAGAACAGCTCGAAACGTTAGCTCAACAACTGGGAGGAAAAATCAACCCGGACAAAGAGCTGCTCGAAGAAGTCAGCTTTCTGGTTGAAACGCCACAGGCTTTGGCAGGAACAATTGAAGAACGATTTTTGCAGCTTCCTCCTGAATTATTGATCACCAGCATGCGTGAACACCAACGTTATTTCACTTTAGTTGATGATCAGGGTCAGCTGCTGCCGCATTTTATTACTATTGCCAATACCCGGGCCAAAGATCCACAGGTCGTTGTTGCCGGAAATGAAAGAGTTCTCAAAGCGCGTTTGGCAGATGCCATGTTTTTCTGGCAGGAAGATCAGAAAAGTAAATTGGAAACACGTCTTGAGCCATTAAAGAAAGTTGTCTACCAGGCCAAGCTGGGGACAAGTTACGAGAAGATCGAACGTTTTACTCGATTGGCTGTCGGCCTTGCCGAACAATTTTCATCTGCTGAGACTGAATTGACCAAGCGTGCCGCAATGCTGGCCAAGTGCGATCTGGAAACCGGGATGGTCTATGAATTCCCAGAACTCCAGGGAGTGATGGGCAGGGAGTATGCCCTTCTTGAAGGAGAGGATGAAAGAGTCGCCAAAGCGATTTATGAACATTATCTGCCGATTCAGGCCGGAGGGGAACTGCCGACTGACAATATTGGTGCTTATGTTTCCCTGGCTGATAAAATTGATACTATCTGCGGGTGTTTCTCTGTTGGTTTGATCCCGAGCGGAACTGCAGACCCTTATGCGCTGAGAAGGAGCGCCATAGGGATTCTGGCGATCATTCTTGAGCGTGATTATGCACTGTCGATTCCTGATTTTGTTGCTAAAAGTGTCGCCTTACTCGAAACCAAAAGGCAACGACCTGCTGAAGATATTGTCGCCGATGTTATCGAATTTATCCGTTTGCGTTTGGTGAATATGTTGACCACTCAAGGATTTCCAGTTGATGTTGTCGAAGCCGTTCTCAGTGCTTCTTTTACCGAACCCGTTGATGCTGTTGAGCGGGTCAGGGCTTTGGCTTTACTGAAAGGGCGTGAAGATTTTGAACCCCTGTCGGTTGCTTTTAAACGGGTTGTCAATATCATCAAGGGCGGCGTGGAGCAGACTGTTGACGAGGCTCTTTTTGAGGCTGAGTATGAACGTGAGCTGTTTTCAGCATTGTGCCGGGTTGAAGGCAGGGTCTCGACGTTGGTCGCTGAACGTAATTATTCATCGGCACTTGAAACGATCGCATCGCTCAGGCCACCGGTTGATCATTTCTTCGATCATGTTATGGTCATGGCTGATGATGTTGCCGTCAAAAATAATCGTCTTGCCCTATTGACGCAAATAGCCGGTTTATTCAAAAATATTGCGGACTTCAGTAGGATTGCTTAGAACCTGAACAATATTTCGGACTGATAACAAGGAGCAGTGAGAATGACACAATATGTCTATTCATTTGGAGAAGGTAAAGCTGATGGCGCTGGATCGATGCGTGAGCTTTTGGGAGGGAAAGGGGCCAACCTTGCAGAGATGACATCAATTGGTCTGCCTGTTCCTCCCGGGTTTACACTGACCACTGAAGTTTGTAAAGCCTTTTATGACAATAATCAGGCCTATCCTGACGGCTTGATTGAAGAAGTTCGTAACGCTCTGGAAACAGTGGAAAAAAGGATGGACAAAGGCTTTGGAGACAGTACGAATCCGCTTCTGGTTTCGGTTCGCTCCGGGGCTCCTGCCTCCATGCCGGGGATGATGGATACGGTTCTGAATCTGGGCCTGAATGATCAGACGATTCAGGGGGTTATTAAGCAGAGTAACGACCCTCGTTTTGCATACGACTCCTATCGTCGTTTTATCCAAATGTATGCCAATGTTGTCAAGGGTATGGATGGGTCGATCCTTGAAAACATTCTTGAGGAGATGAAAGAACAAAAAGGTGTCGAGCAGGATACCGAGCTTTCAGCAGATGATCTGCATCAGCTCGTTACCGACTTTAAAGCAAGTTACAGGGAAAATCTGGGTGAAGATTTTCCTGATGACCCGCAGGAGCAGCTCTGGGGAGCAATCGGAGCAGTTTTCGGCTCCTGGATGAATCCCCGGGCGGTGACCTATCGTAAGCTGCATGACATCCCTGCTGACTGGGGAACGGCAGTCAATGTTCAAGGGATGGTTTTTGGCAATATGGGAGATGATTGTGCGACAGGAGTCGCTTTCACTCGTGATCCGGCTACCGGAGAAAATTATTTTTATGGTGAGTACCTGGTGAATGCTCAAGGGGAAGATGTTGTTGCCGGAATTCGGACGCCACAGCCGATTAATCGTGACAAGCATAAAGATGGAGATCTGCCCTCGATGGAAGAGGTTATGCCGGAGAGCTATGCGCAGCTTGTCGAGATTCGTTCTATCCTTGAACAGCATTACAAAGATATGCAGGACATTGAGTTCACGATAGAAAAAAACAAGCTCTATATGTTGCAGACGAGAACAGGCAAGCGTACGGCCCATGCGGCAATTCGTATTGCTGTGGATATGGTGAAAGAAGATCTGATCTCGGAAAAAGATGCTGTTTTGCGGGTTGACCCCGAGCAACTGGATCAATTGCTTCATCCTTCCCTTGATCCCAAAGCGGAGAAGCAGATTCTGGCAAAAGGTTTGCCCGCATCGCCCGGTGCGGCCAGCGGCCAGGTTGTTTTCAACGCGGATGAAGCTGAAGAGCAAACACGCTTGAAGAAAAAAGTCATTCTCGTCCGTGTTGAAACCAGTCCTGAGGACATTCATGGAATGCACGCCGCCCAGGGAATTTTAACCGCCCGAGGCGGCATGACCTCTCATGCCGCGGTTGTTGCCCGGGGCATGGGGAAATGCTGCGTTTCCGGTTGTGGGGATATCAAAATCGATTACGAAAAACAACAGTTGACGACCAAATCAGGACACATTATCAAGCGCGGTGATCAGTTGACTCTAGATGGCTCAACAGGAGAAGTGATTTTGGGAGAAGTTCCTAAAATTGAACCTGAAGTCAGTGGCGATTTTGCCACTTTGATGAGCTGGGTCGATCAATTCAAAAAGCTCAAGGTCCGGACAAATGCGGATACCCCGCGTGACTCAAAGGTTGCCAGAGATTTTGGCGCTGAAGGGATTGGGCTGTGCCGGACCGAACATATGTTCTTTGAAGGCGACCGCATCCAAGCGGTCAGGGAAATGATACTGGCTAACAATCTCGAAGGGCGAAAGCGTGCTCTGGATAAAATATTACCGATGCAAAAGACTGATTTCGTTGGAATATTCCGTGAAATGAAGGGGCTTCCGGTCACCATCCGCCTGCTGGATCCCCCTCTGCACGAATTCCTTCCACAAACGGATGATGATGTTTCGGAATTGGCTCATGCTGTCGGTCTGCGCTTTTCGGAAGTGAAAGATCATGTGGCGCATTTGCATGAGTTTAATCCGATGCTTGGGCATCGTGGTTGTCGTTTGGCCATTACGTTTCCGGAAGTCTATGATATGCAGGTCCGTGCGATTATGGAAGCGGCCTGTGAGTTGATAAAAAATGAAGGGTTTGAGATTGTTCCGGAGATCATGATTCCGCTGATCAGTCATGTCAATGAACTGAGGATCTTGCGTGCCAATGCCGTCAGGGTTGCAGAGGCGGTCTGTGAAGAATACGGGGTCCAGGTGGATTACCTTATCGGTACCATGATTGAACTGCCCCGGGCAGCTTTGACTGCTGATGCTATTGCGCAGGAAGCGGAATTTTTCTCTTTCGGTACCAACGACCTGACGCAGACGACTTACGGCCTGTCCCGTGATGATGCCGGCCATTTCCTGCCGGATTACATTGAACGCGGCGTATTAAAGAAAGATCCCTTTGTCGCTCTTGATCAACGTGGTGTTGGTCAATTGGTGCAGATGGGCTTTGAAAAAGGGCGTAGTACGAGACCAGATTTGAAGGTGGGGATTTGTGGTGAGCATGGGGGAGAACCCTCCAGTGTTATCTTCTGCCATAAAATCGGTTTGGATTACGTCTCATGTTCACCTTATCGCGTGCCCATAGCTCGCTTGGCTGCGGCTCATGCGGCCTTGCAGGATAACTGATATAGGATTCAGACAACAAAGCCCCTTTTATAGAAGGGGCTTTGTTGTCTGTCCTTGAACCTTTCTGATTTATCTTGCCACCTGGTGCTGACCCATAAATTTGATCAAGCGTGTTCCATCGAGAGGTTTGCTGTAATAAAAACCTTGTGTAACACAGGGGCCTTGTTGTTTCAGATAACGATGCTGCGCTTTTGTTTCCACCCCTTCAGCGATAAAATCTAACTGGAGTCCTTTTGCAACGCTGATCATCGCAGGAATGATTGAATCCTCCATATTTTCATCTGAAATCTTGCGCATGAATGATTTGTCCAGTTTCAGTGTATGCAGAGGCAGACGATCGAGGTAGCTCAGTGAAGAATAGCCGATACCAAAATCGTCGATCGCGATGGTCATGCCGGCATTTGTCAGGTGTACCAGGTTTGAGATCGCTCTGTTCATATTTTGAACCAACACATTTTCAGTCAGTTCGATCTCAAATGTTTGAGCATCCAGTTCGTAGCTGTGGATTTGATCCAGAATCTTTTCCGCGAAAAATTCCATGGCCAATTGTACTGCAGAGATATTGATCGAAACCGGGATGAAAAGACCCTCTTTATTCCAGGTTTGAACATCCTGACAGACTTTATCAAGAACGATATCGCCGATGTCGTTGATCAGAGAGGTCTCTTCCGCAATATCAATAAATTTCCCCGGAAGAATCAGTTTGCCATTGGGTGATAGAATCCTCACCAGGGCTTCCACCGCATGTATTTTATTGGATGGCAGTTCTATCTGCGGTTGATAATGAACGACCAGACGATCGCTTTTGATGGCATCCCTGATCATGTTTTCGATAAAAACTTTCGTACTATTCTTATTTTTCAGCTTCTTGTTGTACAGGTAATGACGGCTTTCAGTTTTTGTTTTGGCATTGCAAACAGCGATATCCGCACATTTGATCAAGTCTTCTCCGCTGTCTCCATGCTCCGGGAATAGTGAAATACCGACACTAAGCGTGACATAGATTTCGTGACCGTTTTGTTTGAAAGGGACAGAGGTTTCATTGATGATTTTATCAGCAACGACAACCGCATCCTCTTTGCTGTCAATATCAGGAAGAAGGAGAATGAATTCATCACCACCAAGGCGTGCCAGGGTATCGCCTTCTCGCGTGCACCGGCGTAGGATCTCAGACAGGTTCTGCAGCAGTTCGTCACCTAAGCTCTGTCCGTAAGTATCGTTGATCAGTTTGAAGCGGTTGATGTCGATAAATAGAACGGCAAACTGTGATTGATTCCCTTGAGCGTGGTTAATCAGTGAGGATAAGCGCTCATTCAGGAGAGTTCTGTTCGGTAAGCCGGTCAACAGGTCGTGATTATATTGGTAGCGAATGATTTCTTCCGACTTTTTTCTCTCTGTTATGTCGCGGGCAACGCCATAGGTGCCGACAAAGCTGGATTTACTATGATCGTTTCGTCCCAGTTTATAACCACCGGTGATCTTTTTTTCGATGTTGATGGCTCTGATTTCCACATGAAGCAACGAGGATTTCTTTTTGTTCAGCAGTCTTAATTCAAGATTTTTTGCATTCTGCGGGATAAAGCCGTTGTTAAAAAACAGTTCAGCACGTTCGATATCTTTCGGATAAACGACCTCGGTATAGTGTTTTCCGATAATTTCCTTACGCCGATAACCGAGCAACTTCAGGGTGTTTTTGTTGACAAAAACAAATTGACCGTCACGATCGAGCATATAAAGTAAATCAGGTGAATTGTGGACGATAAACCTGTGAAGGGCCTCAGACTCTTCCAGTTTTTCGACCATCTCGCGGTTATCCAACTCCAGATTGATTTTTTCCAGGACATTTTTTATCGAAAAGAGCAGTTCGTCTGTGCTGTAAGGCTTGCGGATGAAGTCTCTGGCCCCGTTTTTGAGCACATGAATCGCTTTTTTAAATTCCGATTCACCGCTGACAATAATGACGTTAGTGTCGATGGCATTGCTGTTGATATGGTCGAGAACCTTTGTCCCGTCCATGTCGGGCATATTGAGGTCTAATAGAACGAGGTGGTAGTTATTACGATCCAATTCCTCGATAGCTGCATATCCTCCCGCGACGGCATGTGCTTCCAGGCCAACAAGTGAGAGAATCCCCTGAATACTTCTTGCCATTGACGGGTCATCATCAACAATAAGAATTCTGGTGTCTTTTGCTATCGCAGGGTCATTTTGGATGTCACGGAAAAAATTATTATCCATCAATCAGTATCAATCTCATCTGTGTTTAGCTTGCGCGGAATAAGAATTTTGAATTCGGTTCCTTCGCCCTGGCGGGAATAACAGGATATGCTCCCTGACATTTCATTAACCAGAGTATTGACGATAGACAACCCAAGTCCTGAATGCCCTTCTTTTGTGCTTGCGACGGGCCTGAACAGATCCTTTAATATCTCGGGATCAATTCCAGGGCCATCGTCTTTAATGGCGATTTCCACATACTGTTGGCCGTTTTGATAGAAATTATCACGCGTCATTATACTTAGGTTGCCCTGGTCTTGAGCCGCTTCAACAGCATTTTTTATGATGTTGATTAACACCTGCTTCAACTTGTCCTGTGGACAGGATATGGCAGGGATCTGCTGATCAAGGTGAAGTGATGATTCTATCCTGTTTGTTTTGTAGAGAGAACCACTAAATAGCGTGTCGATTTCCCTGATGAGATGATTGATATCGAGTAACTTGTTCTTGGCCATTGTCGCTGCGGCCGGGTCTTTTGCACACAGGAGTATCTTTCCTGCGCGTTCAATTTCTTCGCTGATAAATTTAATCTCTTCCTGGGCCGGGTGGTCGCTGTCGATTTTTTTACCCAGCATATAGAGATAGTTGTTGATGATGGTCAATGGGTTGCTGACTTCGTGCGCCACTTTTCGGAAGTCGACCATGCTCATCCCTTCTGGTGTCGTACTGCTCTGCCGGAAAGTGAAACATTTACGAGCGATCTCCCGATTGAGAAGCTGAAACAAAGGAGTTTTCTTTTTAAGGAATGACCACTCCTTTTGGTTTGTTCCGATAACCACTACACCGAGGCGATTGCCGCCATGTTCAACAGGAAGAAAGTAAGCAGCTTCAGACCCGAGTATCCTGATAACCTGGCGGTCCGCTATTGAACCGGGTTCAGACAGAGAGTCCAGCGGTTCTTTATTTTGAAATGTTTTGACCAACAGGCTGAGTGAATCTTCGAGGTTGAATTCAATTTCATCCAGCTGGTTGATGCCGAGGTCGTTGACGGCAGTGAGTTGGGTCTTACGGTCGTTTATTGTAAAGAAAAATAACTGGTTAATATTAAACAGGGTATTGAAACTAGCTCGTATCTCTTTTGTGAAGTCAACGATTTCAGCTGTCTCGCTGCTGGCAATTCTTCCACTCAGAGCAATGTTTTTAACCTGTTCACCAAGGTCCTGTTCATGTTGATCCTGTTGATTCTCATCGAACAGTTCAGCTTCGTTCTGTTCCATGTAGAATCGCCCACTGAAGCCGAGGTCAGAAATCATCTGTTTGCTTTTATCCACTGCAATCTGATGACAGTCGAGAATCGTGTCTTCTGTCAAGCCGAACAATAAACTTGCTCTTTCCAGGTAGGTGCGGTTATTGCGTGCAGTGTTTTTTGCGCTCAGTGGTGCCGCGACGGCCAGAATTTTCAGCAAAGTTGGTGAATTCATCAACTCTTCCGCTGGGGCTTGCTGAAATTGTATGGCATCGGCAATAAATGAGTCCAATTCCCAGCTGTCAATCAGTGCCGCCCCCAATTCGCAGTGATCCACCTTCAGGGTGTCCTGCTCGAGGGTGCGAAAATTTTCTGTCTCCTGGTAATAGCGCTTGAGCAGAGGAAGGTACTCTTTTGGGCGGTTCAGCAGTAAAAGGAGGATGCCAACCTGGTGGAGTAACCCTGCAAGGAATGCTTCTCCCGGCTTGTCATAGCCTGTCAGCTCGGCTAAACGTTTGGAAAGGTTGGCACAGACCAGCGATCTTAACCAGGTCAACTGCACGTTCTTGCTGAATTCTTTGGTGAATTTGGCAAAAAACTGCTGTATCGCACAGGTCGTTACAATATTGCGGACATTGGTCATGCCGAGGACGATCAGCATTCTGCGGATGTCGGTTATTTTGTTCCACTGACGATAGGCTGGGGAATTGGCGACCTGAAGTATTTTGGCTGTCAAGCTGATGTCTTTTCTAATCGCGGTCGCAAACATTTCGAAATTAGCATTATCATTGTGACAGAGATTCAGAAGTTCCACCAGCAGACTCGGTTCCGAGGGCAGGTTTTCAACCGAATAACTTTTATTTTTCAGATAGATACGTTGCATTTCAGATCGATTTGTTCATTGTGTGAGGTTGTTATTTAAAAAAAGTATCTAAGTCATTGCCTGCTTTAGCAATTGATATGTTGGAATGAGCTAAGAGTTTACTCCATGTGAAATAAAAAACAAATAAATTTAATTATTTTTTTCACTTAAAATTAAATTCATTATTTGGGCTCCTCAGGCTTATGGGAAAGGACTGAATGAAGTTGTTTCGCAGATTGTCTGTCGAGTCGACCGGATTTTTCTGCTAGAGACAGGGTCAATTCCGCCAGGTTGAGGTAGGAGGAATGGTCCTGCAACGATATCTTTTTAAGTTCGGCTAAATGTCGTGAGACCGTGCCCACATCAGCTCGTACTATGGGGCCGGTTAATCCCTGTTCCGGGCCGTATGTCGTCACATTATTCAAAGTAGCCTGAACCAGTGGAGTCAGTAGGGCCGAGGCCTGAGCTTTATCGATATCGGCAGCCTCAAGAAGTTCACAGGCCCAACCATAAAGGGTCACAAAAAAATTCGAAGCGATACATGCCGCTGTGTGGTAGAGAGCTTTTTTCTGTCCGTTGATTTGGAAACTTTGACCACCGAGGGCTTTTACAATCTTCTCTCCGAGTGGCAGTGCAGCCTTGTCCCCTTCCAGGACGCAGGGGCAGTTCTTCAGTTGCTCAAATGCCGATTGTCGGTTGGCAAAAGGTAAAAGAGGGTGGAGTGAAAGAAGAGTTGTCTCTGAAGAGGGTTGACGCATAATGTCAGCAGGATGAAGGCCAGAGAAATGAATCATTGTAATAGAAGTAAAAGTTTGCCTCTGTTGCTGTATTTTATCGGCCAGCGGGCGGATCTGATCATCGGGAGCAGCAATAAGAATGACCTGAGCATCACGGATGTCCGCCAAATTGATCGAAGCACATTTTGCCGGGCAACCGATGAACGCGCATGCGTCCAAGGTTTTTTCTCTGTCTCTGCCGATGACTGCTGACACAGGATATCCCGCAAGAAAGAGATGCCTGGTAATTGAGCAGCCGACACGACCCGGGCCGACCAAGGCCACTTTTTGCTTCATGCCACGGACACTCTCAAAGTTCCGACTTCTTCAATCTCTCCCTCAAGTTGATCACCGCTTTGGATGCGAGAGACTCCTGCAGGGGTGCCCGTAAGGATGATATCGCCTG
>Ga0272444_10001297_pt1 | contig 24310 bp, 22 predicted proteins | sample SSMForm13_FD_201033 | JGI IMG/M metagenome (GOLD analysis project Ga0272444, IMG submission 201033) | Marine sediment archaeal communities from Little Sippewissett salt marsh, Falmouth, MA, United States - SSM-Form-13 | ecosystem: Environmental > Aquatic > Marine > Wetlands > Sediment ...
GACATCGATGAGGAGTCCTGTCGTGCGATCATCGCCAAATCGGCGGCGCGATACGCCGAGGATGTCCGCGCCCTGGCACCGATGATCAATGCGATCTCGGCCTACATCCCGGCACGCCGGGCACGCAAGCTGCATATCGGGCTGTTCGGCTACTCCCGCGAGCTGGATGGTCACGCCGAGGTTCGCTTGCCGAGGGCGATCACCTTCTGCGCCGCGCTCTACTCGATCGGATTGCCGCCAGAGCTTCTTGGCTGGAGCGGGCTCACCCCCTCGGAGATCGCCACGGTCCGGTCTGCCTACCAACACGTGAACCAGGACATCGGTGACAGCCTTCGCTACTTGAGCAAAGCCAATATGCGATATCTGCCAGATGTCGTCCGCGCCGATGTCGAAACGGCGCTAGACCTGTTCGGCGGAGAATCCGATGCCGAACACGACGAACTGACCACCAAGATCTACCAGGACATCCGCACGGCTCAGCCTTCCGAAAGGATCAGCGAGCAGATCGAGCAAGCCGCTGTTCGCCGCTGCTTCCTCGGATAGGAATCGGGGTCAAGTCTTGAAATGCAACACAACCCACGGGGTTGAGTCTTGCATTCAGGCAATCTGAGCAAGGGCAATCTTGTAATAGAATACATTGTCATAGTACACTTCTGGTATGGCTCGCTCACTGCGAATTCAGTTCCCAGAGGCAATCTACCACGTGACCAGCCGCGGAAACGCGGGACAGCCAACGTTCCTAGACGATCACGACCGCGATATGTTCCTGGAGATCGTGAGTCGAGCTGTCGAGAGGTTCAACTGGCTTTGCCACGCCTACTGCCTGATGCCCAACCACTACCACCTTGTGATTCAGACGCTTGACCCAACGTTGTCCCGTGGTATGCAGTATGTCAACGGAGTCTACACGCAGGCGTTCAATCGTCGCCACGCGCGACAAGGGCATCTCTTCCAGGGACGATTCAAGGCAATGCTAGTTGATAGGGACCCCTATCTACTCGAGCTCACCCGCTACGTGGTTCGGAATCCGGTCCGTGCGGGAATGGTCCGACGGGCCTCGGACTGGCCATGGAGCAGCTACCGGGCTACTGCAGGGATCATGAAGGCACCGAGCTTCCTGACAACGGAGTGGATCCTGGCACAGTTCGCCACAGGCCGTGAGCAAGCCGTGCATAGCTATCGGCGGTTCGTTGCGAGGAAGCGCAACACACCGATTTGGGAGGAGCTCCGCGGGCAGATCTATCTGGGTAACGACGCATTCATCGCAGGGCTTCCGGGTCGAGGTGATGCACTGGATGGGGTTCCACGTGTCCAGCGGCTTCCGGATAGACCGCACCTGTCGGCGATTCTCCCGGTGGCTGCAAGTCAAGAGACAGAAGCCGTCTCGGTCGCCTACCTGGAGTACGGCTACACGATGAAAGAGATTGCCGACCATCTGGGAGTCCACTACTCGACGGTGAGTCGATGGATACACCGTCAAGAGAAAGCGGCGGATGCCAGCTGACAGTGCGTGAATGCGAGACTTGACCCCTCATCGAATGCGTGAATGCAAGACCTGACCCCGCTAGAGCATGGCGGCGAGCTTCAAGCCGAGCTCCGCGGCGCGCTCGAACGGATGGAAGGTCTCATCGGATTCCAGATCACCGTGGCCGCCGACGCCCAAGTAGGGAAAGGTGGGTAGTTGAACCGGCTTCATCTTCAGCAGCAGGCAGAAGTCGTGGAGGTACTCCAGAATTGCGTGGGGATTGGAGTACTCGGCTACTGCGACCAGTCCGCACGGTTTGCCGGCAAGCGACGATCCTTCGTGCGAGTGACCTGCCGCCTCATGGAAGAACGCCATTGACTGCATCCGTTCAATCATGGTGTGGAAGCCCGCTGGGGGTGCCCGGAAGTAGTGAGGGGCTCCGATGACGATTGCATCGGCGCTCTCCATCTTCTGAAGCACCTTCATCACGTCGTCGTCGATTGAGCATCGATACATCTGCGACGAGCAGTTGGCTTCATGGCAGACCACGCGGCACGGATAACAGTCGAGATCGGGCGTATGTACAAGCTCCGACGCCAGGTTCTGCCCCGGCCTCGCTGAAGCCATCCCATCAATGACACGCTGCACGAGCGTCTCTGTGTTGTGGCGCTTGCGCATTGACCCGACGATTCCAAGCACCTTCATCTCATCGCCTCCAGGGAACGATCACGTACATCATGCGGCATGGGCCCTCGCGAGCTCAAGACGCATCCGCTTCCCGGCGCCGGGCTTCCTTATCCACAAGCACGCCCAAGTTGCGTGGCAGGTACTCGAATAGCTCATCCAATCGCCAGTCTGCAAGTGTCGACCGAGCCACACTCGGAACATCTTCCACGCTACCGCCCGCGAGCAGAAGACGAGTCTCTTCTTCATCGAACACAGGTCCTTCAAGGATCCTGTCGAGGTATGGCGCATTCTCGGGACATGCGTGCTTGCACCGCAGGCAGCCGAACAGCGCATTATGCCACTGCAGATCGATCCAGTCCGGGAAGGGGACATCAGGCTCTTGCTCGTTCCAGAAGGTGAGACAACGCTCGGCGTGCAGAAGGAAGCGATCCTCGCCGATTGCACCGGTCGGACACGCAGCCCTGCAAGCCCCGCAGCTCTCACAGCGAACGAGCATCTCCGGCTCATGAAGCGGCGCATCGCTGCAGGGCAGGTCGGAGACCAGTGTGTGCAAAGCATGGAACGTTCCGAATCCGGGAACGTAGGTGATGTTGTTGCGCCCGTAGCGAGCGAGTCCGGCCAGCGTAGCCATCGCTTTCGCCGGCCCGCTGATCTTCGCGGCGGAGTACCCGAAGGAGGCTAGAATCCCGTTTGCCAGATCCAGAGGTTTCTGCTTCGTGCCACGGAGATACCCAGGCGCTGTCACAACCGGGAAGCCTAGCCCGTTGAGTGTTAACCGCAGCCGGATCGAAGGGCTGGGCGTGGCGATCAAGATGATCGAATGTGGCTCTGGCTTGTCGGGAGGAGCCGCGCTGAGCATCGGCTCCAGGTACTGCTTGTAGAGCCCTTCATCGAGCTCCCCGCGCTCATACCTGGTGGTCACCTGCTCGATCGCCGCCGCCCGCACTGCGTACGGAACCACCGCTGCCTTCCACCCCATCGCTTCGGTCTTCTGCTTCAACGCATCGATTGCCGACACGGAACCTCTTCGAGGAGCCATCACCGGAATAGCTGTAGGGCACTCCAAGCGGCCGCTGCCAGCCCCAGGAGCACCACTGCAGCTCCAGCGATCTGGATGGTCCAGTACCTTTGGACATCCCGATCGAGCTTGCTCGACGATACGAACTCCACGACGCCTACCCGGCGGTCTTCATGTGTCTTCTGAAGCTCTTCGCGCAGGTCTATGATGATCGGCGCGGTGTAGTTGCACAAGACGTACACGTACGCAATCCGACTCGTCAGGTCGTAGGTGGTGGCGTACATCGTGTAGCTGCCGTTGAAGGCATAGGGTCGGGAGCGGCTGACCTGCTCCACGATTCCCGAGAATGTCGCGATAGACAGTTCATCGGCGTCGATCAACTCGGTCAACGCCTCCTGCCCGTCTCGATGCCGCACGAAACTGTCTCTCCCGATGAACTGCTCGGGTGCGGCTGTGTTGAACGTCGCCGCAACCAGTACCGAGGAATCCTCCGACTGTCGGGCGATCGCCATCTCGCCGTCGAGGCCCGGGCTTAGAATCGCCGCATCACCCGCTGCGTCCGCATACATGATCTGGAACCACACGGTGGAGAAATCGAACTGCAGTGTGCGAGCGATCGCCTCGTCAACGGTTGATGCCCTGCGAAGGATCGAATCATAGAAGCTATCCCGTCCGTGAACATACGGGCGTTCGGGGTGCGGGTTCATCGGCAGTTCGGGAACCGCGGTCAAGCTGTAGGCAAGGCCGGCCTCGTTCATCCCGGCCTGGAAGCTGCGGTACTTGCTTTGCCATAGCCACCCCGTGTGCATTCGTCCCAGCTCTCCGCTCGACGGATCTCCGGGCAGGAAGAACACGTAGGCTGCCGTCGGATCTCCGGCAAGCGGGTGCCCGGCTCCGGCATCCTCGCAATCGCCGAGCAGCACAAGGTCCTCGGATGTGGCCATCAGGCTGGTGCATGAGAAGCCCGCTCGTTCGTCCGTCACATCTGCGCACTCGGACAAGACCGGCACGTCGAGAGCGATGACGACCGAGAACACCGCCCAGACAACCGTGTGGAGAATCTTCGTTGCATCTCGATTCATTCGTTCCCCCCAAGGCATTAGGTTCCGTCTTCCGAATCGCGTGGCAATGCGACGTCCACCAAGCACGCCTTCGTTCCGGCGTCGCCTAGATGCTGCATCCTGATCGTTGCGATGAGTCTAGTGCTCTTCCTCGACGACTGACAGTGCAATCGATAGCGCGCCGTCGGGCTCAAACAGGCGAACATCATTGTCATCCAAGACGACGCTGAAGCTGCCTCCGATATCCGCACCCGGAACATCGACACAGTAAGCAGAACCTTCGATGCGCCAAGTGCCCTTGTGAGCCAGCGCTTCTTCGATGTAGAGGGAGAAGTCTCCGTCGGGGTGATTGATCACCGTGATCTCCAAGCCAGCATCCATTCCCCGAAGAGTGCTTCCGGGGATGAGCGAGAGAAGCTCATCCTCGCTGAGTTGGAGCCCCGGCGCCAAATCGATGAACGGGGGCTCGCCGATCCCTGTTTCCCCGGCCGCGTCCAGGATCTGCCACACAAGTCCGCCAAACTCCGCCCTGCTGACATTGTCGGTATCGTTGTAGGTGTCGACGCGATGAACAATCACAAGGTCCCTATACGGCAGCACGACGACGAAGTGCCCACGATGGCCCCAAGCGTAGTAGCTGTGTTCCGCAATGGTGACGTTTGGCAGGAAGTCATCGCTCTCCCCGTTCCACCACATGTACCCGTAGCCTCGATCCGGAGAGATCTCGACCTGCGACGCGGTGCTCTCGTGGATCCAGTCGGTGGAGATGATCTGTTGGTCGTTCCATCGGCCCTCTCGGAGGAACAAGAGCCCGAAGCGGGCGAGGTCGCGTGTCGACATCTCGAAGCCGTAGTAGGGGTGGATGGAGCAACGTTCTCGCCTATAGTAGAGGAGAACCGGATCGAAATCCTGCATCCCGATCGGATCGGCGACTCGATCCTGGAACGCTGCAAAGATGTTGCTCAAACCGGTTTCCTGGTCGAAGATCGTTCCCAATGCGTTGAAATCCCAGTTGTTGTAGTACCAGAAGGTTCCGGGGAGGTGGCTGCCCCGTTCGGGACGTTCATCGATCATCGATTGGACCTCACCTGCCGCCGGGATGTAGACCCCCGATTGCGCGGTGAGCAAGTCGGCTACGGTGGCTTGTTTCTCGACGGAAGTCAACGGGGTCTTGTCGTCAATGTCGAGATCCTCAAGAGTGTCGGAAAGGTCGATGACACCCTCATCCACGTAGATCCCGTACAAGGCACTCAGGAGACTCTTCCGCATGGAATGACAGCGGTAGTTGCGGCCGGTCTCGCCCCAGGCATCGACCACGATACCATCCTCCACGATCATGAGAGTTGCTGTCCCGATCCGCCCAGCATAATCCATGGCCCTGGCCAGCTTCTCCGAGGACCATCCCAGCTCTTCCGGAGATTCCGCCCATTCCCACTCCTCATCGGGATACGCATTGCATACCGTATGAGGAGGGCAATCCAACGGCTCAGAGGCAACGCATGGCGCACCGATTTCGCCCTGCACGGACGGGACTCGCGCTTCCGCATGAAGGGGCATACAGGCGACAATGAGGAGCAAGCCAAACAAGGGATGGAGGTTCATGGGCGACCGTCCTCAGGATCTGATGAGTCGAGGATTGTAGTCTATAAGAGACTGGTTCAGTTTCAAGTTTCAGCCTCTATGTGCTACCGAGGTGAAGGAGCTCGTCCAGGCGGATCGACGTGGGGTGTGCAGCAACTGCACGCCGATCATCACATCCGTTGGTGTCCCGTACACTCATCGAACAGACTTCGGACCTGTGGAGGAACCGGCATGACGAACGAATCGGTTTCGCACCAAGAAGCAGAAGCACGGAATCGGGCGCTGTGGGACGAGATCGCACCCGTCCACCTGAAGGCCTACAAGGAGGTTTCTCTCCTTCGCGAGGGATCTGAAGTGCTCGATGAGATCGAGCTGCGAGAAGTCGGAGACGTGCGTGACAGGATGCTTCTTCACCTGCAGTGCCACATTGGTACCGATTCCCTGGCGTGGGTTCGCCGCGGAGCGGAGGTCACCGGCGTCGACTTCTCGACCGAATCGATCGCCTGTGCCAAGCAGCTGAGTAGGGAGCTAGGGCTTGCGGCGCGCTTCGTCGAAGCCAACGTCTACGACGCGCTTTCCGTGATCGATGAGCGGTTCGACGTGGTCTACACATCCAAAGGCGTGCTGTGCTGGCTTCGCGATCTGGATGAATGGGCGCGGATCATCGCCCGCTTTCTGAAGCCCGGAGGTATCTTCTACTTGATGGAGTCCCATCCGATTCTTGGGGCTCTCGAAGAGGAACCCTCCGGGAGGCTATCGTTCCGACACCGCTACTTCCACCGCGATGCACCGAGCGTGTGGGACGATGCCGAAGGGGACTACACTGACGCCGACTACATCCCCGAGCATCCGTCGTACGAATGGGACTGGACGGTGAGCGACATCGTCAACGCCTTGCTCAACGCCGGGCTAGAGCTCGAATTCATCCACGAGTACGAGAAGCTGTTCTTCCGGTTCTTCCCGGGCATGAGGAGCGAGGACGGGCGCTGGTTCCGCCTGCCTGGCCTCAAGGGGAAGCTGCCGTTGCTTCTGACACTGCGCGCCCGGAAGCCGCAGGAGTAGCGTGATCGGAGTCCCTGATGTTCACTCCGGTCACACACACGCGAGTCACCATACGGGCTCGACGTAATCAGGAGCATGCCTTGTCCGTTGAAGCCCGATGGCCGTCGGGAGGAGATCGTCACCTCCTCCCCGCGGTTCGCTACGTATCCAGCCCGGAAAGGCGCTCCTCTAGACCGGCGAGCTCCTTCTCGAGCTGGGCTCGATATGCTTCAAGAGCCTCTCGGCGCTCCGCCTGGGTCACGAAGTGCCGGGGGACTCGACAGCAACTGCTTGAGTCGGCATGCAGCGGCATGGCGGGTTCCGTACCGCAGCAACAGGCATGAACGATGTGCTTGACTTCCATGGTCCTCACCTCCTTTCCGTCCTCCGGAAGCGGCGACGGTGCGTTATAATTCAGCTATTGCGCAATAACTTACTTGTCAGCCCAAAAAAACTCACTTCTCCTGTCCACGAAGCTCCTCGAGTTCGATTTCGATCTGATGGATTTCCTGCAGCAGAGTGTCTCGACGCTGAAGGAGGGTCTCTGTCTCGGTGGTGGGTACATCATGGCCCCCAGCAGCTGCGCAGTCAGCACAGGCGAAGACGCGGATCAGGGTTCCGCAGCAGTCGGAGAGAGCACCGGCGTTCACCTCGTACGGCACGACGTAGCCCTGCCGTTCCGATCGCACCAATCCCACGTTGCGAAGCACCTTTAGGTGTTGGGATACGGCAGGCGACGTCATCTCCAGCATCTCAGCAATCCGCATGACCGGAAGCGGTCCATGCGCATTCAGGAGCGTCATGATTTGCATCCGGCTGGGTACGCTGAGCGCGCGCAGCAGCTCTGTTGCATGCGAATGAGATGGATCCATATTGGTCGCCTCCGCAAGTAAGCAATCACTTAATAACTTATTTCGCGGTGGTTGTCAAGGCGTTGCTCTTTGGACGGACAGGCAACTGCTCGACACGAGATCCCCACCGCTCTTGATCCAACGACCTCCACGAGGTACGCCACCGCTGCTGACGACTCGTTCATGAAACAGGAAGCCGCCCCGCTCACCGCGCCCTGCGAAGCTCATCGAGGAGCTCTGCGATGAGCTCCTTGACGGTCACGATCTCGCTTATCCGATGGGCGTTCTGTCCACAGAACACAAGGCCGTGATCGACATCTCCTCGATAGGCGTTCAGCAGAGCCTGAGCGATGCAGAACTTGGCTTCGGCGACCTTGCAGACGGTGAGGCAATGGTAGGGGCAGTTGATGTGGAGTTTGCCGATCGTCTCCAGGCCCTCAAGAAACTTGTTACGGATGGCCCGTCCGGGCAAGCCGACGGGGCTCTTGATGATGATGATGTCCTCTTCCCTGGCGTCGAGGTAGGCTTGCTTGAACTCACGAGCGGCGTTGCACTCCTCGGTGCAAACGAAGCGCGTCGCCATCTGGACTCCCGATGCGCCAAGCGACAACATGCGGGCGATATCCGCCCCGGTGAAGATCCCGCCGGCAGCGATCACCGGGATCCTCTCCCCGAACCGATCCTCGTATGGCTTGACCGCTTCCACCAGCTCGGGCACGAGCGTTTCAAGGGAGAAATCTTCCAGGTGTTCAAGTTGGTCGACCGAGAAGCCAAGATGCCCTCCGGCAAGAGGTCCTTCGAGGATAATCGCGTTGGCTGTTCTGTCGAAGCGCTTGGCCCACCCGCGGAGGATCAGCTCCGTTCCCCGAGCCGAGCTGACGATCGGCACGAGATTCACCGACCGGTCCTCGACGATCTTCGGCAAGCGCATCGGCAGACCGGCTCCAAACACGATCATCCGGATGCCTTCGCGGACGGCTGTCCGGAGAAGGTCCTCGACATTGCTGAGTACGCCCATGAAGTTGACGGCAAGAATCCCTTGGGTCAGCGACCGAGCCTTGCGAATCTCTTCCTGCAGGGCCTCCCGCGAGATCCGTTCATAGTCTTGCCGGGCCGTTTCGAAGTCGCCCAGGCCGACGCTCGAGATGGTGCCGACTCCGCCTTCCTCGGCCACGGCCGCCGCCAGCGATGCCAGCGACACTCGCACCCCCATTCCGCCCTGGACAATCGGTATCCTGGCCGTAAGCTGTCCGATCTGAAGCTTCGGGATGTCCATCAAGCTTCCCTCTCCCGATCCTGGTAACGCTTGACAACCAGACACGCGTTTCCTCCACCGAAGCCGAACGATTGGCTCATCGCAACTCCGAATTCAATCGACTCAGCTCCGTGCGTCACGTAGTCCAGCGGGCAATCCGGATCCGGTCTCTCGTAGTTGATCGTGGGGGGGATGTGGCCTGTTGAGACGCTAAGCACGGTGGCCGCAAACTCAACGGCTCCGGCCGCTGCCAGCAGATGGCCGATCATCGATTTGATTGAGCTGATCTTGAGATGACGCGTGTGTTCGCCGAAGACTCTCGCAAGGGCAGCGCTTTCGGTCTTGTCGTTGAGGATTGTGGAGGTGCCGTGTGCGTTGACATAGCCGATGTTGACCGGAGCGATGTCGGCATCACGCAGCGCTTCCTGCATGGCGCGGGCCATTCCGTCACCGTTCGGCTCCGGCGCTGTGATATGGAAAGCATCGGCAGTGTTGCCGTACCCGATCACCTCGGCGAGGATGGACGCGTTCCGGTGGCGTGCATGGTCGAGTCTCTCCAGTACGGCCACGCCGGCTCCCTCGCCCATGACGAAACCATCGCGATCCCTATCAAAGGGGCGGCTAGCTCGTTCTGGCGCGCCATTGCGACTGGACATCGCCCGCGTGGCGCAGAAAGCGGCGAATGGGAACGGGCTTACGCTCGCCTCGGCTCCGCCCGCCAACATGATGTCGGCATCTCCCCTCTCCAGGATGCGATAGGCATCGCCAACGGCGTTGGCACCGGTTGAACAAGCGACCGAAGGAGCCGACAGAGGACCCTTGAGTTCATGACGGATCGAAACCATACAAGCGGCTGTGTTGATGAGCGCTCGCGAAACAGCGAGCGGCCCTACGGCCCTTGGCCCCTTGGCAAGAAGATCGGTGTGCGCGGTTTCGATCGTCTGCATTCCCCCGATGCCGGATCCGATGATCACTCCCGCCCGATTCCTGTCGAATGCAGGCCCAGCCTCTCCCCCCGCCAAGCCGGCGTCCTTCATGGCCAGATCTGCGGCGACCATGCCGAAGTGGGTGAAGCGATCGAGCCGCTTTGCCAGTTTCCGGTCGAGCCACTCTGCGGCGTCGAAATCCTTCACCTCGCCAGCCATCTGCGACCGGAAGCGCGTCGGATCGAACAACGTGACGCGGGAGATTCCGTTGCGGCCTTCCAGCAGCCCCTTCCAGAAAGCTTCCCGCCCGATACCGATCGGGGTGACGACACCGATGCCGGTCACCACGACGCGAGATCGATTTGTCATGAGGAGATCCTCCCTAGGGAGAGTAACCGGAACTTCTTCGAAGGTTCCGCTTCGGGAAACGGGACGCAGAACCTCTCTCCCTGGCGATACACGCTCTGCGAGATCGCATCACAGGCGATACAATCGCCGGCCTCTCACGGCTGCAACCTCTCTGTTCCGCTAGGTATCGTCATGGTTTGCACCCGGCTTTCGTGCGCTGAGATCGCCGGCAGCTCTGTTACATGCGAATGAGAGTATCCACGCCGTTTGCCGTCGCAAGCAAGTAGTCACTTGCTAACCCAGTTGGCGGATCGCAGTCAAACGCAGGATGGTGGGTTCCCAAGTAGCTGCCCGACGTGATATGAGAGAACGGCGTACTGGGCGCTAAGGTCCTCGTTCTTCACGTGGATGTGGCTCGGCACATGCAGGTGGAGCGGAGCGAAATTCCAGATCGCCCGGATCCCGGATTCGACCATGGTATCCGCGACCTCTTGGGCGGAACCGGCGGGAACACACAGAAGACCGACGCGGATGCTCTGCGGAGAGACGAAATCGACGAAACGGTCCATCGCCAAGATCTCGCGGCGCCCAAGTTTGAGGCCGATCTTCGATGGGTCGTTGTCGAACAACAGCGCGATGTGAAGTCCCCGCGCCACAAAGCCGCGATAGACAGCCAATGCGCGGCCAAGGTTCCCGACGCCGACGAGAGCGGCCCACTTCTCTCGACCCAAGTCAAGGAGCTCGTTGAGCTGGTTTGCCAACTGCGCCGCCGGATAGCCAACACCAGGACGACCCGAAGCGGTGAGAAAGCTTAGATCCTTGCGAACTTGGGCTGGAGGCACGGCGGCGGCGTCTCCGAGCTGCTTCGACGAAACGTATCCAATCCCACGTGCGATAGCGTTCGTCAAGTAGCGTGCGTACTCGGGTAGCCGCTGCAACGTCGGCAGCGGAATCTCTTGTGGGGACAGGGGTCTGTAGTTCGTGCGTGTCATCACGAGGCATTGTAGTCGTGGACGCCGACCAGCGCAACGTGCGATATCGAGATGGCTGGAGAGGCGTTCTGAACGTAGATATCGTCTGTATGCGTGGACTTGCGATAAAACGGCCCAGTGTAGGTGCCGGGAAACACGTACGGAAGAGGTCTGTGTGCTCCGCGAGGCTCTTGGTGGCCATCGAAAGGGGCAGGTATCGTGAAAGTAAGCACGGATAGGAAAACTGCGTTGTCATGAGATAGGAGTCATCTAGCCAAGCAGGAGAAGTGATGTGAGAGCCGCAAAACAGGATCCGTGAGCGTGCAAACCGCGTGAGGTGCGCTGCGCCGTGGCGGGATCCGCGCCGAGGCACGTGTGCAACGATCGGTATCGGCTAGGTGGAGCTCCCGTTCAGGAAACGAACGATCGGTACGGGCGACATCGACCTCCTCGCCTCAAGCCGAACGATCGGTATTGGCGGCATCGAACTCCTCGGCCGTCAAGCCAAGAAGGATGTCGTCCACGAAACGCCCGTTCAGGAAGAACTGCCGCCGTCGTCGGCCTTCTTCGATGAAGCCGAGCCCCTTGTGTAGCGCAATCGAGGCTTCGTTCCCATCCACGCACGCCGAGTTGCACTTCTGGAACCGCTGCTCGTGGAAGGCGAAGCGAAGCAAGATCCGCACAGCGTCCCGGGCGTAGCCGTTGCTCCTGTGCGCATCGTGAACGCTGATCCCGAAGCCAAATGTGCCGTTCTTGGAGCTTCGCGAGTGAAGCGAGATCGTCCCCACGATCTTCCCGGGATGGTCGAGAGGTTCGATGGCGAACACGACAACTCCGTCGACTGCCTTGCAGAACGAACGCTTCTCGAGTTCGATCTGGAGGGCTTCCACCGACGCGGGAAGCTCAATCCGCAATTGAAGTAGCTGACGACTCGGACTGTCGAGCGAAGCAGCGTACGCCGCCTCGGCGTCGGCCACGCGGAGTCCGCGGAGCAGGACCTTCTCACCCGCCCAAAAGTAGCGGTCGTAGTCGAGGTTGCCTGGGGTTCCGGGTGCAGTCATCGTCGAATCACCTCGCAAACGATGGTACCAGGTGTGATGCTCGAAGCAACTGGGTGGCTTCAAGGAGATCATGCAGAAGATGGGATTGCACGAGAGCAAAGGAGATTGTAGGATATGAGAAAAAGTGATGAGTATGAGCCCCGCTCGCGGTGAGCCACAGCAAGTCCTGCGGAGGGTTGATGCGCCGGAAGATTGGTTCGAAGTCGCCTTGTTGGTGTGGAATGCTGCTGCACACGTGCGGCGCAGCCGTGACAGTCGACGGGGTCCATCTCGTCGCGCAGTGGATCGCACAGGGCGAGCTTCGTCTTGCATGGGGATCGTTCACGCGCGCATGGACCAACGAGCCGGTTCTGCTCGGACTGGGTTGGCTGGCGATCTCCGTGGCGGTCGGAACGGCATCCACGGCGATTCGCCGAGGAGTCCGCCTCCGGCGGCGGAAGCCCACCGGCTAGGGCGTCTATTGCTCTCGGAAGCTCGGGTGCCCGGAAGGGGATCTCCCGGGCACCCGAGCTGCGCGTCACTCCCGATCGTTTCCTACGCGTCGGGCTTCAGCACCAAGTACAGGTCAAAGATCCACTTCTCCGGATCCGACTCCTCGGGGTTCTGGATCGACTCCAACCAGCACTGGACCTTGCACGGCGGCACATCGGCATAGGTGTCCTCGTACCAAGCGGAGAACTGCTTCCACACCCTGCCGATGTTCGACAATCCGGTGAACCGCGTCACCACGTACGAGGCGGCGGGGATCTGTTTGAGCTTGATCTTGCCCATCGGCTCGGTCCCCGGAGCGACCTTCAGCCATTGCTCGTATCCGTAGTTCTCGCTTCCCGGAGACGGATTCGGGTTGTTGAATCCGAACACCGGATGATCCTTGGAACCGATCTTGATCCCGCGCGCCTGGGCGAATTCGGAGATCATCTGGCTTGACTGGTTCTCCGGTTCCTTCCCGAACCCGAGCGCACTTGCGACAGTCATCTCGGGCAGATCGACATACCGGACTTCGAGAGCGTCTGACATTGAACCCTCCTTCGGCTAAGTCGCCGCACGTATCCGTGGCTCGCGCGCGCCGCAGAACAGCTGTACGGTGATCGATGGCGGCCCGCTTCCGGGCCATGGATTCAGTCTGGCGTCGGTTTGTGACATCTGCTGTCACCTTTCTAGAATGGGGCACGAGCTGGAAGGAGGCGACATGCGTGCGGACCGGCTGCTGAGCTTGCTGATGTTCCTGCAGAACAGAGGTCGTACAACCACCGATCGGCTGGCCGAGGCGTTGGAGGTCTCCCGCCGGACGGTGATCCGCGATCTCTATGCCCTGCGCGTTGCCGGATTCCCTGTGTATACCGAACGCGGTCCACATGGCGGCGTGTACTTGCACGAGGACTTCCGGATGAAGCTCACCGATCTCACTAGCGGCGAGCTGGAGGCGCTGTTCACCATGAGCGTTCCCGCGGCCCTTTCGGATCTGGGGATGGAATCCGAGGCAAGAGGAGCGCTTCTCAAGCTGGCTGCTTCCCTTCCCACCGCGCGGCGCACCGTGGAGCGCGATGTGCGAAGCCGGATCTACCTGGATCCTGATCCGTGGCGCGCTTCGCGCGCCGCAGTCCCAACATTGGCAACCCTACGGCAAGCGACCTGGGAGGATCGCTGGGTCGCTGCAGTGTTTCTGCGTGTCCGCATGGTTCGCGTGGAGCATGAGATGGCTCCATACGGCCTGGTCGCCAAGGGGAAGTCCTGGTATGTGGTGTGGGCGGGACGGACAGGGGATATCCGCGTCGATAGCGTGGCAGCAGTGACGGACGCCGTCCTCCTTGAGGAGCCGTTTGCCAGACCGGAAGGGTTTGAGCTTGCCAGGTTCTGGACAGGTTGGGCGTCGTCGTATGAAGCCAGCCGCCCCGTGCTCGAGGTTCGTCTTCGAGCACGGCCAGATGTTCTTCCCTCGCTGGAGCGCGATTCTCGCCGCCCGATCGAACCGCTTGGGTCCCTAGGTGGTGATGAGCCCCAGTCGTGGTTGGAGGCGATTGTCAGCTTCGACAACTTGGAGCAAGCGAGAGCCACCCTGCTGGCGTGCGGGGGCGCTGTGGAGGTGATTGAGCCGGACGCACTGAGGCTGTCGGTTGAGGACCACGCCCGGCAAATCGTGGGGATCTACCGCCCGGCACCACCTTCTGCGACCGATTAGCGCGCGGGCGGAGCCCATCGTCAGTCGGTGCATGATGCTAAAGGGATCGCAGCAAGCGATCCGCTCACGGGGCCTTCTCCAGTCATAAATGAAGGGAATGTGCCAACACGTGTAGGCATTATGCCGTCAACCGGGGTTGACATTGATGGCGTTTCGCCTACACTTGTGTGCGGAATGCCTACAAGAAAGCCGATTGAGGTGTTGTTCCCGCGGGGCCGTACGGCCGTCCTTGGAGCGTTGGACAACGCCGGCGATGAGGGGTTGCATCTGCGCGAGATCGCACGCAGAACCGATCTCAACTCAAAGACGGTGATGCGTGAGCTTCATGCCCTGCGTGACGCGGGGATCTTGCAGTCACGACAGGTTGGTCGGCAGGTGATCTATCGACTCAACCCCGAGTGCCCCATCTACGAAGAGATCCGCTCCATTCTGCGAAAGACCGTTGGAGTCGCCGAGGTACTACGCACTGCGCTCGCCCCACTGGCCGGCCGGATCGAGCAAGCGTACGTGTACGGTAGTCATGCCCGCGGCGAGGAAAGGCCGGACAGTGACGTCGATCTGATGGTTGTCGGCGAAGTTACGTTGCGAGAGCTCAGCTCGCCGCTGCGCGAAGCTGGACGCGCAGTCCGTCGTGTGGTCAGTCCCACGTTGTATACGCCTGAAGCGTACGCCCGGGAGATCGAGGCGGACGATACGTTCGTTGCGCGTGTCCATCGTGGACAGCGTCTGGATTTGATCGGCGGCAAGCGATGAGTCTGGCCGAGATGCTGCTTCGATCCGAGCTGAAACGCGAGAAGGCCGTCACGGGCGAGATTGAACGGATGATCGCCACGGTTAGGCGCCGGCTGGAAGATGCCGCTCACACGGACATTCATCCGGAGACGCGGCTGGAGCAGGCGTATCATGCCATCCTTGGCTGCGCACTGGTCGCGCTGCGGGTTCACGAACTGCGAACGACGAACCGTCCCGGTCACCACATCGTTGCGCTGGAGTCGTTGGAGGACACGTTGGGGCTCCCGATTGAGCGGATCGACTACTTCCAGACACTGCGCGATCTGCGGAACAGGGATCTGTACACCGGCGGGACGCACATCGGCGAGGGCCAGGCTCGCGAGGCGGTGGAAGAGGCGAGAAGACTTGTGGAAGATCTCGAGGTCTGGTTGCTTGCGAGGCAGTAGCTTGTGAAACCACAAGCAGAAGCCGAGTGTGCGTGGAGGTGGACGTGACCGAACAGGTGGTGGAGCGCAGCGGCGAGCTTCACAAGGCGGGGCGCTCCTGCGCGGAGAGCGTACTGATGGCGATTGCGGAGAGCCGGGGTGTCTCGTGTGGATGGATCCCGGCGATCGCCACCGGATTCTGTAGCGGACTATGTCGTACAGCCGGGCCCTGCGGTGCTCTCACCGGAGCCGTCCTGGCCGTCGGCCTTGCGCTCGGACGAAAAACCACCCCCGACGAATCCGTGGAACCCTGCTATCGGGCGGTGCGGCGGGTGAGAGATGGATTCCTGCACGCATTTGAATCGGACAACTGCGAGGCGCTTACCGGGTGTCACTTGGGAACCGAAGAAGGCTCGGCCCGATTCGAGGTCGAAGGACTTCGTGCACGTTGCCAGGAATTCGTCATGACTGCGAGTCGGCTGGCGCTCGAGGCGATCGAAGATGCATCTTGCGGCGAACCCGTGGCTGACAGCAGGTAGCGACAACCGGATGACTCTCCTGGTTGCAGGTGAAGCCAGCTAGCGATGGACCTTCTTGAGAAACGCCTCCATCTCGGGCAGTCCCCCCTGGAACACGAGGTAGCCGTTGTGCGGTTCGCGCTCGGTGATCTCACCGCAGATCGGCGACAACATCCTGGCACGGATTTCGTCGGGATCGCTGGTTTGCCCTAGTACCCAGGCAAGCTTCACGTAGGCGACTTCGGGCAGCATGTTCTCGGCGGGGACCACGCCCTTGGCCATCAGATCGCGTCCGGTGTCGTACACGAACATATGAACATAACCCCACAGCGTCTGTACTGTCATGTACACGTGCACGCCTGCCTTGGCGGCTCGTTCCAGCGCTGGGTAGACGGGCTTGTTGACGTGGCCAAGACCGGTTCCAGCGATGACGATGCCCCGATAGTCGTTGTCGACCAATCCATCGATGATGTCGGGATGCATGTTCGGGTAGTAGTACAGAAGCGATACGCGCTCCTCGAAGTACGGGAAGATGCCGACGTGTCGATCGTCCCGGCGCCGGTTGTAGTCCTGGCGAAGCGGACGGACGCCGTCACGGGTAACCGTAGCGAGCGGGATGTCACCGATCGTCCGGAACGTGGAGCGATAGGAAGAGTGCATCTTGCGAACGCGTGTCCCCCGATGAAGCAGTCCATATTCATCGGACGTTGGACCAAACATGCAAACCATGACTTCGGCGATGTCGGACGTTGCCGAGGCGGTTGTAGCGTGAATCAGATTGAGCGCCGCGTCGGAGGACGGACGGTCGGACGAGCGCTGCGAGCCGACAAGCACGATCGGAACCGGCGAATCCTGCACCATAAACGCGAGCGCGCTTGCTGTATGGTGCATCGTGTCTGTGCCGTGACCAACGACGATCCCGTCGATCCCGCCTTTGATCGCTTCGCCGATGGCGCCGGCGAGCTCCTTGTACTGCTCTGGACCCATGTTCTCTGAGAACACGCCGAACAGCTTCTCGGTCTCCAGGTTGCAGATGTCGGCAAGCTCCGGCACCGCTCCATAGAGCTCCCCTGGGGAGAACGCGGGGATCACCGCCCCGGTGCGGTAGTCAAGCCGCGATGCAATCGTGCCGCCGGTGCCGAGGAGCTTCACGTTCGGCTTGTTCGGCGACACAGGGAACGCCTTCTCGGGGATCTTGTAGTGGGCTTCCTTGACGCCAAGCACCGTGATTCCGGTGATGGTCCGAACATCGATCCCGACGTTGTAGCCACTGGGGATCTTGAGGACGAGATGAAGCGAGTCGTCGAATTCCGACCGCGGAAGGATGATTCCACGGAACTCCCCGCGCGTCGAAGCAACGATCACATCGCTCCACACCTGCACATCGTAGCGTTCTAGAACTCCAAGTGCCTCACCGCGATAGCCCTTATGTGCATCGCTGCTGTGACTGCTTGCGGTCTGACTCATCGGATGGCCTCCTGTACGGCCTGCGCCAGATCGGCGAGTGGCACGCTTCCGATTGCGCTGGGGCGAAGCTGTCCGATCAGCCAGCGCCTCCTGGCATCGGTCAGCGAGCGCTTCCGCCTCTGCAGCCGCTTGGTGGGGGTGAAGCGGGAGTCGAGAGCGGGCAGTTGTGCGAGCAGGTCCGGCAACGATGTGGTGCCAAGCTGGAGCTTGCCAAGGAGGGCATCAAGTGACGAAGGGGAAACTCCATCTGCCAGTGCGCTGCTGGCGATCTGCGGGAGAAGGTCTGTGGTCATTCCGCGCTCAAGTGCCCGCTCAACTGCCTTGACCAGCAGGTCTGCATTCACGGACCGGGCACCGCATACGTGACGTACGTCGCGTCCAAGAAGCGCCCCGGCGCGACTCGGCGAGACGCCAAGGCCCTTGATCAGTTTGACAAGCGCACCGTACAACCCACGCCGAAGGATGTACCGACAAGCGTCGGGTGGCAGATTCCACGCCTGCATCTGCGCGATCTGCTCTGAGACCGGCATCGGCAGATTGGCTTGCACGTCGTGGATCATTTGCTCGGGGATCGGAATCGGGGCCGAGTCTGTGTCCGGGTACATGCGATCAGGGCCGGGAAGAACGCGTTCGAAGATGGTCGTGCCGTCGGGCAGAGCCTTCCGCGTCTCGGTGGGTACTCCGGAGAACGCCAACCTGCACCTTTCCTCGATCGTTTCCACGGCTGTAGGCAGATCCTCCGCGGGGCCCCAAAGAAGGATTTGCGCATCGTCTTCACGGACGTTGAGAAGGCTCGCCAGCTTCAGCCAATCAGCGCGATCGACCCAGCCGGATGTCGAGTCGGAGTTGGTCATGTTCGGCCTTTCCAAGCAGGCAATCACCTTGAGCCGGTCGGAGATCTCGCTGCCGAAGTCGCGTCCGGGTTGTGTGAAGTGGCTCAACATCCCGGCAAACCCAGGGAGATTCACGGCAACGAGGCGCTGCGTGGAAACCGGTAGGGGAGCATCGGGCCGGGAACTCCCCGCCGGCTCTTCCTCGGGTGGGATCGCGACGTGGATCGTCCCCGGTTCGAGTTCGGCCCAGTCAAGCGCCCATCCTTCGCCATTCCCAACGCGCGCCTGAAGCTTCTCGCGAATCAGAAGCAGCGATTTCTGACGGAACGCCTCGTTGTGCACCAGCTCCGGGATCCAACGGATGTGCTGAACACCCTTGATCTCGATCCGAGTGCCGCCGGCGATGCTGACATTGACATCCTGGCGCGCAGCGCCGATTCCCGTGTTGACCTTCCCGGTGCTTCTTGCGATGAACCGGATCATATCGGCTGCCTCACGCGCCTCATCCGGCGTGAGAAGGTCAGGGTAGGTGACCGTTTCGACCAGCGGTGTACCGAGCCGGTCGGTCGAGTACACTCGCTCGTGTCCGATGTCTGAGACCTCGCGGCACGAATCCTCTTCGATCGACAGCTGAATGACTCTGACTCGCTTCGAAGTAAGCTGGATCTCGCCCTCGATGCCGACGATCGCCGTCCGCTGAAATCCGGTGGGGATGCTTCCATCCAGGTATTGCTTGCGGGTGATGTGGATTTCGCCGACCAGGTTCGTACCAAGCAGGAGCGCCATTTCCATTGCGATCGTCAGAGCATCCTGGTTCATCGGGAAGGGCGGGGTGTCGTCAATATCGTACGTGCAAGCCGTCTCGCCCTTGATGCGATACAGGATGTTCTTGCGGGTCTTGAACTCCATCAGCGCGGTGCCGTCGTATTCGCCGAGCTCCGACAGCGTCGGGCGCATGTGACGCACGATCTGCGCGTCGTAGTCCTCGCCGGTTTGGTATCGACCGGCTGGGCAACGGCAGAACAGCTTCCTGTCGGTCTTTAGCTGTTGATGGGTTTCGAGGCCGCACCGGAAGCCAAGGGCTTCGTAGGTCTGCCGGGTTGCCTCGCTTCGACGGACATACCCGACGGCGTCGCGGGTGGCCGAGCGGCAATTGCTGTGATCTTCTGATGTCATGAGTGTGTGAACCCGCCTTGGCGAAGTTGGTCTGCACTTGGGCTGCAGACACCGTCCCGATGCGGCGAAAGGATAAGAGGGGTGGGCGATCTGCGCAACCCGATCCCGCGGATACGGCGAAGAACTCTGCCCCGTGCTACGGTGCGTTCTCTCGGCGGATTTCGTACGATTCGATCCGCCATGAATCCGTGTGAAAGCGCGCCGAGCCCGATGCACCCCGATCGATCCGCGCCCGAACAGCGACTTGCTCGGGCGATCCGGGAGAAGCTTCCCCCCGTGGCAGACCTCATTGAACAGTGGGGTTCGCCGGTTCACGTGCTGTTCACGGATGAGGTTGCACGAACCGCTGCGACGTACAGGGAGGTTCTTGAGTCGGAGTACAAGCGGGGTTGGATTGCATTCGCCGCCAAATCCAACCCGTGTGCTGGGGCGATCCGGACTGCTGCTGCACTCGGATTGGGCGTTGATGCAGTGTCGGAGTTCGAGCTGCAAGCGGCGCTGGACGCTGGCATCGACGAGCCGCGGATTGTCTGCAACGGCAATGCAAAGAGCGATGACTACCTGCGCATGGCGGTGGAGAGAAACCTGCTGATTGCGGTCGATGGCAATGACGAGCTAGAGACGATTGAGGTCACTGCCAACAGACTCGGCACGAAGGCGAGAGTCCTGCTACGCGTGAGTGGACTTCCGGTTGCCGGATACACGGCCGCCGACCAGACGACAGCTTCCGTATGGACCAAGTTTGGTTTCTCGGCGCCCGACATCTCCCTGGCACTGGATCATGTCCAACACTCGAGAAGCCTGTCGTTCGAAGGGTTCTCGGCGCACATCGGAACCCAGCTTGGTTTGGTTGATCCGTACGACCTGCTGCTCCGACGCTACCGTCAGTTGTGCCTTGAAGCGCGCACGCGAGGTCTTGGAGTGCGGGTTCTGGATGTGGGCGGTGGGTTCCCGGTTTCGTTCGTGTCCCGGGAATGGTGGGAGACGTTCCGGCAGCGACTCGGGCAGCATCTCGGCTCTGCCGAGCATCGCGAGGACGCCGTCACGTGGGATAGCACGCCGATGGGCTACGCGCACCTGTCGCCTGCGCAGCTCCGAGATGGTTCTCTTGATGACGGGCAGTGGGTTGGGAAGCGATACTGGTCGGAACACCCGGGAGCGGAGATGCTGAGGTTTGCCCTGACGCGGATCGATCCGGAGACCGGAGATCCGTGGAAGGACGTTCTCCGCTCACTCGGGGAGCCAACGCTGATCGTCGAGCCCGGCCGGTCGTTGATGGCGCCGGCGGGGATCACCGTGGCGCGAGCGATGACAGTCAAGCGCGTTGCCGGACACCTTGTTGTTTCGCTCGACATGGGGATCAACAACCATGGAACCAACCTGATCACTCCCGACGTTTTTCCTGCAGCCATCTGGCCACCTGCTGATGGTGATCTCCCGGTGGAAGCGTTTCTTGCCGGGCGGCTCTGCTTCAGCGGAGACATGATCAGCAAGGTCAAGATCCCCTTGAACCGGATCCCGACGCGAGGAGAACCCGTGATCATCTTCCTGACCGGCGCCTACGGTGCGGATCACTTCGGATCCCACAGCTGCGGATTCCCGCTTCCGGCTAAGCTTGCCATCGGAAGCGACGGCTCGGTCGATGTATGGCGGCGGCCCGGAACCTATGACGATGTTTTCAGCCCGCCCTACGGCATCTAGGAACAGCTTCGCAGGGGTTCGGTGGGTTCGGTGCTCTGTTCGTCATCCTGACGTGGGTCGAATCCCGTTTCGACAGGCCTTGGCCATCGAGCAAGCGCAACGTGCTCACGATGTGAAAGCATACCGTCACAAGAAGACTTCGGATGAGTCTCCATGCAGGGCGTCGGCCGGCGAGGCGGGCTTGTTCATCGTGGAGGCGAAACCAGCGACGCAATCGGTGCCAGCTGTTGCTGTTGTGTTGGCGAGAGATCTCATTGCCTAGGTCTCCACGTTGGGGTCAACTCCGTCGAGAGGGGTTGACGTGATGTGCGCGGTCCGTATACTGAGTCGAACAAGCCACACAGAAGCGGCCGCATGAACGGTGGCTCCTGCTGTGTGGGAACCCCCAGAAGCAAAGCGAGAAGGAGGCACGACAATGACCCGGATCAAACAACGAGACTGTGTTGTGGCCCCTTCCTTCTGTGGGGACACCCTGTAGACAGAAGCGTCTGCGCTTGACAGACAATCTGACTCAACACCAGACTACGGATCTGTCCGTAGCTCTTGCTACCCGCTGAGGCTCCTACAAGCGGCGTGCATCCCTCACACGACACGGGAGAACACCCACAACGCGACGTCCCCCTTTGGGTTCGGGCGCCACGCTGTCTGCCGGAACGCCGGCCGCTTCCTTGTGCAGCGAACCGAAAGCAGAAGACGCACGAACTCGATTAGACGTAGCTTCAAGTCAGGAGATACGGCCAACTGAGATGCAAGGAGGAAGTGATGGTTTGGAGGATTCCGGCAGGCTATCGGGTCCGTGAGGCGGCGCTTGATGATGTAGGGGCGGTTGTCGAGTTGACGAACGCATGTTCACGTGAGTTGCTCGGTGTTTGCACGCGAAGCGTCGAAGACCAACGAGCTGATTGGCAATCGCCGGCGTTCGACCCACAGCGAGACGTACGGGTCGTTCTGGCACCGGACACTTCGATCATTGGCTACGCCGATGTCTGGGACGTGGACGAGCCTCACGTCAGGATCCACTCCTGGGGGCGTGTTCATCCCGATCATCGCGCAAGAGGGATCGGGTCGTCGCTTCTGCGATGGATCGAGAGGCGGGCCTCTGAATCGGTGAGCCTGGCGCCGGCGGGCTCCAGGGTTTGCTTGTACCAATCCGTCTTCGAGCAGGATGCCGACGCGCAGGATCTGCTGAAGCAGGCGGACTTCAAGCTGAGCCGTGTGTATTCGCGGATGGTGGTCACGATGGACATGGCGCCTCCTGCTCCGAGCTGGCCGGATGGAGTTCGCGTCAGACCGTACTCCGGAAGGGATCTGGCCGCAACGGTCCAGGCGGTGCAGAGTGCGTTCCGCGACCACTGGGGCTATGTGGAGGCCTGCTTTGAAGACGAACTGAAGCAATGGGAGCACTGGACAACGGCGTACGAGGACTTCGATCCGTCGCTGTGGTTCTTGGCCACGGCTGAGTCGACCGGGGAGATCGCCGGGGTTGTGTTGGGATGGCCGAAAACGCCCGAAGATCCTGAGATGGGATGGGTTGAAGTGCTGGGAGTGGTTCGATCGTGGCGTAGGCGTGGCCTGGCGGTGGCGCTTCTGCAGCATGCTTTATCTGAGTTCTATCGGCGCGGAAACCGCCGTGTCGGCCTTGGCGTGGATGCAGCGAGCCTTACCGGCGCGACTCGACTGTACGAGCGCGCGGGGATGAAGACCGTTCGAAGAACGTTGAGCTACGAGAAGGAACTCCGGCCGGGGAAGGATCTGTCGCGGCGCGATCTTGTGGGTTCGTGACCGGTATTCGTGAAAGCGACATCCCCGCGATGATCGTTGATTCGCAGTCGGTAGGCAGGCCCGTCGAACAGGAAACGGGCCCGATGCAGCAAGAAGAGGTGATCTGACGATGATGCGTGTACCAGTACGCCAATACCTGACGCTGCTGTCGACGTATCTGCGTCCGCAGCGGACGTGGGCCGTGCTACTTGGCGCGCTGATCCTGGCGACGATCGGACTTCGCCTGATCAATCCTCAGATCCTGCGTGCGTTTATCGATACCGCCACGGGCGCCACAGACGAGAGCCTGCCGCTTGCGGGGCTTGCGGTTATGTTCTTCGGGATCGCCGTCATCACGCAGGCGCTGGTTGTTGCGTCGACGTACGTCGGCGAAACCGTTGCATGGACTGCGACCAACGCGTTGCGGCTTGATCTTCTGCGTCACTGCCTCAAACTCGATGCAACGTTTCATAAGAACCACTCGCCGGGGCGGTTGATCGAGCGGATCGACGGGGACGTGGAGACGCTCTCCAACTTCTTCTCGAAGTTCCTAATCAGCGTGGTCGGCAACGTCCTGCTGATCTTCGGCATCGTCTCGATGCTGTTCCGTGAGGATTGGCGGATCGGCCTGCCGATGGGGGCGTTCACCGTGCTCACTCTCGTTGTGCTGGTCGCGGTCCGCAAGCTCGCGATCCCCCATTGGACCAAGTATCGGAAGCTGACAGCGCAGTTCTTCGGCTTCATCGGAGAGCAGATCACCGGCACGGAGGACATCCGTGCCAACGGTGCCGAGCCGTTCGTGATGGGACGGTTCGAGCGGTTCCTGCGCTCCCTGTTTGTGGCCCGCCGTCAGGCGGGGATGCGGGGCTATGGGATGTGGATGGCGAATGTCGCCGCCTTCGCCCTGGGAACAGCGGTTGCGTTCCTTGTGATCTTCCTGTTGTGGAGGCGCGGAGAGATCTCGATCGGGACGGCGTATCTTGTGTTCTACTACACACAGCAGCTGTTCTCGCCGATCAACGAGATCCGGAATCAGATCACCGATTTGCAGCGTGCCGAGGCCGGGATGAGGCGGATCCGAGAACTGCTCGACACCGAGCCCGTCATCCACGACGACGGGACCGAGCGACTTCCGTCCGGAGCTCTTGGGCTTGAGTTCGATCGGGTGTCGTTCTCGTACGACGACAACGGGGATAACGGCCGAGTCGGTGCGGAACCTGTGGAGATCACCGAGGAGAGCCCGGCAATGCAAC